>Ga0196960_10000182_pt1 | contig 25103 bp, 22 predicted proteins | sample S3v_5metaG_FD_183187 | JGI IMG/M metagenome (GOLD analysis project Ga0196960, IMG submission 183187) | Soil microbial communities from Anza Borrego desert, Southern California, United States - S3+v_5 | ecosystem: Environmental > Terrestrial > Soil > Desert | place: USA: California | collected...
TCCTGGCCGCGGCGTGCCCCCCAGGGCGCGTACGCGAGGATCAGGGACCCGGCGAACCAGCCCGCGTCCAGCAGTTGGCCCGAGTGGTAGGCCGAGCGGAGCAGCGGGGCCGTGAACAGCGCGTCGCACAGCACGGTCAGGGCGAGGCCGGCGATGGCCGTGTGCACTGCGGAGCGGTTCGCGTTGACCCGCCGGAAGTGCAGGGCGAGGACCATGGAGACCAGCACGATGTCGAGCAGCGGGTAGGCCAGCGAGAGCGCCGCCCGGGCCACGCTCTCCCCCGCGGCGTTCACGACGTGTGCGGTGTGGGCCAGCGCGAGGCTCCAGGAGAGCGTCAGCAGGGACCCGCCGATCAGCCACGCGTCCAGCACCAGGCAGACCCAGCCCGCCCGGGTGACGGGCCGTTTGGCCAGGACGAGCAGCCCGACGATGGCGGGCGGCGCGAAGCAGAGGAAGAAGAGGTCGGCGAGGGAGGGCGTGGGCACCGCCCGCCCCAGCACCACCTCGTACCATCCCCACACCGCGTTGCCTCCGGCGGCCATGGCCGAGGAGAGCGAGAAGAGGAACCACGCGGGCCGGAACCGGCTGTCGCCCGCGCGGGCGTAGAGGAAGCACGACACCGAGGCGATCAGGGCGGCGACGCTGAGGCCGAAGTCACCCATGAACAGGGCGACTCCGGGTGATCCCCAGCCGAAGGCGGCCCCTACCGCGTATCCGGCGCAGACGGCGGCGAGAACGAGCTGGGAGCGCAGCCCCACACTCCGTCCGGAGGCCGGCTGCCGGGAGAGCAGAGCCCCGAGGGCGCTCACCGGAGAGCCCCACGGGCAGTCCCTGGCGCTCTCGCTGCCGCCGGCCTCTCCTGGTCACCCCGTTGCGTCGGATCGTCTTCCCACTGGCCGAACATCGCTCCTCGCCCCCTCGCGTTCCGCTTCCTCCCCGGCGCCGCCCCTGCCGCGACGCAGCCTCCTTGTGGACGATACACCAGGGTCGTCACTCAGGGACATAGTCCCTCTACTCTCCGTGACCACCTGGGCTGTTGCCGGAACGCGGTGCGCCCGTACGGCTCCGGACCGTGTTCAGCCGGTGGTGAGCACGAGGTTGCCGACCGGTTCTCCCGCGGCGAACCGGGTGAGCTGTCCGGCCAGCAGACGCTTCGCCCGGGGCAGGAAAGCGGAGGTGCTGCCGCCCACATGAGGAGTGATCAGCGTGTGGGGAGCATGCCAGAGAGGGTGGCCGGCGGGCAGAGGCTCGGGGTCGGTCACGTCGAGTGCGGCACGAAGCCGCCCGGACTCGAGTTCGGACAGCAGGGCCGCCGTGTCGACGACGGCGCCCCGCGCCACGTTCACGAGCAGTGCGCCGTCCCGCATCGCGGCGAGGAATCGGGGGCCCACCAGCCCTTGTGTGGAGGGGTTCAGCGGAGTGGACAGGATGACGACGTCGGCCTCGGGGAGCAGCGCGGGAAGTTCTTCGATCGCGTGTACGGGGCCGCGTGCGGTTGTCCGTGCGGAGCGCGCGACGCGCACCACCCGCGCGCACTCGAAGGGTTCGAGCCGGTCCTCGATGGCCGCGCCGATCGACCCGTAGCCCACCACGAGAACGGACTTGTCGGCGAGCGCCGGATAGAAACCCGACCGCCACTCCTCCTTGTCCTGGCCGTGCACGAAGCCGGGGACCCCTCGGAGCGAGGCGAGGACCAGGGTGAGCGCGAGCTCGGCCGTCGAGGCCTCGTGCACTCCCTTGGCGTTGCACAGCCGCACCCCGGCCGGCAGCAGGCCGAGCCCCGGCTCCACGTGGTCTATGCCCGCGGACAGGGTCTGGACGACCTGGACCGCGTGCATCGCCTTGAGCGGGCGGACCGCGACCTCCGGGCCCTTCATGTACGGAACGACGTAGAACGCGCACGCGGAGGGGTCCGCCGGGTAGTCCCGGCCACCGTCCCAGAAACGGTAGTTGAGACCCTCGGGGAGCCCCTCGATCCCCTCGGCGTCGAAAGGCAGCCATACGTCGGCAGCAGATGCAGAAGTCATGGTCAGGAGGCTATGCGAAGGGCGCGGAACCGCAGAGGTTACTTTGGGGTGCTGGTGGTCCCGTGATCACGGTACCGAGGGAGGGTTCGGGGAGTTGGAGCGCAGGACTATCGGTGCGACGGCGCTCGCCGTGGGCGCGGTCGGGCTGGGCTGTATGCCGATGAGCTGGGCCTACAACACGTCGCAGCAGCGCGGTGACCGCTCGGTGCGGACGGTGCACGCCGCGCTGGACGCGGGTGTCCAACTGCTCGACACAGCCGACATGTACGGGCCCTTCACCAACGAGCTGCTCGTCGGGCGGGCGCTCAAGGGCCGCCGGTCCGAAGCCTTCCTCTCCACCAAGTGCGGTCTGCTGGTGGGTGATCAGCACATCGTGGCCAACGGGCGCCCCGGTTATGTGCGCCGGGCCTGCGACGCCTCGCTGCGGCGGCTCCAGACCGATGTGATCGACCTCTACCAGCTGCACCGGGCGGATCCCGAGGTGCCGGTCGAGGAGACCTGGGGGGCGATGGCGGACCTGGTGACGGCGGGCAAGGTGCGGGCGCTCGGACTGTGCGCGGTGGGCGCCCGGGCGGGCCGCGGGCCGGGGGCGCGGGTGCACGACGGGACCATCCGGCAGCTGGAGCGCGTGCAGCAGGTCTTTCCCGTCAGCGCGGTCCAGGCGGAGCTCTCCGTGTGGTCGCCCCAGGCGCTGGATGATCTGCTGCCGTGGTGCGCGGCCCGGGGGGTGGGGGTGCTGGCGGCGATGCCGCTGGGCAACGGTTATCTCACGGGCACGCTCAAACCCGGCCAGGGCTTCGAGCCGGATGATCCACGGGCGAGGCACCCCCGGTTCACCGCGGAGATGATGGCGGCCAACCAGCCGGTGGTGGCGGGGCTGCGCAGGATCGCGGAGCGGCACGGTGCCACTCCCGCGCAGGTGGCTCTGGCGTGGGTCCTGCGGCAGGGCCGTCATGTGGTGCCCGTGCCCGGAGCGAAGCAGGAGCGGTGGGCCGTGGAGAACGCGGGAGCGGCGGAGCTGGTGCTCACGGACCGGGATCTGGCCGAGATAGCCGGGCTGCCGCGGGCCCGCGGGTCGTGGGACTGATCCGCTGGTCCTGGAACCGGCTCCTCGGAGCGTGGTGCCGTTGCGCGGAGACCGGCCGGCGCCTCGGAGCGTGGGTCCGGTTCCGTGGCGGGAGAATTGGCGGAGATCGGGAACCCGAGACGGAGCGTCGGTGTAAGAACAGTAGTCGTGCGACCGTCGAAAGGATCGGTGCTGTGCAAACTCCCGTGCTGCGCAAGGGGGTGGTGGCTCTGCTCGCCTCGGCTTCCCTCCTGCTGTCCGCCTGCTCGTCCGAGGGCGGCCCGGCGGACGGTGGGGACCCCTCCTCGCCCCCGGCGAGCGCCGCGTCCGCTCCCCCGGCCTCGGCGAGCCCCTCGGCGGACCTGCCGCCGGCAAAGGGGTCGGTCGAAGTGGTGAAGACGCTCACGGACGGTCTCGCGTCCCCCTGGGGCCTCGCGGCACTGCCCGGCGGTGATCTGCTGGTCGCCTCACGTGACGAAGCGACGGTCACCCGGATCGACGGGGAGAGCGGCAGGAAAACGCTGCTGGGCTCGGTTCCGGGGGTCGCGCCGGCCGGCGAGGGCGGTCTGCTCGGCCTCGCCGTCGCCCCGACCTACGGCTCGGACCACCTGATCTACGCGTACTTCACCACCGAGTCGGACAACCGCATCGCCCGCCTTCTGTACGACGACAAGAAGCCCGCCGGTCAGCAGCTGGGGGCACCGGACACCATTCTCCGGGGGATCCCCAAGGGCTCCATCCACAACGGCGGGCGGATCGCCTTCGGACCGGACCGCATGCTGTACGCGGGCACCGGCGAGACGGGTGAGACAGGGCTCGCCCAGGACAAGGCGTCCCTCTCGGGCAAGATCCTGCGGATGACTCCCGACGGGGAGCCGGTGCACGGCAATCCCGAGGCCGATTCGCTGGTCTATTCGTACGGGCACCGCAATGTGCAGGGCTTGGCCTGGGACGGCGGGAAGCGGCTCTGGGCGGCGGAATTCGGCCAGGACACCTGGGACGAGCTGAATCGGATCGAGGCGGGCAGGAATTACGGCTGGCCCGATGCCGAGGGCAAGGAGGGCAGGTCGGGATTCGTCGACCCGGTGGCCCAGTGGAAGACGTCCGAGGCCTCACCGAGCGGGATCGCGTATGCCGAGGGGTCGATCTGGATGGCGGGGCTGCGGGGTGAGCGACTCTGGCGGATCCCCCTGTCGGGCAAGGCGGACCGGGAACCACTGGCCGGTCCCCAGGCGTTCCTGGAGGGGAAGTACGGGCGTCTGCGCACGGTGCTCGCCGCGGGTGGGGACAAGCTGTGGCTGGTCACGAGCAACACGGACGGCCGTGGCGCCGTGCAGTCGGGTGACGACCGGATCCTGCTCCTGAAGGTGCGTTGACCGGCGGCGGGGCCCGTCAGGGCCTGTCGGCTTATCGTCGCCGGCGGGCGGGATGCCGGAGGGAGCACAGCAGGTGTTCAACTTCTTCGAGGAGCTTTTCGCACCGGGCCGGAAGCACACTGCCGAGGAGCAGAAGCGGCTGGAGCTGAGCCGGGTGGACCTGGGCACCGGTGACCCGGCGCGCGGCCCGATAGACCTCACCTCCGGAAAGGTGACGCTTCTGCGCCCGCCGCCCGGGCCCGGCCGGCCTGACGAGGGGCCGGGGCCCGAGGACGACCAGCAGGACCGCCCTCGGCCCGAGGACAGCCGGGCCGAGGACAGCCGGCCCGAGGACAGCCGGGCCGAGGGGCATCAGCCGGACGGTGTCCGGGCCCGGCCGCATGCGGGCCCGGCCGGCGATCGGGAAGAGCGCCCCCCGCGCACGTAGTCCGGTCTCATCCCACCGGGTACAGCCGGAAGCGGTGGGCGAGGGCGGCTGCCCCGCCACGGCTGGAGACGCTCAGCTTGGCCAGGATGTCGGACACGTGCACGCTGGCGGTCTTCGGCGAGACGCACAGCTCCTCCGCGATCCGCCGGCTGGTGTATCCCGCAGCGACCGGCCGGTGCATCTCCTGCTCCCGCGCAGTACGGACGAACCAGCTCCGGTTCTTCCCCGCCCGCCCTTCGGTGTCGTGTCGTTCTGCGCGGCGGGCGGCGCGGCGGGCGAGCGCCACCCGGCGGGCGGCGCGCTCCTCCTCGTCCCTGCGGATCAGCTCGGCGTAGTTGAGCTGGTGGAGTTCGTATCCGTACCTCGTCTTCTCCCCGGTGTGGAGCGGGAGTGGAGGCACGGCTTGTCGCCGTGCCTCCACTCCCGTTCGCCAGGGGGCGCCGCCGCATCGGGCGAGCGCCGCGTCTTCGTGGGCGGGGGTCTTGGGTCCGCGTGACGGATGCCTTAGGCGGCTTCCCGCGGGGTCTCAGCCTCCGGCGGCGGACGGCAGGGCGACGAAGAGGTCGAGGTACATGCCCACGGAGATCAGCAGGCCGAGCACTCCGAGGGCGATGCCGGCCGTGGCGACGGAGCGGACCCAGCCCGCCTGCGGGTGCAGCGAGGGGGCACCGAAGGCGGGCCGGACCAGGACGAAGACTCCGACGATCAGCGCGAGCAGTGCGAAGAGCCCGTTGACGAGGGCCGTGCTGTGCCAGGCGTCGCCGTAGATCTCGGAGATCTGCTGGGCGGCGCTCCCGCCGCCGGAGGTCTTGATCTGGCCGATCAGGGTCTCGCGTTCGGCGGCGACGCGGCCGGTCCACGCACCCGAGAGCGAGACGATGCCGAGCCCTGCGGCCACGACGGCTGCGGCTCCGGTACCCACCCCGGCGGCCGCGGTGGCTTCGGCCTCGTCGTAGGGATCGGGCTCCAGCTCGGCCTCCGGGCCGTCCTCCGCGGCTGCGTCCGTCGCCGCCACGTCCATGGCGGTCACGTCCGACGGGGTCACGCCCGGTGCCACGTCGGCCGGCACGGCGTCCTCCGCGAGGCCGGCCTTCTTCGTCGCGTCCGGCGCGGCGGCGGTCCGGTCCGCCGCGTTCTTCTCCTCGGTGTCGTCGGTGGTCGGGGTGGAGGGGGAGGTGTTCATGCGCCGCACGCTAGGGGGCCCGGATGAGAACCTCCTTAACACCGGGCGCCTCAGCCCCGCCCCTTGCGCCATTCGGAGGCCAGGACCGCCCAGATCTCCTGGTCGTGGCGCTTGCCCCGGTAGGGGTAGGCCTCCCGCAGCACTCCCTCACGGGTCATCCCCAGCCGCTGGGCCGCGGCGACGCTGCGGGTGTTGGCTGCGGAGGCGATCCACTCCACCCGGTGCATCCCCCGTACGTCGACGGCCCAGTCGATCAGCACCCTGGACGCACGGTTGACCAGGCCCCTCCCCTGGCCGGCCGGCTCCAGCCAGCAGCCGATCTCGCAGGTGCCGGTCTCCGCCTCGAATATCCGGAACAGGACACCGCCGACCAGCGTGCCGTCCAGCCAGATGCCGTGGAGCCGACCGGTGTCGGCCGCCTGCTTGTCCGCGTACCGCTGGAGCAGTGCGCGGGCGGAGGCGAGGTCCGTGGCAGCCGCGGCGAACGGGATCCAGGGATCGACGAGATCGCGCGCCCGGTCCATGTGAGCCAGGAATTCCTCCGCCTGCCAGGGTTCGAGCGGGCGGAGCTCCGCCCCGTCATCCCCCAGTGACACGGTGAACACAGTTGCTCTCCTCGGTCTTCGAGACGTCCCGGTGGACGCGCTCCGCGACGGTCCGGCCGGACCCGGCGGTGCGTCTTCCCGGAATCCTCGCACGTGGTGCCGCGTGGTCCGGCGGCTCGGTGCCGAGGTGCGGGAGCAGCCGGCCCGGCCGGGCGGGCAGCCACCGGTTCGCGCCCCGGGCCCCACCGCGCGGCCGGCACCGCACGACCCCTTGCCCCCCTCCTCCCCCGTCAGCCGGAGACGCTCGCCCTGCCGTTCTCGATGTGGCCCATCAGCCGCCGCCGGAAGGAGCCCGCTTCGTCGGCCGTCACCACCAGGTCGTACCAGCCGTGGGCGTCGGCGGCCGAATGCACGACCGTACGGCTGCGCCCCGGCTTGACCTTGACCGTCCGCGTCCAGTCCCGCAGGTCGTCCTCGTCGACGTAGCCGAGGGGCCGCACGGTGTAGGTCAGCGTCCGCCTGCCGTTGTTGCGCAGCGTGAGATGGACGTCCCGCTCGTGGGCGTCGATGCGGGAGGAGACTTCCGCGGCGCCGTCGGAGGCTCCCTCGAACTCACGCCTGAAGCCGTTCGGGCCGGTGACCGTGAAGCGGTACGCCTCGCCGGTCAGCGGCACCGTCCACCGTGCCGTGCCCCTGACGTCCCGGTGCTGCGGAGCGGCGAACTCCCGTGCGTACGGGTAGAGCGTGAAGTGCGCGGACGACCTGCCGGTGTTGCTGAGGTCCAGCCGCAGCCCGCCGTCCACGCGCTTCGCCTGCGCGTCGGGCTGGTAGGGCAGGGGCCGGGCCGGGCGGACGCCCGCCTCAGGGACCGGCATCTGCTGGACGGCCGGCGGCTCCGGCCGCCAGCGTCCGCCGAACGCCGGGATCGCGGCGGGGCGCTCCGTCCCGGGCTGCCGCCGTGTACGGGTGAAGTCGAAGGCCGAGGTGAGGTCACCGGTGACCTGTCGCCGCCAGGCACCGATGTTGGGCTCCTCCACGCCCGTCCAGCGCTCCAGGAGGCGGATCACGGAGGTGTGGTCGAAGACCTCGGAGCAGACGTATCCGCCGACCGACCACGGGGAGACGACCAGCAGCGGGACCCGCACACCGAGGCCGGTGGGCTTGCCCTCCCACTGCTCCTCGGTCACCTCGGCGGGTGCCACCGGCGGCGGCACGTGGTCGAAGAATCCGTCGTTCTCGTCGTAGTTGATGAGGACGACCGTGCGCCGCCACACGTCGGGGTGCTTGCCGAGTGCGTCCAGGATCTTGTAGACGATCGTCGCGCTGTGCACCGGCGAGGAGACGCTCGGGTGTTCGGAGTCCACCGCCGACGGGACCAGGTAGGAGACCTCGGGCAGCGTCCCCGCCGCCACGTCCTTGGCGAACTCGTCGGCGAGCGTGCCCGTCTCCACCCGGCGCAGTCCCCTCTCGAACAGACTGCGCTCGGCCGCCGTCAGACCGGCGACGCCCTCGTCGAGGAGGCCCAGCAGCCGCTCGCGCTCGGCGGCTCCGTCCGCGTCGCGCACGGTGGCGTAGAAGGACTCCATGTACGTATGGCCGTCGGTCCTCGCCAGGGCCTTGCGGGCGATGGCCTTGAAGGTGGTGAAGAACTCGATCTGGTTGTCGGTGAAGTTCTCCCACTCGGTGTACGTCCTCCAGCTCCGCCCTGCCTTCTCCAGCCGCTCGGCGTACGTGCCCCAGTCGTATCCGGGGTGGGTGCCCTCGCTGTACGCGTCGTTGCCCACGGCCCGCTTGCCGTTCGGCTCGTCGCCCGTCTTCCCGCTCCACAGGTGGTTGCGGTTCGGGCTGGTGGAGGTGTGGATCGAGGAGTGGTAGGCGTCGCAGACCGTGAAGGTGTCGGCGAGTTCGTAGTGCAGCGGGATGTCGCCGCGGTCGTAGTACGCCATGGTCGCGGCCGTCTTCGCGGTGACCCAGCCGTTCATCCAGCCACCGGCCCACGCCCTGGCGCCACCGCTCCATGAGTGGTCGAGGTCACCGATGTACTGCAGGTCCTTCTTCTGCGCCTCGGCGGCCTCGCGCACGGGGAACGGCAGCACGGTCGTGCCCAGCGGTCCGGGCTGCTCGAAGACGGGCCTGCCGGAGGGGAGTTCGATCGCGTTGCGGTCGCCGAAGCCGCGTACCCCGCGCAGCATTCCGAAGTAATGGTCGAAGGAACGGTTCTCCTGCATCAGGATCACCACGTGTTCCACGGCGTCCAGCCCCGCGCCACCGGACCGGTCGGCCACGGGCTGTGCGGCGATCGCCGCCTGGAGCGACGGGGGCAGGAACGATTCCGCCGCGGCGGCGCCGAGGGCGCCGCCCCCGAGCGCGAAGAGCCGCCGCCGTGACATGTCCGTGGTCAAGTGAGCCTCCCGATTCCGTGTCTACGGCTGGAAAGTAATCACGCCGGGTGGCGGCGGGAAGACCGCCGTACGGACTGGCGGTGAACGTCCTTCCGACCGGCCGGCACACGGTGGGCGGCGTCGCGGGGCTGGGCACGCACATCTGCCGCCCGTCATCTGCCGGCCGGTCCCAGGCTCTCGCGGTACGGAAAAGGGGCGGTGCACCCGGTCGACGGGTGCACCGCCCCCAGGGCGTGCCGGGGATCAGCCCTCGACGCCGAGCTTCTCCAGGATCAGCTCACGCACACGCGCCGCGTCCGCCTGACCGCGGGTGGCCTTCATGACCGCGCCCACCAGCGCACCGGCCGCGGCGACCTTGCCGCCGCGGATCTTGTCCGCGATCGCCGCGTTGGCGGCGATGGCCTCGTCCACGGCGGTGCCCAGCGCGCCCTCGTCGGAGACGACCTTCAGGCCGCGCTTCTCGACGACGGCGTCCGGGTCGCCCTCGCCCGCGAGGACGCCTTCGAGGACCTGGCGCGCCAGCTTGTCGTTGAGGTCACCGGAGGCGACCAGCTCTGCCACCCGGGCGACCTGCGCCGGGGTGACCGGCAGCTCGTCCAGGCTGCGGCCGGTCTCGTTGGCGTTACGGGCGAGCTCGCCCATCCACCACTTGCGGGCCTGGTCGGAGGGAGCGCCCGCGTCCGTCGTGGCGACGATCAGGTCGACCGCGCCCGCGTTGAGGATGGACTGCATGTCGTGCTCGTTGACACCCCACTCCTCCTTCAGCCGCTTGCGGCGCAGCCGGGGCAGCTCGGGAAGCCCCTTGCGGAGCTCCTCGACCCAGTGGCGGGAAGGGGCGACCGGCACCAGGTCCGGCTCGGGGAAGTAGCGGTAGTCCTCGGCGTTGTCCTTGATGCGGCCGGCCGTGGTGGAGCCGTCCTCCTCGTGGAAGTGCCGGGTCTCCTGCACGATCGTCCCGCCGGACTTCAGGACCGCGGCGTGGCGCTGGATCTCGAAGCGGGCGGCGCGTTCGACGGAACGCAGCGAGTTGACGTTCTTCGTCTCGGAGCGCGTGCCGAACTTCTCGGTGCCGTGGGGGCGCAGCGACAGGTTGACGTCGCAGCGCATCTGGCCCATCTCCATCCGGGCCTCCGAGACGCCGAGCGCCTTGATGAGCTCACGGAGCTCGGCGACGTACGCCTTGGCGACCTCGGGGGCGCGTGCGCCGGCACCCTCGATCGGCTTGGTGACGATCTCGATGAGCGGGATGCCCGCGCGGTTGTAGTCGAGCAGCGAGTGGGAGGCGCCGTGGATACGGCCGGTGGCGCCGCCGACGTGCGTCGACTTGCCGGTGTCCTCCTCCATGTGCGCGCGCTCGATCTCCACACGGAAGACCTCGCCGTCCTCCAGCTGGACGTCCAGATAGCCGTCGAAGGCGATCGGCTCGTCGTACTGGGAGGTCTGGAAGTTCTTCGGCATGTCCGGATAGAAGTAGTTCTTCCGGGCGAAGCGGCACCACTCGGCGATCTCGCAGTTCAGCGCGAGGCCGATCTTGACGGCGGACTCGACGCCGATCTCGTTGACGACCGGCAGCGCGCCCGGCAGTCCGAGGCAGACCGGGCAGGTCTGCGAGTTCGCGTCCTGCTTGAGCTCGGTGGAGCAGCCGCAGAACATCTTGGTCCTGGTGCCGAGCTCCACATGGACCTCGAGGCCCATGACGGGGTCGTACGCCGCGAGGGCGTCCTCGTACGACTCCAGGTCGATGACAGTCACGATGAAACTTTCCCTCTCAGCCCAGCAGGACGTCGTCGTCGCCGAGACGCTTGAGCTCGCGGTAGAGGATCGCGAGTCCGGTCACGATCGCGGCGGCGGACACGGCGGCGTCGATCAGCCGCAGCGTGTCCTTGTCCTGGCGGGCCATCCTCGCCTGCTTGACGACGCTGAGCGCGCCGAAAGCGGTGGTGCCCAGCGACACGTACACGCCGGACTTGGACGACTTGAAGTTCTTGGCCTTCTTAGCCATTGCGCTCATAGTGACGGAGCCTCCTCAAGCAGCGGGTGCCCCCACTTTTCCACGAAAGCGGCCTCGACGGCTGCTCCGACCTTGTACAGCCGGTCGTCCTTCATGGCGGGGGCGATGATCTGCAGTCCGACCGGGAGGCCGTCCTCCGGGGCCAGGCCGCAGGGCAGCGACATGGCGGAGTTGCCGGCGAGGTTGGTCGGGATGGTGCACAGGTCCGCGAGGTACATCGCCATCGGATCGTCGGCGCGCTCGCCGATCGGGAAGGCGGTGGTGGGCGTCGTCGGCGAGACGATGACGTCCACCTGCTCGAACGCCTTCTCGAAGTCCTGGGTGATGAGGGTACGGACCTTCTGCGCCGAGCCGTAGTACGCGTCGTAGTAGCCGGAGCTGAGCGCGTACGTACCGAGGATGATGCGGCGCTTGACCTCGTCGCCGAAGCCGGCCTCGCGGGTGAGGGCGGTGACGTCCTCGGCGGAGCGCGTGCCGTCGTCGCCGACCCGCAGGCCGTAGCGCATGGCGTCGAAGCGCGCCAGGTTCGAGGAGCACTCGGACGGCGCGATCAGGTAGTACGCCGAGAGCGCGAGGTCGAAGGACGGGCAGTCCAGCTCGACGATCGTGGCGCCGAGGGACTTCAGCAGTTCGACGGACTCGTCGAACCGCTGGACCACTCCGGCCTGGTAGCCCTCGCCCGTGAACTGCTTGACCACACCGACGCGCATGCCCTGTACGGAACCGTTGCGCGCGGCCTCCACGACCGGCGGGACGGGCGAGTCGATGGACGTCGAGTCGAGCGGGTCGTGTCCGCCGATGACCTCGTGCAGCAGCGCCGCGTCCAGGACCGTACGGGCGCAGGGGCCGCCCTGGTCGAGGGAGGACGAGAAGGCGACCATGCCGTAGCGGGAGACACCGCCGTAGGTGGGCTTGACGCCGACGGTGCCGGTGACGGCGGCGGGCTGGCGGATGGAGCCGCCGGTGTCCGTGCCGATGGCGAGCGGGGCCTCGAAGGAGGCCAGCGCGGCGGAGGAGCCACCGCCGGAACCGCCCGGGATGCGGGTGAGGTCCCAGGGGTTGCCGGTCGGGCCGTAGGCGCTGTTCTCGGTGGAGGACCCCATGGCGAACTCGTCCATGTTGGTCTTGCCGAGGATGACGACGTCGGCCGCCTTCAGCTTCTTCGTGAGGGTCGCGTCGTACGGCGGGACCCAGCCCTGGAGGATCTTCGAACCGACGGTGGTCGGCATGTCCTGCGTGGTGAAGATGTCCTTGAGCGCGAGCGGGACACCGGCCAGCGGGCCGAGCTTCTCGCCGGCCTCACGCTTGGCGTCGACGGCGCGGGCCTGCGCGAGCGCGCCCTCACGGTCGATGTGCAGGAAGGCGTGGACCTTCTCGTCCACGGCGTCGATCCGGGCCAGGTGGGCCTCGGTGACCTCGACGGCCGTCAGCTCGCCGGAGGCGATCCTCTCGGCGATCTGGGCCGCGGTGAGCTTGATGATGGTGCTGATGTCCGTCATGGCTGTTAGTCCTCCCCCAGGATCTGCGGCACCTTGAAACGCTGCTGCTCCTGGGCCGGGGCGCCGGAGAGCGCCTGCTCGGGGGTGAGCGACGGACGGACCTCGTCCGCCCGCATGACATTGGTCAGCGGCAGCGGGTGGGAGGTCGGCGGTACGTCTTGGTCGGCGACCTCGGAGACGCGGGCGACCGCGCCGATGATGTCGTCGAGCTGACCGGCGAAGTGTTCGAGCTCTTCGCCCTTCAGCTCCAGACGCGCCAGCCGGGCGAGGTGGGCGACCTCCTCGCGCGTGATGCCAGGCATGCAGCGATCCTCAGGGGTTGGTGTGTGGTTTTGGCCCAATCCTATGGGGTCGCCGGAGGCCTCTGCGGCGCGTGGACCGGGCCCGTCCGGCGATTGAGGACAAAACGGTCGCCGGGTGGGCCCGTGCCGCCTTCAGGCCGTCGCCGGGCCGGACACCGCCCGGCCGGCCGGGCGCTGCTGCTCCACCTCGGGCTGCAGCGCCGCAGCCGTGGCCTTCCGCTCCGCGGGCCGCCGCCATCCGTGCTCACCCCGCGCCCGGAGCCAGGCCGTCGTCTCCTGCGGGGGCATCGCGGCGGCGACCAGCCATCCCTGCACCGCGTCGCAGTGCAGGTCGCGCAGCCGCTCCCAGGTCTCGTCGTCCTCGACCCCCTCGGCGACGACGATCAGCCCGAGCGAGTGGGCCAGGTCGATGGTGCAGCGGACGATCTCGGCGTCCTCGTGGTCCACCGCCAGCCGCGCCACGAACGACCGGTCGATCTTGAGCTCGCTGACCGGCAGTTTCCGCAGATGGACGAGGGAGGAGTAGCCGGTGCCGAAGTCGTCGAGGGACATCTTCACCCCGTGCGCGGTCAGTGCCGCCAGGGTGTCGGCGGCCCGCTGGGGGTCCTCCAGCAGGACGTGCTCGGTTATCTCCAGTTGCAGCGCGCCGGCCGGGACCCCGTGCCGGGCGAGCCGTGCGGCGACACTGCCCGCGAAGCCGGGGGTGTGGACGTCGCGCGGCGAGACGTTGACCGCGACCGGGACGAACAGCCCCTGCGACCGCCACCGGGCCACCTGGGCCAGCGCGGTCTCCAGCACGTACTCGGTGAGGTGGGGCATGAGTCCGGAGGATTCCGCGATCGCGATGAACTCGTCCGGGGGGACCCGCCCGCGCTCCGGGTGCACCCAGCGCACCAGTGCTTCCAGGCCGGCGACCTGGCCGTCGAACCGGACCTTGGGCTGGTAGTGGAGTTCCACCTCGCGGGCGTCCAGGGCACGCCGCAGGTCGCCCAGCAGGCCGAGCCGGTCCGGGGTGTTGCTGTCGCGCTTGGACTCGTAGACCTCCACGCCCGTGCGGTCCCGCTTGGCCTGGTACATGGCCACGTCCGCACGCCGCAGCAGCCCTTCGGCGTCCAGTGCGTGGTCGGGGTGGACGGCGACGCCCGCGCTCGCCTCCAGCACGAGCGTCAGCCCGTCCAGGCCCAGGGGCGAGGAGAGTCCGGCGACGAGGCTGCGGGCGATGCGCTGGGCGCTGGTGATCGAGTCCGCGGCCGGCAGCAGTACGGCGAACTCGTCGCCGCCGAGCCGCGCGGCCTCCGCACCACGTGGCAGGGCGAGCCGCAGCCGTTCCGCGATCTGGAGCAGGAGGCGGTCCCCGGCGAGATGGCCGAGGGTGTCGTTGACGGCCCGGAAACGGTCGAGGTCGATGAGGACGAGCGCGGACCGGGTGCCGGTGCCCTCGGCTTCCTCCAGGGCCGCCCATGTCCGCTCCAGGAGCCACTGGCGGTTGGGCAGGCCGGTGAGCGGGTCCCTCAGCTGCTCCTCGGCCCGTGCGCGGGCGATCCAGAGCGTGGAGTCCAGGGCGATCAGCGGGACGGCGAAGAGCGGAAGCAGCACGGGCTTGGCCGACGCCACCACACAGATCAACGGGGCGATGCCGAGCAGGGCGACCGCCACGAGGCCCTGGCGTAACAGCGCGGTGCGGGCGATCGTCGGAAGCCCGCCGCCCTGGGACGCCCTGGCGTACCACAACAGGACGCGGGTGACGAGGAGATACGCGGCGGCGGCGAGCAGCACGTCCGGTACGGCGCCGACGCCCCAGTGGAGAGGCCGCCAGGGCGTCTCGACGCTCGGCACGTCGCCGAAGGCGGACAGGACGAGTGCGGCCGCCCCGATGCCGAGTATGTCCACGGCTCCGTGGAGCAGCCCCTGCCACCACCGGTGACGCCGGGCCGAACCGACGAGCACCACGACGACGAGGCTGACCAGTCCGGCGGCGACCCAGCCGTAGAGGAGCAGGACGGCGAGAGTGAGGGCGGCGCCGGAACCCGTGCCGCCCCACCAGCGGTCGCGTCCCAGGGCGACCAGATGGCCCACGATGATTCCGGTGAGCAGGGCGAGCGACCAGCCCGCGGTGCCGGCGGGGAACAGCGCGCGGCCGTCGTGGACCGTCCGGTAGAACCCGGTCGCGAGCTGCAGGGCGGCGACCGCCACGACGACGACACCCACCCTGGACGTGAGGCCCGCGAAACCTTGCAGCCGCGACACCGGTGCGGCGCTCTCGGTCGGTTTCATTCCGTCCCTCTCACAGCCTGCGGTGCCGATGTCCCACGGTGGCCCCCGCTCCCATGCCACCACGACCCGAATCCCACCACGCGGCCGGGCACGGCAGGTGCTCGCTCAACAGTAGGCCGACGAGGGCCCCCGCGGGCAGCGCTCTGCAGCTCTTGCCCGAATGCGGTTACGGCTCTCCTGACCGTCCGACATACGCCGAACGAGTGATGCGGACCGGGTTTTCCGGCTCCCTCCTGTCCGCCTCGTCCGCTTACTTCCCCCGTCGCCCATGACCACGCGTCGTCCACATATCGATCGCGCCTCGATCAGGTCTGCTCGGCGGGGACCGCGGCCTCCCGGGCCGCGTCCGGCCCCTGTCCGAGGAGCACGGCGAAGCCCTCCTCGTCGAGGACGGGCACCTTCAGCTGCATCGCCTTGTCGTACTTCGAACCCGGGTTGTCGCCCGCCACCACGAAGGAGGTCTTCTTCGAGACGGATCCGGTGACCTTCGCCCCGCGGCTCTGGAGGGCGTCCTTGGCGCCGTCCCTGGTGTGCGCGGTCAGGGTGCCGGTGACCACCACGGTGAGCCCCTCCAGCGGTCGTGGCCCTTCGTCCTCGCCCGCGCCCTCGTCCTCCATCCGGACGCCGGCCGCCCGCCATTTACGCAGGATCTCGCGGTGCCAGTCCTCGGCGAACCACTGCTTGACCGAGGCGGCGATGATCGGGCCCACCCCGTCCGCGGCGGCGAGCTCCTCCTCGGTCGCCTCGTCGATCCGGTCGACGGACCGGAACTGCCTGGCCAGCTCGACGGCGGCCACCGGCCCGACGTGCCGGATCGAGAGCCCGGTGAGGATACGGGCGAGCGGGGCCTGCCTCGCCGCCGCGATGCCCTCCAGCATGCCGAGGGCGTTCTTCTTCGGCTCGCCCTGCTGGTTGGCGAAGACCGTGGCGATCTTCTCCTCGCCCGTCTTCGGGTCGCGCTTGGGCAGTCCGCTGTCCGCGTCCAGGACGTACGCCCGGATGGGCAGCAGCTGTTCCACCGTCAGACCGAAGAGGTCGCCCTCGTCCAGCAGCGGCGGCTCGGCGGGCTCCAGCGGCTTGGTCAGGGCCGCGGCGGCCACATAGCCGAAGTGGTCGATGTCCAGGCACTTACGGCCGGCGAGATAGGCCAGGCGCTCCCGCAGCTGGGCGGGGCAGGAGCGGGCGTTGGGGCAGCGGAGGTCGATGTCGGCCTCCTTCATGGGCCGCAGTGCCGTCCCGCACTCGGGACACTCGGACGGCATGACGAACTCCCGCTCGCTGCCGTCGCGCAGGTCGACGACCGGACCGAGGATCTCCGGGATGACGTCGCCCGCCTTGCGGAGCACCACCGTGTCACCGATGAGGACGCCCTTGGCCTTCACCACGTTCTGGTTGTGCAGGGTGGCGAACTCGACCTCGGAACCCGCCACTTCGACCGGCTCGACCTGGGCGTACGGCGTGACCCGGCCGGTGCGTCCGACGCCGACCCGGATGTTGACCAGCTTGGTGTTGACCTCCTGGGGCGCGTATTTCCAGGCGATCGCCCAGCGGGGCGCGCGCGAGGTGGAGCCCAGTCTTCCCTGGAGCGGGATCTCGTCGAGCTTGACGACGACGCCGTCGATCTCGTGTTCGACCGACTGCCGGTTCTCGCCGAAGTGGGCGATGAACTCCCGCACCTCGTCCAGGGACCGGACCACCTTGTTGTGCTTGGCGGTCGGCAGTCCCCATTCCCTCAGCAGGTCGTAGGCCTGGGAGAGCCGGTCGATGTCGAAGCCCTCACGGGCGCCGATGCCGTGCACCACCATGTGCAGCGGGCGGGTGGCGGTGACCTTCGGGTCCTTCTGCCGCAGCGATCCGGCCGCCGCGTTGCGCGGGTTGGCGAAGGGCTTGTCGCCGGCTTCGACCAGCCGGGCGTTGAGCCCCTCGAAGGCCTCCATGGGGAAGAAGACCTCACCGCGGATCTCGACGAGCGCGGGGATGCGGTCGCCCTTGAGGCGGAGCGGGATGTCGGCGATCGTACGGACGTTGGGGGTGATGTCCTCCCCCGTGCGGCCGTCGCCGCGGGTCGCGGCGCGGGTGAGCCTGCCGTGCTCGTAGGTGAGGTTGACGGCGAGACCGTCCACCTTGAGCTCGCACAGGAAGTGGTGACCGCTCCTGCCCACGTCCTTCGCCACCCGCTCGGCCCAGGCCGCGAGCTCCGCGTCGTCGAAGGCGTTGTCCAGCGAGAGCAGGCGCTCGCGGTGCTCGACCGAGGTGAATTCCGTGGTGTAGGGACCCGCCACCTTCTGGGTCGGCGAATCCGGTGTGCGCAGCTCGGGATACTCGTCCTCGACGGCCTCCAGCGCGCGCATCAGCCGGTCGAACTCGGCGTCGTCGACGACCGGCTGGTCCTTCACGTAATACCGGAAGCGGTGCTCCTCGATCTGCTCGGCGAGGAGTGCGTGCCGCTCCTGCGCCTCCACCGGCACACCGGTGAGCTGCTGCGCCTGCTGTTCGCCGGCCATGGCCTGTTCCTCCGTTACCCCGTTGGCTTTTCAGCCGCTTCGACCCGTTACTCAGGGTTGTCCGCGAGCGACCTCGCGGCCCGGGCGCAGTGGGCGAGCGCGGCGCGCGCGTACGCGGGCGACGCTCCCGCCAGCCCGCAGGACGGGGTGATCACGACGGACTCGCTGAGAGTCCCCGGATTCAGCCCCAGCCTGCTCCACAACGTCCTGACCTCCTTGACGCTACCGCCCGGGTCCGACAATGGGGTCGAGGCGGCTTCGAGGCCGGGAACCACGCCGAGGAAGAGCTGGGTGCCGCCTTCGACGGCTTCCCCGACCGCCTCCTCCTCACGCTCGGTGAGCAGGGAGAAGTCGAAGGAGACCGCGTCCGCCCCGGCACGGCGCAGCAGCGCGAACGGCACCTCGGGAGCGCACGAGTGCACGGCCGTGAGTCCTTCGCCGTTGACCGCGAGCACCTCGCGCAGCGTTCCCTCGACCACCTGGCGGTCCACCGCGCGGTAGGTGCGGTAGCCGCTCGCCGACCTGACCCGCCCCAGCAGCACGGCGGTCAGGGAGGGTTCGTCGAGCTGGAGCACGACCTCGGCGCCGGGGACCCTGCGCCGCACCTCCGCGAGGTGGGAGCGCAGCCCCTCGGCCAGCGAGCCCGCCAGGTCGCGGCAGGCCCCCGGGTCGCCGAGCATGGCCTCGCCGCCCCGCAGTTCCAGTCCGGCGGCGAGGGTCCACGGCCCGACGGCCTGGACCTTGAGCAGGCCGTCGTAGCCCTGGGTGAACTCCTCCAGGGCGTCGAGGTCCTCGCCGAGCCAGGAACGGGCCCGGCGGGTGTCGCGGCCGGGCCGGTCGCTGATGCGCCAGCCGCTGGGCTCCACATGGCCGTACATCTCGACGAGCAGACCGATGGTCCGCCCGGTCATGTCCGCGCCGGGGCCCCGCGCGGGCAGCTCCGCCAGATACGGCATGCCCTGCCCGTCGGCGAAGGACCCGGTGACGGTCTTCGCCGCCTCCCGGGCGTCTCCCCCCGGCATGGACCCGATCCCGGTGGCCGCACTCGCGCTGAATCCGCTCTTCTCGCTCACGCGGAAAGCCTACGGGTCCCGGGGCGCGGGCCTTCAGCGGCCGGGGCGGACCGTCAGGTCGTTGATCTCGGCGTCCCGCGGCAGATCCAGGGCCAGCAGGATCGTGGTGGCCACCGACTCCGGGTCGATCCAGCGCGAGGCGTCGTACTCCTTGCCCTCCTGCTGGTGGACCTTGGCCTGCATCGGGCTGGCGGTGCGGCCCGGGTAGACGGAGGTGACCCTGACGCCGTTGCCGTGTTCCTCGTGGCGCAGCGAGTCGGCGAGCGCCTTGAGCCCGTGCTTGCTCGCGGCGTACGCGCCCCATTCGGCGTGCGCCGCGAGCCCGGCACCGGAGTTCACGAACACGACCTGGCCCTGGGCGACGCGGAGCTGCGGCAGCAGCAGGCGTGTCAGCTCGGCCGGGGAGACCAGGTTGGCGTTGAGCTGGAAGTGCCAGGCCTTGGGGGTGAGCTCGCCGACGGTGCCGAGCTCGACGACCCCCGCGATGTGCAGCAGCGAGTCGAGGCGTTCGGGCATCGGCTGCTGTCCGAACGCCCAGGAGAGCCGGTCGGGATTGGCGAGGTCGCCGACGAGTGTGCGCGCCCCGGGGTGGAGTGCGGCCAGTTCCCTGGCGCGCCCCGCGTCCCGGGCCAGCAGCACGAGTTCGTCGCCGCGCTCCAGGAGCCGGCGGGCGACGGCCGCGCCGATGCCGGAGCCGGCGCCGGTGATGAGATGAGTAGGCATGCCCTCATGCTCGCATCACCGCAGGCCTGCCGGTCACCGCAGGCCTGCCGGTCACTGCAGGCCTGCCGACTCCTCCAGGTGGGCGAGCGCGCCGACCGCGTCCTCGGCGAAGAAGACGAGGTCGGTGAGGGGGAGGGGCAGGAAGCCCTCCTCCTCCATGCGCTGGAACTGCTGGCGCAGGCCGTCGTAGAAGCCGGCGGTGTTCAGCAGGACGACGGGCTTGGTGTGCTTGCCGTGCTTCTTCAGCTCCAGGATCTCCGTCGCCTCGTCGAGCGTCCCCGTCCCGCCCACCATGATCACGATGGCGTCGGCCTTCGCCAGGAGCAGTGCCTTGCGCTCGGCCAGGTCCTCGGCTATCACCATCTCGTCGGCGTTCGTCCGCGCCTTCGCCGCCAGGAAGTCCACCGACACGCCGACGAGCCGTCCGCCGGACTCCTGGACGCCGTCGGCGACGACCTTCATCAGCCCGCTCTCCGACCCGCCCCAGACGAGAGTGTGTCCGCCCCTGCCCAGGAGTTCGGCGAACTCGCGTGCGGGCACCGTGTAGCGGTCGTCGAGATCGGCGGCGGAGAGGAAGACGCAGATGTTCATGCGGACACCGTACGGCGGGCCCCGGGCGCGGGAAGAAACCGGCCTGCTCCGCGGCTGAACCAGGTATGACCTCCCTCACAGGACACACGATCACCGTCGAACCCGCCGCCGTGCATGTGCGCGCGGTGCACGGCGGACAGGTGCTCGCGGAGAGCCGCCGCCCCCTGGTGCTGCGCGAAACGGGCTGCCCGGACCGCTACTACCTGCCGCCCGAGGACGTCCGCAGTGAACTGCTGACGCCGTCGGACACCCGTACGCACTGCCCCTTCAAGGGCGACGCGTCGTACTGGTCGCTGCCCGGCGCGGCGGACCTCGTCTGGGCCTATCCGGAGCCCGAGGAGCAGGTCGCCGCGATCAAGGACCACTTCTGCTTCTACGCGACGGATGTCGTCGCCGGCTGACGGCCGAAAACATTTCTCCCCCGGGGCGATGAGTTCCGCGGGGCGCGGCGGTCCACCCTCACATGGACAAGACTCTCTCCCGTGACGGCACGTCGATCGCGTACCGGCGCCACGGCGACGGGCCGCCGGTGGTCCTGGTCGGCGGGGCCCTGAGCACCGCGGCCGACGGGGCGCCGCTGGCCGCTCTGCTGGCCCCGCGTTTCACGGTCGTCACGTACGACCGCCGGGGCCGTGGGGCCAGTGGCGACGGCGCGCCGTACGCGCCCCGCCGCGAGATCGAGGATCTCGCGGCGGTCGCGGCCGCGGCGGGTGAGCGCGTCTCGCTGTTCGGCATGCTGTCGGGCGGGGCGCTGGCCCTGGAGGCGCAGGCCGCGGGGCTGCCCGTGGACCTGCTCGCGGTCTACGATCCGCCGTACACCCCGGGCGCCGCAGGCCTCCTGCACAAGTCCCGCTGCACGGCGCTGCTGCACCGGCTGCTGGCGAGGGGGGACCGGAGCGGCGCCGTCGAGCTGTATCTGTCCCGGACCGGGGTCCCGGAGGAGACGATCGCCCGTATGCGCCGGGCCCCGCTGTGGCCCGGTCTGGAAGCGGTGGCCCACACCCTCGCGTACGACGACGCCCTGCTGGGCGACGGCTCGGTGCCCGTCGCGAGATTCGCGTCCGTCACCGCACGCACCCTGGTGGTGACCGGGGGGTTCAGCACCGCGCAGGCGCGTGAGACGTCCTCGGCCCTCGCGGCCGCGGTCCCCCGGGCCAGGCACCGCACCCTGACGGGCCAGACCCGAGACCTGGCACCTCATGTGATCGCGCCGGTACTGGCGGAGTTCTTCGCCCGCGACGTGTTCGCACGCCGGGCGTCCTGAGACCGCCCCCGCGCGGCCACACCCGTACAGGGGTCGGACGTGGCCGGGCGGGGACGCACCGCGGTGAGGGCCTGACGTCCGGGGCGGCCGGGAGGAGACTCGAGGACGGGATGAGGAGCACGGAGCGGACGCCGGACCGCCGGCACGATCGGGGGCGAGGAGGTTCCGTATCTTCACCCACCGGCCGGGACGGGACGTCACCGCCCTCAACGACTGTCCGCCCGTACCCGGAATCGGCTTCCTGCCGGTGAACACCTTCGTGCTGCACGCCGCTGAGCCCGTCGTCGTGGACACCGGGCTCAGCCTGCCCGACCGGGGCTTCATGGACGCGCTCGGTTCCGCCGTCGGTGCCGACGACGTGCGGTGGATCTGGCTGACCCATCGGGACCGCGACCACACCGGTGCGCTGTTCGAGCTCCTCGCCGCCGCCCCCGGGGCGCGGGTGGTGACCACCTTCCTGGGTGCGGGAATCATGTCGGCCGAGCGCCCGCTGCCGATGGACCGGGTCCACCTGCTCGATCCAGGGCAGAGCCTCGACGTGGGCGGCCGGACGCCGGCCGGCTTCCGGCCGCCGCTGTCCGACGACCCGGCGACCGTGGGGTTCTTCGACACGGCGACGCGCACCTGCTCCAGCTCAGACTGCTTCGGGGCGCCGGTGCCCAGCGCCGGCCTCGCCACCTGTGACGATGGGGCGGCCGTACCGGCGGACGGCCTCCGGGCCGGTCAGCTCCTGCGGGCGACGGTCAGCGGGACGCTTCGGCCGTCTCGCGCCGCACCGTCGTCGCGATCGTGGCCGAGCCGACGACCCGGGTGCCGTCGTAGAGCACGACCGCCTGGCCGGGCGCCACGCCGCGGACCGGCTCGGTGAAGGTGACGGACAGGGTGCCGTCGGTCAGCTCCGCCGTCACCTCGGTCTCGCCGCCGTGGGCACGGAGCTGCGCGGTGTACGTACCCGGTCCGGACGGGGCCGTGCCGCACCAGCGGGGCCTGATCGCGGTGAGGGCCGTGACGTCCAGGGCCTCGGCCGGGCCCACCGTCACCGTGTTGTTCACCGGAGAGATGTCCAGGACGTAGCGGGGTTTGCCGTCGGGCGCGGGGTGGCCGATGCGCAGGCCCTTGCGCTGGCCGATGGTGAAGCCGAAGGCGCCCTCGTGGGTGCCGACCTTCGCGCCCGACTCGTCGAGGATGTCGCCCTCGGCGGGGCCCCCGAGACGGTTCGCGAGGAAGCCCTGGGTGTCACCGTCGGCGATGAAGCAGATGTCGTGGCTGTCGGGCTTCTTGGCGACCGCCAGGCCCCGGCGCTCGGCCTCGGCCCGGATCTCGTCCTTGGTGGTGAGGGTGTCGCCGAGCGGGAACATCGCGTGGGCGAGCTGCTTCTCGTCCAGGACGCCGAGGACGTAGCTCTGGTCCTTGGCCATGTCCGAGGCGCGGTGCAGCTCCCGGGTGCCGTCCTCCTTGAGCACGACGGTGGCGTAGTGGCCGGTGCAGACCGCGTCGAAGCCGAGGGCCAGCGCCTTGTCGAGCAGCGCGGCGAATTTGATCTTCTCGTTGCAGCGCAGGCAGGGGTTGGGCGTGCGCCCGGCCTCGTACTCCGCGACGAAGTCGTCCACGACGTCCTCGCGGAAGCGTTCCGCCAGGTCCCAGACGTAGAACGGGATGCCGATGACGTCCGCCGCGCGGCGGGCGTCCCGGGAGTCCTCGATGGTGCAACAGCCGCGCGCACCCGTACGGAAGGACTGCGGGTTCGCGGAGAGGGCGAGGTGCACACCGGTCACGTCGTGGCCTGCCTCGACGGCTCGGGCAGCCGCGACGGCGGAGTCGACTCCGCCCGACATGGCGGCGAGCACGCGGAGGGGGCGCTGGGAGGTCTGAGTCATAGCTTCACCAGAGTACGGGGCTCCGGGAACCGAATGCTCGCGGACAAGCGTTGAGCAGCACATGGGGAACAACTCAAGTGCCGGACCGCCGGGCAGAGGTCCTGGTCGCGGCATCAGCCGACGCACACTGCTGATCGGCGGCGGGGTCGCGGCGGCGGGTACGGCCGCTCTGGCCGCGGAGGAGATCCGGCGCGTCTGGTGGCGGGTGCCGGGTGTGGAGAAGCCCCGCAAGGCGGGCGAGCTGGACTACGCCCCGGCGAGCTGGATCGCCGCCTCCGAGGGCAACTGGCGGCGGGCCGACCGTCCCGACGACTTCGGCGTGGACCGGGTGATCATCCATGTCACCCAGGGCAGCTACGCCAGCGCGGTCCGTGTGTTCCAGGACCCGGCGCACCAGGCGGCGACGCATTACATCGTGGGGCAGAACGGCCGCGTGACCCAGATGATCCGGGAGCTCGACGTGGCCTATCACGCGGGCAACCGCTCGTTCAACGAACGCAGCATCGGTATCGAGCACGAGGGCTTCGTCGACCGTCCGCAGGACTTCACCGCGAAGATGTACGAGTCGTCCGCACAGCTCACGGCAGCGATATGCAAGCGGTACGGGATACCGGTGGACCGCGAGCACATCATCGGGCACGTGGAGGTGCCCGGCACGGACCACACCGATCCCGGACCGCACTGGGACTGGGCCCGCTACATGAAGCTGGTGCGCGCCGCGTCCACGGCCGGGGCCGAGGGGGCGCGGGCTAGCTGAGCCCTGCCGTCCTGGCCCGGTCGACCGCCGGGCCGATCGCCCGCGCGACCTCCTCCACGTCCTGCCGGGTCGAGGTGTGGCCGAGCGAGAAACGCAGCGTGCCCCGCGCCAGGGCGGGGTCGGTGCCGGTGGCCAGGAGCACATGGCTGGGCTGGGCGATGCCCGCGGTGCACGCCGATCCGGTGGAGCACGCGATGCCCTGGGCGTCGAGCAGCAGCAGGAGGGAGTCGCCCTCGCAGCCGGGGAAGGTGAAGTGGGCGTTGGCGGGCAGCCGCCCGCCGGGCGCCGGGTCGCCGCCGAGCAGGGCGTCGGGGACGGCCTTCAGCACGGCGCCGGCCAGCTCGTCGCGGAGTGCGCCGACCTCACGGGCGTGGTCCTCGCGCCCCTCGGCGGCGCGGCGTCCCGCCACGGCGAACGCGGCCACGGCCGGCACGTCGAGCGTGCCCGAGCGCACATGCCGCTCCTGGCCTCCGCCGTGCAGGACGGGGACAGGGGTCTGGTCGCGGCCGAGCAGCAGCGCGCCGATGCCGAACGGGCCTCCGACCTTGTGCGCGCTGACCGTCATCGCTGCCAGTCCGGAACGGGCGAAGTCGACCTCCAGCTGCCCGAACGCCTGCACCGCGTCGGCGTGCATGGGGACACCGAACTCGTGCGCCACCTCGGCGAGTTCGTGTACCGGCATGATGGTGCCGATCTCGTTGTTGGCCCACATCACGGTGACCAGCGCGATCTCGTCGGGGTTGCGGGCGAGCGCCTCGCGCAGCGCGTCCGGGTGCACACGTCCGTATGCGTCGACCGGGAGGTATTCGACGGTGGCGCCCTCGTGCTCGGCGAGCCAGTCCACGGCGTCGAGGACCGCGTGGTGCTCCACGGGGCTGGCGAGGACACGGGTGCGCCGGGGATCGGCGTCGCGGCGGGCCCAGTAGAGGCCCTTCACGGCGAGGTTGTCGGCCTCGGTGCCGCCGGAGGTCAGGACCACCTCGCTGGGGCGGGCGCCGAGCGCGTCGGCGAGGGTCTCTCTGGACTCCTCGACGGTACGGCGGGCCCGGCGCCCGGCAGCGTGCAATGAGGACGCGTTGCCGGTGACGGCGAGCTGCGCGGTCATCGCCGCGATCGCCTCCGGAAGCATCGGCGTGGTCGCGGCGTGGTCGAGGTAGGCCATGGTGGTGACGATTCTACGAGGCCGCGCCGGGGCCGCGTGC
>Ga0196960_10000183_pt1 | contig 25011 bp, 16 predicted proteins | sample S3v_5metaG_FD_183187 | JGI IMG/M metagenome (GOLD analysis project Ga0196960, IMG submission 183187) | Soil microbial communities from Anza Borrego desert, Southern California, United States - S3+v_5 | ecosystem: Environmental > Terrestrial > Soil > Desert | place: USA: California | collected...
AGCCGGTCGGCCGACAGCCGCAGCGTCTCCGCGGGCGCGGGCAGCTCCGCCAGCCGGCCGCCGAGCGCGAGCTTGACCCGGGCCGCGTCCGCCGTCGCCTCGCGGAACACCACCCGCTCGCGCCACGTGCCGCCCTCGACCAGCGTCGCCGACAGGACCGCCGAGCGGATCGTCCGCCCGCGCCGCTCGTGGCGGGCGAGCAGCCGGTCGACCAGCAGCGCCAGCGCGCGATCCAGCTGCAGGCCGTTCGCGGCTTCCGGGAGGTCGAGCGCCTCCTCCAGCCGCTCCCCCACCACGCGCGGGTGCGGCGGGTCGTCGAAGCCGCTCGCCAGCTCGTGCGCGAGCACGCCGGGCGCGCCGAACCGGTCGGCCACCGACGCGCGCGGCAGCTTCGCCAGCGCGCCGAGCGTCAGGATCCCCAGCCGGGCGAGCGGCTCGGACAGGTGCGCCGTCTCCGCGCGGTGGCGCAGGAGCGTGACCGGCTGCTGCTCGAGGAAGGCACGCGCGTCGCGCTCGGCCACGACACGCGGGCGCCGTGCGCGGGCGGTCGATGCGGCGGCCAGCGCCACGAACCGGGTCGGCCCCGCGCCCAGCCGCCCGGGTCGCCGGAGCGCCGTACGCGTCGCCGCGAGCACGCCGTCCATCAGGCCGCCGTGCAGCCGCCGTAGCCCGCGCGCGTCGAAGTACGCCATCCCCGGCTCGGCCTCCACGCGCGCGCCGATCGCCTCCAGCCGCGCCAGCACGGCCTCCCACTCGTCGGCCACGCCGACGGGGTCGGGCGGCACGAGCACGAGCCGCGGACACCGCGCGAGCGCCTCGCCGACGCGCATCCCGGGACGGACGCCGTGGCCCTCCGCGGCAGGCGACACCTCTCCCACGAACTGCTCGCGGCCCGGCTCGGGCGCGAGCGCCGCGGGCTCGCGCAGGAGGGTCTCGCGGTCGCCGGCGGCCACGGTGAGGGCGAAGCGGGGAAGGTGCACGCAGACGATCATCGGTACGAACACATGTTCGCATCGATGCCGGGCGCCATCAACGCCCGACGGCGACGAAAGACGCGCTCTTTGCGACAGATCAGCGCAGGAACAGCGCCATGAAGACATCGTCGACGTAGCGACCGTCGAGGAGGAACTCCTCACGCAGCACACCCTCCTCGACGAAGCCGAAGCGCCGGTACAGCGCGCGCGCCGGCGCGTTCTCCGACAGCACCCGCAGCGCGAGCTTCCGCGCGCCCCGTGCCCGCGCCTCGGCGACGGCACCGTCGAGCAGCACGCGCCCCAGACCGCGGCCCTGCAGCTCCGGATCGACCGCCAGGCCGTTGACCATCAGCACGTGCCGGTTGGACTCGAGCGGCGTGGGATGGCCGAGCTTGACGTAGCCCGCGACGCGGCCGCCGGGCGTCAGCTCGGCGACGACCACGTCCTCGGGCCGCGTGCGCTCGTCGAAGAACGGCCGCGGCTCGGCCGGGCGCGGCGACGGCGAGCTGAGCCACGTCCACGTCGCGTGGTCGATCGCGCCGAGTGCGGGCGCGTCCTCGAGGCGCGCGGGGCGGACGGCGGGCCGGGGCGCGGCGGCGGTCACGGTGCGACCCTCCGCGGCGCGCGGTCGGCGGCTTCGCCCAGCGCGAACGGCTCCTCGACCGCCTGCCGCTCGGCGTCCCGCGCGCACGGGTACGACAGCGGGAGCTCGTGGAGGAGGCCGAGGCGCATCGACGGCCGAGCGTAGACGGCGCGGCCGATCCGTTGGTCACCGCGCGGTGAGCGGCGCGACCTCCGACCGACGCGGGCGCCGGAATAGGAACGGCCCCGCCGAAGCAGGGCCGTTCCCGTAGCACGCCGGTAAGCCGGATTCTGTCGTTGGGCAACCATCCATCTCTGCGGCCGACCTGGACCTCGGCGGGCAACCTGCGAGCGGTCCTGCTTGGCCTTGCATCGGACGGGGTTTGCCTGGCCGCCGTGTCACCACGACGCCGGTGCGCTCTTACCGCACCTTTTCAACCTTGCCTGTGCCGCGGGCGCGACCATCGGCGGTGTGTTTCTGTGGCACTTTCCCGCGGGTTTCCCCGGGTCGGCTTCCCGACCGTCCTGCCCTGTGATGTCCGGACTTTCCTCGAAGACGAGCCTCCGCGGCTGCCTGGTGTGCGTCTCCCAGTCTAGTGGTGGCCTGAGGTCGAAGGGCGGTGGCGTCTGGCGGCGCCGGACCGCGTCTGCCGGCACCCGGCATCCACGGCCGGACAACCAGTACGACAGCGGATGCCGTGCACCAGCAGACACGCCCCGGCATCCACCAGCCGAGACCGCCCTTCAACCTCAGACCACAGCTCGACCGCGCACAGGCGCCACGGAGGCCTTCCGTCTTGAGGTTTCAGAAGGAGCGCAGGAGCCCCACGACCTTGCCCTCGATCTGCACGTCCCGCGTGAGGATCGGCTGGAGCGTCGGGTTCTCGGGCTGCAGGCGGATATGGTCGCTCTCGCGGTAGAAGGTCTTGACCGTCGCCTCGTCGTCGCCGACCCGCGCCACCACGATCTCCCCGTCGCGCGCGGTGTCCTGCTTGCGCACGACGACGAGGTCGCCGTCGAGGATCCCCGCGTCGACCATCGACTCGCCCTTGATCCGCAGCAGGAACTCGCCGGCGTCGCCGCCCGCCTCGGCAGGCACCTCGATGTGCTGCTCGATGTTCTGCTCGGCCAGGATCGGCTCGCCCGCCGCGACCTGACCGACGAGCGGGAGCCCGTTGCCGGTGATCGCACGAACCGCCGACTCCCCCGCCTCCCGCACGCCGTCGACGACGCGGTCGAGCAGCTCGATGGCGCGCGGCTTGGACGGATCGCGCCGCAGCAGCCCGGCCTTCTCCAGGTTCGCCAGGTGCGCGTGGACGGTCGACGACGACGCGAGGCCGACCGCCTTGCCGATGTCCCGCACCGTCGGCGGGTAGCCGTGCGTCGCGGAATAACGCTTGATGAACTCGAAGATCTCCTGCTGGCGCTTCGTCAGGTCCACGGGGCGCTCCTTGGCTGGCAGGTCGAGAGGGCGGCGGCTACGAACATGTGTTCGGAAACCTAGACGGCGCCGCGGACGGATGCAAGCTCCGCACGCGGGCGGCCGCTGCCGTTCACGAGCGCGCTACAGTGTTGGCCGCCCACGCGCCGGTGGCGGAATTGGTAGACGCGCAAGGTTGAGGGCCTTGTGGGGGATAACCCCGTGGTGGTTCGAGTCCACTTCGGCGCATGCGAAAGGCCCAGCATTGCTGGGCCTTTCTCGTTGCCGAAGGGACTGCAGGATGCGGCCGATCTTGGCCGTGGTAACGCGCGTGGTAACACGACCGCCAAAGACGGCCCTGCCGGCGGCTGCCGCAGTAGCCGGGTGCGGCCTGTCCGGAGCGTCCTAACAGGCGGACAACAGCCGTGCTCCCGGCGTCGAGAGACCGTCATGAGCACGGACGCCACGACCGAGCCCGAGCTGATGACGCCCGCAGAGGCGATGCGCATGCTGCGCGTCTCGCGGACCTGGCTCTACGACGCCGCCAAGGATGGGCGGCTCCCCGCGATCCGCCTCGGCGGCCCCGACGGGCCGGTGCGGTTCATCCGCGCCGACCTGCTCGCGCACATCGAGCAGGCCCGCGCCTGCTGGCAGGTCGGTGACACGACGTCGCAGACGCTGCGGCGCGCGGCCCGAGAGGCGGCGTAGCGATGGCTCGAGGCTCGATCTACCCGCGCAAGCTCAAGGACAGGACGACCGTCTACGACGTCCGCTATCGCACCTCCAACGGCGTCGCGAAGCAGAAGCGCGGCTTTCGCAAGGAGCGCGAGGCCGTCAAGTACCTCAACGCGCAGATGGCCGCCGTGGACCGCGGCGAAGTCGTCGCGGGCGGCCTGACATTCGCCGAGTACTTCGACGACTGGCTGGCCGAGCATCGCCCGCGCATCGAGGAGGGCACCTACCGCGACTACGAGGTGCACGGTCGGCTGCGGCTCAAGCCGTTCTTCGGCTCTAAGCGGCTGGAGGCGATCACGCAGAAGGACGTGCGCCGCTACGTCGCCGACCTGCGAGCGACCGGGAAGGCCGGCGCGAAGACGATCAACAACTCGATCATCGTCCTGCGGGTCTGTCTAGGCCACGCCGAGGAGGACGGCCTGATCGCCAAGAACCCGGCGGCCAGCAAGCCCGGCAGCCGCGAGCGGATCAAGGTCGCGCTCCCCCACCGGGAGATGGACTACCTGCGGCTCGACGAGATCCCGCGCTACCTCGCATCGTGCGACGAGCACTACCGGCCGATCGCCGAGACCTTCATCGCCACCGGTCTGCGCGTCTCGGAGTTGATCGCGCTCACCTGGCAGGACATCGACCTCGACGCACGGGTGATCCGCGTCGTCCGCAGCCGACAGGGCTCGACTGACGGCAGCACCAAAGGCGACCGCTTCCGTTCTGTCGACTTCGGCCCCGGCCTCGAACGGACTCTCCGAGACCTCAAGGCAAGGCGCGGCGAGGGGCAGGCAGGCGACCTTGTACGTCTGCCGGTCTTCATCGGGCGGCGCGGAGGCGGGCTGAACCGCTCGGACCTGTCCCGCGACGTCCACAAGGCCGTTCTCCGCGACGCTGGGCTCCGCACATCGCTGCGCCTTCACGACCTCCGGCACACCGCAGCAGCGTCATGGCTGGCGGCCGAGCTCCCGCTGATCTACGTGCAGAAGCAGCTCGGCCACGCGCAGATCACCACGACCCAAGCCATCTACGGCCACCTCGAGCAGAGCTTCCTGCGGGACGCAGCCACACGTGCTGAGCAGCTGGTGCGTGCGGGCCGACTCCCCACCCTCGTGAGCTAGCCCGCACCCATCACCACGCCGGCCGACCACGTTGTCGGTCGGCGCGGTCGGCCGAGCTAGCCGCGGCCGCCGAGGACTACGCACCGTGTCCTCGGAAATCTTGTCTGCTGTCCAACGTCATGTACGGCCGGATTAGAGACAACACCTGTAGGTCGTCCACGGCTGCGCGAGGCAAGAAATGCCGACTCGGGGATATGTTTCGGGACACGTTCCGGTCGGTCGACCAACCGTCTGCGGAGGTCGACCCCTGACGTGATCACGCGAAAGTGGTTGTGCACCCACGTTTGATCTTCGTATACGTCCATTCGCAGACGTCGAAGATGTCGATGTATGTGCGCCTGCCAAGCGACAGGCATCGTGCGAGCGCGGCGGACCTCGACCCCGAGCCAGCCCGGTTTGCGACCCGCGCCGGACCCTGTCAAGGCCTCCAGAACGTCCCGCAGGTACCCGTACGGCCTCTACAGCGCGGTTTCACGCGAACCGGTCCAAAGGTGGCCTTACGATCTGCGCACGCTTGACGGCGGTGATCGGCTTCCTTCTGAAATGTCCCGCCAGCGGACGTGAGATCTCGTCTCGGGGCCCGGCGACGGCAGGGCCCTAGGGATCTCCCCTCACCGTCCAAGCGGCCGCTACGCGTCGCGATGCCTGGCCGTCGGACGCAAGACCTCCGCGAGTTGCCCGCTTAGGCTTGATCGGCTCGCCGCCGCGCCACTCGTCCTCGATCAGTTCGTCGAGCTCGACGCCCAGCGCCTCGCGCATGACGTCAGGTCGTGACTGGCTACCCCCGTGGACGGACGTCCGGTTGCGTTGTGCCGATGCACCGGAAGAAGATGCGGCGTGCCCGTTGACTACTCGTCTCGCGACCCGACCCGGATGTCGCGCATCCGCAGCGAGACGCTCCTTCAGGAGCTTTCGTCACCGCATCGGCGCGGTAACGCGGCGCCGAACACGCGGGGGCGCACCGTCCCGAGCGTGTGCGCGCGCGGCGGGGAGCAGCGAGATCGATGAGCACGCCCTCGGATACAGCTCCTGACGGGCGTGCCACGTCGCAGACGCGGAGTCTGCTGTCTCCGAGCCGGCTCAACGACTTCCTCGGCTGCGAGCACCGGACGTACCTCGACCTTCTCGTCGAGCTCGGTCGGCTCGCTCGCCCAGAGGATGGGCAGCCAGCCCACGACCGCTTGAAGGAGCGCGGTGAGACGCACGAGCAGAGCGTGCTCCAGGGCTTCCGCCACGACGGGCATCACGTAGTCGAGATTGCATCCGACGCGTCGTTCGCCGAGCGCGCCTCCGCGACCGAGGCCGCCATGCGCTCCGGCGCGGATGTCGTGTACCAGGGCTGCTTCCAGGACGACGGCTGGGTCGGGTTCCCGGACTTCCTCGTCCGGGTTGACGAACCCGCCTCAGACCTGGGCCCTTACTCGTACGAGGTTCACGACGCCAAGCTTGCCCGCGAGAGCCGGCCCGCGCATGTCTTCCAGCTCCTGCTGTACGACCGCGAGCTCACGCGGGTGCAGGGCACGGCGCCGCAGCGGATGCACCTCATCCTCGGCGACGGCGAGCGGAAGACGTACCGGCCTGACGAGTTTGCGGCGTACGGCGAGCGGGTCCGTGCACGGTACGTCGAGCGCCGCGCCGAGCTGGAGGCCGGGATCGGAGTGCCCGTCGGCTATCCGTACAAGGTCGACCAGTGTCAGTTCTGCCCGTGGTGGAAGCGCTGCGCCGACCGCCGCCGGGACGACGACCACGTGTCCCTCGTCGCGACGGCCCAGAGCTCGCAGGCGGTCAAGCTCGTGCAGCAGGGCATCGACACCGTCGGCGGCCTCGCCCAGCTTCCCGCCGAGACCCGCGTCCCGAAGCTCGCCCGCGAGACGCTGCTGGGAATGCAGCTCCAGGCGCAGCTGCAGCTCGAGAGCCGGCCGCTCGATACGCCGAAGCACGTTCTGCTCGAGCCCGAGCACGGTCGCGGCCTGCATCGCCTTCCGCGTCCGTCAAGAGGTGACCTGTTCTTCGACTTCGAGGGCGACCCGTTCTGGGGCGATGAGGGCCTCGAGTACCTGTTCGGGACGGTGTTCCTGGAGAACGACGTCTGGCGGTACGACGCCCGCTGGGCAACGACGCGCGCCGAGGAGAGGCAGACCTTCGAGGCGTGGATCGACTGGGTGACCGAACGGCTGCACGAGGACCCCGGCCTTCACGTCTTCCACTACAACGCGTACGAGCCGTCGGCGATCAAGCGCCTCGCCGCCCGCCATGCCACCCGGGAGGCCGAGGTCGACGAGCTGCTCCGGCGCGAGGTGTTCGTCGATCTGTACGGGATCGTCCGGCAGGGCTTGCGCATCGGCGTCGAGTCGTACGGACTCAAGGGACTCGAGCCCGTCCACGGGTTCGAGCGGACCGCGGACCGCGGGTCGCTGCGCGGCTGGTCAGAGTTCCTGGTGACGGGCGAACGTGCGCTGCTCGACCGGATCGCGGCCTACAACGAGGACGACTGCCGGTCGACGCAGTCGCTGCTCGGATGGCTCATCGCACGACGCGCCGACGCCGAGCGTCAGTACGACGTTGTCCTGGACGAGCTCGCCCCCAAGTCGATCGAGGCGCCCAGTGACAGCGCCCAGAAGTACCTCGACCAGCTCGAGGCCGTGCGGGGACCGCTGACCGACGGGCTGCCCGACAACGAGCAGGACGACGACGAGCTGGAGCGCGCCCGGCGGCTCATGCTCAGTCTGCTCGGCTACCACCGACGCGAGGACAAGCCGCTGTGGTGGGCGTACTACGCACGCGTCGCGATGACCGGCGCGCAGCTGCGCGACGAGGACGCAGAGGCGATCGGCGAACTCAAGCCGGTTCCGGCGGCCGAGCGGGAGGAACCGACCAAGGCCTCGTACGCCTGGACGCTCGCCTACCCCGAGCAGGATCAGAAGTTGACCGCGGGGGGCGTCTACGACGAGGAAGGTCGCGCGGCGGAACTCCTCGACCACGACGAGGTCGCCCGCACCGTCCGCGTGAAGCGTTCGAGGAAGCACGGCGAGGCACCGCCGACGTCGCTGCTGCCGAACGACTACGTCTCGACCACCGCGCAGGAGTCCGCGCTCTTCCGCGTTGCGAACCGGATCGTGTCCGACGGGCTCGATCCGACGGGCAATCTCGACGCCGCGCTCGACCTGCTCATGCGGAGGGCCCCGCGCATGGCGCTCTCGGCCCCTCCGCTGGCGGCGGGGCCGGTCGACCTCGACGTCCTCAAGACGCAGGTCCGCGCGCTCGAGGACTCGGCGCTCGTCATCCAGGGGCCGCCCGGAGCCGGGAAGACGTACACCGGCGCGCGGCTCGCCGTCGATCTCATGCGGCACGGCAAGACCGTCGGCGTCGTGTCGACGTCGCACAAGGCGATCATCAACCTCCTCAACGCGATCGACGAAGCCGCCGACGAAGCGCAGTTCGACTTCGTCGGGTGGAAGAAGTCGAACGGCGAAGCCAGCCGATACACGAGCAGCCGGTTCGTCTCTGGCTCCAACCCGCCGAGCGGCGACGACGTCGGGCCGGTCACCTGCATCGGCGCAACCGCCTGGCACTGGGCGAAGGCCGACAACGAGGCGTCGGTCGACGTGCTGTTCGTCGACGAGGCGGGGCAGGTCGCGCTGGCCGATGCGCTCGCGTGTGCGACAGGCGCCCGCAGCGTCGTGCTCCTCGGCGACCCTCAGCAGCTCCCGCACGTAAGCCAGGGCATCCATGCCCACGGATCGGGAGCCGCGGTCCTGCGCCACCTGCTTGGGGAGCGCGCGATCGTCGACCGCGCCGCGGGGGTCCTGCTCGAGACGAGCTGGCGGATGCACCCCGACGTCTGCGGCTTCGTCTCGGAGACGATGTACGAAGGCGCCCTCGAGTCTGTCGTCGACTGCGCGCGCCAGCGCGTCGTCTCGCCGGGCCTCAGCGGCACTGGCCTACGCCTGCTCACAGTCGACCACCACGCCAACCGCCAGCGCTCCGACGAGGAGGTCGCGGCGATCAAGGAGCAGGTCGACCTGCTCCTGAAGGGGCGATTCACCCCCGCGGAAGGGACGGAGCGACCGCTCACGCTCGACGACATCCTCATCGTCGCGCCGTACAACGCGCAGGTCCGCGCGCTGAAGGCGGCCATGCCGGACGCCCGAATCGGTACCGTCGACAAGTTCCAGGGACAGGAGGCCCCGGTCGTCTTCTTCTCGATGACCAGCTCGAGCGGCGACGACGTCCCCCGCGGCCTCGATTTCCTGTTCTCGAAGAACCGGCTGAACGTGGCGGTGTCGCGGGCGCAGGCGCTGGCGGTCGTGGTCTGCTCGCCGGCGCTGCTGCACAGCCGGTGCCGGACCGTCACGGACATGCAGCTCATCAACATGCTGTGCCGGTTCGCAGAGCTCGCGGACCCGGTGTGATCCGCCTCCGCGATCGCTGATGTCCGGTCTCTTCTGGCTCGCGACCTCCGAGCGTGAGCGCCAGCGCGCCCGCGAGCTCGCGCGCGCGCTGCGCCAGACCGAGAGCCGCGACGAGCTGGGCGTGGGCTCCGTACGCGATGCGTTGGCGGACCTCCTCCTCCCGGGCACGAGCACGCTGCACACCCGCGCCCGCTACCACCTCTTCGTCCCCTGGGCGTACCAGCAGGCCGTCGCGCGTGGCGGGAAGCGGTCTCTGTCCGATCGTCTCAGGGACGCCGAGGCGGAGCTGATCTCCACCGTCAAGCGCACCGGTGCGGCTGACCCGACCGCCGACGCCGACGGGCTGATCGGGGTCGACGCGGGACGCGACCTCAAGCGGATGCCCAGCACGCTGTACTGGCAGGGCCTCCACGTGTGGGGGATCCGTCGTGTCGGCGGACCGCAGAGCGTGATCGAGCGCCTGCTGGCGCGCCGCCGGCCGCAGGACGAGCGCGATGACGACGGATCGCCGCTCGATCCATCGGTCGGCGAGGTCTGGCATCCGAACCTGCCGCCGTCACCACCCAACCACGGTGAAGCCGCCGACTTCTCGCTGACCTTCGACGAGGCCGAGTTCCTCGTCGAGCGGCTGACCTTCGAGGACGCGACACGCAGCTCGGCCCTCGCGCAGCTCGTCAAGGTCCCGGCCGACCACGGTGCGGTCGATCAGCTCTGGGAGCACCCGGCGAAGCGCGAGCTTGACCAGCCGACCCAGTTCGTGATCGAGCAGGGACGACGGTTCTCGCTCCTGATGCACGGGGCGTCGTGGACGTACAACGTCGAGCTCGCCCGGATGCGCGAGAGCACGGAGCTGACCGATCGGCACCGGGCGTCGTTCGAGCGCTGGGCGAGCGCCGCGGCGGGCGCCGGCGCCCACCTCGCCTGGCCGCTCGACGAGCTTTGGGCGGTCACCGGGGACCGCGTGCCCCCTCCGACGCGCACCTTCGTCCGCAGGTGGCAGGACCTGCTCGTGTCCCGCGGCCCCGACGGCTTGGTCGACGATCCGGACGCGCGTGCGCTCATCATCAGCCGCGAGCGGAGGATGAAGGGCGCCAACGCGCGGACGGTCAACGCGAAGGCACTGGCGCAGTGGGGCGGACGCTCCGGCACCACCCCGCTCGACTTCCGCTGGTCGACGGCGCGCCGGCTGATCGCCGACATCCGCGCGGGGCTGGAGACGGGCGATGCTGCGCACTGACGACCGGCTACTGCTCAGCGAGGCGCTTGCGCCGCCGCCAGGGCATCAACCCGACCTGCTGGTCGGAACGACGTACTCGATGCATCTCGGCGCCCTCCTGTCGGTTCCGCTCGGGTTGACGTTCGCCGACTGGGAGGCAGACGACGGACAACCGACGACCGAACCGGTTGCGACGCTGGAGGCCGTCCGCCGCCACGCCGACCGGATCACCGTGTTCTGTCAGGCCGGCGCAACCGCGGCGAGCGAGCAGCCACCGCTCGTCGCGTCCTGGCTCGAGGACGTCGTCGTGCCTGTTGCGGCGCCGCTGGGCGGCGTCTTCCACCCGAAGGTCTGGGTCGCTCGGTACCGGAACCCGGACGGCGCTCGCGCATATCGCCTCGTCTGCGGATCGCGCAACCTCACGTTCGACCAGAGCTGGGATACCGTCGTCGTGGTAGACGGCGCGCCGACACCGCGCGGCGGGCTCGCGGCGGAGACCCGGCCTCTCGTCGACTTCGTCCGCGTGCTCCCGTCCCTCGCCGTCGGGCGGATCGCGGATCGTCGTCGCGCTGAGATCGAGGCCCTCGCCGACGAGCTCCGACGCGTCCGCTTTGCACCGCCAGACGGCTTCGAGGCGATCACGCTCTGCCCGCTCGGCATCCCGGGGCACCAGGACGACCCGCTCCTCGCGACACGACGCACGCGGATGCTGGTCGTCTCACCGTTCATCGGAGCCACCCGCCTGTCGACGCTGGCTCCCGAACAGGCCCGGAGGTCGATCCTCGTCTCTCGCGCCGAGGAGCTGGAGGGCGTGGCGACGGCCGGTCTGAATGCGTTCGGAGGCGTGTACACCCTCGACGAGCAGGAGCCGTCGGAGACCGAGTCCAGGGACGGCCGCCTCAGCGGCCTGCACGCGAAGCTCTACGTCGCAGACGCGGGATGGAACGCGCACGTTTGGACCGGCTCGGCGAACGCGACTTCCTCCGGCTTCGCCGACAACGTCGAGTTCCTCGTCCGGCTCGACGGACGGCGGAAGTTCTGCGGGGTCGAGGCGGTCCTGGGCGACCATGACGACCGGTATGCGTTGCGCGCGAACCTCATCGAGGCGGCGCGACGCGACGTTGCCGCCGAGCCGCCGCTCGAGGCCGAGATCGAGCGCGAGCTCGACGGCGTCGCTCGCGCGATCGCGGAGCGCGCGCTCGTCGCCAAGGTCGCGGCGGGCTCCGGCCCGACGACGTTCGACGTGGAGCTTCAGACCGACGAGCCCGTCGCCTTCCCCGACTGGGTCAACGTCGACTGCTGGCCGATGACCGGCCTCGGCGATGTCCTCGCCGCACCGCTCGTGCCGGGAACCCGCAGCCTCGGCCGGTTCCGCGATCAGGCGATCGCCGACCTGACCGCGTTCTACGTCCTGGCGATCGTCGGCGAGCGGGACGGCGTCCGGATGGCGAAGCGCGTGATCGTCAAGGCGCAGCTCGATGGCGAGCCGGACGGGCGCCGCGAAGCGATCCTCCGGGACCTGCTCAAGGACACGGCGCAGGTGCTTCGGCTGCTGCGCGCGCTGCTGGCGTTCGATCGCACCGGCGACCAGGGCGGCGGGTTGGGGTTCGTATCTGAGCTCGGCGGTGCTGCCGGTCGCGCGGACATCCGGGAGACGCCGCTGCTCGAGAGCCTGCTGCGCGCCCTCAGCGACGCGCCGGACCGGCTTGAGGCGATCCGGTCGCTCCTCGACGAGCTCGCGGGCATCGACGGCCTCCTCCCGCCTGAGCTCCTCGAGCTCTGGGAACCGTTCCGCACCGTCTACGAGGAGCGCCAGCCGTGAGCACGACGGGGCTGAAGGACTTCCAGCAGCGGACGGTCGACTGGGTGGCGCAGCGGTTGCTCGACGAGGGGGCGCGGCGCTTCCTCGTCGCCGACGAGGTCGGCCTCGGGAAGACGCTTGTCGCACGAGGGGTGGTCGAGCGGGCGGTAGCCCACCTGCGCGATAGCGGCGTGAAGCGCGTCGACGTCGTGTACGTGTGCTCGAACCAGGAGATCGCGAAGCAGAACCTGAAGCGCCTGCAGATCGACGGCCACGCCAGTACGTCGCTGCCGTCGCGGATCACGCTGCTGCCTCTCCATCTCGAGAAGTTCCAGACCGACGGCGTGAACTTCGTCTCGCTGACGCCCGGGACGTCGTTCGACCCTCGGTCGCGCGGCGGATGGACGCAGGAGCGTGCGCTGCTGCTTCGGCTGCTGAGGCCGGTGTGGAACATCCCGCGGCACCGCGGCGTCTACGAGGTGTTCCGCCTCGACGCGAAGGTCAGCTCGCTCAAGAACGAGCTGCGCGCGCTGTCCGGGCCGGACCCTGGCATCGCGGCTGCGTTCGCCGCGAAGATGTTGCACTCCCCCCTCCGGGCCGAGCTCTTCGCGCTGATGGACGCCGCCAACCGCCGCGCCGGCCTGCCCGCCACCGAACGCGATCGTCAGCTGCATCTCATCGGCGCTCTGCGACGAGAGCTCGCACGGTGCTGCGTCGATGCGCTCGAGCCCGACCTCGTGATCCTCGATGAGTTCCAGCGCTTCTCCAAATTGCTCGACGGCGAGAGCGATGCCGCCGAGCTCGCCCAGCAGCTGTTCTCGTTCGGCAACGATCGCGGCGAGTTCGCGCGCGTGCTGCTCCTCTCGGCCACGCCGTATCGCTCGTTCAGCCACGCCGGCGAGGACGGTTCGGCCCACCACACCGAGCTGCGCAGGCTGCTGACCTTCCTGTACGAGGACGAGCAGCGGGCGGACGCGGTCGAGCGCTCGTTGCGCGCTCTTCGCGAGCAGCTCGTCTCCGGGACGGCCCAGGTCGGAGAGCTCGAACGCGCGCGAGCGGACATCGAGGCCGCGCTCACCAGCGTCATGGTCCGCACCGAGCGCCTCGCCAGCTCGGCAACGCGAAACGGCATGCTCACCGAACGTCAGGCGCCGGCGCTCAAGCTGGACGCCGGTGACGTGCGCGGGTTCGCGCGCCTGGCCGCGCTGCACGGCGTGCTGCGCGACCGCGGGATCCTTCGAAGCGGCGCGGCCGTCACCGAGCTTTGGAAAAGCTCGCCGTGGCTCGCGCAGTTCATGGAGGAGTACAAGTTCAAGCACGCGATCGACGATGCAGTCGAGCGTCCCAACGACGGCGCGCTTGCCGACGCACTCGCCGGGGTTCGCGAGGATCTCGACTGGAAGGCCTTCCGCAGCTACGAACCCCTTCACCCCGGCAACCCGCGACTGCGCTCACTGGCGACTGACTCGGTCGACCAGCTGTGGGACCTCCTGTGGATCCCCCCTTCCATGCCGTACCACCGACCGGGTCCGCCGTTCCTGCGCTTGGCCGATCGCCCGCCGACCAAGAGGCTGATCTTCTCGTCGTGGACCGTCGTGCCGCGCACGATCGCCGGCTACCTCAGCTACGAGGCCGAGCGGCACGTGCATCGCGCGCTCGACGCCGCGGCCGACAACTCGCCAGAGGCGCGCCGGGCGAACGAACGGCGACTGCTCGACTTCAAGCTCGACCGCTCGGAGGGCGAGCACCCAAGGCCGTCGAGCATGACGACGCTGAGCTTCCTCGCGCCTAGCGCCGCGCTCGCCGAGGTCGGTGACCCACGGATGGTCGGTGCGCACGACGAGCTGCTCACCCCGGCCGAGGTCGTTCGCCAGGTCCGGACGCGCGTCGACGCCCTGCTCGAGCCGTTATCAGCGAACGTCGACCCTGCGCTCCCGGCCTCCGATCCGCGTTGGTACTGGGCGGCACCCCTGCTGCTCGACCGAGAGCGCGCAGACGCTCGGTCGTTCTGGTCGACGCACGAGCTCGTCGCGACGTGGGCAGGAGACGGAGCGGGCGGCACCGAGAACTTCTCCCAGCACGTCATGGAGGCCCGGTCGGTCATCAACGGCGGGGTGACGCTCGGGTCGATGCCGAACGACCTGGCGGAGGTGCTCGCGCACCTCGCAGTAGCTGCGCCCGCGACCGTCGCGGCTCGCTCGCTGCTGCGGGTCCTCCCCGAGGTTCCGTCCGACGGCGCGATGTTGGCCGCCGCCCGCGTCGGCTGGGGCTGGCGCCATGTGTTCAACAGCCCCGAAGGCATCGCCGCCGTGGAAGCGACGCAACCGAAGGCGGCCTACTGGCGCCAGGCGCTGTCGTACGCGCTCAACGGCGGGCTCCAGGCCGTGATGGACGAGTGGATGCACCTCATGGCCGAGGACGCCGGCGCCGGCCTCCGCGGCGATACCGAAGTACTCGAAGACGTCGTTGCACGCGTGGCCCTGGCCCTCGGCCTCGGCGCAAGCCGCGTTGAGGTGGACCCGTTGGACCGGACGAGCAAGGTCCCGTGGCGGACCCACTTCGCCATGCGCTACGGGCAGTCGCGCGACGAGGGTTCCAGGCAGTCGATCCACGCCGAGGCCGTTCGCCGCGCGTTCAACTCGCCGCTTCGCCCCTTCGTCCTGGCGAGCACGTCGGTCGGGCAGGAGGGTCTCGACTTCCACCCCTACTGCCACGCGATCGTTCATTGGAACCTCCCGACCAACCCGGTCGACCTTGAGCAGCGCGAGGGCCGGGTCCACCGCTACAAGGGACACGCGGTCCGCAAGAACGTCGCGGCGCGATTCGGCGCGTCCGCGGTGCACTCCGGCGCGACAGATCCATGGGCGGAGGCCTTCGCGGCGGCCAAGCGAGCGCGCCCGTCTCATCAGGACGATCTGGTTCCGTTCTGGATCCAACCGGGCCGGTTCGAGATCGAGCGCTATGTCCCCGCCATTCCGTTCAGCCGCGACGCCGAGCGCTACGCCCGCGTTCGTCGTCAGGTCACGCTCTACCGCATGGTCTTCGGACAGCCTCGGCAGGACGATCTCATCGCCTACCTGCAGGACCAGCTGGGACAGGCCGAGGCTGAACGGCTCGCCGAGCTCGTGCGGATCGACCTATCGCCGCGCGCACGAGCGTCCGCCGCATAGAACCACGCGTCCTCTACTCGCTTCCGCTGTTATGCGTCACGCGCTGCCGACGGACGGTGCCGACGCCGACGGGCGGCGAAGGTCTTGAAGCGTGCCGTCCCAACGCGCGTACTCGACTCCCAGAAGCGCGGCGAAGTGCGCAGTCCCGCAGCTGATCTTCGCTGCTTCACTCGGGCGCAGCGTCGCGTTCGCGTCCCCGCTTTTCGTCTCACGCACCAGGTGAAGAGTTCTCGTGCCATCGGCGTCTGCGACAGCAATCGCCCAGTCAGGGTTATAGGTGCCGAGCGGCGTGGGGATCGTGAAGCGACTCGGGAGCTTGAGGTACGCCTTCACGGGCTCCAGCGCCTCCAGCGTGGCGACGGCCGTTCGTTCAGGCCCGCTTTCAACGACAGCATGGTCGTAGACGTTCGCTCCGCTTGGGGTCGCGACCACCATGTCGGGTGGCGCTTCGAAACTCTCCTCGAGGATGGTCGGTGGAATCCGATCGTCCGTGACCGTATACCTGATGCTCAGCGCCATCTCCTGAGGCAGCAGCTCGTGGAGTATCGCGACCAGCACCTGCCCCACCTCGCGCGGCATTGCCAGCGCATCCCCGAGGCGGCCGCTGCTGATCACGATCCGCGCGATGGTGGCACGAGTGAGATAGAGGCCCGGTGTTCGGTTTGCCAGTCCGTCCTGGACCAGGGTCACGAGTTCGTCCCCAGACGCCGCCTTCGACCTGAGCCGCGTGTTTTCGGGCAGCGAGGTGACGACGGCGCGCAAGGAGTCGGTGGTCGCGTCTGCGTGAAGTACGGCATGCGTGACCTGCACCGCGGGCGGCGAAATCACCGCCTCGCGCAGGCGAGTGACCGCGGTCTCGATCAGGTGCTCGGTTCGGACCGCTACCTGGTACGTGCTGCGCCGGCTGATCGCTTCCCATAGCTCAGCGAACGGGACACCATCGCGTACCTGCGGTCGGGCTGTCACCGTCACCGGCGCGACCGGCTGCACGGGCACTTGTCCAACGCCGCCGTCGTCCTCCCACTGCTGCTGGAGTCGCTCGGCGAATCTCTGGTAACTCTCGTTCGCCACAACGGTCAGCACGTTTGCTTGACGGTCGGCGATCCGCCGTCCTTGGGTGTCGACGAGCAGTCGCACGCCTCGTCCGATCTCCTGGCGCTTCTTCGCGATGGAGTCGCCACGCGCGAGGGTGCAAACCTGGCAGACGTTCGGGGTGTCCCACCCTTCCCTCAGCGCACTATGGCTGAAGATGAAGCGCAGGTCGGACTCGAAGCCGAGAAGTCGTTCCTTGTCGCGCATGATCAGGCGGTAGGCGTCTTGGTCCGCCTGCGACTCCCGTCCTACCCGGGAGTCGACTTCGACCAGGGCTCCTCCGGTGACCTTCCGCTTAGCGAAGTAGCCGCCGTGGACCCGCTCCACTGGGAGCTGGGCGAAATGCTGGAACGTCGGCGCGAGCTCGTTGTAAGCATCTACGAACCATCGGCGGACCTTCCCGTCCTCTAGAACGTAGTCGTCGACGTGTTCCAGGAAGAACAGCGACAGCACCTTGGCGTCGTAGCCCAGAGCGAGGAGCCGTTCCTGTCGAGCCATGTGCGTTCGAACCGTTGACCGCACCTGGAGGCGCATGATCTCGTCTCGGTCGTCGCCGGCCGCATCTGACGCTGTGATCTCGACGCCGTTCGCGAACACCACGCGGTCCTCATCCGGGTGAATCTCGGTCACGATGTAGCCGTCGTAGTCGCGGTTCCCGTTTGTCTTCGCCACGAGGTCGTTACCAAGCCGGACCGTGACGGATCTCTCGGCTGGTATTCGCGAAGCAGAGAGCTTGTGAACCGTCAGCTTGGCGAACCCCTTCGACGCTCGCACTCCCGTCTCGGTCAGCCTCACGAATGCCCCTTCGGCAGCGCCGGTGGCGACCACGCTCTCCACCTCGATGCGCTTGACCAATCCGCGGCGGTACGCCTCGAACGGAGTCAGACGGAACAGCGTCGGATACTGCGCACGGTGCGTCGCGCTGAAGTGCAGCGCGGCGAGTGGATCGAACGACGCGAGGGCCTCGCGAGCCAGCGAGCTGGTCATCGTCTGCGGCTCGTCCAGTAGCAGGATCGGGCGAACCGCTTGGAGGACATGCAACGGGACCTGGCCCCGAGCGCGGTCCTGCCGAGACCGCAGGACGTTGGAGTCCTTATTCACGGAGTCGAGCGTCACGACCATGAACTCGACGTGCTCCGACGCGGCAAACGAAAAGATCTGGCTGAGATCGGTCGAGCGATACTCGAACCAGGTGTGAGAAGCCTCGGGATAGAGGTCACGAAAGTGCTCTCGGGTGATTGACAGGCTCTTCAGCACCCCTTCGCGGATGGCGACTGTCGGGACCACAATCACGAACTTTCGAACGCCATAGCGACGATGGAGTTCGAGAGCGCCTCGTAGATAGGTGTAGGTCTTCCCGGTCCCGGTCTCCATGTCGATCGCGACGTTCGGGAAACGCACCACCTTGGGCCCGTCCGGGGAGTCGATCGACTCCTCCGACGGACCGACATTCTCGGCCGAATGGATGGACTGACGACGCTGCACCGACCGCAGATTCGTGAGCAGCCGGGGCTCGTCCAGCGGCGCCGGGTTGGCGGACACGCCGAGAGCGACGCCGCCGACGCCGACGGCGCTCAGACCGCGCGCATCGGGAAGGCACCCAGCGAAAAGGTCGGAGATCGCGCTGATCGCGTCCACCTGGTGCTGCAACGCCGGATCGAAGGTCAGCTTCATCGACCGTCACCTGATGGTGCCAAGGCGGCACCTATTGACGAGGTTGCCCGCACTCGTGTCGCTGAGGGCGGACTCCAAGACGACGAGCAGCGTGTCGGCGGATAGACCGAGCAGCTCCGCTAGATCGTCGGGCACGCTCTCACCCAGCCATGCGACCATGGCTGGCCGCCCGGGATCGCTAATCCGCAGCGTTCTCGCGTCGGCGGTGTCTTCCATGACGACGTCCGCTGTCAGGCTGATCCCGTGCGCCTGCGCATGTCGCCAGACGCCCCGGAGGACATCGTCGTCTGACAACGCTTCCGCGTTGGTGTTGAGTGCGAGCTGGTTCGCCATCTCCTGCTCCGTCGCCGGCGGCGATGCAGGGGCGGGGTCGCCATCAAACCTGAGGACGCGCACCGGTTCACGTTCCTGAGCCTCGGGTGGAAGGGCATCGAAGACGCGTCTAACGCGGTCGACTGTGAGCTGGCTAATCGTCTCGTAATTCGCGGTTCTGGCGGGCGACGGGTCAGGCGTGGGCTCCGGCATCTGTGCAAGCACGAATCGCCAGTCGGTGCCTGCCTCTGTGTTCGAACTAAGTACCGCTTCAGCCGTTGAACCTGACCCCGCGAAGAAGTCGAACACGAGCGGTGAGTCCCGGCCGTTCAGCACGTAGCGAAACAGGTCCGCCAGCACGGTGTGGTCTTTCGGGTTGTCGAACAGCTTGCGACCGTCGAACAGCTGACGTAGATGACGCACCGCGACCTGTGCCTGGGCGTGAATGTAGCTGCCCATCACTTGCATCCCGACGCCCTCCGGCTCCGACTCGGAGTCGTCGTCTGTCGCCTCATCCACACCGTTCTCGGGGTCCAACTCGGCGGCCACGGGTTTGAGGTGCGCCTTGCGGAAAGGCGGCTGAGTGTGGTCGTCGCGGAAGACCACGAGCCCCGCGTCGATCTGCCGCTGCATCTCTTCCGGCTTCGCGAAGCGCCAACCGGCCTCGGGTACAGCGCATGGTTGCTTCGTGACCGGGTGCACGACGTCGTAACGCGGCCCGCCGCCGCCCGGCCAAGAGATGTCGCGGTCGCGCCACGGGCCGTGCTGATCCACTTGCTTATAGCGAGCCAGCTTCTTGGCCGGGTGGTCATCGGGGAGGCCGCGCACCCATGCGCGCAGGTCTTCCTCCACTGCGCTGTCGTCTTGCCCGTGCCTCGCGCGGAGTTCTACGTAATGGGCCCACATGGCATGGCCACCCGGGTGAGGCTTGCGCCAGACCGTTCCCGCTTCGCGTAGCGTCCTAAGCGACTTGGCGTAGACCAAGAGATACTCGTGTCCGACGCTGAACAGCTTGGCGTCGTTCTTGCGAGTTTTGTCCCAGACAAGCTGTGCGATGAAGTTCTCTTCGCCAAAGATCTCGTCGAGCAGATGGCGGAGGTTGTGCACCTCATGATCGTCGATCGAGACGACCAGGACTCCGTTCGCCCGCAGCATCTTGTGCGCGATGAACAGACGGGGGTGCATCATCGTGAGCCAGCGTGAGTGGTAGCGCCCGTGCGTCTTGGCGTTCGCGACGAGGCGAACGCCGGCGTCATCGACCTGCCCGGACTCGGTGAGGAACTCGCCGCTTCCCTGGCGAAAGGTGTCGGCGTAGACGCGATCCTTCCCGGTGTTGTAGGGAGGGTCGATGTAAACAAGGTCGACCGCCTCCAGGTACGCGCGATACATGCAGCGCAGCACGTCGAGGTTCTCGCCCTCGACGATGGCGTGTCTCGCGGAGACCTCAGCCTGACCTATCTCGCCGGTCGGAACGACCGCGCCTGCGGTCGGCTCCTGGAGAAGTGCAATGGCATCGCGCTTGCCTGGCCAGGTCAGTCCGTACCCCGCACGCGTCGGGCCGGCAACGCCGAGCGCCTCAAGTAGGTGCTCCGCGTCGAGTTCGTTGTCGGCGAACGCCTCGGGAACGAGTTCTTGAAGCGCTCTTAGACGGTCTTCCAGCGGGGTCGGCCGGATCGCGTCGTGTCCGTCTGTTGGGTTGAGCTCTGCGTCCATTGCGTCCTACTTCCGGGTCCGACGGCTCGTGAAGGGCTGCCCGAGCAATTCATCGATCCGCGCTAGTAGCCCTAACGCGCAGGCATCAGCGGTATCACCTGAGACCTCATGGCGGACGCCGACGATCTCGGTCAGCGAGACCGAGCTCAGAAGATGGACCCAGCAGCGGTAGGGAGGCTGCTGATCTCGAAAGTAGTTCACGACGACGTCGACAACACCGGCTTGAGGGCGCTGCTGGTATCGCGTTGCGGCGCGGGCGAGCATGTAGTTGGGGCTGTCGTCGACGTAAGGTCCCCAGTCGCGCGCTTGCGCCTCACTCTGGGTCTGTCGCTTGAGTTCGACGAGAGCGAAGCGGGACGCCGCCCCTGCGGTGTGCGATGCCTTCGGGAACCAGATGATCACGTCGAGATCGACGATCGCGACCTGTTTGGTTAGTTCGCTGCGCGTCCAAACCTGGAACGAATCGTTGAGGCTCTTGTTGAGTGCCTTGACCGAGGCGGGTTCGTCGCCCGGGACTGGTTTCGCCCACTCGTTGACCAGCTTCGCGTAAGCGCTCGGACTCTTCTTTTCGACGCTTCCGCCGTTGATCGAAGGATCCGAAAGCACGAACGCCGTCGGCGCAACTGGTGTGCCCGCGGACGTGGCGTTCCGGTACGCGACGACGGCGGCGCGGCGTCCGAGCGCGTCTCGAAGCGCGGACCATCCCGGTGCCTTGGCGATCGACTCGATCTCCTTGGTCAGGAGATCAGCGTCGACCTCTGCGTCCGACTCGAATTCGACTGTGGCCCACAGCCGCAGCAGCTCGTAAACCGCCGGCAGCCAGCCGGCCCCGGCGCCAGCCGGCTTTGGCCACTCCCGCGGGTGATGACCGCAGGCGCGGAACGACCACCTCGCCGGCTTGTCGGAGGCTTTGGTCGGACCGCCCAACAGCCGCTCGTGCAGCGAGTCACCTGACAGCCATACCTGCGGCCCATCCCCGGCCGGATCCGTCTTCGACGCGAGGGAAGAGAGTGCGTTCGTGAGCCAGTCATCCTTTGCGGTGACCGGCAACCTAGGCACTTCCTTCGGGGCAGGTGCCCGCCAGCGCAGCGAGGTCCGGCGCTGTTGACTTAGGCAGCATTGCCCGAGCAGAGTAAGCGGCTGACGCGCAGAGCATCGCCCCGACGCACTCCGCGTAGCAGAGCGCTCCGCGCGTGATGCCCGCCAGCAAGGTGATCTCACCGACCTGCGCGTGCCAATCGGGAACGGAGCGTCGTCGCGAAACGCACTGACGCAACCGCGCCATGCTGCGCCAACCGCCTCATCGCTCGTAAGCCGCGTACGGAGCGTCGCGACGGCGGCAGCAGCAGCGATCACGGCGCCGCGACTCGTGGGACGCAGCGCCTCGAGATTTCCGAGCGTCACGTGGCAGAAGTGACTAAGAGCTACCGCAAGGACGGTCGCGACACTTGATCCGAGTGCCTCCATCGCGCCGCCGAGATCGCGCTGCAGCGAGCCTCGGTCCGCCGCCGTGTCCGGCGGCGATGTCGCGACGGCGACCAGTTCGCCTAGCGCGGCTAGGGCGAGGGATTGTCCGGCTCGCCTCCGAGCTCGTCGTCACCGATGGCTTGCTGAAGGGTCAGCAGCCACGCCGACAGATCGACCGCCAGATGCAGGAGCAAACTGTTCGGCTTCATGACGCCTCACCTTCGCATGTCGCCGTGAACCGCAGACGTCGGTCCAGCTCAAGCCAATCGAGACCCGATGCCGATGAACCCTCGATGCCCCGGCTGCTGCTGATCCTGTCCGTCTTCGCCGGCATGGCGCTCGCCGCACCCGCTGGCGCGCACGCCGCGACGTGCGCCGACTACCCCAATCAGGCCGCCGCTCAAGCCGCCGCCGACACGCGCGACGCAGATGGCGACGGCGTGTATTGCGAGAGCCTGCCGTGCCCGTGTGCGGATCCCGGAGTTCCTGCGCCCGCGCCGCCGGCTCCCGCCCCTGCTCCGGCGCCGGCTCCGCCCTCCTCGCCTGCGCCGCCGACGCCCGCCCCCACTCCGGCTCCGAGCCCAACCCCTGCCCCGTCGCCGATGCCTGACCCGGATCCAGGGCCGAGCGAACAGGCCGACGAGGGCGCGAACCCGGCGGGGTGCACGAAGCCGGGCCGGGTGCAGAACATCACCTTCAGTAAGACGAAGTTCCCGCACGTCCGCCGGCATTTCCTCGACGCGCTCGACGCCGGCTGGCCGAAGACGCTCGTCCTCAACCGTCGCGGCGCGGACGCGCGGCGCAATCGGCTGCTCGAGCCGTTCCCGACTCGTCCCGGCCGCGACCGCGACGAGTACCCGCCCGCTGTCGGCCGCGGGAAGGGCAAGGGGCTGACGCGCGGGACCGAACCGGTGGGCTGGAGGGCCAGTGTCGCCTACGTCCCGAGTTCGGAGAACCGCTCGCACGGGGCGACGCTCGGCGTCAAGCTGCGCCGTTTCTGCAACGGCACCCGCTTCCGGTACGTGTTCTACTAGCCGCGCCGGAGCTACCGGTCGCGGCGGGGACGTTCTCGCTCGACGAGCGCCGCCACCTCAGCGACGGTCGTTCCGAGCTCGCGTGCGATCTCGCTGACGGTCGACCACTTCGGGTCTGTGTCGCCGCGCTCGATGCGGCCGAGGGCGTTCATGGTGATCCCGGCGCCGCCCGCGACGCGTTCTTGGCTGCGTCCCTGCTGCTGGCGAAGACGGCGCAGCACCGAGCCGAGCGCCGGGTCAGGCCGGGAATGCGATGCCGAGAGCGCCACGAGCGCCGGCAAGCATAAGCGTGCGGGCGCCGGCCCGCCCGTTGCACCGTCGCTCATACCCGGCCGCGGCGGCTTGGAGCGGGTGCTCAGCCGTTCGGGCTGACGTCGCCGAGCAGCACCGCGCACAGCCATGCCGGGCGGGTCGGCAACACGAGATCCCCAGTCCGGCGGACGAGTCCGGCGCCTTCGAGGTTCTGGACGGCGTTCACCGCGTCGACGTGCTGCCCGGCCTCCTGCACGAGCTCGTCGACGCTCAGCGGCGCCGGATAGCAGTCGAGCAGCAGGCCGAAGACGACGCACTCGGGCGAGTGGGGCGTGTAGGTGGGCATCGGGTGTCTCCGCGGCGGAGGTGGACGTGTGGTTCGGTGCCTCGGCCCGCCGTCAAGCGCGGGTTCGGGCGTGAGCGTTGACGCGGCGTGCTCCGCTCAGCGTCTCGAAGAAAAGCACACCTTCGTAGACCGTGTCAACCAGTTTGGTGCTAACTCCATAGTGGTTTTTCGCGGGCCTTTGGCTCGCGGGCGAGCGAGCGAACGGGCGGGATCGACGGGCGCGCTGTGGCGGACCCCGGACAACACCGGCCCGGCGCCGGTCGAGACAGGGTCCGTGCGACGTCGCACGACCGACAACGCGAAGCGCCAGACGACCCGTTCGGGCCTGTCGGGCGCTTCGGCGCCCGGCTCCCCACGTGGGCCGTCTTGTTGCTGCCGGCTTGCGCGCTTGCGCAGGCCGGCCGTTGCGGGACTTCATCCCCCGGCGGGGCTCTGCGTGAGCGGAGCCGAAAGGAGCAGCACCTGATGAACCGCATCTACATCACCGGCTGGCTGACGCGCGACCCGGAGTTCTTCCGGCTCGAAGCTGACGAGCCGGTGTGCCGCATGCGGGTGGCCGCGCCGCGCGAGCAGCGCAGGCTCGAGCAGGACCCGGGCGCCGTCCACATCGACGTGGTCGCGGGCGACGACTTGGCCGAGGACTGTGCCGAGTCGTTGCGGCAGCTGGTCTGGGTCGCCATCGAAGGTCGCCTTGAGCACCGCCGGTGGTCAGTCGCAGACTGGGAGTCGACGTCGGTCTACGAGGTCGTCGTCGAGCGGTTGCGGCCACTGTGCCCGACGTCCGGCAGGACGTCCGGCATCTCGCAGTGGCCTGAGCCGGATCCGTTCTCGAACGTCATCCAGCTGCCTGCCGTGAGCACCGCCCGGCGTTCGGGCGCGCTCCCCGGCCAGGCGTCGGCGACCGCTCACCTGGCAGCACCCGCCGCTTTGCGTCATGACGCGGAGCGCGCGGCCTCTGACCGCGAGCAGTGCGGCGCGATCGTGACGACGGAGGCGCCGGCCGACCGGCCCGCGCTGGTGTGTCACGTCGTCGAGCTGCGCTGCCGGGCCCTCGGGTTCCCGCAGGGCTCGATCACCGTGCACGCGGCCGATGTGGACGAGGCGACGGCGATCGCCGCCGAGATCCACCCCGGCTGTGACGCGGTGCACGTGTACGAGGGCGCCGCCTAGCCGCACCCGGTGGGTCCGCGCTTCGGCGCGGACCCACCACCACCTCTCCTCTCGGGGCACAACATTGGAGCGCGGCGCGTCGAGAGAGCGCCATGGGCCTCAACCGGCGTCCCTCCCGCACCCGCGAAGCGGCGTTCGAGATCACCGACGATCTCGATGCCGACTTCGACGCCACCGGCCACTTCGCGCCGCGTGCTGCCCGCGCCCGTCCCGACGCCGCCCGGCGCGAGGCAGGCGACGATGCGGGCGCGCCGCATGACGACGCGCCCGTCGCGCCCAGCGGGCCTGAGCGGGTCTCGGAACCCACCCGACGGCGCCTGACTGTGGGCGCCGTTCGGCTGCCGCGGGTCGAGGCGGTCCTTGCGCTGGCGGCGTGCGTCGCCGCGGTGATCGCGATCGTGATCGCCGGACGCGGGCCTGACGCGCCGTCGGCCGCGCGCACGACGACCGTCGTGACGGTTCCCGCTCGCGTGAGCGAGCCGCCTGCGCGAGCGCGTCGGCCCCGAGCCGCGACGCGGCAAACGACTCGCCG
>Ga0196960_10000184_pt1 | contig 25001 bp, 13 predicted proteins | sample S3v_5metaG_FD_183187 | JGI IMG/M metagenome (GOLD analysis project Ga0196960, IMG submission 183187) | Soil microbial communities from Anza Borrego desert, Southern California, United States - S3+v_5 | ecosystem: Environmental > Terrestrial > Soil > Desert | place: USA: California | collected...
CTGCGGCGGTGATCGTCAGCGCCCTGGTAGTCCTCGGCCTGGTGATCAGCGACCCCGGCGCCGGGGATCGGCCTGCCGACGCGGCCGCGGCTCCGTCCGCCGGGTCCTCGTCCGCCGGGTCCTCGTCGTCGACCGGTGTCCCGGCCGACGGGTCAGCCGAACCGGCTCCGGCGGCGCCCGATTCACTCGCCCCGGTGGGGGACGCCTCCGCGCTGCCCGTAGCGCTGCCGGCCGTCGCATTGGACCAGGAGGCCTCGGGGGAGGACGGGGTCAAGGCTCAGGTCGTGTCCTTGGAGGCCATCGACGCGACCGCCGTGGGCGTCGGCAACATCGCCGGACCGGCCCTGCGCGCCACCGTGCGTCTCACCAGCGCGACGTCGGAACCCGTGGACCTGGACCTGGTGAGCGTCACCCTGACCCACGGTGCGGACGGAACGCCGGCATCGCCGCTGGACGACCCGTCGCGCGCCCCCTTCGCGGGCATGCTCGAGGCGGGGGAGACGGCCGAGGGCGTCTACGTGTTCACCGTGCCCGAGGACGACCGCGACGCCGTGACCGTGACCGTCGGCTACCGGGCCGGGGCCCCGTTCCTGGTCCTCAGCGGGTCGGCGGACTGACCCGATTCTCCTTCAGCACCACCCTGCAGGGCCCCGGCGGACGCCGGGGCCCTGCAGCGCATCTGCGGCAGCCCGCTTCTCACCCAGAGTGATGATCGACCGCGGAGGGCCCGGCCTGGGAGCGGAGAGCGTCACCGGTTCAGGGGATGTCGACGCCTCGACGGTGACGCTTAGTGTTCGTTTGCTGGTCCACGGAGACCGGCGACCAGTGCGCGCGACAACGGGGGAACCGCATGTCTTCACACTCGGCTGCCTGGGGCAGATCGCTCCTGGCCGGCCTCGTCAGCCTTCTGGTGGGGGTCGGGGCCGTGACGCTGCCGACACCGGCGTTGGCCGATTCGGCGCCGCTGGACCCCGCGGCCCCGACGACGCCCACCACGGTCAGCGCCGACCCGCTGCCCACGGTCCAGATCAACGGCGTCGCGTGGGCGCAGATCGTCGTCGGCAACACGGTGTACGTCGCCGGCAGGTTCACCAGTGCCCGTCCGGCCGGTGCCCGCGCGGGCACTTCCGAGACGCCGCGCAACAACCTGCTCGCCTACGACATCCGCACCGGCGCGCTGATCACCTCCTTCGCGCCGAACCTCAACGCGCAGGCCGTCTCGCTGGCGGCCTCGCCGGACGGCACCCGCCTCTACGTGGGTGGGGACTTCACCCAGGCCGACGGCCAGGCCCGCTTCCGCATCGCGGCGTACGACACGGCAACGGGGCAGCTGGTCAGCGGCTTCCGCCCGTCCGCCAACAGCCAGGTGCGGGCGATCGCGGCCACCAACACCACCGTCTACCTCGGCGGCCAGTTCTCCGCGGTCGGCAGTTCCGCCCGCAACCGGCTCGCCGCCGCGCGGGCCAGCGACGGCGCGCTGCTGGCCTGGGCGCCGCAGCCCGGGGTCGGCTCGACGGCCGGCAACAAAGACGGCAACACCGCGACCAGCCGCGACGTCATGGCCATGGTCCTGGCCGGGACCAACCAGGTCGTGGTCGGCGGGCGCTTCGACTCGCTCAACGGCACCAAGGCCACCGGCGTGGGGGCGCTGGACGCCACCAGCGGCGCCACCAAGCCGTTCGCGGCGAACGCCTTCATCACCAACCAGGGCGTCAACTCGGCCGTCTACAGCCTGAGCACCGACGGCACGAACGTCTACGGGACGGCCTACGACTACTTCGGCCCCGGCAGCCTGGAGGGCACGTTCGTGGCGGCTGCCAACGGCGGCACGGTGCGCTGGTTCGCCGACTGCCGCGGCGACACCTACTCGTCGTTCCCGGTGGCTGGCGCGGTCTACACCGCGTCGCACGCCCACGACTGCCGCAACATCGGCAGCTTCGCCGACACGGACCCGAAGTCCTTCTGGCACGGCAATGCCTTCAGCATGGCGGCGGCGGGAGTCAACACCACCGCCAACAACTGGAACGGCGGCCGACTGGCCGGCCAGCCCGCTCCCGCTCACCTGGCGTGGCACCCGATCTTCGACGCCGGCAGCTTCACCGGGCAGTTCCAGGCCGGCTGGACGGTCTCGGGCAACTCGCAGTACCTCGTGTACGGCGGCGAGTTCCCGTTCGTGAACGACGTAGCCCAGCAGGGCCTGGTGCGCTTCGCCCTGCCGACCGCCGCGCCGAACAAGGCCAAGCCGCGGACGTCGGGGCCCTTCGCCCCGACGGCCACGATGAACCCGGGCGCGGTGCGGCTGTCCTGGCCGGCCGTGTGGGACCAGGACAACGAGTACCTGACCTACCGCGTCCACCGCGACGGCACGACCGGGACGCCGGCCTGCGAGGTCGTGCAGCCGTCGCGGTGGTGGAAGCTGCCGACGTACAGCTGTTCGGACACCGGTGCCACCGCTGGGTCGCACACCTACCGGGTCGTCGCCGTCGACGCGTTCGGCAACAGCCTGACCTCCAGCACCATCACGGCGACCGTGCCGTCCGGCAGCGCCGGCAGCGGCGGCCGGCCCTACGACACGCTGGTGGACTCCGACGGCGCGGTCGACCACTGGCGGCTGGGCGAGACGTCGGGCACGACGGCCTACGACTATGCCGGTCGGAACAACATGACCGTCGGCTCGGGCGTCACCCGCAACGTCACCGGCGCGATCGCCGGCGACGGGGACAAGGCGTACCGGTTCAACGGGACCTCCACCGGTTCCGCCGCGACCCAGACCGCCCAGGCCAGCCCGCAGGTCTTCACCGTGGAGGCGTGGTTCCAGACCACGACCACCGGCGGCGGGAAGATCGTCGGCTTCGGCAATGCGCGGACCGGCCTGAGCACCGCGTACGACCGGCACATCTACATGGACGCGCAGGGCCGGGTGTACTTCGGCGTCTACAACGGGGCCAAGCGCACCGTGCAGACCACGGCCGCGCTCAACGACGGTCGCTGGCACCACGTCGCGGGCACCCTGAGTCCCGGCGGCCTGGCGCTCTACGTCGACGGCGTGCTGGTCAGCAGCCGCACGGACGTGATCTCCGCCAACGGCATCACCGGTTACTGGCGGGTCGGCGGTGACACGAGCTGGAGCGTCGGTCAGAACTGGTTCGCGGGGCAGGTCGACGAGGTCGCCGTCTACTCCCGTGCCCTCTCCGCCGGGGAGATGGCCGACCACCACCGGGCCGGGACGACCGGGCAGGCGCCCAACACGGCTCCGGCGGCGGCGTTCACCTCCACGGTGAACGGGCTGGCGGTGTCGGTGGACGGCTCGGGGTCCCGGGACGCCGAGGGGCCGGTGGCCTCCTACGGGTGGGACTTCGGGAACGGCTCCACCGGAACGGGTGCGACGGCGTCGCACACCTACGCGGCGGCCGGCACGTACACCGTGAAGCTGACGGTGACCGACGCGGCCGGGGCGACCGGCACGGTGAGTAGGGCCGTCACGGTGAGCGCGCCGACGCCGCCGACGCCGCCGGCGGGCACGGTCGTGGCATCGGACGCCTTCGGGCGGGACGTCACCGGAGGCTGGGGGACCGCCGACCTCGGGGGCGCCTGGACGGTCACCGGGACCTCGGCCAACGCCACGGTGACCGGCGGGTCCGGGCGGCTGTCCGCGGCCGTGGGGGGCACCAGTGCGGCAACGCTGCCGGTCCCGGTGCAGGACGTGGCCCTGCAGGCCGACGTGCTGCTGGAGCGGGCACCCACCGGCGGCGGCAGCTACGTGTCACTGGGCAGCCGCATCGTCGGCACCACCCGGTACACCACGCAGCTCCGGTTCAGCGCGTCCGGTTCCGTGACCGTCAGCCTGACCAGCGTGGTCAGCGGCACGGAGACCGTGCACGGGTCCTACCGGCTGCCCACCACCTACGCGCCGGGCAGCGTGCTGAGGGTCCGCTTCGAGGCGGTCGGCGACGGGTCGACGGCGCTGCGCGCCAAGGCCTGGGACTCCGCCTCCGCCGAGCCGGCGGGCTGGCAGGTCAGCGCCACCGACACGACCGCGGGCCTGCAGCAGGCCGGCACCGTGCGGGCGGACCTCTACCACTCCACGACCGCCACCAGCGCCCAGACCCTGCGGATGGACAACCTGCACGTCGCGCAGCTGGGCGTGGCCGCTCCGCCGGCGAACACGGCGCCGACGGCGGCGTTCACCTCCGCGGTGGACGGGCTGGCGGTGTCGGTGGACGGCTCGGGGTCCCGGGACGCCGAGGGGCCGGTGGCCTCCTACGGGTGGGACTTCGGGAACGGCTCCACCGGAACGGGTGCGACGGCGTCGCACACCTACGCGGCGGCCGGCACGTACACCGTGAAGCTGACGGTGACCGACGCGGCCGGGGCGACCGGCACGGTGACCCGGTCGGTGACCGTCACCGCGCCGACGGCACCCGAGCAGCCGGCGAACACGGCCCCGACGGCGGCGTTCACCTCCGCGGTGAGCGGGCTGGCGGTGTCGGTGGACGGCTCGGGGTCCCGGGACGCCGAGGGGCCGGTGGCCTCCTACGCGTGGGACTTCGGGAACGGGTCGACCGGAACCGGTGCGACGGCGTCGCACACCTACGCGGCGGCCGGGGACTACCCGGTGACGCTGACGGTGACCGACGCGGCCGGGGCGACCGGCACGGTGACCCGGTCGGTGACCGTCACCGCGCCGACGGCACCCGAGCAGCCCGTGGACACCGCCCTGGCGCGGGACGCCTTCGGGCGGGAGGTCACCGGCGGATGGGGCACCGCCGACCGCGGTGGCGCCTGGACCGTCATCGGCACGGCGGCCAACCCCGTGGTCACCGGCGGCTCCGGCCGGGTGACCGCGGCCGCGGGGTCGACCCGGGCCGGGCAGCTGCCGATCGCCGGCCGGGACGTCGTCCTGCAGGCCGACGTGGCCCTGGAGCAGGCGGCGGCCGGGGGCGGCAGCTACGTGGCGCTGGGAGCCCGCACCGTGGGCACCACCCGGTACGACGCGCAGCTGCGGTTCAGCTCGACCGGCTCGGTGACGCTGAGCCTGGTGTCGGTGGTCAACGGAGCCGAGACCTCGCTGGGGTCCTACCGGCTGGCGGGCACCTACACGCCGGGCACCGCGGTGACGGTGCGGCTGGAGGCGGTCGGCAACGGGTCGACGGCGCTGCGCGCCAAGGCCTGGGTGGCCGGGTCGGCCGAGCCGGCGACCTGGCAGGTGAGCGCCACCAACACCACGGCGGCGCTCCAGCGGGCCGGTGACCTGCGGGTCCAGCTGTACGAGTCCTCGACCGCGGGTCGCGCCCAGACCCTGCGCGTGGACAACGTCTGGGCGGGGGCTCCGGGCACCACGCCGTGACGGCGCGGGGACGGGGGGATCGCTCCTCCCGCCCCCGGGCTCCCTGATCGGACGAGCGGACCGGCCTGCAGGCCGGTCCGCTCGTCGGCGTTCGGGACGGTCAACCAGCAGGTCAGAGTCACCCCTCGGGGGGAAGACGGGCCAGTCGGCCGACCGGAGGATGAGCACACCGGATCGGCCGGACACGGCTCCGAGCCCGGAACGGGGGAGGGGGCACCACTGTGTTGATCGGCCATCAGGGCAGGACGGACGAGGCCGGCGGGAGGCAGCTCCCGTGACGGTGACCGCACTCGCGCCCAGCGGACCGGCGGATGCCGGACCGGACGACGGAGCGCCGCTCGGCGTCGTCGTCGTCTCGTACGGCAGCGTGGAGCTGCTCCGGCGCAACCTCGCACCGGCCGGCCTGCCGAGCGCCGACGTGCGCGTCGTCGTCGCGGACAACTTCTCCTCGGAGGCCAACCGGCGCGCCGTCCTCGAGCTCGGCGCCGCCTCCGGCTGGCACGTCGTCGGCATGCCCGACAACCGCGGCTTCGGCGCGGCCTGCAACGCGGGTGTGGCGGCCGCCCGGGAGCTGGGCTGCCGCACCTTCCTCTTCCTCAACCCCGATGCGGTGATCACGCCCGCCGTCGTGGCCGAGCTGCGGGCGCAGAGCCTGCGCGAGCCGCTGTCGATCATCAGCCCGCGGCTGCTCTCCTCGGACGGCGAGGTGGTGTTCCTCGCAGCGCGCACCGACCTCCGCGACGGCCGGGTCCGGCGCCGCCCCGGCAGCGACGGACCGCGCACCGACGACCCCGGTGACTGGCTCTGCGGCGCCTGCGTGGTCGTGCACGACGAGCTGTTCACCCGGATCGGCGGCTACGACGAGGACTACTTCCTGTACTGGGAGGACGTCGACCTCGGCTACCGGGCGGTCGCGGCCGGCGCCACCGTGGTGCTGCGCGAGGACCTGGTGGCCGTGCACGACGAGGGCGGCACCCACGGCCCGCGCCGGGGCCGCGCCAAGTCCGCCCTCTACTACCGCTACAACTGCCGCAACCGGCTGGTCTTCGCCGCCCGCAACCTCGACCGGCGGGCACTGCTGCGCTGGGTCCTCACCACCCCGGCGGTCAGCTGGGAGATCCTGCTCCGGGGCGGGCGGCGCCAGCTGCTGCAGACGCCGTCGCTGTTCTGGGCGGCGGCGCGCGGCGCGCTCGCGGGCCTGGTCCGGGTCCTGCCCGCGCTCCTCCGCGGCCCGCGGCGGACCCCGGTTCGCCCCTCCGTGCTGGTGGTCCACCCCGGCGCCGAGCTGTACGGCTCGGACCGGGTGCTGCTCGAGTCTGTCGGCGCGCTGCTGCGCGAGCACGCCGTGACGGTGGCGTTGCCCGGACCGGGCCCGCTGGTCGCCGAGCTCGAGGCCCGCGGCGCCCGGGTCGTCCTCTGCCGCATGCCGGTCCTGCGCAAGGCGGTGCTGCGGCCGGCCGGGGCCCTGCGACTGCTGGGCGACTCGGTGCGGGGACTGCTCCAGGCGGGGATGCTCCTGCGCCGGGCGGACGTCGTGCACGTGAACACCACGGTCCTGCCCTGGTGGCTGCTGCTCGGCCGGCTGGCGCGCCGCCGCGTCGTCTGCCACGTGCACGAGGCGGAGTGGCCGGGCCCGGCCGTGCTGCAACGGCTGCTGCTGGCGCCGCTGCTCGCGGCCGACACCGTGGTGGCCAACAGCCGGTTCACCGCCGAGGTGGTCACCGCGCTCGTCCCGGCGCTCGCCGGGCGGACGACCGTCGTGCCCAACCCCGTGCCCGGCCTGGCCGCGGCGCCCGCCCGGGAGACACTGGAGGGGCCGATGCGGCTGCTGTTCGTCGGCCGGCTCTCGCCCCGCAAGGGCGCCGACGTCGCCGTCGAGGTCCTGCACGAGCTGCTGGACCGTGGCGTCGACGCCCGGCTCACCCTCGCCGGCTCGGTGTTCCCCGGCTACGAGTGGTTCGAGGTCCGGCTGCGGGACCTGGTGCGCCGGGCGGGACTGGGCAGCCGGGTCGAGTTCACCGGGTTCGTCCCCGACGTCCGGCCGGTGCTCGAGGAGGCCGACGTCGTGCTCGTGCCCTCGGTGCTCGACGAGTCCTTCGGGAACACCGCGGTCGAGGCGGTGCTCGCCGGCCGGCCGGTCGTCGTGAGCGACCTGCGCGGGCTGCGCGAGGCCACCGCCGGCTACGAGGGCGTCCGGGTGGCCGCCCCGGGCCGGGCCGCGGAGTGGGCCGACGCGGTGCAGGCGCTGGTCGGCGACTGGCCGCGGGTGCGGAAGGCAGCCACCCGGGACGCCACCGAGGCGCGGGAGCGGCACGCCGTCCACCGGTTCGCCGCGCGGCTGACCGAGGCCGTCGGCGCCGCCCGGCCGGCCGGGGCGCCGTCCCTCCCGGGCGGACGACGGTGAGCGTCAGGGGGGCGCTCCCGGAGACCGCCACCGACACCGTCCGCGTCACGATCGCCGTTCCGACCTACCGGCGTCCCGATGATCTGCGCGCGGCGCTGCCCCTGCTGCTGGACCAGGCCCGCAGGACCGATGACCGGTACATCGCCGATGTCCTCGTCGTCGACAACGACCCTGAGGGCAGCGGCGCGGCCGTCGTGACCGAGCTGGCCGCGCCCGACCTGCGGTACGTCGCCGAGCCGACGCCCGGGATCGCCGCGGTCCGCAACCGCGCGATCGAGGAGGCCGCCGGGAGCCGCCTGCTGGCCTTCATCGACGACGACGAGCGGCCGATGGCCGGCTGGCTGGACGCCCTCGTCGCCACCTGGGAGGCCACCGCCGCCGCTGCGGTGTCCGGCCGCATCCTTGCCGAGTACGCCGGGGAACTGGACCCGTGGATCCGGGCGGGCGGCTTCTTCGTCCGCCGCAGCCTGCCCACCGGCACCGAGATCGACGTGGCCGCGACCGGCAACTTGCTGCTGGACCTGGCCCAGATCCGGCGCTTCGGCGTCCGCTTCTCTTCGGCCCTCGGCCTCGGTGGCGGCGAGGACACGCTCTTCAGCCGCACGCTGACCCGCGCGGGCGGTCGCCTGGTGTGGTGCGACGAGTCCGTCGCCGTCGACCGCGTGCCGCTGTCCCGGATGACCCGCTCCTGGGTTCTCACCCGGGCGTGGAGCCACGGCAACGCGGACGTCCTCACCAGGCTGCGGCTCACCGATGGGCCGTGGGCCCGGCTGGCGCTGCGCCTGCGCGGAACGGCCCGGGGCCTGCTCCGGGTGGCCGCGGGCGCGGCCCGGTGGGTGTGGGGCGCGTCCGTGCGCTCCGACCGGCACCAGGCGCGGGGGCTGAGGGCCCTCTGCCGCGGTGCCGGCATGGTCGGCGCCGCCTGTGGCGTGGTGTTCCAGGAGTACGCAAGGAGCGGCCGCCGGTGGCGGCTGTCGTGGAGAGGGGTCCGATGAGCGCGGTGTCCACCGCCAGGGGTGCCGCTGTGTCGGCCCGGCGCACGGTCCGGCGGGGGGTCGGCCTGGTGGCCGGGTCGGCCGTCGCCGTCCGCACCGACCGGCCCGACGTCGTCATGACCTTCGACGACGGTCCCGAGCCCGAGGGCACCGACCGAGTGCTGCAGGCACTGGACGGTGCTGCTGCGACGGCCACGTTCTTCGTGCTGCTCACCCGCGTGCGCCGGTACCGCAGCCTTCTCGACGAGGTCGTCGCCGCGGGCCACGAGGTGGCGTTGCACGGTGTCGACCACCGCGCCCTGCCGACCGTGCCGCCGGAGGAGGTGGCCGGTTTGATCCGCGGGGGCCGAGCCGAGCTGGAGGATGCCACCGGCCGGCCGGTCCGCTGGTACCGGCCCCCCTACGGGCGGCAGACCGTGCGCAACTGGCGCGCCGTGACCGCGGCCGGACTGCTGCCGGTGCTGTGGGGTCCGACCACGTGGGACTGGAGGGACGTCGCGGACGACGAGCGGCAGGAGAAGGCGCAGCAGGGGATCGTCCCCGGCGCGATCGTCCTGGCGCACGACGGCTTCGCCGGTCCCGAGGACGGCGCCTGCGACGGGCCCGCGCCAGTGCTCGACCGCGGCCGGCTGATCTCCGGTGTCCTCGAGGGCTACGCCGCCCGGGGGCTGCGGGCCCGCTCGCTCGAGCAGGCACTGGACGGTGGCACGCTGGTTCGGGAGAGCTGGTTCCCCGGCTGAACCTCCCGGCGCGCGGGCAGATCAGTGCCCGCGCGCCGCCATCGACCGGCCCCAGGCGAGCACCCCGGCCAGGTCGTCCCGGACCGCCGGCACGAGCGCCGCGGCACCGTAGACCGCGAGGCCCGCCGCGACGCCGACGGCGATCCGACCGGGCGCGGGCCAGGCTGCGGTGAGCACGGTCCCGAGGAAGCACACCGTGCCCGCCGCCGCGGCGCAGGCCAGGACGCGCAGCGCCCCGAGCAGCAGGGCCCGCACCGGCAGGTCGGTGAGGCGGGACAGCCACCACAGCGACACCGGCCACTCCAGGAGCGCCGCGGCCGCGTAGCCCGCGGCGACACCCACGACGCCCCAGCGGACACCGACGCCGATGCAGACGGCGGTGAGGACGAGGGTCGCCAGCGTGTAGCGCAACAGCGCCGCGGACAGCCCGCGGGACAGGTAGACCCAGCTGCCCACGTAGGCCAGCGTCTGCGCGCCGCCCGCGACGGCGAGCAGCGCCAGCACGGGGGCGACCTCGTGCCAGCGCTCCCCGAGCATCAGGTCCACCACTGGGACCGCCGCGCCGGCGCCGAGCGCCATGCCGGCCACGAGCGTGTAGCCGAGGGCCAGCTGCGCGCGGCGCAGGTACTCTCCGGACCGCTCCAAGTCGTCCTGCAGCCGGGCGAGCACCGGGATCGCCACGGTGCTCGCCGGCGCCCGGACCTGGTTCAGCGGGTTCATCAGCAGTTGGTAACCGCGGTTGTAGAGGCCCAGCGAGGCCGGACCGGCCCACAGGCCGAGCGCGAGGTTGTCCAGGTTGTTGCCCACGTAGTAGACGAGCTGGGTGCCGGTGACCCCGCTGCCGAAGCGCAGGAACGGCATCAGGCCGGCGCCGCGGCGGGGGCGGCTCGGCAGCCAGCGGCCGGCCGTGACGGCACCGAGCAGGACGACGGCGCCCTGCGTCAGCTGCTGGACGACCAGCGCCCAGTACCCCGCGCCCTGCGTGGCCGCCGTGACCGCGGCGGTCAGCGCGACGATCTGCGCGAGCAGGTCGGTGACCGCGAGCGCGCCGAACCGCAGCTCCCGTGACAGCCCCGCCCGGTACTGGGCGACTGCGCCGTTGAGCAGGAAGGTGACGCTGAGCGTCTGCAGCACCGGCACCAGCTCCGGCTCGCCGAAGGCGGACGCCACGGGGCCGGCGGCGCTGAGCACGGCGAGGGCCAGGACGAGGCCGGCGAGGGTGTTCAGCCAGAACAGGCCGTCCCGCTGCCGCCGCGTCAGGGAGGGGGCGCGGATGGCGGCCGTCGAGAGGCCCAGATCGCGAACCACCTCGCCGATGCCGACCACGACCAGGCCGATGGCGAAGAGGCCGTAGTCGCGCGGATCGAGCAGCCGCGCGAGGACGGTGACCGCCGCGAGCTGGAGCAGGATGCGCGCGCCCTGCCCGGCGAGGGTGACCCCCGCTCCTCGAGCCGCTACCCGGCCGAGGTCCGGCGGCAGCTCCTCCGGCGGGGGCGGGACGGGGACCGCCGGTGCGGCGCTATCCGGCACGCGTCGGCTCCTGGAGGCGGACCGGGGACGCGAGCCCGCCCGGGAGGTCCTCCGGGTTGCCGGGCAGGCCGGCGTCGGGAACGCGGGCGTACTCGCCCATGACGTAGCCGAAGGCGCCGGTGACCAGACCGCAGTAGCCGGCCAGCGTGCCCGCTGCCCGTCCCCGCGCCGCGACCCGGCCGGCCACCGCGGCGGCGAGCCAGGTGCCGGCGGCCTGCGGCAGCCGGACGGCCGCCTTGGCGACGACGGTGCTGCGCAGGCGGGCCCGCTCACCCGCGCCGGCCGCGAGCAGGAGCTCCGCGCGACTCCAGGAACTGCCGGACCGGAAGCAGCGGCGCAGCACCCAGCGCCGGGTCAGCCGATCCGGGGGCACCGGCTCGACGGCCTCGGCCTCGTCGCACCAGCGGATCTCCTCGCCGCTCCGGACCAACGCGTGGGTGAGCAGGGTGTCCTCGCCTCCGGTGAGGCCCAGCCGGTCGTCGAAGCGCAGGCCGAGGGCCCGGACGCGGGCCATATCGAGCAGCAGGTTGCCGGCCCCGGCGCCGCCGACGCGGCTGCCGGTGGGCTTGCGCGGCCGGTCGAAGACGCCGCTGCCTGCGATCCACGGGTCGACCGGCTCGGGCACCACGCTGCCGACCGGACCGGCCACGGCGGCACATCCCCAGGTCCGCCAGGCGCCGGTGAGCCGGGCCAGCCAGCCGGGACAGGGGCGCTGGTCGTCGTCGAAGAAGACCAGGACCTGCGCGTCCCCGGCCTCGACGAGCGCGCGGTTGCGCGCCGCCGAGATCCCCGGACGCGGTTCGTGCACGTAGCGGACGCCCTGCCCGGCCCGGCCGAGCACGGCGTCGGCGGCGCTGCCCGCGGGGTCGTTGTCCACCACCAGGACGCCGGCGCGGGGCTCGACGGTCGCGGCCTGGGCGACCAGCTCGTCCAGCAGAGCGGGAAGCAGATGCGTCCGCCGGTAGGTCAGCACCGCTACGACCGCGCCCCCCTGGATTTCGTGTCCCGGCACGTCCGCTCCCTCGTCCGATGCTGCTGGTGCTCTCCTGGTGCATCGGCTCCCTCCGGCGGGACCTTGACCCCCGGTGTGCGGTGAGGCCCGGGGGGCGGAGCGACGGCTCCCGGTCACGTGGCGACCAGCAGCCGCCTCGGCAGCGCCGCCCGGCCGGGGCCCGCGGCGACGTCGAGCCGGCCGCCCCCCGCGGCGGAGGAGCCGGGACGGCGGGTCAGCAGGAGGAGGCCGAGGGCCAGGGTGAGGGTGTCCACGTTGCTCGCGATCGGAGCGAAGGGCAGCCCCCAGAGGGCCATCGGCACGAGGAGGCACACCAGGCCGGAGGCCTGCCGGCGCGCGAGCTGGGCGGCCAGCCCCCGGACGACCAGCGCGCCCATGGCCAGCCCCAGCAGCACCCCGGCCGGCCCCAGGGCCGCCCACAGGTCCGCGACGATCGAGTGCAGTTGCACGCCGCCGTCGAGCATGTAGTTCTCGAGGTACGCCTCGGCCGTGGGGATGTTCGTAACCGCGATGCCGGCCTTGCCGACCAGCACGTCCTCTCCGTTGGGCACGGTTCCCAGCCCGAAGCCGAACGGGTGCGTGTGCATCAGCGCCCAGGTCGCCGTCCACTCGGGCCGACCGCCCAGGAGCAGCGAGCCGGACTGGGCGATTTGGACCGCCGACCGCTGCTGGATCTCGGCACCGAGCGCCCCAGCGAGGATCAGCTGGGTGAGCAGCGAGTACCCACCGGCGCCGAGGACCCCGATCGCGGGCAGCGCCAGCCACCGCCGTCCCGGGTGCCGGGCTCCGGTCCGCACCGGGCGCTGCTGCCAGAGGACCAGCGCGGCTGCCACCAGGCAGAAACCAAAGGCGCTGCGCGAGTCGTTGGTGACGTTGAGCAGGCCGAGGACGGCGAGGACAGCGAGCGTGCGGACCGGCTTACCCCAGTGGACGGCGAGCGACAACCCGATGACCATCAGCGGTGAGGACAGCTGGAACTTCCAGACGTTCTCCGTGCCGGCTGCCCCGATGGCCGAAGTGAGCAGCATGGCCAGGCCGAAGACGGCGCCCAGCGCGGGGATCGGTAGCGCGGCACGCGCCCAGACGAGCACCCCGACCCCGCCCAGCGCGCCCAGGACCGTCGAGGCCTGCACGACCGCCTCGTGGAGGGCGAACTCGTGGTCGTCGGCCAACGACCACGCCAGCAGGACCCCGGACAGCAGCCCGACGCCGGCCAGGACGAGCAGCAGCGTCAAGCCGCGGGAGCGGCGGACGACCGGCAGCCAGAGCGGCAGAAGGGCTCCCGCTGCGAGCAGCCCCGCCGAGAGGCCGAGGGGGAGCGGGCGGGTGAACCCCACCATGGCGACGGCCAGCGCGGCCACCACCTGGGTGGCGACGGGCGCCCGGCGCCTGATGGGGCCGGCGCTTCCCGACCCGGAACGGCTGTCGAGCCACCAGGTCGCATCACCCCGGGAGCCCGCGCGCAGCCGCGCCCGCCACGGGGCTCCTGGAGGCAGCAGACCGTCGACCACCACGCCGGTGAGCGGCACGCCGGAGGAGCGGGTGGCTTCCAGGGTGGCCGCCAGGACCGGCACCGTGGTGCGCCGCCCGTCGGCGACCACGACCACGCCGTCGAAATGTCCGGCCGCAGGCAGCTCCCCGGGTGAGTCGAGCGCGACCACGTCGAGCCCCGGGCCGGTGAGCTCGCCGGCCAGGGACGCGGTGGCGGTCGCCGCGCCGACGAGGGCGACGCGCCGTCCGGCCTCGTCACCGGAGGTGGAGCGGACGGTCCACCGCAGCCGCGCCAGCTCCTCCGCGCGCTGCGGGGAGGCGCCGGTCCGGCGCAGCCACCGCGCGGAACGGCGTCCGGCCGGATCGGCCCCCGGCAGAACTCCCAGCACGGGCGCGGACGTCAGCCGGAACACGTCGCGGCGCCCGCGGACCCGTGGGCGGGCGAGCTCGGCCAGCCCGGCGAGGAGTCCGCCGGCGCCGGCTCCGGCGACCGCGCCGAGCGCGGCGAGGACCGCCACCGGACGGGACGTCGGGACTGGAGCGGCGGCGTCGCGCACCGGCGTCACACGCAGCAGCGGCCCGTCGGTCCCGGCGAAGAGGGAGCCTGCGCGACGCTGGAGTTCGGCTCCGACGGCCTGTGCGACGGCCGCCGCCTCGGCCGGCGTGGAGCGGGTGGCCGAAAGGTGCAGCACGCTCGTGTCGTCCTCGATGGCGACGTCGAGGCCGTCCGCCAGCGCCGCCGGGGAATCGGGCAGCCCGAGCGTGCCGGCCACCCGGGTGAGCACCGACGAGGACGACGCCAGCGCGGCGACCGACGGCAGGACCGTCATCCGCACCTCGGCGGCCGAGGACGGGTCTTGGGGGTCGGCGATGACAGCGGCGTCCACGTACAGCGTGACGCGCGCCTCGTACCCGGTCGGCGTGAGCGACCAGATGACGATGGCGAGCAGCACGGCGACGGCGCCGGCGGCCACCGCCCACACCCAACGGCCGGCGATCGCCCGGGCGTAGTCCCTCAGCTCCACGGTCAGCCCCCTCCTGGAGTCCGGCGGCCATCTTGGCCGCCGTTCCGGGCGAATCGGCCGATTTCGGACGGATCGGGCCGCCGCATGACCACATCGGGTGGGTTCTGCCGTGCAGCGCCGTCGCACGCCGGTCCGCAGCAGCACACTCCCGTCGATGACTCCGTCCGGTGCACCGGACGGGCCGAGGTGGTCCCCGGCAGCAGCGTCCGCTGCGCTGGCGAGGACGGACGAGGAGAGCCAGCCGTGAACACCCGAGACCCGTTGCGCGTGCTCCGCCGGCGGTGGACCACGGTCCTCGCCACGACCGTGGTCGGGCTGCTGGGCGGCCTGGCGTACGCCTGGACCGCGCCGGTGACCTATCAGTCCACCTCCGCGGCCTTCTTGTCGCTGGTGTCGGGCAGCTCGGCCTCGGACCTGGTGCAGGGGTCGACCTACGCACAGAACCAGGTCGAGTCCTTCGCGCAGCTGGCGAGGACGCCGGAGGTCCTGCAGCCGGTCCTCGACCGGCTCGACCTGCCGCAGACCCCGGCCGAGCTGGCCCGCCAGGTGGAGGTCACGGTGCCGACCAGCACGGTGATCGTCGAGGTCACGGTGACCGACGGGTCGGCTGAGCGCAGCGCCACGCTCGCCGACGCAGTGATCTCCTCGCTGTCCGACGTGGTCGAGCGCATCGCCCCCGAGGACGAGCTGGGCAACCCGACCGTCGTGGCCACGACTGTGGCTCCCGCGGAGGTCCCGGCCGGGCCCGCTTCGCCGAACGTGCCGTTGGTCCTGGCCGCCGGCCTGGTCGTCGGCCTGCTGGCCGGGCTCGGCCTGGCCTGGCTGAGGGAGTCTCTCGACACCCGCGTCCGCGACGCGGAGGTGCTCGCGGAGCTGACCGATCTCCCCCTGGTCGGCAGCATTCCCGCGTGGCCGGAGAGCGCCGGCCGGGTCGTGGTGGCCGCCGCTCCCTACAGCCCGGCGGCGGAGAGCTTCCGCCAGCTGCGGACGAACCTGCAGTTCCTCCGGGTCGCCGAGGGCGGCACCCCCGGCGATCGGCGGGGCGCCCACGTCCTGGCTGTGACCTCCTCTCTGTCGGGCGAGGGGAAGTCGACGGTCTCGGCCAACCTGGCCACGACCCTCGCCGAGACCGGCGCCCGGGTGCTGTTGGTCGACGCCGACCTGCGGCGCCCGGCGGTCGCCCGCGTCCTCGGCATCGAGGGCGGCGTCGGCCTGACCACCGTGCTGGCAGGCGAGGCCGATGTGGACGACGTCGTGCAGGAGTGGGGTGGGTCCGGCCTGGCCGTGCTGCCCTCGGGTGCGGTTCCACCGAACCCGGCGGAGCTGCTCAGCTCGCCGGCTATGCGCCGCCTCGTCTCGGAGCTGCGGACCCGGTACGAGTACGTCGTCGTCGACACGCCCCCCGTGCTCCCGGTGGCCGACGCCAGCGTGCTGTCCAGGGTGGTCGACGGCATGGTCGTGGTGGCCAACGCGCGCCGCGTCCGCCGGCGTCAGCTGACGCAGGGCCTGGGCGACCTGTCCCGGGTCTCCGCCCACGTCCTCGGCGTCGTGCTCAACCAGGTGCGCCGGGACGAGGAGTCCTACTCCTACGGGCGCACCGCGGTCGATGCGGGTTCGGTCCCCGGCGGGCTGCCGGCTGCGCCGGACCCCGCCGGCCGGCAGCCGGTCGGGTGAGCGGGGCCGCGGCCGACCGGCCGCCCGTCGCCCTGCTGGTCGTGTGCACGGGCAACATCTGCCGCTCCCCGGCAGCTGAGCTGCTGCTCCACAGGGGGCTGGGGAACGGCGCGGGGATCGTGGTCGCCAGTGCCGGGCTGGCCGCCCGGGCCGCTGAGCCCGTCGCCGCCCCGATGGCACGCCTACTGGCGGCGCGCGGCGTCGATCCACGCGGCTTCGTCGCCCGGCAGCTGCACCCGCCCCTGCTCCGCACGTCCGGGCTGGTGCTGACCATGACGGCGGCGCAGCGGTCGGCGGTGGTGAGCCGCGTGCCGGCCGCCGTCCGGCGCACCTTCACGCTGCGGGAGTTCGCCGACCTGGCGCGGCTCGCCGGGGACCCGCCGGAGGCGCGGCAGCCGGCCGACCGGCTCACCGCGCTCGTCACGGCGGCACCACGGCTGCGCGCGCTGCGCACCGGCACGGCAGATGACGACATCGAGGACCCGTACGGCCGGCCCGCGGATGTCTTCGCCAGCGTCCTCGACCGGATCGAAGCCGCCGTCGGGGCGATGCTCGGCGCCCTGATGCCGACATTCCGCTCACCGACCGTGAGCGGTGCGCGCACGTATGCCCGGTCGGGGGCGCTTTCGGGTGAATGACCCGCCGGGGCGATGACCGTGCGTAGTTGATTCTGGTTGATTGGGCGCAGATCGGCAGGACGACCTGCCACGGGGGAGATGCAGACATGACTCGGGTGACCGGTTACGCGCCAGGCGCGTACGACCTGTTCCACATCGGCCACCTCAACCTGCTCCGGCACGCCGCCGAGCAGTGCGACCACCTGATCGCCGGCGTGGTCTCCGACGAGATGCTCGTACTGACCAAGGGCCGGGCGCCGGTGATCCCGCTGGCCGAGCGGATGGAGATCGTCGGAAGCCTGCGGATCGTCGACGAGGTCCACGCCGAGGTGGTCCCCGACAAGATCGACACCTGGCGTGAGGTCGGCTTCGACGTCATCTTCAAGGGCGACGACTGGCGTGGCACGGAGAAGGGTCTCCGGCTGGAGCGCGACTTCGCCGCGGTCGGCGTCGAGGTCCGCTACTTCCCCTACACGGTGCGCACGTCCAGCACAGCCTTGCGCCGTGCCCTGGTCGCCCTCGAGGGCGGCGGGGCCCGCGAGCACCGCGTGCCGCGCGCGGCGGTCGCCGGGGACGGCAGGCGGTGAGCGTTCCCGGCGGAGCTGTGGACGAGCTGGACGCCGCCGGCCGGCGGCGGGTGCGGATCCCGCCGGTGCTCATGTACCACTCGGTGAGCCCGTCGGCGCAGCCCGACCCCCACCGGGTCAGGGTCGCGCCGGACCGGCTGGACCGCCACCTGCGCCTCCTCGGCCGGCTCGGGCTGCGGGGCGTCTCGCTGGCCGAGCTGCTGGAAACCGAGCAGCGGGGCGCCGCGGCCGGGCTGGTCGGGCTCACCTTCGACGACGGCTACGCCGACTTCGTCGAGCACGCCCTCCCCGTCCTCGCCCGGCACGGGGCGACCGCCACGCTGTACGTCGTGGCCGGGCTGCTCGGCGGCCAGAACGCCTGGGACGACGGCCCGCGGCTGGACCTGCTGGACGCCGACGGCGTGCGGGCCGTGGCCGCGGCGGGGCACGAGGTGGGCAGCCACACGCTCACCCACGCCGACCTCCGCGGCGCCGACCCCGCGACCCTGGTGCGCGAGGTGGGCGAGAGCCGCCGCGTGCTCCAGGACGTGCTGCAGGCCGACGTGCCCGGCTTCTGCTACCCGTGGGGCCGCTTCGATACCGCCGCTGCGGACGCTGTCCGGGCGGCCGGCTACGACCACGCCTGCGTGACCGGTGACCACCTGCCCGGCGACCGCTTCACCCTGCCCCGCTGCTACGTCGCCCCCGGGGATGCTGCGCCGCAGCTGCTGGCCAAGCTGGCCCGGTACCACTGGCGCATGCGTGGCGTGGATCCCGTCCCCGTCCGATGACCCTGCCGCGCCGGCCTGCCGCTCTGCTCGATGTCGGCTCGTCGACGGCCGGCGGATTCGCCCGTCGTCCTCGGCCCGCTCCTTGGGGGGAGTGCGGCCGTCGAACCGTTGCGCCCCCGCTCGTCCCCTCGGTGGACTGGGGTCCGGACAGGGATCCCACCGGGGCCGGACCGAGAGGTGGAGCGATGACCATGGACACGACGGCCAGGCCGGGGATGTGGCGCACGCGCGTCGCGTCGGTGGGCCCGGTTCCGCTGCTGGCCGCGCTGGTGGCGGTGGACCTGGCGCTCGTCGCCGTCTCCGTCGCCCGTCTGGCCGTGTCCGGGTCGAGCTTCACCGACCCCTGGCTCCTGGAGACCGACGGCGGCTGGGCTGAGTACGCCGGATACGCGCAGCAGGTGGTGCTCGCAGTCCTGCTGCTGGCGCTGTGCGGGGTCACCCGGCACCTGGTGTGGGCCGCCTACGCCGTCGTCTTCCTCAGCGCCCTCGCCGACGACTACCTGCGGCTGCACGAGAACAAGGGCGCGTGGCTGGCCGACCGGCTGGCGGCACACCTCTGGTTCCCCTCCGACGGGACCCTCGGTCTGCGCGCCAACGACATCGGGGAGCTGCTCGTCTGGGGCCTGCTCGCCACCGTGCCGGTGCTCGCCGCCGTGCTGCTGCACCGGCGCAGCGACGGCTGGAACCGCCGCGCCAGCCTCGGGATGGCGGCCCTGATCGCCGTCTACGTGTTCTTCGGCGCCGTGCTCGACCAGGCCCACGTGCTCGTGCTCGACAGCTGGCTGGGCGACGTGCTCGGCACGCTGGAGGACGGCGGCGAGCTGCTGGCGCTCAGCGCGTCGGTCGTCTACGTCGTGGGCCGCCTCCTCGACCGCCGGCAGGAGGACGTCCCGGCAGCGCCCGCCCAGGACGGGCTGCCCGAGCGCGTGACGAGCGCCCTCCCCGCCTGAGGAGCGCGGCAGCCCCTCCCGGCGGCGGCTAGCCTGGGAGCCGGCCCCTGCCGCACTCGGCGGCACGTGCGCGGCCGTCGAAGAACCTCAGGAGTGGAAGCGTGACCCTGCGCGGCGTGCTCGACGTCGTCCTCACCGACCCCGGCATGGCCCGGGTGGTCGCCGCAGCGGGCAATGCGGAGCTCGCGGTGACCGCGCCGCCGCCGGTCCAGCCCCTGGTGGCCGCGGCCCTGGCCACTGCCGGCGGGGGCGCCGGCGTACCGGTGCTGCTCGTGACGGCGGGGGAGCGGGACGCCGACGCCGCGGCCGACCTGCTGCGCTGCTTCCTCCCGCAGCGGCGGATCGAGACCTTCCCGGCCTGGGAGACCCTGCCGCACGAGCGGCTCAGCCCGCGGGCCGACACGGTGGGCCGCCGCCTGGCCGTGCTGCGCGACCTCACCCACCCCGGCGCCAACGGCACCATCGACGTGCTCGTCGCGCCCGTGCGCAGCGTGCTGCAGCCGCTGGCCCCGGGCCTCGGCGACCTCACGCCGGTGGAGCTGAAGCCGGGCGACTCCGCCGAGCTCGAGCAGGTGGCCCGCGCGTTGAGCGACGCCGCCTACACCCGCGTGGAGCTGGTGGAGAAGCGCGGCGAGTTCGCCGTCCGCGGTGGCCTGCTCGACGTCTTCCCGCCCACCGAGCCGCACCCCGTGCGGGTGGAGTTCTGGGGCGACGAGGTCGACGAGCTGCGCTACTTCTCCGCCGCCGACCAGCGCTCCCTCGACGAGCGGCCGGAGCGGCTGTGGGCTCCGCCCTGCCGCGAGCTGCTGCTCACGGAGGAGGTGCGCGCCCGCGCCGCCGCGCTCGCTCGTCAGCACCCCGGCCTGCTCGAGGTGCTCGGGAAGGTCGCCGAGGGGATCGCCGTCGAGGGCATGGAGTCCCTGACCCCGGCGCTCATCGGTTCCGGCGGGGAGGGCGGGGACAGCACAGCGGGGATGCAGCTGCTCACCGACCTGCTCCCGGCCGGCACCCACGTGCTGGTCGCCGACCCCGAGCGGGTGCGCAGCCGTGCCGCGGACCTGGTGCGCACCGCCGAGGAGTTCCTCGCCGCCTCCTGGGCCACCGTCGCGGAGGCGGGCGAGGCGCCGCTGGACCTGGGTGCATCCTCGTTCCGCGACCTCGCCGACGTGGAGTCCGCCGCCCGCACCCGCGGCCTGCCGTGGTGGACCACCGGCGCGTTCACGCTGGCAGCTGACGACACCGCGGACGACGGCGTCATCAACCTGGACGCGACGCCGGTCGAGCGCTTCCACGGCGACCAGGGCGCCGTCGTGAAGAAGATGCGCGACTGGCACCGGCAGGGCTGGCGGGTCGTCGTCACGTTCGCCGGGGCCGGACCCGCGCAGCGCGCCGCCGACCAGCTCATGGAGGCCGAGCTCGGCGCCCGCCTGCTGCCCGACGTCGCCCGGGCGCCCGAGGCGGCCCTGACGTCGGTCACCCAGGGCAACCTCGAGGCCGGGTTCGCCTTCCCCGCGGTGGGTCTGGCGCTGGTCACCGAGCACGACATCACCGGCCAGCGCGGCACCTCCATGCGGGATGCGGCGAAGATGCCGGCCCGGCGCCGCAACGCCGTCGACCTGGTGCAGCTGCAGCCGGGCGACCTCGTCGTCCACGAGCAGCACGGCGTCGGCCGGTACATCGAGATGATCAGCCGCACGGTGAACGGCGGTCAGCGCGACTACCTGATCGTCGAGTACGCGCCGTCGCGGCGGAACCAGCCGCCGGACCGGCTGTTCGTGCCCACCGACGCCCTCGACCAGCTCACCCGCTACGTCGGCGGAGAGGCTCCTGCGCTGTCCAAGCTGGGCGGCGCGGACTGGCAGAAGACCAAGAGCTCGGCCCGCAAGGCGGTCAAGCAGATCGCCGGCGAGCTGATCCGGCTGTACTCCGCGCGGATGGCCACGAAGGGCCACGCGTTCGGCGCCGACACCGTCTGGCAGCGCGAGCTCGAGGACGCCTTCCCGTTCCAGGAGACCCCCGACCAGCTGGCCGCGATCGACGAGGTCAAGGCCGACATGCAGCAGACGGTGCCGATGGACCGGATCATCTGCGGCGACGTCGGTTACGGGAAGACCGAGATCGCGATCCGCGCCGCGTTCAAGGCGGTGCAGGACGGCAAGCAGGTCGCCGTCCTGGTGCCCACGACGCTGCTGGCCAACCAGCACTTCAAGACCTTCTCCGAGCGGGTCGCCCAGTTCCCGGTGACGGTCAAGGTGCTCTCGCGGTTCCAGTCCGACCGCGAGACCACGGAGATCCTCCGCCAGCTCGCCGCCGGTGAGATCGACATCCTGGTCGGCACCCACCGGCTGCTGCAGCCGACCACCCGGTGGAAGGACCTCGGGCTGGTCATCGTCGACGAGGAGCAGCGCTTCGGCGTCGAGCACAAGGAGTACCTGAAGACCATGCGGACGGCGGTCGACGTCCTCTCGATGTCGGCCACCCCGATCCCGCGCACCCTGGAGATGAGCCTCACCGGCATCCGGGAGATGTCGACGATCCTGACCCCGCCCGAGGAGCGGCACCCGGTGCTCACCTACGTGGGCGCCTGGAACGACAAGCAGATGGCGGCCGCGATCCGCCGCGAGCTGCTCCGCGACGGTCAGGTGTTCGTCATCCACAACCGGGTGCAGTCGATCGACAAGGCCGCGGCCAGGATCCGCTCCCTCGTGCCCGAGGCCCGGATCGCCGTCGGGCACGGGCAGATGAAGGAGCACGAGCTCGAGCGGATCATGGTCGGCTTCTGGGAGAAGGAGTACGACGTGCTGGTCGCGACGACGATCGTCGAGTCCGGCCTGGACATCCCGAACGCCAACACCCTGATCGTCGACCGGGCGGACACGTTCGGGCTCTCGCAGCTGCACCAGATCCGCGGCCGGGTCGGGCGGGGACGCGAGCGGGCCTACGCCTACTTCACCTACGACCCGACCCGCACGCTGACCGAGACCTCGGTCGACCGGCTGACCACCATCGCGAACAACACCGACCTGGGCGCCGGCATGGCGGTGGCCATGAAGGACCTGGAGATCCGCGGCTCCGGCAACCTGCTCGGCGGCGAGCAGTCGGGGCACATCGCCGGGGTCGGCTTCGACCTCTACGTCCGGCTCGTCGGCGAGGCCGTGGCCGACTACCGGGCGCAGGTCACCGGTGAGGAGGCGCCCGCGGAGCCGGTGGAGGTCCGCGTCGACCTGCCGGTGGACGCGCACCTGCCGCACGACTACGTGCCCGGCGAGCGGCTGCGCATGGAGGCGTACCGCAAGATCGCCGCCGTCCAGGACGACGAGCAGGCCCAGGCCGTGCTCGACGAGCTGACCGACCGCTACGGGGCTCCGCCGGCGCCGGTGCTCAACCTGCTCGCCGTGGCCCGCTTCCGGGTGGCGATGCGGGCGCTCGGCATCACCGAGGTGACGCTGCAGGGCCGCACCATCCGGGTCGGTCCGGTCGACCTGCCGGAGTCCAGGCAGATGCGGCTGGCCCGCCTCGCCGACGGCGCCTCCTACAAGGCGACCGTGCGCACCATCTCGCTGAAGACGCCGGTCGGCGCCGACCGCCGCACCGCGCTGCGGGACGTCGCCCTGCTGGAGAACCTGCACGCCACGCTGACCGCGGTCCTGGGCGCGCCGGTGGCCGCCTGACCACCCTGACCGGTCGGTCCACCTACCGCAGGGCGGCGGAGACCCGGGCGGCGAGGGTGCCCACGTGCTGCTCGCTGAGCATGCCGACCCGGTCGTCGTCGATGTCGCCGTGGTACCCGGGGACGTCCACGACGGCCAGGTGCCGGGCGACCCGTCGCCAGGCGCCCAGCGTGCCCCGGACGGCGTCCCGGGAGCCCTCGGCCAGGTAGAAGGTCACCGGACCGTCCACCCGGCCCGGACGGTAGGCCTCGCCGACCGTCTCCGACCGGGTGAAGAACGCCAGCTCGGGATCGGGGGCGACGACCGGGGGAGCGGGCACCGCGGCGGACGCGCGGAGCCGGTTCCCCACGGCGGTCACGACGCGGCGGGTCCGCAGGGTGCGCAGCCGCGCCGTCCAGCGCCGGCGGCCGGTCTCCCAGCGGCTCAGCGCCGCCCGCGGCGGACGCACGTCGAGGAGCCCGAGCCAGGCGACGGTCTCCCCGTCGGCCTCCAGGGCGGTGGCCATCGCCGAGGCGACCAGGCCGCCGAAGGAGTACCCGACCAGGGTGTAGGGCCCCTCGGGCTGGGCCCGCCGGGCCAGGCCGAGGGCCTCGACGGCGACCTGCTCGATCGACAGGTGGTCCCCGTCGGCGCGGATCAGCCGCGGCTGCAGGCCCAGCACCGGCCGGTCGGTCGCCAGCCGCCGGACCAGCCCGGCGTAGAGGTTCAGCTGACCCCACGCATCGGCCACGAAGAAGACCGGCCGGCCGGTTCCGGGGCGCAGGACCGCCACTCCGGCCTCCTCGGCGGGCGCGGCGAGGGTGACCGCCCGGGCCAGGCCCCGCGGCGTCGGCGCCTGCGCGAAGACCGCCAGCGGTACGTCGGCCCCGAGGTCCAGCCGGACCCGCCGCAGCAGGCTCAGGACCTGCCGGGACGTGCCGCCCAGGTCGCCGAAGTCGTCGTCGGGCCCGATGCCGTCGGTGTGCAGGAGCTCGCTCCACAGCGCGGTGACCGCGGCCAGCAGGGGGTCGCCGGAGTCCGCCGCGGGAACGGCCGGAGCCGTACCGGTTGCGGCGACGGCGGCCCGGATGGCGTCGAGGCAGCCGGGGGAGCGCAGCGCGCTGGCGTTGGGGACGGGATCGCCGTTGACCGCGTCCCGCGCGGCCCGCTCGGACCGCTTGCCGTTGTGCGTGAGCGGCAGCTCCGGAACCGCGACGACCAGCGCCGGTACGTGGGCCGCGGACGCCTGCGTCCGCAGCGTGCGCCGGATGGTCCGGTCCAGGCCGTCGTCGAGGGTCGCCCCCTCGGCCGGCACGACCAGCAGGACCATCCGGCTCGCCCCCGGCCGGTCGGGGTCGCGCTGCTCGACGGCCATGGCGTCGGCGATGCCCGGGACCCCGCGCAGCGCGGTGTAGATCTCGCTCGGCCCGATGCGGACCCCGTCGATGTTGAGCACCCCGTCCGAGCGCCCGTGCAGCCGGGCCGAGCCGTCGGCGTCGATGTCGATCAGGTCGCCGTGCGTCCACATGCCCGGGTGGTCGGCGAAGTAGGAGGCGGCGAACCGGCTGCCGTCGGGGTCGCGCAGGAAGCCCAGCGGCCGCGAGGGGAACGGATTGCGGCACACCAGATCGCCGACGGTCCCGAGCAGCTCGTTCCCGTCCTCGTCGACCGCGGCGACGTCCATCCCGAGACTGCGGCCCTGTGCGCGGCCACGGCGCACCGGCCGCTCGGGGTCGCCCAGCACGAAGCAGCCGATGATGTCGGTGCCGCCGGAGATCGACTGCAGCGGCACGGGGCCGACGTGCTCGGCGACCCAGTCGAACTGCCAGTCGTGCAGCACCGCGCCGGTCGAGAGCACCGCCCGCACCCGGGAGAGGTCGACCTCGGCGGCGGGGGAGTAGCCGGCGTCCTGGCACAGCTGCAGATAGGCCGGGCTGGTGCCGAAGACCGTCACCCCGTGATCGGCGACGAGCTCCCAGAGCGTCTCGGGCCCGGTGACCGGGCCGTCGTAGGTGACCACGTGCGCGCCCACGGCCAGGGCGGACAGCTGCCAGTTCCACATCATCCACGCCGTGGTGGTGTGGAAGTACAGGGTGTCCGCCGGCGACAGGTCGCCGTGCAGCCGGTGCTCCTTGACGTGCTCGAGCAGGGTGCCGCCGGCACCGTGCACCATCGCCTTGGGCGGCCCGGTGGTGCCCGAGGAGAACAT
>Ga0196960_10000185_pt1 | contig 24933 bp, 21 predicted proteins | sample S3v_5metaG_FD_183187 | JGI IMG/M metagenome (GOLD analysis project Ga0196960, IMG submission 183187) | Soil microbial communities from Anza Borrego desert, Southern California, United States - S3+v_5 | ecosystem: Environmental > Terrestrial > Soil > Desert | place: USA: California | collected...
CTCGGCGCCGGCCGCGACCGCGAGGCGGCGCTGCAGCTGCGGGTCGGATTGGAGGCGCTGCTGGTCGAGCTGAAGGGCGCCCTCGCCGACCCCGACCACGAGGAGGACATGGCGACCCTGCAGGAGCGCCGCGCCGAGGTCGGGGAAGCGGCAAACGCGGCGCTCCAGGGCGACTTGGGGGAAGGACGGCGAACCCAGGTCGAGGAACTGCTGAAGATCAGCGAGAGGATCCTGCGCCGGCGCAGGATCCTCAAAGGCTGAACCTCGACCTGAGCTTCAGCCTCAGCTACTGCTGCTGGTTGCGCTCCTCTTGCTTGCGGATCCGCTCCTCCTGCTCGCGCAGCTCAGGGGTGAACTCCTCGCCGAAGTCCTCGGCCTCGAAGACCTGGCGGATTTCGATCTCGCCGCCTTCTGCGTGGGGATCGGGGCAGCGCTTCATCCATTCCACCGCCTCCTCGAACGAGTCGACCTGCATCAGCCAGAAGCCAGCGATCAGCTCCTTCGTCTCGGTGAAGGGCCCGTCGGTCACCGTCCGCTCGCCGTCGCCGCCGAAGCTGACCCGGGCGCCCTTGGAGGACGGATGCAGCCCCTCGCCGGACAGGAGCACCCCCGCCTCGACCATTTCCTCGTTGAACTTGCCCATCGCGGCAAGCAGATCCTCGCTCGGCATCTTCCCGGCCTCGGAGTCCTGACTTGCCTTGACGATCGCCATCACTCTCATCCTGGGTTCCTTTCCTCGGGGTCTCGCGGAGTCTCTATCTCCCGCTCTTTACCCAGACGACGAACGAGCCGCGCCGAAATCGACACGCCTTCGAAAATTTCTTCCCGGCGCCTAAAACGCCAGCTGCCGCGAGACGACGGAGTCGATCAGCGACTCCGCCAGGTGGTGCGCTTCCTCCAGCGCGATCCCCTCGATCGAGGGGACGCCGATCACGGTCAGGCCCGCGGCCCGGGCGGCGGCGACTCCGGTCGGCGAGTCCTCCAGCGCGACCACCGAAGGTCCTGGCTCCACACCCAGCCGCCGGCATGCCTCCAGGTAGGGATCGGGGGCCGGCTTCGGCGCCGCCACCTCATGGGCGCTGAGGACGACGTCGAAGAAGTCCTCGAAGCCGGCCAGCTCGATCGAGCGCCGCACGAACCGCAGCGGCGAGTTGGAGACGAGGCCGAGCGGGGTGCCGCGCTCGCGCAGGCGCTCGAGCAGCTCCCGCGCCCCGATCATCGCCTCCACCCCGTGCTCGAGCTCGGCGACGACCAGCGCGTTCAGCTCCTCGATCAGCTCCTCCGCCCGCCCCGGCTCCCCCAGGCGGCGTTCGAGGATGCCGCCGGCGATCTCCGCCGAGGTGCCGACCAGCTTGCGCTTGTCGGCCGGGGTGAACTCCAGCCCGCGACGGTCGAAGAGATCCTGCTCGGCCCGGGTCCAGACCGACTCGGTGTCGAGGAGGAGGCCGTCGTTGTCGAAGACGACCGCGTCGGGCAAGCCGTTCGCCATCAGTCGAGCGCCGCCAGCAGCGCCGCCAGCTCCTCGTCGACCTCGCCCTCGAGCTTCAGCTCGGCGTCGCCGTCGTAGGGCGTCTCGCCCTTGGTGACGATCGCCAGCCGGCCGCCGCGGCCGAGGGTCAGCTGCGGCAGCCCCGCCACCGGATGGACCGCCAGCGAGGAGCCGACGCAGAGCATCAGCTCGGCGCCTTCCGCCAGCTCGGTCGCCCGCTCGATCGCCGCCAGCGGCAGCATCTCGCCGAAGAGGACAACGTCCGGTTTGACCGCGCCGCCGCAGGCCGAGCAGATCGCGACGCCGCGCTCGTCGAAGAGCGCGTCGACCTCGTCAAGACCGAAGCTCGTCCCGCAGGCCCTGCAGCTCGAGGTCTCGATCGACCCGTGCACCTCGATCACGTTCTCCGAGCCCGCGGCCCGGTGGAGGCGGTCGATGTTCTGGGTGATCACGCCCTCGATCAGCCCCCGCCGCTCCAACTCCGCCAGGGCCTCGTGCGCCCGGTTCGGCTCTTTGCCCCCGAGCGCCTGGAAGCGCGGCCGGTAGTAGGACCAGAACCGCTCCGGCTCGCGCTCGAACACATCGATGTGAGCCACTTCCATCGGGTCGACCTTCGCCCACAGCCCCGTCTCCGGGGTGCGGAAGTCGGGGATCCCCGACGGCACCGAGACGCCGGCGCCGGTGAGGGCGACGGCGCGGCGCGACTCACAGATCAGCTCCGCCAGCGATTCCGCAGCCGTAGGTTGCTGCTCAGTTTCTGTCGCCCGCACGGCGGGATCATCGCAAAGCCGTATTAACCCTGACGCGAATACTCAGCGCACGCGCCAAATCGAGTCGGGGTTGTCGATCGCCTCCTGAGCCGGACCCGAGATGCGCGGATGGTCAGCGCTTGCAGCCTGGTACCACCAAAATCCCGCTTCCTTCTCATCTCTCGTCTTCCAATAGAGGCGGCCCAAGTCGAAAGCGCAGAAAGGGGCCCATTCCGAGTCTCCGCTAGTCGCGCCCATCTTGAGAATGGCAGCAGCCTCATCAGTCTTCCCCAATCTCCACTTCATCCGGCCAAGCTTGTGCAGCGCGAAGGCGCGCGACTCTGCGTGGCCACAGTGCACCGCCTGCTCGAACGCCTCCTCAGCACTCGCAGGATCCGCCTCCCCTCCGTGTCTCGGAGGGTCTTCCAATAAGCGGCCGAGGCCAAGCCATGCCCAGGCCGCGTCGCGATGGCCGGATTCGGCAGCGGCGCGCCAGAGCATCTCTGCCTGTTCGCGCCCACGCCCACCGATGAGAGCGCCAAGCGGCCCAGATAACTTTGCCCCGTCGAAGAACTCATGCGCGGCGAGCATTCGGCCGTGATGAATGACCGCTGCGTTCGCGACCTCCTCGTCCTCACTACCCGCCGCGAACTGCCACTCATCTGCTGCTTTCTCGATCTCGCCTTGGTCGTAGAGGATCTCCCCGAGCAACAGCGCGGCAGCGTGATGGCTTTCCTGAGAGGCGTCGTGGAGATGGCGGCGGGCAGCCGCGACCTCACCCTTGTCGTAGAGGTTCCTGCCGCGCTGATAAGCCCGCTCCGCGTCACTCAGCGCAACCGACCGTGACGACGCGACTACAGAAGTGCCGGCGTGCCGCTGCATGTCCTCCCAGAGCCGCGGCACGATGTCACCGGGTCGCTCGGCGGGGATCTCCAAATAGAGCTTGTCCCGCAGGGTCGGTGGCATAGTCACCTTGCCCAACCGCAACGGCAAAACCCACCGCACGCCAAACCGACCTTCGAGGTCGAGCTCCTGCGTCAACGCCAAGCTGATCTCCTTTCTACACCACCTTGACTCCACCGAGTGCTTCGAGATCACCGGAATCACGAAGTCCACTTTCGCGATACCCGCCGCGAGACATTCGATGATCGAGTCCCCTACTCCTAGCTCCCCTTGATCGATCCACACCTCGCAACCCCGCTTCTGAAGCCCGAAGACGATCTCGAGTGCGGCTGCTCGGTCCTCGTGGGCATATGAGATGAAGGCGGCCAGCTCAGGCATCAAGTCTGGGTTTATCTGGAGCGCCACGGAGAAGGATCGTCCCCTATTTCTTGCTCTCCAGAACCATGTACAGGGTCTCGACGGTGTTCTGGCCGAGACATCCACTCTGCTCTCCAACCGCGAAGACGGAGTGGAAGCGCCAGCCTTCCTGCTCGTACTGGTTCATGGTCTCAGTGAGCTGGGTGCGGGTCTTGTCATTGAAGACCCGGCCGATGCTGATTATCTGGTACGGCAACGGAAACTCCTTTCGGATAGTCGATGCAACCTTCGTTCTCCGGGCGGCAGCGGCGCAGGCGCCCCCAAGTAGCCCTCGAGCCCCTGAAGACGCCGTTATGAGCAATCGCGAACTCCGCATACCTAGAGCAGCTCGGCTCCATTACGCAGCAACGGCCCAGCCGCGAAGAGACATGTCGCTGGTAGAACCGGATGCAGGCAATCGCCGCGCGCCGCGCGGGGCTCAACGATGCGAGCGGAGGCAGGTCGACAGGCAGAGCCTGCCGAGGCCGACTCCCGCGGACGAGCCGCCTCAGCTCCTCCTGTGAAGGCAGGTGATCCCCGTCGATGATCAACGGGGGTCGCCGATCAGGATCTCCAAGCTGCGCGCCCATGATGGCGCGCAGCTTATTCAGGTACTGCGGATTTCTCTTTCTACTAAGTAAATATCTAGGTACTTAATGCAACCTCAGCGACCGCTCCACTTCGGGGTGCGTTTGCCGAGGAAGGCGCTGATGCCCTCTTTGGCGTCCTCGCTCCTGAAGGCGGCGGCGAAGCCCTGCTTCTCGGCCTCAATGCCCTCGTCGATGTCGCCCTTGGCGGAGACGGTCTTGATCTGCTCGACCGCGATCGGCGCCTGGCCGGCGAGCTTGCGGCCCCAGCTCAGAGCCGTCTCGAACAGCTCGTGGTCGGGGACGACGCGGTTGACGAGGCCGAGTTCGAGCGCCTCCCCGGCGAGGATCGCGTCGCCGACGAGGTTCATCTCCAGCGCCTTGTTCGACCCGACCAGGCGGGCGAGGCGCTGGGTGCCGCCGAAGCCGGGGATGATCCCCAGCTTCACCTCGGGCTGGCCGAAGACCGCGGCCTCGGCGCCGATCCGCACGTCGCAGGCCATCGCCAACTCGCAGCCGCCGCCGAAGGCGATCGAGTTGACCGCGGCGATCGTCGCGACGCGGGCCTGGCCGAAGTCGCGGAAGAGCGCGTGGGCCTTGTGGATCAGCTCCTCGCCGCTGCGCTCGTCGAGGGTCGTGAACGCCTTGATGTCGGCGCCGGCCGAGAAGACGACCGGGACCGAGGAGGCGATCACCATCGCCCCGATCCCCTCGTTCCCCTTGACCCGGTTCCAGACCGTCTCCAGGTCGGCGATCACCTGCGGCGAGAGCGAGTTCATCGGCAGGTTGGCGAGCCAGGCGATCGCGACGTTGCCGCGCGTGTCGAGCTTCACCGTCTCGGCCTGCTCGCCCTCGTCGACCTGCGGGTACGGGTAGAAGCCCTGGCCGCTGGAGAGGCCGTGGCGGCCCTGGGCGACCAGCCGCTTGAGGGTCACCGGCGGGGTGAAGCGGTCGCCGTACTTCTCCTCGAGGTTCTCCATCGTCTCCAGCACCTGGTCGAGGCCGGTGACGTCGGCTTTCCAGAACGGCGGCAGCAGGCCTTTGCGGGGGTCCAGGCCGGCGCCGGCCATCATCCCGAGGTCGATGTCGCGAACCGAGCAGATCCCCTCCTCGACCAGCAGGCAGGCCTCGATCAGCGCCCGGGACGAGAACATCGCCACCAGCTCCTCGGCGTCCGGCTCGTTGTCGCCGGGGACGTTCTGCTCGCCCTCCTTGAAGAAGCCCTCGCCGCCGGTCTTGGCGCCGAGCTTGCCTTCGCCGACCAGGCCCTGCAGGCCCTTGTGGACGTAGAAGTGCTCGCCGTAGGACTCGTTCATGTGTTCGGCGACGTGGAGGACGGTGTCGAGCCCGAGCAGGTCGGTGAGGAAGAACGGGCCCATCGGCGCCAGCTGGGCGCCGGCGATCGCCTCGTCGATCGCCTTCAGCGAGAGGCTCTGCTCCTCCTGGGCGCGCCAGATCTCCCCCATCGTCGCCATCAGGATCCGGTTGACGACGAAGCCGGGGACCTCGCCGCAGACGATCGGCTGCTTCTTGATCGCCTGGGCGAAGTTGTAGGCGGCGGTGGCGGTCTCCTGCGAGCTGTCCTCGCCGACGATCACCTCGACCAGGGGCATGATCGAAGCCGGGTAGAAGAAGTGGAAGCCGACGACCTTGTCCGGCCGCAGCGTCGCCTCGCCGATCTCGGTGATCGAGAGCGAGGAGGTGTTGGAGGAGAGGATCGCGTGGCCGGGGGTGACGGCGTCGAGCTCGCGGAAGACGGCCTGCTTGATCTCCATCTTCTCCGGCACCGCCTCGATCACGAAGTCGACGTCGCCGAACTCCTCGTAGGTGGTGGTGCCGATGACGTTGCCCATCACCTCGGCCAGCCGGGCGTCGGCCTGCTCCTGGGTCAGCTTCTCCTTCTTGACCAGGCGGGCGAGCTGGCCCTCGGTGACGCCGCGGGCTTTCTCAACGGCCGCGTCGACGAATTTCTGGTCGATGTCCTTGACGACGACGGGGATGTCGGCGGCGGCGATCGCCTGCGCGATCTCGCCGCCCATGGTGCCGCCGCCGACGACGGCGGCCTTGGAGACGAACATGAAGAGCGAGTCCTCCCTATTTTGGCTTGAGGATGCGGCGCGGGCCGCGGGAACCGCAGGCTATACAGATGCCTGCGGCTCCCGCTCCTCGGCCCTACAGGGAGGCCTGCGTCTCCTCCTCCTCGGCCTCTTCCCCGTCTTCCTCCTCCGGCTTGAAGCGCTGGTAGGCGAAGGCGCCGGCCAGCAGCAACAGGCCCAGGGCGACGAAGGAGAGCGCCCGCGCCAGCTCTTCGAGCTCGGCGAGGTCGTAGGTCCAGACCTTGACGATCGCGACCATCAGCAGCGCCAGGCCGCCGAGGCGGGCTTTCGGAGACCTCCGCACCATGCCCCAGATCACCGCGCCGAGCCCGGTCGCCGACCAGAAGGCCGAGAGCCAGGCCTGGCCGATCTCGCGGGCTTCGCCGCTGTCGCCGGCGCCGATCGCGTCGATGATCAGGACCGAGCCCAGGTAGACGAACCCGGTGGCGCCGAGGAAGCCGCTCACCGTCGCCGCCTGCGGCTCGATCTGGCGGCCCCAATGCCAGCAGGCCAGCGCGGCGCCCGCGCAGCAGGCGATCGCCACCAGGGAGCTGCCGAGGTCCTCGACCCCTTCGGCGATTGCGTTCGGCGGCGCCTCGACGACCAGCATGTGCACGATCCCGAGGGCGAGGAAGCCGAACGACGCCAGCAGCAGCCGCTGCGCGTCCGAGAGCGCCGGGGCGGGGCCGCGGTCGACGCGAGTCGCCATGTAGGCGAGCGCCGCCGCCATGCCCGACCAGACCGCCACCAGCACCGGCCCGTCGAAGACGTTGGCCAGCCCGATGCTGCCGAGGGCGATTCCCCCCGCAGTCAGCAACGAGCCGATTTCGCGGTGGACGCCGAAGCGGATCGCGGCGACGCCGAGCAGGAGGTGAGCGGCGGCGGAGCCGAAGATCCAGGAGTTCAGGGCAAGAGCCGAGTCTTCGCCGACCACGATGCAGCCCATGAAGAACACGAACACGCTGCTGCAGAGGAGCAGCAACCCGGATGAGACTGGAAGCCGCTCTTCGTCCCGGGTCCGCAACTCGTAGCCGAAGGCCGCGGCGGCGTAGAGCACCCAGAATCCAGCCAGAACCGCGAGAACTAGCAGCGTGGACTCGCTGGGATTGGGTTCGCCCTCGAAGACGACGAAGCCGCTCTCATAGACCCAGGCGATCAACTGTGGCGCCGAGACGGCGAAGGCACCAAGCGCCAGCCAGTTCCAGCGCTGCCAGAGGAGGACGCCGACGCTGGCGGCAAGAGCCAGGGCGACGAAGGCGATCGAGCCGCCCTCGCTCGCGGTACCGACGAGGATCGGCGCAGCCAGGGCACCGAGCATCCCGACGCCGCCGACGAGCATCGAGGACCAGCGCACCGCAATTGCCACCGCGATGACGCCGACCAGGGCTCCCGCCTCGAGACCTAAGACGGGTGAGATCAGGTCATAGGTCTGGGTGGCGACGACGGTGGTCGCGTACAGGCCGGGGATTGCGACGGCAACTGCGACGCGGGCCAGCTCGAAGTGCCCTTTCCTTTCGTGCAGCCAAACGCCGAAGGCGAGCAGCGAGAGGGAGCCGAGGGCGGCCATCAGGGCGCGGATCTCCTCCGTGAACCAGCTGTCGTCGACGGCGCTGCGCATGAAGAAGACGACGCCGAGCAGGACCGCGAAGCCGCCGATCCAGGCGATCGCGCGGCCGAACCAGCGCTCGAACTCGATCCGGGAGACAGGGTTGGGCGGCGGCGGTTCCGGGCGGGGCGTCGGCGGCTCGGAACGGGGCCGGAAAGCAGGGGGCACGTAATCGTCGTTCATGGTCTTCTCCTATCGCTTGTTGACCGCTGGTCGATAGACCGTAGCAATCTTGTCAACCATCGGTCAACAAGCCGCTACAATCCAGGCATGAACGAGCCCGCCTACCGGCGCCTTGACGTCGACGAGCGCCGCCGCCAACTGCTCGAGCGCGGCGCCGAGCTCTTCACCAGCCATCCCTACGACGAGCTCTCGATGAGCCGGATCGCCAAGGAGGTGGGGATCTCCAAGGCGCTGCTCTACCACTACTTCCCCAGCAAGCAGGCCTATTTCGAGGAGACGCTGGGGGCCTGGGCCGAGCGGCTGCGGGAGCGGACCGAGCCGGACCCCGACCTGCCCCCGGTCGAGCAGTTGCAGCGCAGCCTCGACGCCTTCCTCGAGCTGGTCGAGGAGAACGCGGTCGCCTACCGCAACCTGATGCGGAGCGCCGCCGGCGTCGCCGAGATCCGCGAGCTGATCGAAGCGGTGCGGGAGGCGACCGCGCAGCGCATCCTCGCCGGGCTCTACCCGCAGGAGCCGCCGGCGAAGGCGCGGATCGCCGTCAGCGGCTGGCTCTGGTTCATGGACGGGGCCTGCTTGAACTGGATCGAGCACCGCGACGTCGAACGGGCGGAGCTGCGTGACCTGCTGCTCGGGGTCCTGATGGGGGCGCTTCTCGCCACCGGCTCGCCGCCGGACCCCTCTCAAGTCGCCTAAAGGCTCTGCCGATACACCTTTTCAATGCGTAGGCAGGGGAAGCTCTTCACGATTTTGACCGCGCTGCTGGTCTGCGGCGCGCTCTACGGCTCGGCGACGCCGGCGGGCGCCAAGGTGCCGCAGGCGAAGCTGCTGCCCGGCGGGCGCGCGGTCGCCCCGGCCTCCGCCCCGCCTGCGGTGAAGGCGATGATCGAAGCCGCCAACCGCATCCGCCACCGTCCCTACGTCTGGGGCGGCGGCCACCGCCACTGGAACTCCCGCGGCTACGACTGCTCCGGCTCGGTCAGCTACGTGATGCATGCCGCCGGCCTGCTCGACTACCCGCTCGACTCGACCGGCTTCATGCGCTGGGGCGGCGGCGGCGCGGGCTCCTGGGTGCGCATCTACGCCAACAAGGAGCACGTCTTCGCGATCATCGCTGGGCTGCGCTGGGACACCTCCTACACGACCGACGGCGACCGCTCCGGCCCCGGTTGGTCGGAAGAGATGCGCCCCACCGGCGGCTTCCGGGTCCGCCACCCGCTCGGCCTCTTCCGGGCCACCCCGCTCTCCTAGCGAGCCGAGCCTCTACGCTCGGGCCATGCGGGACGAGCTGCTCGAGTTCGAACTGTCGCTGGACCTGAAGATCAGCGACGAGGTGATCGCCCATGACTGGGGACGGGTCTTCCTCTGCCCCACCCTGCCCCTCGCCTGGGACCTCAACTGGGTCCTGCTCGAGCGGGAGGGAATGACGGCGGCCGAGGTGATCGCGGTCGCCGACGAGGCCTTGGCCGGCTTCGCCCATCGCGCGGTCGCGATCAAGGGCGAAGCCGACGGGGCGAGGCTGGCGCGGGAGTTCGAGGACGTCCCCGACTGGGAGGTGGAGACGACGATCTACATGCTCCGGCGCGGCGCACTCGAGCGCCCGGCGACGAGCGAGGCGCGCGAGACCCCCTTTGAAGGCTGCGAAGAGCTCCGTCGCGAGCTGATCCACGCCGGTCTCTCGGAGGAGGAGGCGGGCGGCGATCGGGAGGCGACGACCGAGCAGCTGCTGGAGATGGACCGTCGCTTCGCCGCCGCCTCCGGCGACCGCTGGTTCGTCTCCCCGCCTGAAGAGCCCGCCTCGGCCTGCTGCCTGCTCAGCGGCGACGGCATCGGCCAGGTCGAGGAGGTCGGGACGCTTGCCGCCGCCCGCGGCCGCGGCCACGCCCAGGCCGCGATCCGCGCCGCGATCGCCGCCTCCCTGGAGGCGGGGCACCGGGTTACCTTCCTCAGCGCCGACGCCGACGACTGGCCACGGCTGATGTACGAAAAGCTCGGCTTCGAGGCCGGCGGCACGATGCACGTCCTGCGACGCACGTTCCACCAGGGATAAGCGCCTCGCCCGAACCTTTATACGGACGTACAAAAGCGCGACCCAGGGACCGCTACTAGGCTCTGTGATGCTCTTTTCCGAGGGACCAAAGCTTTTCAACCGATCGCGCCGGGCAACCGGGCGCGCCTAGTGGGGGGACACCCGACCGATGACTCGCATCCGCCAACAGAACGTGACCGCAGCCCAGTGGAGCTCCAACGGAGGGGCTCTCGGCACCGAAGACCTGACGATTCCGGAGAACAACCCGTTCGGGCAGAACGTCTTCTCCGTCTCGGTGCAGCGCGAAAGGCTGCCCGAGGACGTCTTCGAGAAGCTGCAGACGACGCTCGCGGGCGGCGAGGCGCTCGACCCGAGCCTGGCCGACGCCGTCGCCGAGGCGATGAAGGAATGGGCGCTGGAGAACGGCGCCACCCACTACACCCACATGTTCCAGCCGCTGACCGGCTCGACCGCGGAGAAGCACGACTCCTTCTACGAGCCGGGCGAGAACGGGACCGCGATCGCCGAGTTCTCCGGCAAGGAGCTGATCCAGGGCGAGCCCGACGCCTCCTCCTTCCCCACCGGCGGCGTCCGCGCCACCTTCGAGGCCCGCGGCTACACCGCCTGGGACCCGACCAGCCCCGCCTTCATCCTCGAGAACCCGAACGGGGCGCTGCTCTGCATCCCGACCGCGTTCGCCTCCTGGACCGGCGAGGCGCTCGACGCGAAGATCCCGCTGCTGCGCTCGATGGACGCGCTCTCGCGCTCGGCGATCAAAGCGCTGCGGCTGCTCGGCGACGAGGAGAGCCAGCGCGTCTTCACCACCGTCGGCCCCGAGCAGGAGTACTTCCTGATCGACGAGCAGTACTTCTTCGAGCGGCCCGACCTGATCGCCACCGGGCGGACCCTGTTCGGCGCCAAGCCGCCGAAAGGCCACGAGCTCGACGACCACTACTTCGGCTCGATCCCCGAGCGGGTGCTCGCCTTCATGCTCGAGTCGGAGCTGGAGATGCGCAAGCTCGGGATCCCGGTCAAGACCCGCCACAACGAGGTGGCGCCGGCCCAGTACGAGATCGCGCCGATCTTCGAGAACTCCAACGTCGGCTCCGACCACCAGCAGCTGCTGATGCAGACGCTGGAGAACGTCGCCCGCCGCTACGGCCTCGTCTGCCTCCTGCACGAGAAGCCGTTCGCCGGGGTCAACGGCTCCGGCAAGCACAACAACTGGTCGATGGGGACCGACACCGGCGCCAACCTGCTCAACCCGGGCGCGACGCCGGCGGACAACATCCACTTCCTGTTCTTCTGCACGGCGGTGATCCAGGCGGTCAACAAGCACCAGGGCCTGCTGCGGGCCTCGGTCGCCAACATCGGCCAGGACCACCGCCTCGGGGCCAACGAGGCGCCGCCGGCGATCATCTCGATCTTCCTCGGCGCCGAGCTGGAAAAAGTGTTCGAGGCGATCGCGACCGGCGAGGGCGATCCCAACACGCCGGCCTCGTTCCTCGACCTCGGAGCGCAGGTGCTGCCGCCGCTGCCGCTGCACGGCGGCGACCGCAACCGCACCTCGCCGTTCGCCTTCACCGGCAACAAATTCGAGTTCCGAGCGCTGGGCTCGAGCATGTCGCTCGGCTTCCCGAACACGGTCCTGAACACGATCGCGGCCGAGGCGATCGACGACCTCGCCGGCAAGCTGGAGGCGAAGCTGAGCGGCGGCGCGCAGATGCCGGAGGCCGTGATCGAGATCGTCAAAGAGAGCTACCTGGAGAACAAGGAGGTCTGCTTCGGCGGCGACAACTACTCCGAGGAGTGGCACCAGGAGGCCGAGGTGCGGGGTCTGAAGAACCTGCGCACGACCCCCGACGCGCTGCCCGAGGTGATCGCCGACAACACCGTCGAGACGTTCGAGCGCTACCACGTGCTCTCCAAGCAGGAGCTGGAGTCCCGCTACGAGGTCTGGGTCGAGCAGTACTGGCTGCGGGCCAACATCGAGGCGGAGACGGCCTTCTCGATCGCCAAGACGATGATCCTGCCGGCCGCCCTGCGCTACCTGGCGCTGATCGGCGAGGCCGGGGTCTCGGCCCTCGAGGGCGAAGCCCGCGAGCTGGTCGAAGAGCTGGTCGCCGGCCTCGGCGAACTGGAGGCGGCGAACGCCGACCCGGGCCTCGAGGGCCTGGAGATGGCGATCCACGCCCGCGACAAACAGCTCGGAGCGATGGACAGAGTGCGCGAGGCAGCCGACAAGCTGGAGCGCGTCGTCGCTGACGATCTCTGGCCGCTCCCCAAGTACGAGGAGATGCTCTTCATTAAGTAGCGGGGTTCCGGGGGAGGGTGGCCCCCTCCAGACACATCTCGCCTATGGCTCGATGTTGAGTGTCTGGAGGGGACCACCCTCCCCCGCTGCTACAGCTTCTTTTTGACTTTGCGCAGGGTGACGCGCTTGACGGTGGTGGAGGGGAGTTGGCCTTCTTCGGTGTAGGAGAGGCGTAGCGCCACCTTGGCCCTGCCCTTGTTGCGAAGCTGGGTGCGGATTCGGTTGCCCTTGGGGCTGAGGCCCGGCCAGATCTTCAGGCGCCAGCGGAAGGAGCCGATGTGCGAGGGCGGGGGTTCGGGGCCCTTGATCACCTTCCAGCCGACCTTCGGCGCGAGGACGCGGAGGTCGCCGCGGCGAGGCACCGTGACGTCGACGACGGCGGTGCCGGCGCGTTTGTCGTACCGCGTCAGGCCGAACGAGATCGGCAGCGAGGGAAGCGGCCGCGGCGGCGGTTCGTACCGCAGGTCGGCTGCGACCCCGCCGATGGTGAAGATCGGAGGCACGATCCAGTCGCGGACGGGCGCCACCCCGAGGGTCGCCCGGTCGATCGACGAGTAGGCCATCCCTTCGGGCTTGTCCGTCCAGTAGATGTGGCCGCCGGAGGTGGCGATGCTGCCGACGATGCCGACGCCGGTGATGAAGCGGTGGTCGACTTCGGCCCCGTCGAGGGTGGCGCGACCGATCGCCCCTTCGCCGGCCGACCAGTAGAGGTACCCCGCGTCGACTGCCAGGCCGCAGCCCCCCGGGGCGGTGGGAATGAACGGCTCTTCGACGCCGCTGCCGTCGAGGCGGGCGCGGCCGATCCCGCGCCAGTCGATCCAGTAGACGAACTCGCCGTCGACGGCCACCTCGCAGGGGCTGTCGAGGCCGGTGATGAAGGAGTCGTTGCGGCCGGACCCGTCGAGGCCGGACCGCGCCACGGAGTCGCCGTCCCGGTTCGCCCAGTAGAGGTGGTTGCCGTCGATCGCGATCCCGCCCGGGTTGCTCAGCCCGGAGACGACCTGGGTGGGCGCCGCCGGGCCGTCGAGGTTCACCCTCCAGAGGCCGAACCATTCGCACCAGTAGAGGTGGCTGTCGCTGACCGCGATGTCGCAGGTGGGGCCGCTGAGGTGGCGGAACAGGAGGTACCTGGAGTTCGGGTCGCTCCCGTCGAGGTTGGCCGCCCCGATCGTCCCGCTGTCGCCCCAGTAGATCGCAGCAGGGGCCGGGGCGGCGAGCAGCGCGATCGCCGCCGCGCCCGCGGCAAGCCAGGCCGCCCCCTTTCGAATCCCCCGCCTCAAGGTCAGGGATGTTAGGCGAGAATCCGCATCTTCAGGCCGTCCTGGGGCGAGAGGGTCGGCATCTGGCGGATCGACATCGTCCGGCCGGGCAGCGCCTCGACCCGCAGCCGCTGCAGCAGCTTCGTCGCCACCAGCTTCACCTCGGTCTGGCCGAAGCGCTTGCCGATGCAGATGCGGGAGCCGCCGCCGAAGGGGACGTAGGCGCCGCGCGGCAGCGCCGCCTTGCGCTCGCGGGCGAAGCGCTCGGGGATGAAGGCCTCGGGCTGCGGGAAGACCTCGGGCAGGCGGTGGCTGGCCCAGGAGCAGTAGTTGACGTAGGCGCCGCGGGGGACGGTGTAGCCGCCGAACTCGAACTCACGGATGGCCCGGCGGGGGCCGATCCAGGCCGGCGGGTAGAGGCGCAGAACCTCGTCGAGGACCATCTCCAGGTAGGGCATCTCCTTTTCCAGCTGGTGCGGGGTGGGCGTTTCGCCCTTCAGCACCCGGTCCTGCTCCTCGTGCAGGCGCCGCGTCACCTCGGGGTGGCGGGCGAGCTCGTAGAGCATGAAGGTGAGGGTCGAGGTCGAGGTGTCGTGGCCGGCGAACATCAGGGTCATCACCTGGTCGCGGATCTCGCGGTCGCTGAATTCCTCGCCGCCGGCCCCGCGGGCGCCGACCAGGAGGCTGAGGATGTCGTGGCGGCCCGCGTCGGGGCGGGCGCGGCGGCGGGCGATCTCGTCGAAGACGATCTCGTCGAGCACCTTGCGCGAGGTGACCATCCTGCTCCAGGGCGACCCCGGCCCGCGCAGCATCCGCAGGTGGAAGTCGATCCCGTAGTAGCGGAGCGCGCGCTCGAAGTGCTCGGCGGCGGCCGCGCCCTTGCCGGCCTCGTCGGGGTCGAGCCCGAGCAGCGCCCGCATCGCGATCCGCATCGCCAGGTTCCGCATCCACTCGTATATGTCGACGACGTCGTCGACGGGCAGCGCGTCGATCGCGCGGTCGGCCTCGATCGTCATCGCCTCGGTCGCCGCGGCGACCTGCTCGCGGTGGAAGGCGGGCATCATGATCGCCCGGGCGCGGTCATGGTAGTCCTCATCGACGGTGAGGAGGCCGTCGCCGAGCAGCGGGATCAGGTCGCCGAAGCTCGACTCGCGCCAGTGGAAGTTCTCCGGGTGGCCGACGGTGACGAAGTGGTTCGCCTCCGGGCCGAGCATGAAGACGACCCGCGAGTGCAGCAGCCGCAGGCTGAAGATCGGCCCGTGCTTTTCGTAGGCGCCGAGCAGGAGCGGCAGCGGGTCGTGGGCGATCCGGTGCGTGCGGGCGGGGCTGAAGCTCGTCTCGCCGGGCGGGAACTTCCCCCTCCCCCGCCACTCGTCGGCGAGGTCGTCGAAGACGCGCCGCAGGGGATTGCCGGACATCTCCGGCGGCCGGGCGACGGGTGCCGTGGTGTCAACCGTTGCCATGGCCGGGGATCGTAACTGGCTGATTGGCCAGTTTCCTGATCTATGCGGCCGAAGCGGCGAGCTGGCCGCAGGCGGCGTCGATGTCGCGACCGCGGGTGAGGCGGACGGTGGCGGTGATCCGGTGCTCGGCGAGGATTGCGCGGAAGGCCTCGATCCGCTCCCGCGAGGAGCCGTCGTAGCTGCCGGTCGGGTTGTAGGGGATCAGGTTGACCTTGTAGCCGCGCGGGTCGAGCAGCGCGGCCAACTCGCGGGCATGCTCGGGGAGGTCGTTGACGCCGTCGAGCATCACGTACTCGACGAAGACCTTGCGGCGGCGGGCAGCGCGGTAGCGCTCGCAGGCGGCCAGCACCTCGGCGATCGGGTAGCGCTCGTTCACCGGCATGATCTGCGAGCGCAGGCCGTCGTTCGGCGCGTGCAGGGAGAGCGCCAGGCTGACCGGCATCTCGCAGGCGGCGAGGCGGTCGATCCCCGGCACCCAGCCGACGGTGGAGATCGCGGTGCGGCGGTGGGTGACGCCGAGGTCCGGCAGCCGCTCGCAGGCGGCGATGACGTTGTCGATGTTCATCGTCGGCTCTCCCATCCCCATGAAGACGACGTGGTCGATCTGCTCGAGGCGGCGGAAGTGGAGCGCCTGGTCGAGGATCTCGTCGACCGTGAGGTTGCGGCCGAACTTCATCTGCCCGGTTGCGCAGAAGGTGCAGGTGAGCGGGCAGCCCGACTGCGAGGAGAGGCAGACCGAGCGGCGGCCGTCGCGGTAGCGCATCAGCACCGCCTCGATCGGCCGCCCGTCGGCGGTGTGGAAGAGGGTCTTGACGGTGCCGTCGTCGGACTTCGCCTCGGTCGCGACGGTGAGCGTCGAGAGCGGCACCTCGGCCCCCAGCCGCTCGCGCAGCGCCGCCGGCAAATTCGTCATCTCCTCGTAGGAGCGCGCCCCGCGCGCGACCCACTCCCACACCTGATCGGCGCGGTAGGAGGGCTGGCCGGCATCGGTCAGCATCGCTTGCAGGAGCTCACGGTCCACGGAGCGAGTGTACGGACGAGTGGTCCCCGCATACCGGGGATGAGGGCGCTGCTACATCCCGATCGCGTCGGCGAGCAGGTCGACCTGCTGGGGGTCGGGGGAGCTCGGGAAGAGGAAGAGCTCCTGGCAGCCGGCCTGCTCGAAGCCGGCGACGTACTGCTTGACGGTGTCCGGGTCCTTGGCGGCGGAGCCGGCGATGAAGCCGGCGACTTCCTCGCCGAGCCAGGCGTAGTAGTCGGTGAGGTAGGTCTTGGCCTCCTCCTCGGCGCGGTCGCCGAGGGAGAAGTAGGCGAGGGCGGCGTTCCGCGGCGGCTCCGAGCGGCCCGCCTCAGACCAGGCGGCCTCGAAGCCCTGGCGCCATTCGGCGAACTGGTCCGGCGGCGCCCCGGCGGCGATCCAGCCGTCGCCGTACTCGGCGGCGCGCTTGAACGACGCCTCGACCGAGCCGCCGAGGATGACCCGCGGCTGCGAGGGAGTCTCGGGGCCCATCTCCTGCCCCTCCCAGACCTCCCTGATCCGCGCCAGCATCGAGTCGAGGTTCTTGCCCCGGCCCTGCATCGGGACGCCGGCGAGCTCGTAGTCGTCCTCGCGGCCGCCGACGCTGATCCCCAGGGTCAGCCGGCCGTCGGAGAGGGCGTGCACGCTGAGGGCCTGCTTCGCCAGCGCCACCGGGTTGGCCCGCAGCGGCCCCAGCAGGACCGTGGTCGCGAGACCGATCCGCTCGGTCACGGCCGCCGCTGCCGCCAGCGCGGTCAGCGGCTCCAGGTTCGGGTAGGCGATGCGGTCGATCGTGCCGAGGCTGGAGAACCCGCGCGCCTCGGCCCGGCGCGCCCACTCCGTCAGCTGCTCGCCGGTGGTGCCGGGTACCGCGTTGGGGAGACCGATCGCGACGTCCATCTCGTGCTTCTGTAGCCGATCCGGAGCGCGGTCAAACCAGGCGGCGGACGAGGGCCGGCCAGGCGCGGGGGCTGGTGGCGATCTCCCGGATCAGCCCGGCGCTGTCGAAGTAGTTGACGCGCACGGTCGCCAGCCCGTCCTCCCGCAGGACGAAGCGGTCGACGGCGTCCCAGGAGAGGCGCGCTCCCCCCGCCGTCGCCGAGAGCGTGAACTCGATCAGGAGCCCGTCCTCGGTCTCGCCCCAGCGGTGGACGACGCCGGTGAGGTCGGGCAGCAGCCGCAGCAACCTGGCGAAGACCTTCTTGCCGGCGGGGAGGCTGTGGGTGGTCGGCGTCATCGGCGCGACGAGCTCGACGTCGGGGGCGAGGAGGTCGTCGAGGCCCTCCAGCGTGGGCGCCTGCCAGTAGGCGGCGAAGCGCTCGGCGAAGTCGGCGGCGCTCATCCCGGCAGCTCCGCCAGCAGGCGCTCCAGCGCCTCGCGGGCATAGTCGAAGACGCGCTCGTCGCCGCTGAGGCGGTAGCGGGCGTTCGCCCCCATCACCAGCGAGAAGAGCTCGAAGGCGAAGCGCTCCGGGTGCTCGACGCCGGCGATCTTCGCCTGCCGCTCGAGCTCCCCGGTCCAGGCCTCCAGCGCCCCGGCGATCGCGTCGCGCACGGGTCCAGGTCGGTCGTCGTACTCGGCCGAGGTCGCGGCCCAGAAGCAGCCGCCGGGGTAGTCCTGGAGCTGGTCCAGATAGCGCTCGGCCATCGCCCGCAGGCGCGGCGCCCCGTCGGGAAGCTCGAGGGCGGGGTCGATCACCCTCCCTTTGAAGCGCGCCGCGGCGGCGCCGATCGTCGCCAGCTGCAGCTCCTGCTTGGAGCCGAAGTGGCCGAAGAGGCCGCTCTTGCTCATCCGCAGCTCGGCGGCGAGGCGGCCGATCGTCAGCCCCTCCAGCCCCTCGACCGAGGCCAGATGGACGGCGCGGTCGAGGATCGAGGCGCGGGTCTGGCTGCCCTTCTCGGTGACGGGAGTCACACACGTAGGGTACAAAAAAGCACGAACGTTCGTACAGGAGCCGCGAGCGCGGCGGAACTGCAGACACAGGAGGCGAGACGTGAGCGACTACACGGTGAAGAAGATCGACGAGATGGAGGCGATCTACCTCGGGGGCTACAAGCGGGCGCGGGCGGAGCTGGGGGTGAGCTCCTTCGGCATGCAGGTGATCGACATGCCGCCGAACTATCCGGACTACCCCGACCACGACCACGCCGAGGAAGGCCAGGAGGAGGTCTTCATGGTGATCCGCGGCGGCGGCGAGATCGAGATCGCAGGCGAGCGCTTCCCGCTCGACCCCGACCACATGGCCCGGGTCGCGCCGGAGGTGAAACGGAAGGTCTGGCCGGGAGCGGAGGGGATCCGGATGGTGGTCATCGGCGGCGTGCCCGGCGGCGTCTACGAGGCGCCGGACCGCAGCAAGCTGGGTGAACCGGACCCGATGCGGAGCTAGCCGGAGGCCCGTTCCGGGGCCGGCCCCGCCGGCCCCGGTTCGAAGCCCGCGCAGCGGAGGACCGGCAGCCGCGGGTAGCGCGGGAAGGCGGGGTCGGTGCGCGAGCGCTCGCAGAGCGAGAAGACCGAGCCGCGGGTGTTCGGCACCAGCCGCTGGTGTCGGCAGCGGTCGCAGAGGCCGGCCGGAGGTCGCGAGGAGGCCATAGCCCGAACCTAGACGATCGATCTGCGCGGAAACTGCGGGGGTTCGAGAGGGTGCGTCCCGCCCCGCGGGGGCCTAGCCTTTGTGCGTGACCCGAGCAGTGACTCTCTTCGACGCCGACGCGGCCTCCTACACCGGGACGGTCGAGGTGATCGGCGTCATCTACAAGGCCGAGGACGACGGCTACGCGGTGCTCGAGGTCCAGGAGACGGAGTCCGGCGAAGGCTTCGCCCTGGTCGGCCCGGTCGCCCACCTCGAGCCCGGCAACCAGGCCGAAGTCAGCGGCGAGTGGCAGACCCACAGCCGCTACGGGCGTCAGCTGCGGGCGCAGGGGGCGGTGCCGGTCGACCCCGCCGACCGCGACGGGCAGGTCGCCTACCTCAGCTCGCTGCGACACATCGGCCTGAAGCGGGCCGAGAAGCTCTGCGACGAGTACGGCGAGCGGGTGCTGCAGGCGATCGCCGAGGACCCGCAGCGGGTGTTCAGGTCGCTGCGCGGGGTCAGCGGCGACCAGGCCGCGGCGGCGGCGCAGTCGTGGTTCGCCAGCCGGGCGATCCGCGACCTCCACGTGCAGCTCGCCCCGCACGGGCTCGCCCACCTCGCGGCGCCGATCCACGCCCGCTACGGCGACAAGTCGATGACGGTCCTGCACGAGGACCCCTACCGCCTGACCGAGGTGCCTGGGGTCGGCTTCGCCCGCGCCGACAAGATCGCCCTCGCCGCCGACATGGCCCCCGAGTCCGACAAGCGCGCCCAGGCCGCCGCCCTCTACGCGCTGATCGAGGCCGAGCAGCAGGGCAACAGCTACCTGCCGATAGAGGAGCTGACCCGGCGCACCGCCAGGCTGATCGGCCTCGCCCCCGATCCCGACGTCCTCGCCCAGGCGCGCGGACTCGTCGACGACGAAGGCCGGATCTACCGCGTCGCGACGCTGGAGAGCGAGCGCGCCGTCGCCGCCACCCTCGCCCGGCGCGCCGCTGCTCCCCCCCATCTCGACCACGACCCCGGCGAGACGCCCCGGGACGACCTCACCGACGAGCAGTGGGCGGCGGTGCGGGCGGCCTTCGCGGCCCGGGTCTCGGTCCTCACCGGTGGCCCCGGCGTCGGCAAGACCAAGTGCACGAAGGAGATCGTCGCCGAGGCCGAAGCCGCCAACGCGACGATCGCCCTCTGCGCCCCGACCGGGCGCGCGGCGCGGCGGCTGGAGGAGGCGACCGGCCACGAGGCGATGACGATCCACCGCCTGCTCGAGTGGATGCCCGGCCGCGAGCCGACCTACCGCCCCGGCCACCCGCTGCCCGCCGACCTGGTGATCGTCGACGAGTCCTCGATGCTGAACCTCCGCCTCGCCGAGGTGCTGCTGGGCGGGCTGGCCGAGACGACCCACGTCGTCCTCGTCGGCGACGCCGACCAACTGCCGCCGATCGGCGCGGGGAAACCGTTCGAGGACCTGATCGCCGCGGGCGCGGTGCCGGTCGTGCGGCTGACCCAGATCTTCCGCCAGGCGGCGCGGTCGATGATCACCACCGCCGCCCACGAGATCAACCACGGCCGCCCGCCCCACCTCGAGCCCGGTCCCGACCAGGACCACGACTTCTTCTTCATCGAGCGGGGGACGCCGGAGAAGGCGCTGGAGACGGTGGTCGAGGTGGTGGCCGAGCGGGCCCCGGCCAAGTTCGCGGTCGACCCGATCCGCGAGGTCCAGGTGCTGGCGCCGATGTACCGCGGGCCGGTCGGGATCGACGCCCTCAACGAGCGCCTGCAGGCGGAGCTGAACCCCGACGGCAAGCCTGCCCTCGGCGAACGCTTCCGGATCGGCGACCGCCTGATCCAGACCCGCAACTCCCACGAGCTGGGGCTGATGAACGGCTCGATCGTCTTCCTCCGCGCCGACGACCCCGACGAGGAGACGATCGTCGTCGACACCGACGACGGCGGCAGCCTCGTCATCCCCTACGGCGAGACCGCCACCCTGCGCCTCGCCTACGCGATCTCGGTCCACAAGGCGCAGGGCTGCGAGGTGCCGGTGGTCGTCGGCGTCTGCCACCGCTCCCACTCGCGGATGCTGACCCGCCCCCTCCTCTACACCGCGATCACCCGCGCCCGCAACAGCTGTGTCCTCGTCGGCGACCAGGGCTCGCTGGCCTCGGCGGTGCGGCGCGACGACAGCGGCGGGCGGCACTCGGGGCTGGCGGAGCGGCTGCGCGGCTGACGCCTTTCGCGCTCGGCCGGATGCCGCCGGGACCGTTCATACACTCAAAAACCTATGAATATGAGACGCCTTTCTCTCCTCCTCTGCCTCGTCCTCGCCCTCGTCGCCGCGGTGCCGTCCACCGCCACGGCGGCGAAGGGAAACCCCGGCCTCGGCGCCGCCGAGTTGGAAGCGCTGGTCGAACTGCGCCATCCGCACGGGCTCTCCCGCTTCGTGCGCGCGGTCTCCGACCCCCGCTCGCCGCGCTACCGCCGGTACGCGAGCGTCGAGAAGCTGGTCGCCCGCTTCGGCGCCAGGAAGCAGATCAAGAAACGGGTGCTCGGGTGGCTGGACCGCCACGGGCTCGACGGGAGCGTCTCCCCCACCGGCACCTACGTCGCCGTGGGTCTCTCCCGAGGGCAGGCCGAGCGCCTGCTGCCGCGGATCGGCGCCTCCGCCAGCGGCGACGGCGGCGGTCGCCGCGTTCCACCCGCGCTGCGAGGCGCGGTCGAGCGGATCTCGCTGGTCAGCGCCCGCCCGGTCGACCCGCGCCCGCCGCAGGCGAGCGCGACGGCTAGCGCTACCCCGGAGAAGCAGCCCTACAACTCGATCCTCCCGCACACCGGCACCGCCTCCGGCTGCCCCGCCGCCAGCACCGGCGGCATCGGGCCCGGGCTCGATCCCTTCACCCCTAACCAGTACCTGACCGCCTACGGGCACGCGGCGATGCACGCGCGGGGATTCAAGGGAGAAGGGCAGACGGCCGCCGTCGTCGAGACCGGCGGCTTCCGCCACAGCGACATCGTCGCCTTCGCCAAATGCTTCGGCGTCGAGCCGCCGCCGATCCGCACGGTGCCGGTCGGCGTCAAGGGCCCGCTGGCGCCGGAAGACGAGACGACGCTCGACCTCGAGATGCTCTCGGTCGGCGCTCCCGGGCTGGACCGCATCCTCGTCTACGAGGGGAGCGGGTCGCTGACCGGGGTCGCGGAGACGGCCGGCACCGCGCTCGGCCGCAAGGGCCATCAGCCGGACGTGATCTCGATCTCCCTCGGCTTCTGCGAGGCCGACCTGTTCGGCAGCCTCGTCCTGCGCAACGCCTTCGACGCGATCTTCGCCACGGCGGCGGGGGCGGGGATCTCCGTCCTCGTCTCGGCCGGCGACCAGGGCTCCAGCGGCTGCTCGGTGGAACCCGAAGGCAAACCGAAAACGGCGCTGCCGATCCTCAACGTCTCCATGCCCGCCTCCTCGCCCTACGTGACGGCGGTCGGCGGGACGAACCTCGAACTGAGCAAGAAGAACCGGATCGAGAAGGAGATCGTCTGGAACAACTCGTTCTGGAACGGCTCGCCGCACATCCCCTGGGGCGGCGGCGGGGGCGGCAGCATCCTCACCGCCCACACGCCGTGGTGGCAGAAGGGAATCCGCGGCTACGGCCCCGGCCGCAAGGTGCCCGACATCGCCGCCCTGGCCGACATCTATCCCGGCTACGCCTTCTTCTGCACCGCCCGCCCCTGCCTCGGCGGCGAGGAAGCGGTGAGGGGATGGAGCACGGTCGGCGGCACCAGCGCCGCGGCGCCGCTGACGGCGTCGGCGATCGCGCTCGCCAACCAGTACGCGGCGCGACGGGGACAACGGCCGCTGGGCTTCCTCAACCCGCTGCTCTACCGCCTCGGGGCGAAGGCGAAGACCCGCGGCGCCGCCTTCACCGACGTCGTCATCGGCAACAACGACATCGGCCGCGCCCTCCCCCCCGAGGTCGGCGGCGGCACGCCGCTCGGCTGCTGCGCGGCGAAGCCGGGCTACGACTGGGCCAGCGGCTGGGGCTCGCTGAAGGTCCCGGCCTTCGCCGAGGCCGCCGCTCGCGCCGCCCGCTAACCCGCGGCGGCGACCCTGAAGCGGACGACGGCGGGGGTCGGGTCCACCTGCCCCCCCGTCGTCCGCGCCTTCACCTTGAGCAGGTGGCGCCCGGGCGCGAAGCGGCGGGTCAGGCGGCTGGAGCAGGCCCGGAAGGGCGCGCGGTCGACCTTGCAGACGTAGGTCACGTTCGGCTGGTCGGAGCCGAAGCGGAAGACGAGCCGGGGGCCGGCGGCGCGGGCGCGCACCAGCTTCGGCGGGCGCTGGAGGATCCGCGTGTCGGGGACGGGCGCCGGCGGCGGCTGTCGGGTCCCCTGTGAGGGCGGGGTCACCCGGGGCTCGTCGCCGCTCGTGGGCGGCGCCTCCGATGAGGGCGTCTCAGGCGTCGGAGGATCTTCGGGGTCGACCGGCGGTTCTTCCGGTTCCGTCGGCGGTTCTTCGGACGGCGGCGGTTCGACCGGGGGCACGCTGCCGCCCGGACCGTCCCCTCCCACGATCGGCCCCGGCAGGCTGCCGATCGCTTCGAAGGCGTCGACCAGGCCCGCCCCGGCCGCCTCGGGGGTGAAGGCGCCGACCGGCGTCGCGAGGTTCGTGAGGGTGCTGCGGACCTGCGGCTCGGTCAGGGTCGGTTCGGCCTGGCGCACCAGGGCCGCCACGGCCGCCGCGTGCGGAGCCGCCGCCGAGGTGCCGCAGAAGCGCCAGGTGCCGCTCGAGAGGAAGGCGAAGAAGGTGGTCGCGCCGCAGTCGGTGGCGGCGAGGTCGGGCTTGGCGACCACTTCCGGCAGGCCGAGCGGCGCGGCGGGAGCGGTCCCCGTCACCGGGCCGAAGTAGTGGGCGACGGGGCCGCGCGAGGAGTAGGTCTCGATTTTGGCGCTGTTGTTGAAGGGGACCGCGGCGACGGAGATCGCGGCGGCGGCGCCCGCGTGGCCGAAGATCGTCGGGCCGACCACGTCGCCGCCGCTCGATTTCGGGTACTCGGTGGCGGTCACGCCGCCGCCGTTCTGCATCAGGATGAACTTGAGCCGCGGGCTGGTGCCGGCGTAGCGGTTGACCGCCAGGTGCACGGTCGCCGCCGAGGCCGATTCGTTCGTCCACTGGACGATCTCGACCGGCCGCTGGGTGCCGTCGCCGGCGCTGTTTTCGTCGACCGACCAGGCGAGGAACTGGCCGCCGCCGGAGAGGAGGAAGGCGTCGAGGTCGGTCCCCACCCCGTTCCACGGTTCCGCCCACTGCAGGTTGATCCGCAGCGTCTGGCCGGCCGCGACCGTGATCCCGAAGGTGCGGTCGGTCGTCGCGGTGGGGTTGAAGTCCATGCAGTGGGTGCCGTTGAATTCGGCCCCGAGGCCGACGATCGCCGCGGGGCAGCCGGCCGAGTCGCGGAAGGCGGGCGCTTCCCAGGAGGCGATCTGGTTGCCGCCGGAGTCGAAGATGTTGTCGTTGCCGGTGGCGCTCAGGTAGGTGACGCCTTCGGCGGTGACCTTGTCGATCGCCACCGCGATCGGCCCGTCCTGGAAGAAGGGCTCTTCGAACCAGGCGACGTCGTCGACGATCACGTCGGCCCCGGCGCCCCCTTCGGAGACCGGGCGGGCCAGCCGTTCGATGTTCTGGGCGAACGATTCTTCGCTCTCGAAGGCGGTGGCGAAGGCGAGCGAGGCGTGCGGGGCGAGGTCGTGGATGATCTGCAGCATCGCCCGGCCCTCGTCGCTTTCGCCGGCGGGCCCCTCGTCGAGCACGTCGACCGGCAGCTGCTGTCCGGCGCAGCTTCCTGCCGGGCCCGGCAGGTCGCCGCTGACTTCGTCGTCCTGGGCGTCGGTGGCGGGCGCTTCGCCGGCGGCTTCCTCGGCGGTGTCGAAGGAGTCGGAGAGGACGCCGATCGTGATCCCTTTGCCGCGCAGCTCGAAGGCCTCACGGGCCTCGTCGACCCGCAGCTGGGCGAGCCCCTCGGAGATCGCCGCGCCGCCCTCGCACTGAGCCTCCGCGGCGTAGGCGATCGGCTCCCGCACCTGCCACACGGCCCTCACGCCGGGGACCGCGGCGACCGCCGGCAGGTCCTCGGGGGCGGCGGCAAGGGTGACGGTCTGGGTGGAACGGCCAGCGCTGACGATCCGGGCGCCGGCCTGGCGCAGCTGCTCGAAGGCGGCGACGGCCCCGCCCGCGAAGCGCGCGGTGACGAGCACCCGCTCGCCGCGGTGGACGAGGCTGCCCGGCCCGC
>Ga0196960_10000186_pt1 | contig 24922 bp, 25 predicted proteins | sample S3v_5metaG_FD_183187 | JGI IMG/M metagenome (GOLD analysis project Ga0196960, IMG submission 183187) | Soil microbial communities from Anza Borrego desert, Southern California, United States - S3+v_5 | ecosystem: Environmental > Terrestrial > Soil > Desert | place: USA: California | collected...
CAGGCCATCAACCGCTTCCGCGGCGTCTGAGGAAGGACCCCGTCCTCCTCACCCCTCGCACGCTCGGGATGAGCCTCTGGACGGGGCCACCCGCCCGGGCTCCGTGGTGGGACCGGCGACACGCCGGTCCCACCCGAGATGTTGCCCACGTGCCACCAGGGATGTCCGCGACGGTCGGGTTCCCTGACGGCCGGGGGCGGATGACGGGCCTGTCGCCTTCTGCGAGGATGACGGCATGAGCGACCCCCGCCGCGACCTCCCGATGCATGAGGCCCAGCACTCGTTCGACGTCGTCCTGCGGGGGTACGACCGCAGTCAGGTGGCCGACACCATCGAACGGCTCGAGGCCGACTTCCGGATCGCGCTGGCCGACCGGGACGCCGCCGTCGCGCGCACCGCCGACATGGCCCACCAGCTCTCGGCCCTGCACGGCGAGGTGGAGACGCTGCGCCGCAAGGCCGCGAACGCCTCGGCCCCCACCTTCGAGAACATCAGCGAGCGCATCCAGCACATGCTGCAGCTGGCCGAGGAGGAGGCGGTGGAGATCCGCCGCGCCGCCGAGGTCGACGCGATGGCCGTCCGCGAGCAGACGGCCGCCGAGGAGCGGGCGCTGCTCGAGCGCCACGCCGCCGGGCAGGCCGAGGTCGAGCGGATGATCACCGAGGCGCGGCAGACCGCCGAGCAGATCGCCCAGACGGCCCAGATCCGCGCGGACGAACTGGTCGCCAAGGCGCAGGAGCGCGTGGCCCGCCTCGACGCCGAGTCGCAGGCCCGCCGCGCCAAGGTCGAGGAGGACTTCGACATCGCGCAGCGCGCACGGCGCGCCGAGGCGGCCCGGGCCGAGGAGGAGCGCGAGCGCGTCTCGACGCAGGCGGCCCGCCAGCGCGTCGCGTCGGCCGAGCAGCACGCCGCGCAGCTCGTGGCAGAGGCGGAGGCGCGCGCCGAGGCCATCCGCGAGGTGCGCGACGAGCTGACCGGCCGGCTGGTGCAGGCCCGCCGCCTGCTGGACAGCCTGCCCGACCTCAGCGACCAGGCGCAGCAGGCCCGGGACGACGCGGACGCCGACCGGCGCGCTCAGCAGACACGCCCCGCTGCGACTGCGCCGGCGCAGCACGACCAGCCGGCCGGACCCGCGACCGCCGCCCGGCCGGCGCCGGCGCGACCGGTGCCCGCGGCGCAGTCGCCCGCCGCCACCGCCGGCCCGCAGACGGGTCAGCAGCCGGCCGTGCAGGCCGCTCGCGGTGAGGGCGAAGCCGCTGCGGCTCGCCAGCCCACCCGCCAGGATGCCGTGACCGCCACCTTCCCGGCGGTCACGCCGCAGCGCCCCAGCGAGCCCCCGACCCGCCAGCTCCCCCTGCCGTCGCGCCACGGGTCGACCGACGGGTCCACCGACACCGTGCCGCCGGTCGACGAGCCGGTGGCCCAGGGGCGCTCCTGACGGAAGAGCCGCCCAGGCGCCGGCGGTCCGCCGTCCTGGCCCGCCTGGTACCGGTCCTGCTCGCTCCGGTCCTGCTCGCCCCGGTCCTGCTGTTCGCGGTTCCGGTGGCCGGTCCGTGGCTCCCGGTCGCCGCCGCCGACGAGCCGGCGGCGGCGATGCTGCGAACGGCCCACCTCTCCCCCGACACCCCGGCGCTCGACGTCGCTCTCACGCCCGCCGCCGAGCCGGGGTCGGTCCTGACCGATCCGGGACCGACGTTCGCCGTCGGTCTCGGGTACGGCGACGTGACCGCCTACCGCGAGATCCCGGCCGGCACGTGGGCGGTCAGCGTGCGCGCGGCCGGCGCCCCGGCAGGCACACCGCCGGTCCTGTCCCTGCGGGTGGACCTCGGTGCCGGAACAGCGAGCACCGTTGCGATCAGCGGCTCGTTCGCCGACCTGGCGCTGGACGCGGCGCCCGACGACCTGGGCCCTCCCCCGGCCGGATCCGCCCGGGTCCGGGTCCTGGCCGCGGCGACGACCTCGCCGACGACGACGGTCACGCTCGCCACGGGACAGGTCCTCGTCGACGGACTTCCCTTCGCCGGCCGTGGGCCGTACGTGCCGGTTGCCGGCGGTTCGCACCTCGCGCGCGTCCCGGGCACCGCAGGCGAGGTCCCGCTCGAGCTGACCGCCGGCAGCGTCGTCACCGTCCTCGCCCTCGACGCACCGGACGGCGGGACGACGCTGCGCGCGGTGCTGGACGCCGCAGGCCCGGCTCAGCAGCCCGTCGGCGGCGTCGAGGCGGGTGGGGGCCCTCCGGCATCGCAGACCCAGGTCCTCGCCGTCCTGTGCCTGCTGGCGGCCGCTGGCGCCGCCGCTCTGCACCGCCGTGGCCACGGGCTGCCTGGCGTGGCCGGGATCCTGGCACTGGCGCTCCCCGTGGTCCTCACCGGCGCGGACGGAGGGGCACCGGCGCCCGCACGGGTTCCGGTCCTGACCGTCGCGTCCGCCACCGTGCCCGCCGTCGCGGATCCGGTACGGCTCCGGATAGCGGCCGTCGGCATCGAGGCTCCGCTCACCGGCGCGTCGCTCGACGGCGGGGCGGCGCTGCTGCCGCCCGCCGATGCGGCGCTGGCCGGGTGGTTCACCGGCGGGCCCCGGCCGGGTGAGGTCGGCCCGGCCGTCGTCACCGGGCACGTCGACTGGTCCGGCCGCCCGGGCGCGCTCGACGGCCTGGCCGCGGTCGAGCCCGGCGACGAGGTGCTCGTGGACCGCACCGACGGCACGGTGGCCCGGTTCTCGGTCACCCGCGTGGAGCGGCACGACAAGGCCGCGTTCCCCGGTGACCGGGTCTACGCGCCCACCCCGGCGGCCGAGCTTCGGTTGATCACCTGCGGCGGGCCGTTCGACCACGCCCGCGGCGGTTACCGCGACAACGTCGTCGTCTGGGCCCGGCAGGTGACCTGAGGAACGGCCCCCCTGCGTGGGGCAGCGAAACCCCTCGGTCAGCGCCGCCGGTCCCGCGAGCGCCAGCACGCGGTGTGCCAGTGCCGGCGCCGGTCCGCGGCCGAGTCGACGTCCCAGGGCTCGAGGTCGGAGTCGCGCGGGTACGCCGGCCAGCTCACCACGTGCGGTGTGCCGAGCCGGATCTCCTGATCGCAGCCCGGACAGCGGTAGGTCTTGCCCGTGGCGGAGCCGGTGATCGCGCGGACCACCCAGTCGCCGTCCCCGGCTTCCTCGACGGTCTCCGGACGGCGGCCCGGCTCCCGGCCCGCAGGCCGGGAGCCGGACGCTGACCTCTGACGGGGTCGGCGGCGCGGCACTCCTCAGCGGCTGGCGTAGTCCCGGAAACCGCGGCCGGTCTTGCGCCCGAGGTAGCCGGCGGTCACCAGGTGCTCCAGCAGCGGCGCCGGCGCGAAGCCGGGCTCGCGGAACTCCGTGTACAGCTCCCGCTCGATCGCCAGGGAGACGTCGAGCCCGACGACGTCGAGCAGCTCGAACGGGCCCATCGGGTAGCCGCAGCCCACCTTCATGGCGGCGTCGATGTCGTCGGCGGTGGCGTAGTGCGCCTCCAGCATCTTCACCGCGTCGTTGAGGTACGGGAAGAGCAGCGCGTTGACGATGAAGCCGGCGCGGTCGGTGCAGGAGACCGCGTGCTTCTTCAGCTTGGCCGAGACCGCGTGGATCGTGGCCGCCACGTCGGGCGCGGTGGAGATCGCGGAGACGACCTCGACCAGCTTCATGACCGGCGCCGGGTTGAAGAAGTGCATGCCGACGACGTCGGCAGGGCGGCCGCTGGCCTTGGCGCACTCGATGACCGGGAGGCTGGACGTGGTGGTGGCCAGGACCGCGCCGGGCTTGGCGATCTCGCCGAGATTGGCGAACAGCGCCTCCTTGACCGGCAGCGACTCGATCACCGCCTCGATGACGAGGTCGCGGTCGGCGAGGTCGTCCAGCGAGGTGGTACCGGAGACCCGGCCGAGGATCTCGTCGCGGGCGGACTCCTCGAGCCGTCCGCGGACCACCTGCTTGTCGAGCGACTTGGCCAGCGCCTTGGTGACGGCCTCGACCTTGTCCGCCGAGCGGGCGACGAAGACGACGTCGAAGCCACCCTTGGCGACGACCTCGATGATGCCCGTGGCCATGGTGCCCGAGCCCACGACGCCCACCGTCTGCACCGGGCGTGCGCCTGCGGCAGCACCGCCCGGCGTCGGGGTGCTGGCGTCCGCGACGACCTCCGCCGAGCCGGGCTCGGCGTAGGTGTAGAAGCCGCGGCCGGACTTCCGGCCCAGCAGACCGGCGGTCATCATCTGCTTGATGATGGGGCTGGGCGCGTGCAGCCGGTTGCGCGACTGCTTGTACATCGTGTCGAGGATCTCGTAGGCGGTGTCGATGCCGATGAGGTCCATCAGCGCCAGCGGGCCCATGGGCAGGCCGCAGCCCAGGCGCATGGCGGCGTCGATGTCCTCGCGGCTGGCGTACCGGCTCTCGAACATCGAGACCGCGTGGTTGAGGTAGCCGAACAGCAGGGCGTTGGCGATGAAGCCGGCGCGGTCGCCGATCGTCACGTCCACCTTGCCCAGCCGGTCGGCCAGCGCCTCGACGTCCTCGACGACGGACGGCTCGGTGACGACGGTCTGCACGACCTCGACGAGCTTCATGACCGGCGCCGGGTTGAAGAAGTGCATCCCGATGACCTTGCTCGGCCGGCCGGTGACCACGGAGAGCTCCGTGACCGAGAGGCTCGAGGTGTTGGTCGCCAGGATGGTGTCCGGCGGGCAGATCTTGTCCAGCTTCGCGAAGACCTCGGCCTTCAGCTCCATGCGCTCGGGAACCGCCTCGATCACCAGCTCGGCGTTCGACAGGTCCTCCAGCGAGCTGGAGAACCGGATGCGCTCGATGACCGCGTCCCGCTCGGCGGCGTCCAGCTTGCCGCGGGCGACCGCGCGGCCCGTGGACTGCTCGACGTGGCCGCGGCCGCGAGCCAGCGCCTCCTCGGAGATCTCGACCGCGGTGACGGACAGCCCCGCCCGCGCGAGCACCTCCGCAATGCCGGCGCCCATGGTGCCCAGCCCCACGACGCCGACCTCGTTCAATTCCCTGGCCACGATGCCATCCCTTCCCACCACCGGTGATCGCGGGCAGTCTCTCATCCGGCGTTTCCGCCTGCGCATGGGTACCGGTGGGTAACCCTCCGCAGCCCGGGGTCCGGTAGCGCCGCCGGACGGCGGCGGGGACGTCGACGACCGTCCGCGGAGACGGGACGGGCGCGCCGCGCGGCGTCAGAAGAGGCGCTGCGAGGGGTCGTCGGTGCCCTTGAGGACGGCGTAGTCGACGGTCACGCAGTCGATGCCCCGGTCGGTGGCCAGCACGCGGGCCTGGGGCTTGATCTCCTGGGCGGCGAAGACACCGCGGACGGGCGCCAGCAGGGGATCCCGGTTGAGCAGCTCCAGGTAGCGGGTCAGCTGCTCGACGCCGTCGATCTCCCCGCGACGCTTGATCTCCACCGCCACGACGCCGCCGCCCGCGTCACGGCAGAGCAGGTCCACCGGGCCGATGGCGGTCGGGTACTCCCTGCGTACGAGGGACCACCCCTGCCCGAAGGTCTCCACGTGGAGGGCCAGCAGGCGCTGCAGCTCCGCCTCGACGCCGTCCTTCTGCAGGCCGGGGTCCACGCCCAGCTCGTGCGAGTGGTCGTGCAGGACCTGCTCGATGCTGATGATCAGCTGCTCGCCGGCCTTGTTGGTGACCGTCCAGGTGCCCGCGCCGTCGGTGAGCTCCTCGCGGAGGCCGCACGGCGGGCTCATCCAGTTCAGCGGCTTGTAGGCCCGGTCGTCGGCGTGCACCGACACCGAGCCGTCGGCCTTGACCAGCAGGAGGCGGGTCGCCATCGGGAGATGGGCGGTGAGCCGGCCGACGTAGTCGACCGAGCAGCGGGCGATGACCAGACGCACGGGCGCCGACGGTACCCGGCGCCGGGACGACGACGGGCCCGGCTCCCCGAGGGGGAACCGGGCCCGGGCCCTGTCCTAGGTCCCGGCGCGAGCTCGCGAGGGGTGGGGGGACGGGATGGTCGTCAGGCGTTGACCGGCTGCCTCAGGTCGGCGTCCACGCCGGCCTGCTGCTCGACCGCGGCCAGCGGCTGAACCGTCGACGTCGACCGGAAACGCTCGACGTCGAGGATGCCCTCGCGCTTGGCGACGATGGTCGGCACCAGCGCCTGGCCGGCGACGTTCACCGCCGTGCGGCCCATGTCGAGGATCGGGTCGATCGCCAGCAACAGGCCGACACCGGCCAGGGGCAGGCCCAGCGTCGACAGCGTGAGGGTCAGCATGACCACCGCGCCCGTGACGCCGGCCGTCGCGGCCGAGCCGATCACCGACACCAGGGCGATGAGCAGGTAGTCGGTGATCGTGAGGTCCACGCCGAAGAACTGGGCGACGAAGATCGCCGCCAGCGCCGGGTAGATCGCGGCGCAGCCGTCCATCTTGGTCGTCGCCCCCAGCGGTACCGCGAACGAGGCGTAGGACCGCGGAACGCCGAGGTTCTGCTCGGTCACGCGCTCGGTCACCGGCAGGGTGCCGATCGAGGACCGGGAGACGAAGGCGAGCTGGATCGCCGGCCAGGCACCGGCGAACCACCGCAGCGGCGAGAGGCCGTGCAGCCGGAGCAGCACCGGGTAGACGACGAAGAGCACCAGCGCCAGTCCGGCGTACACCGATCCGGCGAAGACGCCGAGCGAGCCGAGGGACTCCCAGCCGTAGCTGGCGACCGCGTTGCCGATCAGGCCGACGGTGCCGATCGGGGCCAGGAGGATGACCCACCACAGCACCTTCTGGACGATCGCCAGGGCCGAGCGGACGAAGCCGAGGAACGGCTCAGCCGCCTCGCCGACCTTCAGGACGGCGACGCCGATGGCCACCGAGATGACGATCAGCTGCAGCACGTTGAAGGAGAGGGCGCCCTCGGGGGAGCCCTGGAGCCCGAGGACGTTCCCGGGCACCAGGCCGGTGAGGAAGTCCCACCAGCCGCCGGTGGTCTCCGGCGCCTGCTGGGCGGAGGCATCGACGGAGCTGTTCCGGCCGGGCTCGGTGAGCAGGCCGATGCCGATGCCGATGCCGACGGCGATCAGGGCGGTGATGGCGAACCAGAGCAGCGTCTGGCCGGCCAGGCGCGCGGCGTTCGAGACCTGCTTCAGGTTGGCGATGGAGACGATGACGGCCGTGACGATCAGCGGCGGCACCAGCGCCTTCAGCAGGGTCACGAAGGTGCTGCCGATGGTCTGGAGGGTGCTGGTCAGCCAGTTCGGCGTCCCGTCGGCGACGGGTCCGAGGTCGCGGGCGACCAGCCCGAGAGCGACACCGAGGACGAGGGCGAGGAGTACCTGCGCCGCGAAGGGCACGCGGCGGAGTCGAGCGAGCACGGAAGGATTGCCTGTTCTGCGGAAGGGGTGAGGACGACGGCGGCGGCGAGCATCAACAGCTCGCCGTCGTCCTCCGCCCGAAGTCCAGGGCGCGCCGACGCGTCAGCCCCCACATGTTCTGCACGGGTCGGTCAATGCGCGCCGGAGCTCAGGCATGCCGCACTGTGAGCAGGTTCATCCGTCGGCGCGGTCCGCCGGGCACACCCGACGGACGGCCCCCTCAGACGGACGCAGGAACCGGGACGGTCAGGCCGTTCGCCTCCCGGACCACCTCGACGACCTGCCCCATGATGTCGTTGAGCCCGAAGTCCTTGGGCGTGAAGACACGGGCGACGCCCTGCTCGCGCAGCCGCCGCGCGTCGCTGTCGGGGATGATCCCGCCGACGACCACCGGGACGTCGTCCAGGCCGGCCTCCTTGAGCCCCTGGAGCACCGCCGGCACCACCTGGAGGTGGGACCCGGACAGCACGGAGAGCCCGACGACGTGCACGTCCTCCTCGACGGCGGCCGAGACGATCTGCGCCGGCGTCAACCGGATGCCCTGGTAGATCACCTCGAAGCCGGCGTCCCGGGCCCGCACGGCGATCTGCTCGGCACCGTTGGAGTGCCCGTCGAGCCCCGGCTTGCCGACCAGGAAGCGCAGCCGTCCACCGAGCTCCTCACTGGTGGCCCGCACCAGCTCCCGGACGTCGGTGAGCGTCTCGTCGGCCTCGCCGCCGCCGGTGGCCGCGGCCACGCCCGTCGGCGCGCGGTACTCGCCGAAGACCTCGCGCAGCACGCCGGCCCACTCCCCCGTGGTGACGCCCGCCCGGGCGCAGTCGAGGGTCGCGGGCATGAGGTTCACGTCGGAGGACGCGGCCTCGCGCAAGGCGTCCAGCGCCTTCCGCACCGGCTCGGGGTCGCGCTGGGCGCGCCACGTCCGCACCGCCTCCTGGGCGGCGGCCTCGACGGCGGGGTCGACGACCATGATCGCGGTGTCGAGGTCGGCGGTCAGCGGGTTGGGCTCGGTGCTGTCGAACTTGTTCACGCCGACGACGACGTCCTCGCCGCTCTCCATCCGGCGGCGGCGCTCGGCCAGCGAGGCGACCAGTTCGCCCTTCATGTAGCCGGACTCGACGGCGGCCACGGCCCCGCCCATCTCCTGCACCCGGGCGATCTCCGCGCGGGCACCCTCGACGAGCTCCGCGACCTTCTTCTCGACGACGACGGAGCCGGTGAACAGGTCGTCGTACTCGAGCAGATCGGTCTCGAAGGCCAGCACCTGCTGCAGGCGCAGGGACCACTGCTGGTCCCACGGCCGCGGCAGCCCGAGCGCCTCGTTCCACGCCGGCAGCTGCACGGCCCGGGCACGCGCGTCCTTGGAGAGGGTGACGGCCAGCATCTCCAGCACGATCCGCTGGACGTTGTTCTCCGGCTGCGCCTCGGTGAGCCCCAGCGAGTTGACCTGCACGCCGTAGCGGAAGCGGCGTTGCTTCGCGTCCTCGACGCCGTAGCGCTCCTTCGTCAGCTCGTCCCAGAGCTGGTTGAAGGCCCGCATCTTGCACATCTCCTCGACGAAGCGGACCCCCGCGTTGACGAAGAAGGAGATGCGCGCGACGACCTCGCCGAAGCGCTCCTGCGGCACCTGCCCGGAGTCGCGGACGGAGTCGAGGACCGCGATCGCGGTGCTCATCGCGTAGGCGATCTCCTGCACCGGCGTGGCCCCGGCCTCCTGCAGGTGGTAGCTGCAGATGTTGACCGGGTTCCACTTCGGCATGGTCGTCACCGTGTAGGCGACCATGTCGGTGATCAGCCGCATCGACGGAGCCGGCGGGAAGACGTAGGTCCCCCGCGACAGGTACTCCTTGATGATGTCGTTCTGCGTCGTCCCCGCGAGCTTGGTGACGTCGTGCCCGTGCTCCTCGGCGACCGCCTGGTAGAGCGCGAGCATCCACATGGCGGTCGCGTTGATCGTCATCGACGTGTTCATCGCGTCGAGCGGGATGCCGTCGAAGAGAGCGCGCATGTCACCGATGTGCGTGACCGGCACGCCCACCTTGCCGACCTCGCCGCGGGCGAGCTCGTCGTCGGGGTCGTAACCGGTCTGCGTCGGCAGGTCGAAGGCGACCGACAGCCCGGTCTGGCCCTTGGCGAGGTTCCGCCGGTAGAGGGCGTTGGACTCGGCCGGCGAGGAGTGACCGGCGTAGGTGCGCATGACCCAGGGGCGGTCGCGCTCCAACGGCTTCGAAGGGAACGGCATGTCGCGGAAGTCTAGGGCGGTTACCGGCCGGTAGCTGCCCCGCCCCGGCGTCCGGCGCGGTGGCACACTCGATCGGGGTTCCGGAAGGAGGCGCGATGACGGTCGGTGCGGGGAACCTGGGCTACGGAGTGGGGCCGGTCGTGGTCGTCGTCGTCATGGTCCTGCTGGCCTTGGTCACGCGGTGGGCGTTCAGCAGTCCGAGGTCTTCCGGCCCGTCGACGGCGGAGGACGGTCTGCTCACCCGGGTGGCCACGCTGGGTCGCCGGCAGTCGGCGCTGCAGCTGCGGGCGCTGCTCTCCGACGCCGGGATCCGTTCCACGATCCGCATGGCCGGCGCGCACCGGGCCGAGGTGCTCGTCTTCCCGGAGGACGCCACCCGGGCCCTCGAGCTGGCCGCCTCGTTCACCCCGGCCGACTGAGGACGGACCCTCGGGCGAGGGCCTACCCGGGTCGCTGGGTCCGCTCGATCTGCACCCCGAGGCCGCGGAGCTGGTCGACGAAGTCGGGGTAGCCGCGGTCGACGTGGTGCACGTCCTGCACCTCCGTGACGCCGTCGGAGCACAGCCCGGCCAGCACGAGGCCGGCTCCGGCGCGGATGTCGGTGGCCAGCACCGGAGCGCTGGAGAACCGCTCGCGCCCCCGGACGACGGCGTGGTGGCCGTCGATGCGCACGTTCGCGCCCAGCCGCACCAGCTCGTTGACGAACATGAACCGGCCCTCGAAGACGTTCTCGGTGATCAGGGCCGTTCCGGAGGACACCGCGGCCAGGGCCACGGCCATGGGCTGCAGGTCGGTCGGGAATCCCGGGAAGGGCAGGGTGACGACGTCGACGCAGCGGGGTCGGCCGTCCATCGCCACCCGGATGCCGTCGGGCAGCGCCTCGACGTGGGCGCCCGCATCGGTGAGCTTGTCCAGCGCGACGGTCAGGTGCTCGGCCACCCCCCGCTCGATGACGACGTCCCCACGGGTCATCACCGCCCCGATCGCCCAGGTGCCGGTCACGATCCGGTCGGGCACCGTCGTGTACTCCACCGGCGACAGCGCCTCCACGCCCTCGACGGTGATGGTGGAGGTGCCCGCGCCGTCGATCCTGGCGCCCATGGCGACGAGCATCCGGCAGAGGTCGACGATCTCCGGCTCGCGCGCCGCGTTGTCCACCACCGTCGTCCCGACGGCCAGCACAGCGGCCATCACCAGGTTCTCCGTGGCGCCGACGGAGGGGAAGTCCAGCCAGATCGACGTCCCGGTCAGGCGGGGTGCGGTGGCGATGAGGAAGCCGTGCTCGCTGACGATCGTGGCGCCGAGGCGCTCGAGGCCGGAGATGTGCATGTCCAGGCCACGGGAGCCGATCGCGTCGCCGCCGGGGAGCGCGACGCGGGCACTGCCGCAGCGGGCCACCAGCGGGCCGAGCACGCTGATCGAGGCGCGCATCCGGCGGACGAGGTCGTAGTCGGTCTCCGTCGACGGCTGGGCGGGCACGTCGATCGTCAGCCGGCCGCCACCGCCGCTGCCGGGGACGCGCTCGTAGGCGACGTCGCAGCCGAGCCGGCGCAGCACCTCGCTCATGATGGACACGTCGAGGATGTCGGGGACCTCGTCGATGGTCGATCGGCCGGTGGCCAGCAGCGCCGCCGCCATGAGCTTGAGGGCGCTGTTCTTGGCGCCGGTGACCCGTACCCGGCCTTCGAGCCGTGCTCCGCCGGTCACCTCGAAGCAGTCCACCGGGCCACCCTACGGCCCACCACGGACGCCCCGGCCGAGGCGTCGGGGCATCCGGCCTAGGCTGCGGCCATGACCGTCCGGCTGACGCGCATCTACACCAAGACCGGGGACGCCGGGCAGACGCACCTGGGCGACATGAGCCGGGTCGCCAAGACCGACCTTCGGCTGGTCGCCTACGCCGACGTCGACGAGGCCAACAGCGTGATCGGGGTCGCCCTGGCCCTGGGCGCGGTCGAGCCGGGCCTCGCCGAGCTGCTGCGCAGCATCCAGAACGACCTGTTCGACGTCGGCGCGGACCTGTGCACCCCGATCGTGGAGGCCCCCGCGTACCCGCCGCTGCGCATCACGGCGGGGTACACCGAGCGGCTCGAGGCTGCCTGCGACACCTACAACGAGGCACTGCCCACGCTCGCCAGCTTCATCCTCCCCGGGGGCACTCCGTCGGCCGCGCTGCTGCACCAGGCGCGGGTGGTCGCGCGCCGGGCCGAGCGCAGCGTGTGGGCCCTGCTCGAGGTGGAGCCGGAGCGCACCAATCCCGAGACGGCGCGCTACCTCAACCGGCTGTCGGACCTGCTGTTCATCCTGGCCCGGGCCGCCAACCCCGACGGCGACATCCTGTGGGAGCCCGGTGCGCACAGCGGGGCGCACGTCCAGCGGGCGGCCGCGCGCGCGGCACAGGAGCAGCCCGAGGTCTGACTCCTCCTACCGCGCGGGTGGCGCCGACTCGATCCAGGAGAGGAACCCGGTCACGGTCGAGGGCTCCATGGCCAGCTCCCGCGCGCCCTGCGCCGTGCTGCACTCGAGCACGACGACGTCCGCCGGCAGGGCGACGTCGTTCCGCGCCGCGGACCTGCGGGAGAGGACCCGGAAACCCGCTCGGGACAGCCGCTGCTGCGGCCGCGCGGCCAGTGAGAGACCCCGGTACCAGAGCAGGGCGTCCCCGCCGTACCAGGCGACACCGACCGACCAGCGCGGTGACCCCGGCGAGCGGGACCACATGGTGACCGCACCGAGACCCGACAGCAGGAAGCGGCGGCGCAGCAGGAAGGCGACGACGACCAGCAGCAGCAGGACGCCCACCATGACCAGCAGGGCCGTGATCACGCCGCGTGCCGCCGCGGGCCCGGAAGGTCAGACGCTCTCGCCTGCTGCCCGCAGCCGCGACTGCGCCCGACGCACGGCGGCCAGCGCGTCCGGGTCGTCGCCGGCGCCCTCGGCCCGGCGCAGCGCCTCGCGCGCGCGCTCCACGTCGATGTCGGAGGAGATCTCCGCCGTCTCGGCCAGGATGGACACCCCCGCCTCGCTCACCGACAGGAAGCCCCCGTGGGCGGCGACGATCATGTCCTCGCCCGACTGGGTGCGGATCGTGACGACGCCGCCGTCGGCGAGCTGTCCCAGCAGCGGTGCGTGACCGGGCAGGATGCCGAGCTCGCCCTCCGTTGTCCGAGCGATCACGGTGGTGGCCTCGCCGGACCAGATCTTGCGCTCGACGGCCACCAACTCGACCTGCAGGGTCGCCACGACACTCCTCGGGGTCCGCCCCTCCGGCGTCGGAGGGGTGCGGTGCGTACGGTTCCGCCGGCCGGGATGCCGACGAGGTGTGCCCACTCTAGCGGCGTGTCGCGGCGGCCCCGTCCAGGGCTCCACCCCGGAGCACCCGACATGCGGGAGCAGCACCGCCCCGGATGTTGCGAGGGGGCTGGCGGCGGGGTGCCCGCTCAGGCAGCGCGCCGGTACAGCAGCGTCCAGCGGCCGATGCGCAGCCACGGGTGGCGGACGCAGGTCGGCGGCGCCCAGCCGTCGCTCTCGAGGCTGCTCTCCGGCGCCTCGAGCGGGGCAGCGGGCGGCCAGGTCCAGACGCCCTCCTCCCGCTCGGAGGAGCACAGCACTGCGCCGTCCCGGTCCACGTCGCCCCTCGATCCGGAGCACCGCCGTCGGGCGCACCCGAGGACGGAATCGGCACCGCGAGGCCGCTCGCCCGGAACTCCGGGAGATGGATCATCCGATCGGGTGAGCCGTCCGCGCCGCAGGCCTGGGGACGACGGCGGCCGGGCCCCCGCGAGGGGACCCGGCCGCCGACCGTGCTCGGAACGGCCCCGCTGCAGGGCCGGCCTCGTTACCGCTTCAGCTTTGCCGCGTTGCGCTCGAGGTCCTCGAGTCCGCCGCACATGAAGAACGCCTGCTCCGGCACGTGGTCGTAGACGCCCTCGGTGAGCGCCTTGAACGACTCGAGGGTCTCCGACAGCGGCACGAAGGAGCCGGGCTGACCGGTGAACGCCTCGGCCACGAACATGTTCTGCGAGAGGAAGCGCTCGATGCGCCGGGCACGGTTGACCGTGACCTTGTCCTCCTCGGAGAGCTCGTCGATGCCGAGGATCGCGATGATGTCCTGGAGCTCCTGGTAGCGCTGCAGGATCTGCTTCACCGTCTGGGCGATGGAGTAGTGCTCCTGGCCCAGGTACTGCGGGTCGAGGATCCGGCTGGTGGAGTCCAGCGGGTCGACGGCCGGGTAGATGCCCTTCTCCGAGATCGGCCGCGAGAGGACGGTCGTCGCGTCGAGGTGGGCGAACGTGGTGTGCGGCGCCGGGTCGGTGATGTCGTCGGCGGGCACGTAGATCGCCTGCAGCGAGGTGATCGACCGGCCACGCGTCGAGGTGATCCGCTCCTGCAGCTGGCCCATCTCGTCGGCCAGCGTCGGCTGGTAGCCCACGGCCGAGGGCATGCGGCCCAGCAGGGTCGACACCTCCGAGCCGGCCTGGGTGAACCGGAAGATGTTGTCGATGAAGAGCAGCACGTCCTGGTTCTGCTCGTCACGGAAGTACTCCGCCATGGTCAGCGCCGAGAGCGCGACCCGCAGGCGGGTGCCCGGCGGCTCGTCCATCTGGCCGAAGACCAGGGCGGTCGAGTTGATGACGCCGGACTCCGTCATCTCCGTGATGAGGTCGTTGCCCTCGCGGGTGCGCTCGCCGACACCGGCGAACACCGACACACCACCGAACTCCTGGGCGACCCGGCGGATCATCTCCTGGATGAGCACCGTCTTGCCGACGCCGGCTCCACCGAACAGACCGATCTTCCCGCCGGCCACGTACGGGGTCAGCAGGTCGATGACCTTGATGCCGGTCTCGAGCAGCTCGGTCCGGCCCTCGAGCTGGTCGAACCGCGGCGCGCTCCGGTGGATCGACCAGTGCGGGGCGTTCTCGGCGTAGCCGGGGGTGTCCAGGCACTCGCCCAGGGCGTTGAACACGTGGCCCTTGGTCACGTCGCCGACCGGCACGCTGATCGGTCGGCCGGTGTCGGTGACCTCGGCGCCCCGGACCAGGCCGTCGGTCGGCGCCATGGAGATGGTCCGGACCACGTTCTCGCCGAGGTGCAGGGACACCTCGAGGGTCAGCGTCTTGCTGAGGTCGGCCAGCGTGACGTCGACCTTCAGGGCGTTGAACAGGTCGGGCATCGCGTCGCGGGGGAACTCGACGTCGACCACCGGCCCGGTGACCCGCACGACCCGGCCGGCGGCCTGGGTCTGCTGGGTGGTCGGACGGTCCTCGGTGACGGTCATGTGTGCTGCTCTCCTGCCCTTAGGCTCGGGTGTCTGCTGTTCGTGGATCAGTCGTTGGCGCCGGACGAGACCAGTGCGTCGGCGCCGCCGACGATCTCGCTGATCTCCTGCGTGATCTCCGCCTGGCGGGCCTGGTTCGCCTGCCGCGACAGGTTCTTCGCCAGCTCCTCGGCGTTGTCGGACGCCGACTTCATCGCCCGGCGGCGGGAGGCCGACTCGGATGCCGCCGACTCGAGCATCGCCGCGTAGATGCGCGTGGTGATGTACTTCGGCAGGAGGGCGTCGAGCAGCCCCTCGGCCGACGGCTCGAACTCGTAGGAGGTCGGCACACCGCTGTCACCGGTGACGCCGTGCTCCCGGTCCTCGCGCTCGTAGTCGAACTCCTCGACCTCCTCGACCTCCAGCGGAGCCATCCGCTTGGCGACGGGGACCTGCGCGAGCAGCGACCGGAACTCCGTGAAGACGATGTGCAGCTCGTCCACCCCGAGGATGCCATCGGCTCCGGCAGAGCCGCCCGCTCCGTCTCCCCGGTCGTCGTCCTCACCCGCGGTGAAGACGTCGATGAGGGCGCGGCCGACCTCCTGCGCATCGGTGTAGTTCGGCTGCTCCGAGAAGCCCGTGAAGGTGTCGGCCATCTCGCGGTCGCGGAAGGAGTAGTACGTCTCCCCCTTCCGGCCGACCACGTACAGGACCGGCTCCTTGCCCTCCTGCCGCAGCAGGGAGAGCAGCTCCTCGGTCCGCCGGAGCACGTTGACGTTGTACGAGCCGGCGAACCCGCGGTCGGAGGTGATGACCAGGACGGCGGCCCGGCGCGGGTTCTTCCGCTCGGTCAGCAGCGGGTGGTCCAGCGACGCCGACGAGGCCAGCGCCGAGAGCACCCGGGTGATCTCCCGGGCATAGGGCTTGGAGGCCTCCACCCGGGCCTGGGCGCGCACGATGCGGGCACCGGCGATCAGCTCCTGCGCCGAGAAGATCTTCTTCGTCGACTGGGTGGAGCGGATGCGGCGCCGCAGCGCGCGGAGAGAGCCGGCCATGGGTCAGCTGCCCCGCTTGACCTGGACGCGCTCCTGGCCACGCTCGGACGCGTCCATGGCCTCGGCCGCGGGCTCGTTGCCCACGAGCGACTGGCCATCGCCGGTCGTGAACTGGCCGTAGAACGTCGCCACCGCCCGCTCGAGGCTGCCCACGGTGTCGTCGTCGAGCTTCTTCGACTCACGGATCGTGTCGAAGATGCCGTTGTCGCCCCGCCCGATGAACTCGAGGAACTCCGACTCGAAGCGGCGCACGTCGGAGACGGGGACGCGGTCGAGCTGGCCGGTGGTGCCCAGCCACAGCGAGACGACCTCGCGCTCGACCGGGTACGGCGAGTACTGGCCCTGCTTGAGCAGCTCGACCAGGCGCTGGCCGCGGTCCAGGGTCGCCCGGCTGGAGGCGTCCAGGTCCGAGGAGAACGAGGCGAAGGCCTCCAGCTCGCGGTACTGCGCGAGGTCCAGCCGCAGCCGGCCGGCGACGGACTTCATCGCCTTGATCTGCGCGGAACCACCGACGCGGGACACCGAGATGCCGACGTTGATGGCCGGGCGGACACCGGAGTTGAACAGACCGGTCTCGAGGAAGATCTGCCCGTCGGTGATCGAGATGACGTTGGTCGGGATGTAGGCCGACACGTCGTTGCCCTTGGTCTCCACGATGGGCAGACCGGTCATGGACCCGCCGCCCAGCTCGTCGGACAGCTTCGCGCAGCGCTCCAGCAGGCGGGAGTGCAAGTAGAAGACGTCGCCGGGGTAGGCCTCGCGGCCCGGCGGGCGACGGAGCAGGAGCGAGACCGCGCGGTAGGCCTCGGCCTGGCGGGACAGGTCGTCGAACACGATCAGGACGTGCTTGCCCTCGTACATCCAGTGCTGGCCGATGGCCGAGCCGGTGTAGGGGGCGATGTACTTGACGCCCGCGGCGTCGGAGGCGGGAGCGGCGACGATCGTCGTGTACTCCAGTGCGCCGGCGTCCTCGAGGGCGGCGCGGATGGAGGCGATCGTCGAGCCCTTCTGGCCGACAGCGACGTAGATGCAGCGGACCTGCTGCGCCGGGTCGCCGGTGGCCCAGGCCTGCCGCTGGTTGATGATCGTGTCGATCGCGATCGCCGTCCGGCCGGTCTGCCGGTCGCCGATGATCAGCTGGCGCTGCCCACGGCCGACGGGGGTCATGGCGTCGATGGCCTTGATCCCGGTCTGCATCGGCTCGAAGACCGACTGGCGCTGCACCACCGTCGGCGCCTGCAGCTCGAGGGCACGCCGGCCCGACGTGGCGATGGGGCCGGCGCCGTCGATCGGGTTGCCGAGGGAGTCAACGACCCGGCCGAGGTAGCCGTCGCCGACCGGGACGGAGAGGACCTCGCCGGTGCGGCGGACCTGCTGGCCCTCCTCGATGCCGGAGAAGTCACCCAGGATGACGACACCGATCTCGCGGACGTCGAGGTTCAGCGCCAGACCCCGCACACCGCTCTCGAACTCGAGCAGCTCGTTGGTCATGACCGAGGGCAGGCCCTCGACCCGCGCGATGCCGTCGCCGGCCTCGGTGACGATCCCGACCTCTTCCCGGGATACGTCGGGCGAGTACTCGGTGACGTAGTTCTGGATGGCACTGCGGATCTCTTCTGCGGAGATCGTCAGCTCGGCCATGGTCTGGTCCTCTTCCCTGCGGGGTCGTGTCGGTGGGGGTGGGCGGTCAGCCGGCGAGCTGCCGTCGGGCGGCTTCCAGCCGGTGGGCGATGCTGCCGTCGAGGACCTCGTCGCCCACCTGGACGAGGAGGCCACCGAGAACAGCCGGGTCCACGGTCACCTGGAGCCCGATGGTCCGCCCGTAGAGACGGCCGAGCACGTCGGCCAGGCGCTGCTCCTGCTCCGGGGTCAGCGCCACCGCGGAGGTCACGCGGGCCACGGACTGGCCGCGCCGCCGGCTGGCCGCGTCGGAGAGCCGCTCGATCGCGACACCCGCCGTGCCGACGTGCGTACCGATCAGCACGTTCCGCAGCAGCCGCTCGGTGACCGGGCTGACCCGGCCGGCCAGCAGGCGGTCCAGCATCTCGGTCTTGCCCTGGGGCGAGGCGGAGCGGTCGCTGAGGATGCGCGAGAGCTCACGGTCGCCGGCGACGATCCGGCCGAAGCGGAAGAGCTCGTCCTCCACGTCGTCCAGCTCGCCGCGGGCCTCCGCGGCGTCCAGGGCGACGTCGGTGGCCAGGGTCGCAGCGGCCTCGGCCAGGTCCAGCGGACGGGACCAGCGCTGGCGGACGGTGACCTCGACGATGTCGAGCGCCACCGGCGACAGCCGCGAGCCGAACAGCCGCTGCGCCAACGCCGCCCGCTCCTCCGGCTTGCCCGACGGGTCGGCCAGGGCCCGGCGCAGCGCCGGTTGCCCCTCGAGCAGCCGGGCCACCGCGAACAGCTCGTCGGCCAGCGGGAGCAGGTCGTCGTCGGAGCTGATCCGCGGCTGCCCGGTCAGGCGGTCCCGAGCCCTGCCGAGCAGACCCGAGGACTCCCGGGTCACCTCGGCGAGCCGCTCCCGCGTGACCACGAGCGCCGCGCGGCTGGACGCCTCCATCAGCGGGTGCCCCCGACGACGGTGCTGCCGCTCCGTCCGTCGGCGTTGCCGGCCGACATCCCGTCGAGCTGGTCGAGGAAGCGGTCCACCGTGCCGCGCCGGCGGGCGTCGTCAGCGAGGGACTCGCCGACGACGCGGCCGGCCAGCTCGACGGCGAGCGCGCCGATCTGCCCACGCAGCTCGTTGACGACCTGCTGGCGGGATGCGGCGATCTGCTCCTCGCCCCGGGCGAGGATCCGGGCCGACTCCTCCTGCGCCTGGGTGCGCAGCTCCACGATGATCTGCTGCCCCTCGGCACGCGCGGCGTCGCGGATCTGCGCGGCCTCGCTGCGAGCCTCGGCCAGCTGCGCCCGGTACTGCTCCAGCGCCGCCTTCGCCTCGGCCTGCATGGCCTCGGCACGCTCGATGCCCCCCTCGATCGCCTCGCGGCGAGCGACGAAGACCTGCTCGAAACGCGGGATGACGAACTTGAAGAACACCAGGCACAGGATCGCGAACGTGATCGTGCCGACGATGATCTCGCCCACGGGCGGGATCAGCGGATTGTGCGCCTCGGCGGCGAGAATTGACCTCATGCTCTGCACGTCCCTACGTCAGCTGGACCGGACCGGCTGTTTCAGCCGTAGATGAAGGGCGCGACCAGGCCGATGAGCGCGAGCGCCTCGGAGAGGGCGGCGCCGAGGAAGGCGTAGGTGCGGGTCAGGCCGGCGGACTCGGGCTGACGGGCGGTCGCCTGGATGTAGGCGGCCCACACGACGCCCACACCGATGCCGGGGCCGATCGCGGCGAGGCCGTAGCCGACGGCGCCGATGTTGCCCTCGAGCTCTGCGAGGGACTGAGCAATTTCGATTGCGGCCATTGCGGGGGTCTTCCTCCTGTGTCGGTCACCCGGATCGTTCCGGGTGGCTGGCGGGGGGGTGGAGCGGTCAGTGGGCGGGTTCGACGGCGCCGTTGAGGTAGGTCGCCGTCAGGACGGTGAAGACGTAGGCCTGCAGCACGATCACCAGCAGTTCGAAGAACGTCATGGCCAGGGCCATGAGGAAGGCGAACGGGCTGAAGATCACGGAGAAGTTGCCCACGGTCAGCAGGTACACCGTGCCGAGGGAGAACACGGCCAGCAGCATGTGCCCGGCGAACATGTTCGCGAAGAGCCGGACGGCCAGGGTGAACGGCCGGATGATGAAGACCTGCAGCAGCTCGATCGGCGTCACCAGGATCAGCGCACCGATGGGCACGCCCGGCGGCACGGCGGCGTCCTTGAAGTACCGCCCCGCACCCTGCTCGCGGATGCCGACCCAGTTGTAGATGACCCAGGTGATGATCGCGAGGACCAGCGGGAAGGCGAACTTCGACATCGGGGAGATCTGGGCCAGCGGCACGATGGACATCGCGTTGTTGGCCAGGATGAAGAAGAACAGCGAGGCGAGGAACGGCGCGAACGGCAGCCCCTTCGGGCCGATCACGTCGCGGGCCATGCCGTCGCGGATCAGGGAGTAGCCGCTCTCACCGATGAACTGGAGCTTCCCGGGGACGATCGAGGGCTTCCGGACCGCGGCGACCATCAGGGCGATCATGGCCGCGGTGGCGATCCACATGATCAGCGTGATGCGGGTGATCTCGAAGGCGATGCCGAAGAGATCGAACTCCGCGATGGGCTCCGGGTAGAACTCCTCGACGGTCGGAGCTTCGAAACCCTCGCCGGCGGCTGCGCGCACGCTGCCGAGCTCTGGGGCGCTGGAGGTCACCGTTGTCCCTTCTGCGTCTGGCCGTGCCCCCGGGACCGGCTCCTCTGCCTGTCCGGGGTGGTGCGTGTGCTGCCCCGACCCGCGTGCGGCGGTTCGACGGCCCCGTACTTGACGACTATCAGGTAGATGGCCGCCGCCAGGCCGAGGAGCATCCCGACCGGGGTGAGGAACCGTGTCTCCCACCATCGGTCGAGCAACCAACCGATCCCGCCCCACACGAGGATTCCCGAGAGCATCGTCCCGGTGATCCCCCAGCCGATGTCAGCCCCGCTGGGCTGACGAGCCGGTTCGGTGGATCGAGGTCGGGATCCCCCGCGGGCGGGGCTGTCCTCGGCCATCGGTCGGGACCATATCAGCCGCGTGGCGCAGGGTTTTCCGGGTCCGGGCGCTCCGCAAGCCGAGAGGTGTTCGAGGCGTCGTCTGCCGGCGGCGGAGGCGGAGGCACGTAGAAGACCTGCCGCGTCCAGACCCAGCGCATCTGGACCCCGCTCCACAGCAGCGCACCCGCGATCACCGACCACCCGAGCACCCGCCGGTCCAGCCAGCCGTCAGCGGGCAGCGATCCCAGCAGGGCGAACAGGAACAGGGCCTTGACCAGGAAGGTTCCCAGCGCCGCCGGCAGGGTGAGGGTGTCGTCGATGCGCCCGGCCCGGGCGATCACCACCCCCGAGATCCAGAAGAAGAAGGTGACGACGGCCGCGCCGACGACGACCGCTGCCGCGCTGCCCCACCCACGCAGGACGCCGGCGACCGGCGCGGCCACCACGGCCGCGATCGCGGTCGCGGCGGACCCCACCCGGAGGAAGGAGAGGTCCCAGGGCACCTGGTCGGGTGACGTCCCGGTCGGGCCCGTCACAGCGGCACCCGCGAGGCGCCGGCGGGCGGTGGAGCGGGTTCCACTCCCCCGCTGCGGGCCGCGCGCGCCGTCGGGTGGTCGGCTCGGCTCCGCCGGCGCTGGGCCTCCAGTTCCGCGGCGCGGGCCTCCCGGGCCGCACGCCGGGCCCGCGGGCTCAGCACGACCACGACGCCCACCACGAGCAGGACGGCGATCACCACCAGCAGCTCGGCCCGGCCGCCGGTGATGGACAGCCCGACCGCGCCGAAGGAGAGCAGCGCCGCCCAGAAGTACATGACCAGCACGGCCCGCCGGTGCGAGTGGCCGATGGACAGCAGCCGGTGGTGCAGGTGCATCTTGTCCGGCGAGAACGGCGACTGACCCCTCAGCGTCCGCCGGAAGACCGCCAGCACCAGGTCGGTGAAGGGGATGAACAGCACCGCGATCGGCACCAGCAGCGGCAGGGTGAGCGGGAGGAGGCTGGCCGCCGAGCCGAAGGTCTGGGCGTCCACTCCGCCCGTGGCGCTGACCACGGCCGCCGAGAGCATGAGGCCGACGAGCATGGAGCCGGAGTCGCCCATGAAGATGCGGGCCGGGCTGAAGTTGTGCGGGAGGAAGCCCAGGCACCCCCCGGCCAGCACCGCGGTGATCAGGGCCGGGGCGCTGGCGACGTCGACGTACCCGTCCAGGCCCAGGTGGTAGCTGTAGGCGAAGAAGGCCAGTGCCGCGATCGCGGACACGCCTGCGGCCAGCCCGTCCAGGCCGTCGATGAAGTTGAGGGCGTTGACCGCGAGCACGGTGAGCAGGATCGTCAGCGGCACGCCGACGTCGGGTCCGAGCGAGATCGTGCCGATGTCGGCCACCGGCAGGAAGATGTAGGCCAGCTGGACGCCGAGCAGCACCATCACGCCGGCCGCGGCGATCTGACCCGTGAGTTTCGTCAGGGCGTCCAGGCCCCACTTGTCGTCGAGCACCCCGAGCAGGCAGATCAGCCCACCGGCGACCAGCACCGCGTACACCTGCGAGTCGTCGAAGGTGCGCTGCAGCGTGGGCAGCCGGGAGGCCACCAGCGTCGCGGCGACGACCCCCAGGTACATGGCCACCCCGCCACCCCGCGGCGTCGGGATGACGTGCACGTCGCGCTCCCGCGGGGCGGCCATCATGCGGAGCCTGATCGCCATCATCCGCACCACGGGCGTGGTCAGGAAGGTGACCAGGGCCGCGGTGAGGAGGACGACGACGTACTCGCGCACGGCTCAGGCGGTTCGGGCGGGCTCGGGGTAGGCAGTCGGCCGGGTTGGGTGGGGGTAGGCGGGGTGGGCGCCGACGAGCTCGCGGACGCCGGCGACGACCTCGGCGGTGCGGCTGCCGTCGGCGTCCCGGATCGCGGTGCCGATCAGCGACGCGATCGACTTCATGTCCGTCTCGTTCATGCCCTGGGTGGTGACCGCCGGGCTGCCGACGCGGATGCCCGAGGCGACCGAGGCCGGCTGCGGGTCGAAGGGGATGGCGTTCTTGTTCAGGACGATGCCGGCCGCACCGCAGCGTGCCTCGGCGACCGCTCCGGTGACCGGTGCGCCCGCCGCGTCGGTGACCTCCTGCAGGTCCAGCAGGGCCAGGTGGGTGTCGGTTCCCCCGGCCACCGGCCGCAGCCCCTCCGCCGCGAGCCCCTCGGTCAGCGACTGCGCGTTCGCGATGACCTGGCGCGCGTAGGCCTGGTACTCCGGCTGCAGGCACTCCTTGAAGTTCACCGCCTTGGCGGCGACGGCGTGCATCAGCGGTCCGCCCTGCATCATCGGGAAGGCGGACTTGTCGATGGCCTTGGCGTGCTCGGCCTTGCACACGATCGCCCCACCGCGCGGGCCACGCAGCACCTTGTGCGTGGTGAAGGTCACGACGTCGGCATAGGGCACCGGGCTGGGGATCGCCTTGCCGGCCACCAGGCCGATGAAGTGCGCCGCGTCGACCATCAGGATCGCGCCGACCTCGTCCGCGATCTTCCGGAACGCCGGGAAGTCGATCAGCCGCGGGATGGCCGAGCCGCCACAGATGATCATCTTCGGCCGGTGCTCGCGCGCGAGGTCGCGCACCTGGTCGTAGTCGATCTGCTCGGTCTCGGGGTTGACGCCGTACTGCACGGCGTTGAACCACTTGCCGGAGAAGGAGACCTTCGCACCGTGGGTCAGGTGCCCGCCGTGCGGCAGCGACATGGCCAGCAGCGTGTCGCCGGGCTGGAGGAAGGCGCCGTAGGCGGCCAGGTTCGCGTTCGCGCCGGAGTGCGGCTGCAGGTTGGCGTGCTCGGCGCCGAACAGCTCCTTCGCCCGCGCGATGCCGATCTCCTCGGCGCGGTCGACGACCTCGCAGCCGCCGTAGTAGCGCCGGCCCGGGTAGCCCTCGGCGTACTTGTTGGACAGCGTGCTGCCCAGGGCGGCCAGGACCGCGGGGCTGGTGAAGTTCTCGCTGGCGATCAGCTGCAGTCCGCCGCGCAGCCGGTCGAGCTCATCGGTGACCACACCGGCGATGTCGGGGTCGAAGGCGGCCAGGGAGTCGAAGTCCGGGCCCCAGTAGGGGGTGCTCATCTCGGCGCGCTCCAGAGAGGTGGGGGCGGGGCTGTCGCACCACGGTATCGCCCGGGCCTGTGGCGCCGTGCTCGGCGCGGTCCGGCCGCGTCCGGATCCTCCCCGGCGTGCGGAGTGGCCCGTCCTCAGTCGGTGAGCTCGGGGACGACCTCGCGAAGGCGCTCCACGGGGATGGCCCCCACCCGCAGCGCCCGCGGGGTCGGACCCGTGCAGTCGACGATGGTGCTCGCCGCCGAGCTGTCGCGCGGCCCGCCGTCCAGCACGACGGCAGCGTGCTGACCGAGCTGCTGCTCGGCCTCCTGCGCCGTGGTGGCCGCCGGCCGGCCGGAACGGTTGGCACTGGAGACGGCGAGCGGTCCGGTGCGGCGGAGCAGATCGCGGGTCAGGTCGTCGTCCGGGAGCCGGACGGCGACGGTGCCCTCGGCGTCACCCAGGTCCCAGGCCAGCGACGGCGCGTGCTCCACGACGAGCGTGAGGCCGCCCGGCCAGAACTCCTGCGCCAGCTGCGTGGCCACCGCCGGCGTGCGCAGCACGAGACCGCCCAGCGTCGACGCCTCACCGATCAGCACCGGCACGGGCATTCCGCGCCCACGGTTCTTGGCGGCGAGCAGGCGGGTCACCGCGGCGGGCGCGAACGCGTCGGCGGCGACGCCGTAGACGGTGTCCGTGGGCACCAGCACCAGTTCGCCGCGAGCGATCGCCGCGGCGGCGGCGTCGAGGCCGGCGGACCGTGCGGCGGAATCGGAGCAGTCGTAGATCTCGGCCACGAACGCCGAGTCTGTCATCGTGGCTCGCCGCCCGTCGGGCCGCCGTCAGTCCCCGCCGTTCTTCTCCTTGCCCTTGCCCTTGTCCTTCCCCTTGCCGTCCTCCGCGCTCGTCTCCTCGTCCTCTCCGTCGTCGCCGCTCACGTCCCCGCTGCCCTGGTCGACCGGGGCCGGAGCGGGAACAGTCGTCGGCGCTGTCGTCGCCGGCGGCGGCGGGACCGCGTAGGACAGCCGCACGACGTCACCGGACGCGAGCGTGCCGGCCGGTTCGACCGCCGTCACCTGACCCGCCGGTACGTCCGCCGCTTCCACGGCGGTCAGCTCCACCCGTAGCCCACGGCCGATGAGCGCGGCCTGGACGTCGCGGACGGACCGGCCGATGTGCTCCTCGGCGACCAGTTCGATCCCGGACGGAGCCGTCGAGGCGGGGGGCGCACTCCCCGTGGCCGGAGCGCTGCCCGTGGTCGGAGCGTCCGAGCCCCCGGGGAGCAGGGCCGCCAGGACCCCGACGGCGAGCAGCAGGACGGCCAGCCCGGCCAGGAC
>Ga0196960_10000187_pt1 | contig 24919 bp, 22 predicted proteins | sample S3v_5metaG_FD_183187 | JGI IMG/M metagenome (GOLD analysis project Ga0196960, IMG submission 183187) | Soil microbial communities from Anza Borrego desert, Southern California, United States - S3+v_5 | ecosystem: Environmental > Terrestrial > Soil > Desert | place: USA: California | collected...
CGGAGAGAACCGTTTGTACGCCACCAATGACAGAGGCGCGTCGGTGAACGGGCAGGCGCGACACGGCATGGTCGGCCCCGGTCAGCAGGTCCAGTACTGAGATGCCGTAGTGAATGGCCAGGCGATCCACGTCCCCGAGGGACCATGACGCCTGCCCACTCTGCTTGCGGCTGATCTGTGCTTGACTCAACTTCATCCCAGCGGCGAGGGTGCGCTGATCCTCACCCGTCGCGTACATCAACGCCGCCACGGTGACTCGAAGGTGTTGCTCTGTACTGGACATATGAGTAATCCGTATCAGGTATACGCGCTATGGGATGGGAGGCTCGCCGGTGGACTTGGGTCCAACGAGACTGGCGGCAGCGATGTCTCGGCCTGCGCCGCGCCTTCCGGAAAGCAACCATGTTGCGACCTCCGGAAGGCGGGCTGCCCATCAGGCCAGCGGTACGCCGTAGCGCAGAGTCCAGCCTCGACCCAGCACATGCCGGGTGACCTCGACGACCTGCCCGCTCTCGGTCCGGCCGGTGTGCGTGATGGTGAGCAGCAGCTCGCCATCATCGACCCCCAGGGCTGCGGCCTGATCGGCGGTTGCCGGTACCTGCGTGACGTCCTCTACGACGTCTGTCTGGCTCAGGCCCGCGTCAGCCATGCGGGAGATGATCCCGCCCTCTCCGGTGTCGAGTTGGGCGACGGCCGGCGCGGCCTCTGCGACGAATGCTGGGATGTACGTGTCAGCGAGCTGCACCAGGCGCTCGCCGTTGTACATCCGGCGCTGCCGGATGACAACGGCGTCGCTCGCGTCGTCACCGAGGATGGTGGCGATCTCGGCCGGGGCGGTGCCGCGCAGTACCTCGACCTCGGCGCGCGGGGTGCCACCAGCCCGCTTCGTCTCGGCCTCGAAAGCGCCGTGAGCGCCGCCCTCTGCGCGCTGCCGGTAGCGGCTCCGGGCGTCGCGGGTGATTCCGTTTGTGCCAATGATGTTGCTCGGCATGATGCCGCTCCTTACCTGAATGGATAGGTCGATGTGACGCTCAGGCGTCAAGGTCCCACGTGTACGCGAACCGCCAGATGGTCGACGGCATGATGTGCCTGGCGACTTCGATGACGCGGCCCTCGGCCGTTGAGGCGTGATGGACCAGTTCGTATACCTGCCGGTCCTCCGGGATGCTCAGGGCTTCAGCTTCTTCCTGGGTCGGGAAGCGAGCTTCGATCGTCTCGCGCACATGTCGCTGTGTGAATCCCAGGTCAGCGAGGCGGGATTTGCTGCCTCCGGGTCCAGTGTCCTGATCTTCGATCGGTGATCCGCCTGCGACATCGATAGGGAAATAGCTGGTCGCGAGCTGGACGACGAAGCCCTCGGTCGGATCCGTGGAGTCGCGGCCGGCCTTCATGGCTCGATGCCTGTAGATCGCTTTCGATGAGTGGTGGAGGCCAAGGGCCGTAGCCACGTCCTTCGGCGGTCGGGCTCGGCCGATTTCCGTGGGTGTCCGCTTGTAGACCAGTCCCAGCCGGTTCAGTTCCGCTTCGAAGGCGCCACGGGCGCCGCCTTCGGACCGCGCGGCGGCTTGGTAGCGCCCAGTTCCGTCGCGGGTGATCTTCCCCAGGAACGGTGTCACAAAGGACCCCTTCCCCTGCTGGGTGAACGTCAGGCCTTCCCGCTCCAGGACTCGGTGTACGTCGCGGGCAGTCTGAAACGCGATTCCCTCGGCCGCTTGGAGCTCAGACACGCTTGGCAGTCGGCTGCCCGGCGGCAACTTTCCGCTCTCGATCTTTGCCCGGAGATCGGCGGCGATGCGCCCGATCTTCCCCGGCTCCTTCCTGGCCACTGGCCCCTCCGTCACTCTCGTCTCGAATCTGGTGTGGGTGGTCAGCATTGCATAGCTAGTTGGGTAGCGGTAGCTGAGGGTCTGTAGTTGGTGTGTCATGCCATGAATGTGCAGGTCAGAGCTGTCGCGAGAAACGACTTAGCTAGTTGTGTTGACATCTGGGGTTCGTGCTGGCTTAATCGTCCTCGGCGGCACACACAACTAGTTGAGTGAGCGTCGAGCCGGACGTTGCCCGTGAAACGGCGCAGAAGGAAGCGACCCTGCCTTGAGAACTGAACAGCGCGTCATCCGGGAGCTACGACAAACCGGCACCTCCGAGCAACCAGCGGACAGTGTCACCAGGTGAGTCCTCTGGCCGCCCCGGCCCGGTCCGTAGGGAGATACGGAACGCCAGCCCGCAGGCGCCATGCGGGACGTCAGCCCGCAGACGCGATGCGGGCCAGGCAACAGCGACAAGCCAGCCCTGCCGCGCAGACAGCTTCCACAGCACCTTTTCGCCTTGATGCCTATGGGCTGACAGGCCATCCGGATGCGCGGCGAGACAAGGGCGAAGATCGCGGACCCCGTAGGTATCGAGTATCGAGACCGGTTCGAGTCCGGTCCGGGGTGCTACCTGCCGCTCACGCGGCGGGACCCAAACGACGAACCCCCGGGGGTGCAACCCCGGGGGTTCGTCTTCGCCATCACCCTCCACGAAGGGCAACAGCGCAATGAACAGCATGACACCGACCCTCGACGCTCCCCGTGCCGGGCTCGCCGACGACATGACCGAGGACGACAACCGCCGCGGATTCGAGCGCGACGAGACCGACCGCTTCCACCAGCTCGTGCAGCAGCTGGTGGACGATGGCGACGACTGCGCCCGATCCGCCGGCCGCCAGGCACGACGCACCCTCACCGAGATGGACCCCGGCTACCAGCGGCAACCGGTACTCCTCCTCACGCCCGCAGTGACCTTCAGGCCGTCGAACGGACAGTGCCCGCTCTGTGAGCGGTTCAACTGCGGCGGGTACGACTGCCCGCCCAGCGCCGCCCCCGCGACCACCGAGAACAGCGGCCAGCTCCAGTGCGACACGTGCTCGGGGTGGTTCGGATTCACCGGCTGGACCTGCCCCGCATGCCAGCAACTCCAGGGCATGACACTGCCGATGCGGCCGACACCGCACGAGCGTGACGGACGTACCGAGCCGCCCCCGGCACCGGCTCGGCCGCACTCCGCCGTACCCGTACGGCGCCAGCCCTGACCCGGCACATACCCGCCGCCCGCGCCGCGCAGCACCTCGCGGCGTGGGCGGCCACCGTGCACGGCCTGGCCCACCCGGTCACCCTCGCGCTTCTGGCGGCTGCCTCCACGGCGGCCGCCAGGGCGTGGGACCGGGGCTACCCCGTGACCATGATCCACCCCGAGCTACGCCGATTCAGGAGGACCACGTGAAGCACACCCACGGCCCGAACTTCGGGCGCAAGGTCGACGGCTGCGGCCGTTGCGACGAACTCGCGGCCGGAGCTGAGCCCGTCCGCTGGAACGGATCCGCCCGCAGGGATGAGGAAGAGCGCCGGATCGCGGAGATCCGCGCCCACGACTGCCGCACATCCGGATGCGGCCCGGTCTGCACCTTCGGTGACTGGTGACCCAACCGCCGCTCCTGACCCGAACCCGATCGGAGAACCCCATGTTCGACAGCACGTACACGAGCACGTCGCCTGAGGAGATCCGCGTGATCTTCGACCGCCTTCACCCGTATCTGCCGCCGAACCTGAAGAAGGTGGAGCCGCACCCCTCCGGCTTCGGGCTGTCCTTCACTTTCACCCCGCCGTTCACCGGCCGCGAGGAGGAGCCGTTCAAGCCCGTCGCCGCGTACGACGACCCCCGCCTCTCCTACGTTTCCCAGACGGAAAACGAGGCCGAGCACCTCCTCCGCCGACAGGCCGGCCTCGTCCTGGACGACGTCTACCAGAGGGCGCGGGAGCAGTGGAGGGACGCCGCCTACATCAGCGACCTGAGGGCCGCGATCCATGAGGCACCCGCCCTCTGGAAGACCTACCAGCACGAGCTGAAGGCGCTGGGATCGGCGTACGACTACCTGCGCACGCCGGAGGCCGCCCGGGAATGGGCGCCCGCAGTCTCCCGACTGATCGACGCTCAGGACCGCACCCGGACCGCAGCCACCGCCTTCGACCGCGAGGCCGCAGAGATCGCCCGGGTGCACGAACGGCACCTCTACGCCGACCTGGGCCACACGGCGGCCCTGACGGCTGCCGGATACCCGGAGGCCGCGGAATGGCCCATCGCGGAGGCCGACAGCTACGGACAGTCCCACTACAGCGACTGGGACACACACCCCCCGCTCGCCGAGCAGATCCGCCGCCTCATCGAGCAGCAGGACACCCACCTCGCCAAGATCCGGCGCCTGTCCGGAACCAACACCAACTGACTCTCTCCCACCGGAGGAATCGACATGCGACTCATCTACCTGCTCGGCATGTGCGGCCCCCTCGTCGTCTTCGTCATCGTCTCGCTGGCGCGCTGAGCCCGCACCAAGGAAGGAACACAGACATGGGAATGCCTGACATCCCGGAGCGCTTGCGCCAGCCGCGCGGGGCAGTGCTCACCGGCCTGAGTGTGATCACTCTGGCCGTGGCCATCCTGTCGGTGGCCGTCACCTACGACATCCTGGAATCGAAGTTCGGCGGGTGGGCGATTCCCACCGTGGTCGCGCTGGACGCCCTGTGGGTGATTTTCCAGGCGACGGAGATCCTGGCCGGTAACAACCGGCCCCGCGCCCGGCGGGTCCAGTGGGCCGGGCTGGCACTCACCCTCATCAACGCCGCCATCCCCACCGCGCACCTGATCCTGGCCACCCGGAACGGCGCCCCCCTCGACCTGGCCGTGGTCATCACCCCCGTCGCGATCATCGCGACGAAGGGCGCCTGGTGGTGGGCACTGCCCAGCCTTGGACGGCCCGTATCGGAGACGACGCGGGGCAAGCTCGCCGTCAAGCGCCAGGACGTCGCCGACCGCCTGGAGGAGATGGAGGCGGAGGCCGCGCACCGCATCGAGCTGCTGGCGCTCGCCACCACGCTGGAGACGCGCGTCGCGGAGGCCGAGACGGACTACCGAGTGGCCATTCTCAAGGCGCAGCAGACCATGACCGAGCAGTTGCACGGCCAGGCTGTGACGACCGAGAAGACCATCGCGGAGAAGTTGCTCCCGGCGTCGGTTTCGGCGATCCGCCTGCCGGTACTGGAGGAGTGGGAGCCGACCGCGCCCGCCCTGCCCGGCACAGTGCCCGGCACGCTCGCCCTCACCGGTTCCGGCGCAGGCACGCAGGTCAACGACCCTGCGAGTGAATCCGGCACACCTGGCGGCACACCCCAGGATCCGACCGTCACGCCCGGCGGCACACCCGAGGAGCGGGCGGCACGTGCCGCCGCGCTCGCCGAACTCGCGGCCGTGGCCGGTGTGCCGGTCCCGGAGCCCGACGTACCGCTGAGTGACGGACAGCTGGACGTCGCCCTGCGGCACCTGCGCTACGTCGATGACCCGCCGCAGTCCTACCGCCAGGCCCGCGATGAATTCCGCGACCTCGGTTTCGTCGGCTCCGAGCGGCGCGTACGTCGCGCCTGGGCCGAACTGATGGAGAAGGAGGCGGAAGCCGCCGGCCCGCAGACCGACAGGGACGGCGGCGCCGAGCAGACCGAGGAGGCGGAGGAGACCTCCGAGGAGGCGGGCGCCTGACCTGCGCACACCCGGACACGTGTCCGGCACCACCGATGCGGCCCAGCCAGGAACGACCTGGCTGGGCCGCTTCGCGACTGCCGGAAACAGTTGCAGTCGAGCAGTGCAAACCCCGGCGAGTGAACCGGCGAGCGAGCCTTAGGGCCGCAGAACCGCAGAGCAGAACCGGAGTTCAGTACGAAAATCGTAATTGCAAGATCCAGCAAAAGCGTTATGCTTTGCAAATTCTTGAGCTCTCGCAGAGCAAGGAGGAGGGGGATGTGACCAAGAAGAAGAAGGCCGAGGCCGAGGAAGACCTGTACGGGCAACTGGCAGGCGCGATCGGCGGTCTGTGCATCGCGGCTGGTGTCCTGGCCGCCATCAAGGACAAGCTGGGCCTGTCCTGGCCGGCCACCGTGGCCGTCGCGGTCGGGGCGCTCATCGCCCTCGGATACGCGGCCTGGTGGATCCGCACTCGCGTCCGCCGCTTCCTGGCCGACAAGCAGCCTGCGGCAGCCCAGCGTCAGCAGGAGGCCACAGGGGACGCAGCAGACGCTCAGGAGGAAGCTTCGGGGCCTCCGGTCCACACGGAGCTCACCACCGTGCTGAGTCGCGCCGGAGCCATCGGGAGGGACGAGGTGATCCTTGACGCCGACGTCACCGTCAAGCAGCTCGACGTCGGCACCATGTACCGCTTCCTCCTCCCGCCGCGCGGCACGTTCGAGAACGTCGCCACCAAGCTGGGTCCCATCGCGTCGATGTTCGGCGTCACTCGGCTCCACCTCAAGGCGGAACGCAGCCGGAAGAACGAGCGGCAGGTGCGGCTCCTGGTCCTGAAGGAAGAACCCTTCAGCCGCGAGTTTCCCGCTCCGACGCGGGAGGAAATCGCCGCATTCTCCGGGGTGCCGATGGGGCACGACGTCACCGGAAAACTGGTCGGAGTCCCTACCTTCGACAAAGCGTCTTTGCTTGTCGGCGGTATGACGCAGACAGGGAAAACCACCCTGGTCAACGGCATCATTACATGCCTGCTCATCGCATATGGCGATTTCGATCTGTACTTGCTCGACGGGAAGCTGTGCGGGCTCACAGAGTTTCAGAAAGTCGCCGTCCGGTACGAGGCATCCGATGATCCGGCCGTCCTGGAAAGCATGCTCGATGAGCTGAATTCCCGCGTGGATGACCGGTACGCGAAAATGCAGGAAGCCAAGCGGAATCGGCAGCCTGCACCCGAATTCAAGCCGGTGTTCTTCGTCATCGACGAGGCCGCCGACTTCTACGTCGATGACGGAAGCAAGGAATCGCAGGAAACCGTTCGGCAGAACGTGGACAAGTCGCGGAAACTGGTCTCCAAATCCCTGGAGTCCGGAATCTCCACCATCATGATGACCCAGCGTCCGTCCAACGACGCAATCCCGGTCAAGGTGCGCGCGCAGTTCCTCTACCGTCTCTGCCTCTACGTGGAATCAAAGGGCACCGCGAAAGTGGCGCTCGGAGATTCCTACTTTGAGACGATGGCCCCCATTCACCCCGCGTTCCTGGACGCAAGCATCAAGGGGCAGGCGGTCCTTTTCGCCAAGGGGGTTTCCACGCTCATTCGAGGGTTCAATTTCCGGAACGAGTTCATGTGGGGCGTCGTGGATGAAGTCCTCGCCAGACAGCATCAGGCGATCAGCGAGGTACCGGAAACTCCGCTCACGCGAGCCATTGCCCTCATTCAGGAACGGGGAACCGAGTTCATGCCCACGGCAGAACTGGCCCCGCTCCTTGAAATCACAGAAACGGCGCCCAGCATGCAGGGAAGGAAGCTTTCCAAGCTGCTTGGTGTACCTCCCGGAAAGGACGAGAAAGGCGTTGTGCGCGGCTACTGGGTCAACGATCTTCTGGCCGTTGCCAAGGCCGGCGCGTGACCTTCACGGGTCCCGCTGGGTGACCGCTGAACATCCGCTGAGAGGCCGCTGGGATCCGTCCAGCCTCCGCTGGCCGGACGGATCCCAGACAGACTCCAGCGGATCCCCAGCGGACACCAAAACATGCGCTGAACTGCAAGAACATCGCGAAGAGCCAAGCAAGGAAGGAGATCCGCTTTGCGAGCCACTTCAGCCGTCTCGATCGGCTTAGGAGCCACCGCGGCCGTGGTCGTTGGCGCGCTCGTCCAGGCGACCGGCGCCGGATCAGCCGGCGGCGGGCTCGGGTCGGCGCTCGGCATGTCCGTCCCCGCCGAATACCGGGGTCTGATCGAGGAGGCCGGAAATACCTGCCCCGACGTCAGCCCGAACCTGCTGGCCGCGCTCATCACGCAGGAATCCGGCTTCAACCCGAAAGCGTCATCGCCAGTCGGCGCGCAAGGCATCGCGCAGTTCATGCCGTCCACGTGGGAAAGCCACGGAATCGACGGAAACGGGGACGGTAAGCGGGACGTATGGGATCCCGAGGATGCCATCCCATCGTCCGCGAAATACCTGTGCACGGTCGCCAAGGAAGTGAAAGACGTTCCCGGCGACAGGCAATCCAACATGCTCGCCGCCTACAACGCAGGGAGCGGCAGAGTCCGGGCAGCCGGAGGCGTACCCGAGATCGAGGAGACACAGAACTACGTCAAATCGATCAACGCACTCGCCAATAAGCCCAGCGGCGGAAAAACCGCCACCACCACCCAGGCCGCTACCGCAGTCAATGCCGCAGAAAGCAAAATCGGCACCCCCTACTCATGGGGTGGTGGAAACGCCAACGGCGCCTCAACGGGCATCTGCTGCTCCCCCAACGGGAGCTCCGGAACGAACGTCACCGGATTCGACTGCTCCGGTCTCGTCCTCTACGCCTACGCGCAGGCCGGTATTTCGATGCCTCGCACAGCAGCCGCGCAATTCGCGGCATCCGAACCCGTAACACCCGGACAGATGCGCCCCGGCGATCTCGTTTTCTACGGATCGAGCGCCGCCAGCATTCACCACGTCGGGATCTACGTCGGGGGCGGCTGGATCATCAACGCCCCCAAACCCGGCACCAACGTCCGGTATGACCCCATGGACATGATGTCCGACCTGTATTCCGTCGCACGCCCCGTACCCTCCAAGGAGATCTGAAATGCGCAAGCTCACCTTCGCCGCCGGTAAGGACCTGTCCACGGGCTTCACCGACTTTTTCGACACCATCGGCATCACCGGCAGCGGTCTCGTCACCAAGGGAATTGCCGCAGTGATCGCCATCATTGCGGTCCGCATGCTCCTCCAGCTCAGCAACGACCCCAAGGGCGCCCTGCGGAAGGGAGGACTGGCGATCGGAACCCTTTTCGTCGCGGTCGTCCTGGCGATGTACGGCGACAGTCTTTTCTCTACCGTGACCAGCCCGAAGAGCTGATCTAGATGCCGGACACCAACCCCTGCGACCAGATCAAGGGTCAAGCCCGGGAGTTCTGTGATCGCAGCCTCGATGACGGCACCACCGCCCCGGACGACAACCTCATCCCACCAGACGGCGGGGTCACCGACACAGCATCCCAACTCGTCAAAGACCTCGCCAAAGGCCTCTGCGACACAGTCAGCGAGCTGGTCGCCCCGAAGAAGCTGTCAGCACCGGTGACGCCCAAAGACTGGTCTTACGAGCCGTTCGTCTGGCTGGGGGAGCACATCGCCATCGCGATCTGCATCTGCGTCGTCGTGATGTGCGCCCTGACCGCATGGCAGGGCCTGCCTCGGCTCCGGCAGATGGGCGCTTCAACGGGATGGACGCTCGTGGCCATCGCGGGGATGGCGTCGGTCCCCGGGGTGATCATGCAGTTGAACCTGGCTGTGAGCCGTGCGTTCACAACCGCGTTCAACTCGGATGAGGCGTCGCTCTTCGGTTCGATCCAGGAGCACCTGGAGAAGGGGGGCGACGCGGGAAATCCATTGGCGCAACTGCTGATCATCTCTGCACTGGTCGTGCTCCTGGCGTTCGCCGGCCTCGTGTTCATCGCCCGGCAGCTCGGCACCCTGGCGTTCGTGTGCGCGGCGCCGCTGGTGCTCGCCTCGCTCGCTCGCGGCGGCGACACCACCGCCGTCCGAGCCTGGCTCAACCGGCTGCTCGGGCTCCTCTTCACCCCCATGGTGCTCCTGCTCGTCAGCCCGTTCATTCCGCTGACCAAAGGGTCACTCGTCCTGGATACCGTGCTGCTGCTCGCCGTGTGCGCGCTCATGCTGCGCATGATCTTCCACGGCGTGCCGTACGTCGGTCCGAGGATCGCGGGCGCTGCCCGCAGCGCGATCGAGAGCCGCACGACCAGCCCGGTCGCCCGGGCCATCATGCGGGGTGCTGTCCCGGACGTGTACGAGCAGGAGAACGGGCCGCGCGGGTTGCGCACGGTCCCGACCCCGGGCCGGGCGGTGCACCAGGACCGCGGAGTGCTCTACGCCGCGTACGGCGTCCCGCACCGCCCCCGGCCGGGACGGTTGACCACCGCCTCCACCATCAAGCAGGTGAACGAGGGAGCCGCGCGGCACGCGCAGCTCACCGAGGCACGCCGCCAGGCGCGCACGGCCAATCAGCCGGGGGCGGCGAATCTGCAGCCCCGCCAGCCGGGGCCTGTGGTCCCGCCCCCGGTGGGTCGGCCACCGGCCGCCAGCCCGCAGCCGGCGCCCGCACCCAACCGGCCGCCCACCCCGTAGGACCGGCTGACGATCCGGGCCGCGACGCTCGCCACGGCGAGCGTCGCGGCCCGCCCCATTCATGAGAGGACGTCCCGTGTACTCCCTGACCCCCGGCTACCGCATTCCCGCCCTCCAGCGCGGACTCAGCCCTATGGAAACGATGCTGACCAAGGCGAACGTCGGGGTCGGCAGCGCGGCGTTGCTGTCGGGCATGCTCACCACAGCACCGCCCCTCTGGGCGTTCGGCGCGGTCGGCGCGGCCGGCGTACTGCTCAACGTGGCGCCCGGCCCGCGCTCGATCGCCCGATGGGCCGCTGTCGGATACCGGCGAGTCCGCGAGCGCACTGCGCCCGACGCCATGACCACCCCGCCCGGGACCACCCGGACATGGGCGCTGTATCCGCAGCACGGCACCATGCAGGACGCCTACCGCCGGGCGCAGTTTCACGATGCGTTCTCGCGGGCCCTGGTCTTCGCTGGGAGCCAGGCGCGTACTGCGGGGATTCAGGTGCACGTCACGCATCACGCCGATGTGCGCGCGACCACCGAGCACACGCAGACGATCTCCATCCATGTTCCTAGGGGCCTGGCCCCGGCCCGTGTCGTCGACACTCTGGAGGCGGAACTCGCGGCCCTCGGTGACCTGACGCCCCTCGACCCGGAACCGGTTCTCGATGTGGTCGGTCGGGGCTCGGGCTGGGTCGAGCTGGAGGACGGCCGTTACGCGGCAACGGCGCGGATCACTTCGTGGCCGGCCGAGACGGACGGTGACCTCATGCCCAAGCTGCTCCTCGGGCAGACACAGGACCGCTCGATCGCGGTGCTCTACCGGCCGCTGCCACTGCGGCAGTCCCGCCGGTCGGCGAAGTATCAGAAGGCGATCGGTGAGGCCGTCCTCACCGACCAGATTCAGGCCGAGTCGCACGAACTCGCCAGCGGCAGCACACAGGGCGCGCTGGTGCAGGGCGCGACGCTCGTGGACATCGACGCCTACCTGACGGTGTGGGGCGACAGCCCGGAGGCCGTCACCGAAGCCCGCCGGGAAGTCGGTCTCACGGCCGACCGGCGCCGCATTTGCCTGGACTGGCTGTCCGGCCAGCAGCACCGCGCCCACGTCATGACCACCCCGCACGGAGCCTCGACACGGAAAGGGGCGATCCTCTAATGATCCGTCTGCCCTCCACCCACGCCGCGATCACTGCCCCTTTGGTCGTCTCAGGCGCCGATTTCCCCGGCATTCTGCTCGGGCGGTCCCTGCTGGACAACCGGCCCTTTCGACTCTCTCCGGTCCTTACCGACGACAGGGCGCTCCCCTCGACGAACAGCGTCGCGCTGGGCGGTCTCGGCTCCGGCAAGTCCACGACGGCGAAGATCAGGATCGGCCGAGAGGTCCCCAACGGCCACCAGGCCGTCGTCATCGACACCTGGGGAGAGAGGAATCAGACCGGCGGTGAACACGTCGGTGAATGGGCGGCGATCACCCGGCATCTGGGCGGCCTCGTCATCGACGCCAGCAAGTTCACCCTCAACCCGTGCTCACCGCTCTTTCCGTACCCGGTACGCGAGCAGTTGATCCGGCAGTTGATCGTCGCTGTGGAGCCGGACGCCTTGGCAACCGAGGCCGCGTACGCTCTCCAGCACGCGATGAACAGCCCCAAGGCCACCTCGCTGGGTGGTCTCGTGGACGCCCTGACCCATCCGGAAGACGGCCAGTGGCCGGCGGCCGAACTCGCTGTCTGGGGACGAAAGGCCGCGATCGCCCTGTCCCGCTACACCCAAGGGAGCCTGCGCGGGCTCTTCGACGGCCAGGACGCCGAGCTGCCCCCCACTGACCTGCCGATCATCTCGTTCGACTTCACGCGCCTGGACCGCAACTCCCCCGCGATTCCGTCGCTGATGGCTGCGGTGACGTGCTGGGTGGAGCACGTGTGGCTGCCCCAGTCGACCGCCGTGCACCGGCACATCGTCCTGGAGGAGGCGTGGCAGATCCTGCTGTCCCCCGCGACGAGCGAGCTGATTCAGCGGCTCCTGAAGAACTCGCGCAAGGATGCCCTGTCCGTTGACGCTGTGATGCACACGCTGTCTGACCTCGGCGACGGCAAGGCAAAGGACCTGGCCAAGCTGGTTGAGGTCTTCCACGTCGGCCGCCTGGGACCGAAGGAAGCCGAAGAGGTTGGCGCGCTGCTGGGCCTGCCGCGTTGGGCCATCGACCACATTCCGACACTCGGGCCGGGGCAGGCCGTGTGGAAGGTCGGCCCCGACTACGTCGACATCATCGAGACCGTGATCAGCGAGGAGGAAGCGCGACTGACGGACACCTCCGGACGCCGCCGCATGGCGCGGGAGAACGCGGCAGTCGAGCAGGAAACCCTCCTTGTCGACGACCTCGACGAGGACGAGGACGAGGACCAGGACCACGAGGACCAGGAGGAGAGCGACACCACACCGACGTCCGCTACGCCCGCCCCCGAGGGAGAGGGGGACGAGGGTGGATGGTTCTGGGAGATGCCACCGAATGTCGTGGACGGGTGGCACGACAGGGCCTTGCAGGCCGCAAGGGAGGGACGCTGTGCCGAGGCTGCGGATCTCGCGGCCCTCGGGGAGCGGGAGGACATTGCCGCTCACGGCATCAACTCCGACCAAGCCGTGGCCTGGCTGTCCACGCGTGCCCAGGTGGCTGATCTGTGCGGAAGTCCTGAACGTGCGGTGCAGTTGCGCGCTACCGTCGCCCGCATGGGCAAAGACGACATGTGGGCAGGGCCAGCCCACGACATCACCCCCACTCCGCACCCCGACCCCCAGCAGCCCGCACCGATGGTCGACGACAACCCGACTCCGGCCACGCTGAAGCGTCTGTGGCCTGCCGCTGCGGTCATCGTGGCACTGTCCCTCGGCATCGCGTTCGTCTGGGACAACCCTGGCGGCGAGGCGAAACAGCGTCAGGCCAACGAGCAGCGCGCGGAGAAAGCCGCCGCTGCCGCTGCCGCCCCTCCGTACGAGGGTGAAGCGGGCGCACCAGTTCTCATCGATGGCGCTCTTGCCGACTTGAGCGCAGATTGGACCGACGATAAGAAGCGCATCGTCGTGCGACTGCAAGCACCGGCTGACGTGGTCGCTCAGTACCTGCGCATCGACGTAGCTCAGAAGAGCGCGTTCAGTGAGCGTGTTGAAGGTCGGCTGGATGTCAAGGCGCCCGAGTTGGTTCTGCCAGTCGATGACCCTCGGGCCGACGTGACGGTCCGGGTGTCTATCGGCGGCGCGACGTGGGAGAAAGGCTCCCGGGCTGAGTCCCGAGAGATCCGCCTCTCCCCCGTCACGGGCACCGCTTACGACGCCAAGACCGGCAAGAAAGTTGGGTACGGCGACTGACCGAGGGATCCGGCGTCCATTCCTCACGACCTGTTGGCCTGCCCGGTCCTCGACAGCTGACACCCCTGTCGAGGACCGGCCTGGCTGCCTGGCCACCTGACACACCCCGCGCCCCGTCACGGACACCGTGACGGGGCGCAGCACTGCCCCCACCACCCCTGTTGGAGGACACACGTGCTCTCGTCATGCCCGCGCCGCCGAGTTGGCCGGCCCCGCCCGACCCTGCCCGGCCCCCGCCGCCCGATCCCGGCTCGACGCCTGCCCAGCCTTTGGATCCACAACCACTTCGAGGAGAGCTGACCCATGCCAACCCTCCGCATTGTTTCCTTCGGCTACGGCCACGGCCCCGCCCCCACCGCGCTGTTGACCGGACCAAGGAGTCCTGAGGTGGAGACCTGCGCCTTCTGTGCCATCGCCGCCGGGACTGCCCCGGCCGCCATCGTGCGCGAATGGCCCGACGCCCTCGCGGTCCGCCCGCGCAGCGGCGGCGTCCACCCAGACCATGTCTTCGTCATGCCGCGAGTCCATGTCGAGGACGCCGGCACCGACCCGGAGGTGACCGTCGCGGTGATGCGCCGGGCCGCCGAGCTGATGGCCGAACACCCCGCCGCGAACCTGATTACGTCCAAGGGGGAGGCAGCGACCCAGAGCGTCTATCACCTGCACGTCCACGTGGTGCCCAGGGAGACCGGCGACGACCTGCCGTTGCCCTGGACCCCGCAGCAGACAGCCCGCGCCGCACAGAACGGAACCAGCTCATGACCGTTGACCTCATCATGGCCCGCGAACCGCTCCCGACCGCGTCGTGTCCGTCCGTGTTCCTCGCTGGCCCTACTCCGGACAAGAGCACCCCCGTGCCGTCCTGGCGGCCCGCCGCGGCGGCAGCCTTGGACGCGCTGTGGACCGGCGACCAGCCGCTCACCGTGTTGAGTCCTGAGTCCCGGAACGGCGAGCGCGCCGACCGGTACGAGACCCAGGTCGACTGGGAGACCGGCGCCCGCGCGGCAGCCTGGGCGATCCTGTTCTGGATTCCCCGCGACCTGCGGGCTCTCCCGGGGATGACCACCAACGTGGAATTCGGCCTGGACGTCAGTAGCGGCAGGGCTGTGCTGGGCTGCCCGCCCAACTGCCCCAACCCGGAGCGGAACAGGTACTTGATCTACGTCGCCCGCCGTCACGGCGTGCCCGTCTCCGAGACCCTTCCCGACACGGCGGCCGCCGCCCTCGCCCTGATCAGTGCCACAATCGAACACCGCGACATCGAGGACTCCGACATGCTCATGGTCGACCTGGACGGAGGCCGGGGCGGGCCGCTCCCCGGCGGAATCCTCTGATCTCCGATCTCCTGGGCGCACCCGGCGCCTACAGGTGATCCGCCCCACCCGCATGTCCTGACCCGACCCGCCCCGCCCGGCCGCCGGGACCACCACGGTCCCGGCGGCTCCCGCCGAATGTGAGGGCCGAGGCCCACCGTTACCGTCTTCGGCCAGTTCGCCCGCCGCACCGCCGACGTCACCACCTCTCGGCCGACACCGACCTGAGCACACGCGAAGCGGCCCTCGCCGCCCGGATGAAAGTCCGGGCGGCGAGGGCCGCTTTTTGTGTTCGTAGCCGATGGCAAGGGGCTGTAGCCCTTGCGGCGTCTGGTGTGCGGAATTCCGCACATGCTTTCCGCACGCGTCAGCCGACGACCTCAGCGTCCACGATCTCCTCGGGAACAGCAGCAGTTCGCGCGATCCGCTTCCCGGCTGCCCTGAGCTTGTTGACCGCCACCTCGACCCGCGCCGGATCAGCCGGAGGGACTCCAGCAGCCTTGAGACGATCCAGGGCAGTCAGCATGTCCTCGGCCTGGCAGACGAGCCGGTCGAAAGCATCGTCCACTGCTGCCCGCTGCGGATCCGCTTGCGGACGCCGCTCGGTTGCGCTCGTGCCGGTCGGCCCGGCGATGCCGATACGAGTCACGGCCTGGCGCAGCTTGGCCGCTGTCACCCTGCCCTCCGAGTGGGAGGCGCGGGCCGCGTCAAGGGCGACCTGAGCCCGCTTCTCCCCGCCGTCCAGCTTCATCATCGGAGCCAGGATCGCGGCCTGTGAGGCCGGAATGGCCTGCCGGGTCGCCGTCGTGAGCGGGAGCACCGCGATCAAGTTGCCTGCATCCTCGATCAGGTCGTACACCCGGCGTCTGTTCTTGAACCCGAGGTCGTCCACGACGAACGATTCGAATGTCTCGTACCCGGCGAGCAGATGCACTTGGAATTCGCGCATCAGGCGGAGGATCGTCCCGGCCTCTATGACGGCGCGCATCTTCACCCGGGCATTAAGGGCCTCGGCCGTAGTCCGGGACTTCTCCAGCGCGGTGCGTAGCCGGGCAAGCTTCTCCTCGTCGCTGACGCCCTCGAAATCCTCCGCGCGGAGCACGGTCGGGGCGAACGGTGAGACGACGCCACCGCCGCGGGCCAGCTCCTCGGCATAGGTGGCTGTGGTCTGGGCGGGTACCTCGGCTGCTTTCTCGTCGGGCGCGGCAGGTGTCGTATCGTCCTTGGTCGGCTTGTCCGGAGCCTTCTTGGAACTGCGGGTCGTGCGGTTCTTGATGTCGAACGCCATCCTCATGCCTCCCGGGTGATGAGCATGGAGGCGAGCTGCGCGAAGTCAGCCACGGCCTTGTCCTTGGGCGCGTACAGCCGCGTCGGTACGAGCTCGAACGGCGATTCCTTGATCTTGGGTGAGCGGCGCACCGGGGCGACGAGAGCGTCGGGGTAGTCCGCTGCCAATCCCTCAGCCACTGCCCGTTGCACACCGGAGCGGTGCCACTCGGTAAGCACCACCGCCGCCACCCGGAAGTTGGGGTTCAGCGCCTCACGGGCGGTCGTCAGGGTCTCGTCCAGATCCTGCATGCCGATCCAGTCCAGGCCGCCGGCCACGGCAGGCACGATGACGTCATCCGCCGCCCCGAGGGCTGCCATGGTCAGCAAGCCCAGCGTCGGCCCGGAGTCGATCAGCTCGATGTCGGGGACCTCGCTGGGACGCTCCCTGCGGTCGGCTTCGATGGCGCGCTTGATGAGCGTCTGACCGCCCATGATCTCGTGCTTCTCAACCGTGCCCAGGTCGCCAACGGAGGGCACGATCGTCAGCCCCTCGAACCGGGTCTCGTAGGTGACCTCGACCAACGTCGTTCCCCGGTCAAGGAACAGCTGTGTCAGCGTCTTGCGGTCCCTCTCCTCTACGCCCTGAGGCCACAGCGGCTCCGTCACGGCTGTGAGCGCGGCCTTCTGCGGGTCGGCATCCCACACGCGCACCCGGTAGCCCATGGCCACCCACGCGGCCGCCAGCTCCAGGGCGGTGGTCGTCTTGCCCGCGCCACCCTTCTGGTTGGCAACGACGAAGATACGCGGCACCTGGGCCGGTCGGAACGTAGCCGGCACGCGCAGGGAGGGTACCCAGTCCTTATAGGGCTGTTCAGCGTCGTACTCCGCGACGATCGGCAAGTAGAGACGCTCAGGCGACTGACGGGGAATCGTCAGGCGAGCGGGGGTAGTGTCGGCGGAAGGTTCTGCCACGTTCATCTCCCAGATCGACGCGGCCGGACCGGACGCCCCCGCACCGGAGACCGCCGGTCGGGGGCGCAACACGATCGGATCGTGTCCCGCGCTCGGCCAAACCGTATCCGCACCGCCTCATGGCACCCAGCACCGCAGCGCGCAGGGACTGCCCGCACACGTAAGTGAGCCGAGTCGGAAAGAACCGGACCGGACCGGCGAGGAGTGTTCGCCGGTCCGGCACCGTCATCATGCCTCGCTGCTGTCTCTGCGGGTGTGGCCGGGCGGTTCGCTCTCACGGGTGAGGCCTCCTCGCCGTCGGTGCCCTGCGGGGGCGGGAGCCGTTGGGCGGTCAGGGCACGTCACACTCCCAGACCCAGGGACCGTCAGGGCGGTTGAACGTGGGTGCGTACGAAGCCCGTCCGCCCGGCCCGTACGCGCTGTGCTCGGTGATCAGGTACGCGCCGGTTGTGCGTTGGTCGGCTGTGAGGCCGGTGACGTCCAGGAGCTGCCCGTCGAGCGGTCCGCCGGCCAGCTCGACGTACTGGTGGCCGGGGCGGGTGGTGTAAGCGTCGGGGCCGTCTCGGTCGGTCCCGTAGATCCGTGGGTGTGTGTGCTCGGTCATCCGCCCAGGCTGCCAGCCGCCCTGGGGGTGCCGCACCCGGGTCAGGGAGTCTGCCCGGGTGTGGAGTCGAAGTTTCCCCGATGGGTCGATATCGCCCGCAGTGCGGTGACGCCGGGGGATAGTACGGGGATGACCACAACACCTGATGCTCCGGCCTCCGTACGGCCTGCTCGTCGCCGTCGTCACGCCCGTCTGATCGCCGCTCTGGCGTCGCTGATCGGGGCGTGCGCGGAGGCGGCGGGGGAAGTGTACGGGCCGATCGCCATTGCCCCGCCGGACCAGGAGGGGGTGGAGGTGCAGACGCTGTCGTGCATGAGGGTCGCGCTGTCGGGGCCGTTGCTGCTGGACATCGCCCGGAGCGAGGACGCGGCCCGGTGGCCGGGCGAGGTGGCACGGGAGGACGCGGCGGCCCGGCGTACGTACGCTGCCCGGTGCGCGCTGGCCGAGGCCCAGGACGCGGTCCACGGCAGGGGCCCGGACCGGGGCCCGGTGCCGTTGCCGACCGCCGGGCAGGGAGCTGCGATGGAGCTGGTGAGCGCCGGGGGCGAGGTCGCTGCGCGGTGGCGGGGCGATCCGGCGGAGGCCGCCGCCCTGGTGCTGGAGCTCACGGCCGGCGGTGAGCTGAGCGTGGATGAGGTCCTGGACGCGGCGGTGGACGCCGCCGCGGTGTGCGGGCTGCTGGTGCTGGCCGAGGCCCGTACGACCGCCACGTCCGATCCGAGCACGGCGGCCGAGCTGTGCCTGACTGCTGTGTCCCACCTGGCCCTCGCGGTCGCCCTCGCCTCCGCCGACCTCGACTGAGGGTCAGGGAGCCTGCTTCGGGTGGTGGGGGACCAGGCCGGACCGGCACCGCACATCATGCCTCGCCGCTGTCTCTGCGGGTGTGGCCGGGCTGGTCGCTCTCACGGGTGAGAAGCAGACTGCACCGGTGCCCTGCGGGGGCGGGGGCCGTTGGGCACGTCATGCGAAAGATCATGTGTGCTGCGGTCTCCGTGATGGCTCTGGGATGTCTGGGGCAGGCGCCCGCCCACGCCAGTGGGACCGCTGCTGACGGGCCGGTCGGGATCGGGGTCATCGGTGAAGGATTGAAGGTGCGGGAGGTCCGGGCGACCTTGGATGGGTGGGAGGCCGGCGCGCAGGCGCGGGTCAGTCTCTGGAAGGGCGGTAGCTACGTCCGGATGGTGCGGGGGTGGAAGTACACCTCCTCCAAGGAGGCGCGCGGCTACCGGCACGAGTACGCGGCGTGGAAGATCAACCAGACCTTCCCGCACCGCAGCCGGTTGTGTGTCGAGCTCAAGAACCACGACCGGATGCCGTGCGTCACCATCAAGCGCTGAATACCTGGCATACGGCGGCGCCCGCCTCGGATCCTCCGGGGCGGGCGCCGGGGCTTGTGGGTGTCAGGCCGCCCACTCAAGCCCCAGGGCGGCGAGCTGGGTGAGTTTGTCGGCGGTGAGCTTGGCCCTGCGGGTCTTGGAATTCGCGAGGAATACCCCCAGTTTGACGAAATGTTCCTCGCCGTCGATCACCACGGTTTCGATGTGGGATCGCGGCACGGTCAGCGTCCCGGTACGTGCCTTGTACTGCTCCAGTGCGCGCACGCCTCGCTCGAACGCCCCGGCCGTCGCCGTCTTCTTGGCGGGGGCTGCGGGCAGAGGAGTCAGCCCCAGTGCCTCCAGGCGCTTTCGCTGCTCGGGGAGCAGGCCCGCCCATACGGCCGGGTCGGTCTGCCGGGTGAGCCAGGCGCCGACGTCGGACCCGTGGACGGTGATGCCGGGCAGGATGTCGGCCGCGCTGGTCGCGCCCTGCTCCTCGCTCAGGAGGTCGCGGGCGGCGGCGTAGTGGCGCTGCCAGTCGGCCGGCCACGCCGGGTTCCACTCCGGGTCGATCGCCTCCAGTGCCCGGCGCCGTTCGTCGGCTCGTACGGGGTCGGTGCCGAGGCCGCCGGGGCGGCGGTAGTTGGTGAGGGTCTGGCCGATGTTCACGCCGTCGATGACGAGGGAGCGGGGGAGGGCGAGCGTCCCGTACGCCTCGAAGGCCCGCCGGGCGACGCTGACGGCCCGCCAGAAAGCCGCGTCCGTGACGGACCAGACCATGCCGATCTCGGTCAGCAGGTCAGCCCGCCACGGCCGCAGAGCCCCGCTCTTGAAGAGCTGACGCTGCCGGGCGACCCAGGAGCCCAGCCCGAAGGTGTCGTCATCGCCCAGCTCGACGGTGGCGCCGCTGGGGACCTGCGCGTGGCCGTGCTCGCGGACCCATCCGCGCAGGACGTTGTATCCGGTGAGCCAGACCTCGGAGTCGGGGCGCAGGACGTGGGTCCGCAGGAAGAGGGCGACGGAGCCGGGGTCGCGGGGGAGGGAGAACCGCAGCAGCGGTGTCGTGCTGCTGCTCGCGGTGCCCGGGGCCGCGTCGGTCTCCTCGTCGCCCTGGCCCCGGTCCTCGTCCTGGTCCTCCTGGTCGTGGTCGTCGTCCGGGTGGTCGTCGGGGGTTGCGGTCTCCTCGTCGGCGGCGCCCGCCCGCCCGCCCTGGTCGTCGGTGTCGTCGGCCGGGGCCTGCTGCGGGTCGAGGGCGAGCACGGAGGTGATCTGCCCGCGTGCGGTGGTGGTGGGCAGGGCCATGCGCTCGATGACCCGGTCGTCGTGTGCGCGCAGGCCCTGCAGGATCGCGACCAGGCCCCTATAGCTGGAGGAGGCCATCATGGCGTCCGGGTCCTCCCCGGCCTCCAGGAAGACGGGCACGATGATGCGGGAGACCTTGCCCTCGCCGGGTTCCTGGCGCAGGGCCCGCCCGATGATCTGCACGATCTCCACCGGCGAGGAGCGGGTGTCGGCGAAGACGACCGCGCCGACGCCGCGCGTGCCCCGGATGTCGACCCCTTCACCCAGGACCCGGCAGGACGCCAGGAACGACAGCTCGGTGACCCACCCCTCTGCGTCCAGGCCGTCCGCGTAGCGGGTGAGGACGTCGCGGCGGTGAGTGGCCGGGTGCTCGCCGGACAGCCAGTCGGAGCCCACCCGTTTGGGGTAGGTGACCGGGTCGGTGGCGTGGAGCCGGGCCGCGGTCTCCGGCATCGCACGGGCGAAGCTCATCGCCTCCAGCGTCCTGCTGTGGAAGGTCATGTAGGAACGGACGCCCGTCTCGTCGGCGTGCTTGAGGAGCGCGGCCTGGAGGGCGGCGAGCCGGCGGCCGCGCCGCTCCTCTTCGGTGGCCTTCTCGCTGAGCGGGGAGGGGTCGCGGATCTCCAGTACGTCGATCTCGAACCGCGCGAGGATGCCCCTCTCCACGCTCTCCATGAGGCCGGTCTCGTGAAGGACCGGCCCGTACAGGGTGGTGTCGTCCATCGAGGCGACGAGCCGCCCGCCCAGTGCCTCACCGCCGCCGGGCGCGGCCCCGTCCGGACCGCTCTCCGGCTCGTCGCCGGATGCCGCCGCGGCGGGGCCGGCCGCCCACAGGCGCGGGGTCGCGGTCATGTAGAGCCGCCGCGCAGCCGGGAACCGACCCTGGTCGTGGATGGCCGCCCACGCCTTCGTGGCGTCGCCCGACGTCCGGTGCGCCTCGTCCACCACCATCAGGTCGAAGGGGGCCATTTTCTGCCCGTACGAGCCGCGCAGTGCTGTCTCCAGCACGCCCAACGTCTCTTCATCGGCGCCCTCCTGGTCGTCGGCCATCCCCTGCCCGGCCAGGCTCGCGTACGTCGCGAACACCAGCATGGGGCCCGAGTCGGCCCACAGGGCGAGCTGCGTCGGGTTGGTCGTGCACCGCACGCCGAGCGCTTCCAGCAGCGGGTCCGCGCCGAGGGAGCACACCGCGACGGCCGGGCCCTGGTGCCCGGCCCTGCGCCATGCCTCGATCGTCTGGGTCAGCAGGTCCAGGGTCGGGACCAGGACGCCGATCATTCCGTTCCGGCACAGCTTGAGCGCGGCCATTGCCGCGGTGACGGTCTTGCCGGTGCCGGTGGCCATGTGGACCTGACCGCGCAGCCCGCCCACGGGCAGCGTCCCGTCCACGGGGAGGGCCAGGCCCTCGACGATCGCGTCAACAGCCTCGACCTGATGAGGCCTGAGGGTGATCGCGTCCCGGATCGCCTGCGGTGTCTGCTGCATGCCCCTATGCTCCTCGCTACGTGACGACCAATGCTCAAGCAACTGCCGCACAATCTAGCATCAAATGCTGAGCAATGGTGATACAGTTTTCTCATGAGTGAAGGAATCAGCGTTGAGTCGCTGCTCGAAGAGGCCCGGCTGACCAAGCAGATGCCGCCCCCCAAGGAACGGCTACGGCTGCGCGAGGCCGCCGGCCTGACCCGCGACCAGGTCGCCGCCGCGGTCGGCGTCGCACGCGGCACCGTCCAGAACTGGGAGAAGGGGACATCCACCCCCACCCCGCCCGCCCGGCTGGAGTACCTGCGGCTGCTGGAGGGCCTGGCCCAGCTCCACCCCGCCCCCGCCGCCCAGGGCCCGGACCCGGCCGCGGCACTGTTCACCGGCACGCCCTCCAGCACCCCTCAGCCACCCACCCAGGCCCCCACCCCTGTTCCGGCAGCGTTCACCGGCCTGGAGACACTGCGCGGTCCGGACGGCCGCGCCGTCGAAGGCGACCCCGGCCCGTGCGTCCGGTGCGGAGTCGAGACGACCTACCGGTCGACCGACGGCCGCCCGCTGCACTCCGGGGCGATGTGCCAGCCCACCGCCGCGACGTCCCCGGCCGCGCCCCCGACGGCACCGTCCGCCCCGGCCCCGGTTCAGGCGGCTGCGGTGTCGCCGGTCCCGGCCCGGGTGCCGACCCGCCCCCAGCGCCGCTCGAAGTCGGCCGAGCGCGCCGAGGCGGACCTGATGGGCCTGATCCGGGGCGCGGTCGAGGAGGAGGCCGAGCGAGCCGGCGGGGACGAGGCAGCCGCGCGCAAAGCGCTGATCGGCCGGGCGATCCCCGACGTCATGCACCTCTTCAACGAAACGAGGTCCACCGCCCGCTACGAGTACACCGCGTACCCGGCGCTGCCGGACATCCTGCACAAGCCGTCCACGAAGGAGCCGGACCAGATCTGGGAGGCCCGCCCCGCCTACAACAACGCCGCCTACTCCCTCCGCGCCCCCAGGCCGGACCTGCGGGTGACCGCCCTCGACGTCAACGCCGCCTACTTGTCCGCGTTGAAGGTCTGGCTGCCGATCGGGCGACTGGAGCACACCACCGGATCGGACGGGGTCGGCCCGAAGCGCTCCGGGGTCCACCTGATCACCCCCGCCGAGTGGGCCCATCCCCACCTGCCCAACCCGCTCGGGGACCGCGACGAGCCCGGCGCCCTCTGGATCACCGACGCCACCCTGCGCCTCCTGCTGCGCCTGTCCGGCCCGAAGTGGGGCCTGACCGAGGCCCCGACAGTCCACGAGTCCTGGACATCCGGCGCGACCGAGAACTTCCTCGACGCGCTGCGCAAACTGCTGACGGCCGCCCGGTCGGAGGCGATCGCCGCCGGGGACATGCTGACGCTGGAGTACGTCAAGGCCATGTACAGCAAGTTCGTCAGCACCATGGGCGAGTCGATCCACAACCGGGAGATGGTCCGCCCCGACTGGATGCACAACATCCACTCCCAGGCATACGCCCTGCACTGCGGCCGCGCCTACAAAGCCCACCAGGCCGGCCTGGACGTCGTCGCGCTCAAGCACACCGACGAGCTGCACGTGATCGGGGACTGGCGGCAGGTCTTCACCGAGGGCCGGGGCGTGGCCGAGATGAAGATCAAGGCCGGTGACGGCAAGACCTCCGGTGAGTACCTGGTCGGGAAGGTGACCCGCTGATGGCCGGGCGGTGGATGGACTTCGGCCACTACGGCGCGGCTGGCGTGCCCGGGGGCGAGGCGCTCGGGATCGCCATGGAGGGCATGGTGCGCGGCATCAGCTCGCCCGTGGACAGCGAGCGCGGCCTCGCTGCCCGCCTGAGCTATCTCACGAAGTCGGACGCGGGGTATGAGGCGATGGACCGCGCCGGCGTCCACGTCTCCCCGCGCACCCTGATGGCCTGGCTCGCCGAGGAACGCACCCCGAACAAGGCGAACCTCGCCCGCCTCGATGCCGCGTACTGGGACCTGCGCCGCCGCAACGTAGCCACCGACCTCAAACACCGGCTCAACAACGGCGGGCGAGGTACCCGGGTGGAGATCAACCCGGTGAACCAGGGCGGGGTGGAGCAGAAGTACCGGCGCGACCTGTCCAGCCGCAGCGTCAGCGTGCGGGGGGTCTGGGACCGGGCCGTGGACGCGTGGATGGACGACGACCTGGAGGAGCTGGACGCGGTGTGGGACGAAGTCCTGGACCTGATCGGCTCCGACTACGACGGCTACAGCTACGTCTCCTCGATCGGCTGGGCCGCCTGACACCGCTGGGCAAGGTCCGCCCCCGGCACTGGAGTTGCCGGGGGCGGACCGCCCGTCCGGCCCGTGGCGGGCGCCACGGCCCGGACGCAAAGTGGCCGGCACCCTCAGTCCGCCGAAGCGGGTGGCACGGGTACCGGCCGGAACTCAAGCCCCCCGAAGGCGGCCCACGCACAGGGTACCGCCCCCCGGCCCCGGTCAGGGGCGGTACCGTTTTTTCGACACAGCGAGTTGTTGGAGGAGCACCCCCGTGATCAGAGCAGACCGCCGGCACCTCGTGCGCACCCTGGCGGATCTCGCCGCGCAGCAGGGCGTAGGCATCGACCAGTACACCCGCCTCAAGCCCTACCAGGCCGCCGGGTTCCCGGCCCCGGTGAGCTCGCAGGGGGCCCGGACGCAGCTCTACGACGGGGACCAGGTCGACGCCTACCTTCAGGGCAAGCCCGTTCCCCCGCTGCCGGCCGGGGAGGACGGCTCCGACCTGCTGGACCGCCGCGAGTGCGCGGCGCTGATAGGAGTCACCCCCACCACCTGGACGTCCTACAAGCGCGACCCCGCCCTCAAGGAGGCCCGGGTCGAGGTCGGCGGAGTCGAGCACTGGCCCCGGGCCACCGTAGAGGCGTTCCAGGAGAGCCGGCCCGGCCGGTCCGGCTCCGCGTCCACGGGCGGCCGGCCCCGGCGCGCCGGGGACCAGGTCCCGCGCGACCAGCTGCCCGCGCTCACCGCCGAACTGCTGGACGCCGATCCCACCATCAGTGCCGCCGCCGTCGCCGACCAGCTCGGTGTGCACCGCGACACCGCGCAGGACGCCCTCACCCATCAGCGCGCCGACCGCATCGCTGACCGCATC
>Ga0196960_10000188_pt1 | contig 24771 bp, 23 predicted proteins | sample S3v_5metaG_FD_183187 | JGI IMG/M metagenome (GOLD analysis project Ga0196960, IMG submission 183187) | Soil microbial communities from Anza Borrego desert, Southern California, United States - S3+v_5 | ecosystem: Environmental > Terrestrial > Soil > Desert | place: USA: California | collected...
TCGCGGAGCTCCGGACCGGGCGCGACCCCCTCCCCGGTCCGGAGCTCCGCGACGGGCCGGGGAGGGGGCCAGCGCAGCGCCGCCCGCCTTCCCCGAGACCACGCCCAACACCAGCCACCACACCACCACCCCATAGCCAGGCAGCCAGGTAGAAGAGGGGAAGTCCGAGCACTCACCACGCGAAAACCGGGGCCTGAGCTGCGGTTGTGCAGAGGCCGGGCGAGATCGTGCGCGCCTGATGCTGGAGGGGATGCTGGAAGGGATGTCGGAGGGGATGGTGGAGGGGATGGTGCGCCCCGCCCGGATCCTGGCCGCTGCGGCGCCCCGCTTCCCCGTTCAGCCGGGCAGCGAGCAAACGAGCCCCGGGGGGCACGGAACGGCATTACCGGGTGAGGGCGATGACGGCGACCAGGCCCACGACGACCGCCACGAGGACGCCGCCGCCCCCGAACGCGACGGTGAGGGGCTTCTCCAACCGGGGGTAGCGGTGGGTGACGTAGGCCAGGCCGGCCATGACGAGCACGAACACGACGGCCAGGAGCAGCCCGACGAACAGGACGAGGGCGAGGTTGAGCGTGGACACGACGGATCTCCGTTTCGGTGAGTGCGCTCCGGTTGAGCGCGGGGCCACAGTCCGCGATCCGGGCCGTCGAATCGAGTTCTCGCGAAAATCCGTTCCGGCCGTGTGCCAGGCGGGTCCTGACGGGGTGTGGAGCGGATTCGCGAGTGCTTGACGAATCGGTGTCGCGGGGTGGTGGCAGCACGATCGAGCACCGAGGGGTTAGCCCCGCAAGCCCGTTACACAGGACAGGGAGGGAGTCGGTTACCTGCGAGCTCCCGAACCGGCCCACAGCGCGGCCGGCCGCCGGGAGGATGGGCGGATGAGGATCTACGGCAGGGAGCCGGGTAGACCGACGCGAGCCCCGCTGTGCTGCCTTAGTTATGGGGTGGACCGTCGGATTTGTTTGGTCGAGTGACCGGAGTCACATCCTTCGGTCCCCTTGTCGGATCAGAAGGGAGTCAGATACTCGCGAGCTCGTCGAAGCCGCCCCGCGGTGCGGCCGGCCGCCGGGAGGATGTGCGGATGAGGATCTACGGCAGGAAGCCCGGCGAGCCCGACGGCGAGACGCCCGGGCACCGGTACACGGCGCTGATCGGCGGACCGCTGGACGGGCAGCGCCTCGACGTCACCGGGTGGTCCGTACAGGAACTGCTGGACGGCGCGGCGCTCATCACCGAGCTCGGCGCATACGGGCCGGGCGGGCGGACCCACTACGAAGGGCGCTCCGGTGACCCCGACCGGCTCCACTGGACCGGCGAGAGCGCCTGACCTCGCAGTGTGGCGCAGCGAGGGGTTAGGGCCGCAAGCCCGGCCGCGACCGTGCCGGTCTTGGGTCCGTCCCGGAGCAAGCGGCCGGGGCGGTGAGGAACTTCCGCGCCGGCTTCACGGGCCGCTGCTCCTGGTGGTGGTCACCGGACCGGCGGAGAATCGTCCCGGTGACCACCCACCGCCGCCCGCTGGGTACCGGACCCGCTCCCGCCGACAACCCCGGGTTGTCGCCCGAACGGGGCGACGCGCGCCGGCCTCACCGCACAACGCCTGCCGACCACCCCGGCCGCCACCGACGAGCCGGTATTCGAGGGTGCCCTCCAGGTCGCACTCCGCGCCGCACTCCAACGCGCCCGCCACGAGCACGCCCTGGCCTTGTCGGTGTGACGGGAACACCTCGGTCACGAGGTCGTAGGGAAGCTGAGTGTGGTGTTCCAGAATGTTCGCGGAAGTGCAGTGCTGTTCCGTCCGACACACTCTAGCGTGTACCCACGACACCAGCTGGGGGGAAACGGCATGGACGACAACAGCGCCTTGCAAGAGGACCGCCTGGACGCAGGCGAGAGGTACATGCGCGAACTTGCTGATTTCGCTGCGGAGCTGCGTGATTTAAGGCTGGACTGCGGCAATCCTTCACTACGGAACATCACTAGCCGTGCCCGGCAGATCGGGGAGAAACGGTTAGTGCACAACACTGTCAGTGAGGTGTTCAAGGGGGCCCGCTTGCCGCGGCTGGAACTTCTACTGACGTTGGTACGCACCCTCATGGCATACGACGAAGATGGCCAGCATTGCCCAGCTCCACCTGCGGGATCACCGAAGCTGAAGGTGTGGCGCAGTAAGTGGCGTGCTTTGGAGGTCCAACGCGCCGTCGTCCGGCCGGCGAGAAGCCAGGTAGCGACTCGGCAAGGGAGCGCTGTCCCCGAGGGCGAGCGGGCGCAGTTGTCCGGGGAATCGGGTGCGCCGGAGGACGAGGGTTCGTCGATGTTGGCGGCGGCTCAGCGGCAAGCGGACGGTATCAAGGCGGTGGCCGCGGCCCGGTCTGAGGAGGTTCTCGCTAGTGCTCAGGCGGATCGTGATCAAGCGGCCGCCGATCTGGCACGCGTGCGCGACCGTGCGGCCCAAGAGTTGGCGGCGGCTCGAGAAGCTGCACAGCGGGAGCGGGAACGGGCGGCTGCGGATGCGGAGCGCATACGGGAGCAGGCGGCTGTCGATGCCGCGCGCGTACGCGAGCAGGCGGCGAAGTCCGAGGAGCAGAACTCAGTCTGGCAGACCGGAAAGCCGAGCTATGTGGAGGACCCAGCTGCTGGAAAGACGGAGGAGGAAAAACCAACAACCACTGGTGGCAGAATGGCTGGTGGCAATTTCCAAGACATCGTGGATGCCTTCTTCCCCTATCGAAACCGGACCGCCCGAGGACGAAGGGGTGTGGACGCGGAAATCCAGTTGGACGTTAGTCTGGACGAAATCGTGTTTGGTGCGAATAAGGAAATTCAGGTGGATACGGCGGTCGTGTGTACCGTCTGCGGTGGCAACGGCGCCGCGCCCGGCACTCTTCCCCAGACGTGTGACAAGTGTGAGGGCCGCGGTGAGGTAACCCAGGTCGTCAAGTCCTTTCTCGGCGAGACCCCGACCCAGCGGCCCTGCCAACAGTGCTCCGGATTCGGCACGGTCTTGCCAACCCCGTGCTTTGAGTGCACCGGTGACGGCCGCGTCCGTGCGCGACGCACGCTCACCCTGCGAATCCCGGCCGGTGTTAACAACGCCGACCGTTTGCAGTTTGCGGGGGAAGGCGAGGTAGGTCCCGGCGGTGGCCCGCCGGCCGATCTGTACGTGGAGGTCAGAGAGAGCGCCCATCCGGTCTTCCAACGCCAGGCTGACGACCTGCACTGCACGCTCACCGTGCCGATGACCACTGCCATCCTCGGCGCGACAATCCCGCTAGAGACTTTTGACGGAATACGGAATATCAGCGTGCCCCCCGGTGCCCAGACCGGCGAGCTGATCCGTCTGCGAAATCTCGGCGTCACCCAGCAGGGCGGCAAAAGTCGCGGCGAGCTTGTCATCCAAATCCAGGTCACCACCCCGACTCGTGTCGACGTCGAACAAGAACAACTGATTCGTCAGTTCGCGGCCCTGCGAGGCGAGGAGCGAACCAATCACCAGGGCCGTTTCTCTCGCCCGCCCGACACACTCAACGGGCCCTGAGACCAGCAGATCAGCGTGTGACCGGTTTCCGGTCCTGGACGGACACGAGCTTCCACACGTCTGTCCAAGCTCGTCGTACGCCTGCGCTGCACCGCAGGCAGCTGGGGTTGGTATCACGCCGCCTCAAGAAGCGAGAGCCGGGACGTCCCGCCCCCTCACGGAAGGGAGAACGGTGACAGTGACGCCGGAAAGAGCATGCACCACCAACCTGGCCCCGAGATGGCAACCAGGCTGAGTGCTGCATCCTTCCCATACGCGCGGACCGGCGAATGCAGGCCGTTACGGGGCGGGACGGCTTCCGGTGAGCAGGGTACGCAAGTATTTGGTCTGGGCGGCGAGCAACTTAATGCAGCGTTCGGTGCCACCCTTCAGGAACGGCAGCACCAGCAGGGCCGGGAAGGCGGCCACCATGGCCACCAGCATCCCGGGGGTGAGGAGAGCGACCAGCAGAACGCGCTGGAGAGCGCCCAAGGCACGAGGAGAGGGAAACACGGGAAGAGGCATGACACCAGTAGAAGACCGCGCCCCCACCATCACCTAGCGTCCTGAACAAGCACGGTACGCCTCGGGCAACACCGAACGGTCCCGCACGAACTGTTGCACTCCACCACTCCCGCCACTATTCAAGTTTCCGTTCGATGCTGTTCCGCGATGTCTTGTTCAGAAAGCCCCGATAAAGCACACCGCAGCCACCCAGACGAGCCCCGGTCCCTTCGCAGGACCAGCGCGGCTGATCGACGACTCGTACGACGCGGAGCTCACCGACGCCGGTCAGGAACCGCGACGAGACACCGCCTTCCTGGGGAAGGGGGTCGGTGACCGGCGGCCGCCCCTGGCGTGGCAGCGTGCGTTGCTGCAACGAGTTGCCAAGCGTTCTACCTGCGCAAACATCCCCGGCTCCCCCGACGCACTCGGGCGTTGCAGCGTGGCACGGTGGCGGGGCGGGTCGGGGGAGGATGTGGGTATGAGCACGCGTCCGATGCTGACCCAGCGCGAGGCCGCCGCGGCGTGCGTTGCCAGCCGCAGCACGATCCGCCGACGACGCGAGGCAGGCGACCTGCCCAACTCCGTCCACGACGAAGTCCGCGGCTACCTGACCCTGGTCGAGGACCTCGGCCGCCGGGTTCCGCCTCAACGCCCCCGCGCCCCCGGACACGCCTGCGGCCGCCCCGGCCGGGAAGGGGAAGGCGGTCGTCGTAGACCAGGAGGACGTCGCCGGACTCCGTGCCGAACTCGAACGCGCCCGCCAGAAACACGACCTGACCCTTGCCAGGGCGGAGTACGGACGGCAGCTCGCGGAGTACGCCTCGGCGTCTTCCTCAGCAACCAGAAGAGCCGGCGCGACCGGCTGAGCGAAGACCAACTCACCCAGCTCGCCAACCTTGGGCTGGAATGGGCGGCGTAACCGGAGGTTGTTACCGACAACAGGCCCTTCCTCATCGGCTCCGTGACCGAACCGGCGCGACACGGCCCTCGAGGAGCAACTGGTCGCCCTCGCCGGACTCAACTGAGCGAGACCAATTCGTAACCAACTACTATCCGTTGCGCAACTGCGCCGCCTTCCCCAATTCTCATTACGTTCCGTAAATGTATGTGCCCACAGGGGTGTGTGAGCCTCTCCGTCCACGCTAAACAGGCGTTTCACGGCTCACTTGGATCGGCAAAAGTGGTGTCAGGCAAGCGCTAGGGTCTCTATCGGTGACGTCGTCCTCGTGACTTCACAGCTGCTTTTTCTTCACGGTCCCGCGGGCCGGGGAGCGAAATGCTGCCAGGCCTATCTGACAGCGAGCTGTGAGATCGAGAGGAGGTGAGATTCATGCCTGGACGTCATCGTCGTGACCGCCCCGACCGAAGTTGGTTGAGGACGGTACGTCGAGCAGGTGGAAGGGGGATGCGACTGCTACCGGTCGTCTACTACTCCGACCAGCTGTTAGAGCAGTTGCCCCACTGGTACGAGAGGGTCAGCTCCCTATTGCACGTAGGGAGCTGACCCTCTGCCCGGGCCAGCTGTTCTTGGGGCCGCGCATCTCTGCAGGGTGCGTGGCCCCTCGGCGTTCAGCTGGTCACGCATGAACGGTGCGGGGAAGTCCTTCCCGGCTACGGCTGAAAGGCTGTCCAACTATCACACCTGCCCGGAGCGTATCGAGTGGCCACTTAGATGACAACTAAGTGGCCACCCCGCCCCACGAACTAACCAGCTCCCGCTGAGCAGCAAAAAACGGGACACCCCGAAACCGGCAGAATCCTGCTGCTCAAAAGCCGAACGTTGCCCTGGGGCTGGTCTCCCAGCCGTCGTCGGGCCAGACCTGGCGGCCGCAGGTCGGGCGCGGCCAAGCGGCGGCCTTCCGCCGGTGCTGGGCTTCCCCCGCTGCTGGCGCTCGCGCTGTTCCTCGGTACGTGCTGGATGCGGCGGTCCGGCTGGGGCGTTACTTCATGAGGCGCAGCGTTTTCCTTGCGGTGCGCGGCCTGTGCCCTGGTCGACTTGGAGTTGGGCGTACATGTCGAAGGGTTCGCCGTTGGGGGTGTCTTGTGCCCATACCTTCAAGGTGGTGATGCGGGTCCAGGAGCTGCCGGATATTTCCGGCACGATGAGTGCGTCGCCGATCGCCACCGTGGTCTGCGGGCAGGAGACCGTGGGTGTGGTGACGAAGAGGTCGGGGCCATCGCTGGTGGATGCGCCGGGCACGCGGATACGGACGTTGCCATCGGGCGAGGTCCAGGTTTCCTCGTTCACGGTCAGGACCGTTTCGTAGGTGCCGCGCTTGAACGGCGGCTGCACGGTGGCTTCCGGGGCGCCCGCTTCCGTCCCATCGGCTGATGGTGTTCTGCCGGTGGGGCGGGTGTCCGGTGCGGTGGAGGTGCCGGCCGTCGGGCCTCCGGTGGACGTCTTCTGGTTCCGGTCGTCGAAGAGGCCCGCGGCTGCCCAGGCCGCCGCAGCCACACCCAGCGCGGTGACCGTACTCACCACCCACATCAGAGGCGGCGGCTTCCTCCTCCTACGCGCAGTGTGAACCGGCGCTTCGTCCCCGCTCGCTCTTCCACCAGGATCAGCCACCTCTGCGTGGCCACTCGCTGCGGTGGAGGGCCGGCCCGTCATCGCCCCGGTGCCGGCGCCCTCGGTTTCCAGGCCAGAGGCCAAGCCGTCAGGGACGGGTACGGCGGAGGTCGGTGGGGCGGTTGGGGTACGGGCGGCGTCGGCCTGTTTCCAGCGGCGCAGGCATTCCTCGACCGCGGGTGGGCCGCCCAGGACCCGGGCGATCGGCTCCACCGTGGTCCAGCGCGGGAGGCGTTTGCCGTTGAGGGTCTCGGAGATCGTGCTGACGACCACGCTCGCGGTCGGGTCGGTCAACCGGATCCGGCGCACGATCTCGGTGTAGCTGGGCTTCTTCGCTTCCCGGTGCAGGTGGCGCAGCCAAGCGGCGAACTCCTCGACCGGGTCCACCCGTATCTCCCGCTCTCGTCGCTGTTCGGCGTCGTTCGCCGTTCTTCGGCCCACCCCACCGAACACGCCGACACTGCCTCAATGAGTGGTGTCAGACCGATCCGTACCACTGGAAGGCACCCATCGTGATGATCCTCATTGTGCCGCTCGTCGGCCTCGTACTGGGCGTACTTGGCCCACTCCTGGCCACCGCCGTCGCGGTTCTGGCCCACGACCCCGCCCGGCGCGCCGACGCCCGTCAGGTCCTCCACCTCCTTTTGGCCCGCCCCCTGCTCAGGCGACGCCAACTCGAGCACTACCCCCAGCCACCCGCCCCGTGACCCATGGCAAAGCTCCGGAGTTCAGTGCAGGAAGCCGAAGAGACCGTTTCTTTTGGCTTCCTGTCGGTCTTCGGCCTCCTCGGCGGCACGGGCCTCGGCCGCTTCCCGTTCGCGGTTTTTGATGCTGGTGCAGATGCTGCAGTCGCTGCCCGGGGGTCTGGTCTCCCAGCCGTCGTCGGGCCAGACCTCACGGTGGCAGGTCGGGCACGGCCACGCGGCAGCCTTCCGCAGCCGCTGGACCTCTTCCTCCTCCTGGCGCTCGCATTCCTTCCGGGCGCTCTGCTCGATGCGGCGTTGTTCCTCGCGTGCGTGGTAGGCGCGGTGGTCGTCGGGGTTGTCGAGGGCGTGCTCGAGGGTTTCGAAGGTGGGGTGTCCGTAGCGCCACCAGACGGGTCCGTGGGGACCGTGCTGTTGGAGGCGGGTCAGGGTGGTGGCGAGGACGGGGATGGTGCGGGTGTAGTCGCGGTAGCCGTCCTTGGAGGTGCGGTCGTAGATGCTGCCGCCGTGCCACGTTCCTTTCCAGCAGGCGGTGGACAGGTCGCGGATGCTCTTCATGCGGTTCATGGCGGTCTCGGGGCTGACGTTCTTGGCGAAGACCAGGGCCAGGGGCGGGTAGCCGGCGCGGTGGGAGTGGTCCCACCGCGTCGACCAGAACGGCACATTCCGGCCCTGGTGGTCCTTGGCGGTGCGCTGGAAGAACCGGCGGTAGCTCTCGATCTTCCGTGCGACGACGGTGGCGGGCTCGGTATGGTTGTCGACCTCCACGAACATGACCGGCACACCGTCCTCCGGCGCCGTGAGGACCGCGTCCGCGCGCAGACTCCCCCGCGCCGGGGTGGTGAACGTGCCCGAGACCGGGAGGGGCACTTCGGTCTCCCAGCCGCGCAGATGCCCCAGACCTGGAGGGCGGGCCGGCAGTACACGGGGCCGGGCGGGTACCGGGGTGCCGGCCGGGCTACGGCGGGCGACCGGTTTGGTGGGCAAGGGCGGGGACTGGCGGAACGCGTCGATCGTGTCCGTGACCGCCAGGGCGTGCGGGGCGCCGGCCTTCGCCGCCTCGCGTGCGGTGCCGCCCATCTCCCGCACCGGACGCCCCGCCTCCGTCGCCGCCGAGGCCAGGCCGGCCGTGGTCAGGTTCCACAGATCCCGCCACACCGGCCGCCCCGATGCCGACATGAACGAGGTCCGGCCCACCGACTCCACCAGACCGACCGAGCGCAGGTCCTTGCACGCGTTGCGGACCGTCTGCACATCCGACGTCCCCGGTAGCACCAGCTGACGCAACTGCTCCGCGGTCGCGACCTTCACGACCCCGAGCGCGAGGAGCACCAGGCCCCGGTTCTTGGCCGTCGACTTGTACGGCCACGCACTCGTCCCACCCACCTCTGCCCCACCCCTCCCTCACCCGGCACCCTCCCGGGGCCGGCTCTTCCCTTCGCGGGTCGGGGCGGCTGCCCGCGGCCCGCGCCGCCGCGACCACCAGCCGGAACCCCTTTCACCACAACATCAGTGGTTAAAGAGGGTTGTCGGCGCGGCAGGCAAGCCCCGAAACGGGTTCTGACCTGCACCGGAACCGACCTGCCCGACCATGATCACTGTAGGGACGAGTGTAGGGGGAACTGTAGGGACAGGTGTAGGGGAAACCGTGAGGTCCGGCCGGGTCCTGTCCAACTCACCACGGATGCACCATGTTCCGCTCAGGCCGTGGTGAGTAAGGGCCCCAGGAGCCGACGCACGTCACCGGTCGCAACCGCTACGGCGATGAGGGCCTGCACCCGGGCCGGCCCAACGCTTCTTGGTGTGTGAGTGCACACGGCGCTCCGATTCCCCGTCTGCTTGCGCTACGGTGCTTGCGGCTGGACGCGCACGCCATCCGCCGCAGGCCCGACGCCCACGTCGCCGGGTCAGCGATCGGCCAAGGTCTCTTCGGGGCCCGCGAAGTCCGTAACGGTGCTCTCCACCGGCGGTCGACGTGGGCAGGCCCGCCGGAACCGGAGACCCTTCATGCCCCGCAACCAGAACACCGCCGCGCAGCGTGCCCGCAGAGCCCAGACGGAGTCAGGCGGGAAGTACACCGCCCTGCTCCGCGAGGCCGAAGCCGGCGGGCCGCCGAAAACGTTCCCCTTCCGCAGCCTTATGGCCGAGTGCGCCACACGGCCAGAGATCCGCGTCGACTGGGGCTACGACCCCGAGTTCGATTGGTGGCCCGGGCCCGCGATGTTCGACTCCGTCCTGCTCGGCGGCCCCGTGCCCTGCGGCACGGTCCTGGCCCTTGCCGGCGCGCTCTCCAGCCTGGAGCTGCGGGGCGACCTGCACGTAGAGACCTACCACCGCCTCGAGAGCGCGCTCGTGTCCTGCGAGGGGCGGCGCTTCCAACTCATTCTCAACCAGGACCTCCTGTACGAGCTCTGTCGCACTCCCGGCTGCTCCCACCGACCAGTCAACGACTGGGCTATTCCCTACTGCGTCGACCACCTCTGCGAACGCCGGCCCGACGAGCTGATCACCATGGCCAGCGAATGGGGCCACGCCCAGTACGAGGAGTACAACGACAGCCCAGGAGACGCACAGGCAGGCAAGGAGGGCGACCTCCTCGTGAAGGCCGCCACCGGCATCGGCGCCTGCACGGAAGTCACGGCCGCGCTCCTCAAGGGCTGCTTCACCGACCCGCAGGACATCGAAGACACCTATGGCGTGACCGAGGAGAGCATCGCCATCCGCCACGGGCTCGCATACGAGCGGCTACGCCTGGCTGGAATGGCCGACGAGGAACGTGCACGCATCCGCCTGTCCGTCGACGCGTCCTGCACCGCATGCAGCGGCCCGCTGTCCGTACGGAACCCCCGCTCCGTACCGCCACAGTACTGCTCCACCACCTGCGCTCCGCCGCCGCCTGAAGAGGCGCAGCATCCTAACCCGTGGGTCACGGAGCCGACCTTCTGAGAGCCTTGGCGTCGGCGGGCCGGCGAACACTCCTCGCCGGCCCGCCCCCACCCCCGCCACACACATGCCCTGGCCTGCCATGGTGAGTAGCCGCACAGCGAACGCACCGTCGGTGCTATCACAGCACGTGCAAAGCTGGGCCCTTGGTTAGTTCCCCGGACCGGCAGAGCTCCGGTACCAGCGGCCATGTGCGGGCCGCTGGTAGGTGGTAGGGCGGCCCGCAGCGCGCCTCGGACACGCGCGTGTCCCGATCTGAGGTCTCTTTGCTGGCTCAGGACCGAATGTCGTCCTGCGTCGTCGTTCTCTGGAAGAAGGCACGTAGAGGCTCGTCAATGGCATGCTCACAGCTGCTGCAGCCAGCTGCGGCGTCGAGACGCGGTGCGAGGTCCTCAGTGTCGTGGGGGGTGAGGATGAGCCAGCGCAGAACGGCCTGTCGCACGATCAGCCTCAGCTCACGCAGCTCGGTCTGCCTCTTACCCTCCTCCTGCTCTTTGAGCAGGTCTCCGTGTACGTATCGAGATCGCGCGTCGTACGCATCCCGTACTGCCTTCGTGACGAGCTCGCGCAGGGATGGGGGGAACAAGGCGGCCGTGCGGGTCTGCATCTTCTTACTGATGCCCTCGTGATTGTCATTGGGGCTGGCCATCAGAGCTTCCAGAGCGATGACGTAGTCCAGGTGCAGCTCATCTATCTCTTGCTCCCACACTTCGTTGTCACTGTGGGTCCGCTGGTAGGCCTGCAGCAGATGTCGTGCGGCTCGTTCTAGCCGTCGGGCACGTTTCCTGGGCAGCTTGCGGCCGCTGGTGGCCCCGTCCATGACGGCGTCGATCCTGGTTGTTACTGCGGAGCAGAAATCCTGCATCCGCGGGAGATCGGCCGGGGCGAGGTGAAAGCTCCCGGTCTCGCGGTCCTCGAATTCCATTGGAGTCCCGTGGCGGCTTGCAATGGTCTCGATGGTGGTTGGCACGTCGTTTCGGTTCAGTTCGAAGTACCGGCCGCGCTCGACTCTGAACACGGCATCGACGTGCAGCAGGTCCTCGCTCCACAGGATGAGGGGAAGCAGGGCTCTCCAATGGCGGACTTCCGGTCGGGGGCCGCTGGATTCGAACCAGTGGGTGCCTCTGCGGTCCGACATACGGCCAGGGTTCGGGGCGTGGACGAACGGCGCACCGGCCAGGAGATCGAGGTCGAGCCCGCCCGGCTGAAGGCCGTGGAGAGCAGGCATGGGACCCAACTGCTTCAGTTCGTCGGTGGTGAAGGTCTGCAGGGTGTAGTGACCCAGCGGAATCTGTACTCCTTCAGGAAAATCACCGGTCAGCAGCAGCCAGTCCTCTACGCCCGGCGCCGGCGCCGTACAGAAGGCAACGAAACTGTCCGCGACCTCTGCCACCGGTACCGCCGCCCCTTGAGCGATCAGACGGGTCGCGTCGCCCAGCCCGGATGCACCCAGAAGTACGGACCATCGGGGCAGCCAGTCACCGGTGAGCTTGCCGTAGAGGTCACGGTGCTCCGATATCGGTGCCGCCAGAGCCACCGCGTTACTCAGGTCCTCCCACTCCGGCCGTATTGCAAGCGCTACGTCGGTAACAGCCTGGGGAATGGAGGGCAGAGTATGTGCCTGCTCAAGCCAGAAGAGGACGGCTTGACGTAGCTGGGAGGTGTCTTCCATGCGGCACAAAACTAGCGCACCCTCGCCAGCTACCGAGCCGTCTCCTCAACTCCGAGACCGGCCTGTGCAATCACCTCTACGCCTCCTGCATTCCGCACCGTCTGGCGGCGCATCAGGAACGAATCGTGATGAGTTACCGGACCGGCAGAGCTCCGGTCCCGGCAGCTGTCCATGTGGAGATGCTCCAACCTGGGATGGCCTCGGAGCAGTACAGCGACCTGGCGAAGACCCGCAAAGGCACCGCCGACTGAACACCAGCCACGCCGCCTGACCTCGATGAGGTGTAAGTACGTACGTAGCAGGCCGGACATCGTTGGGCGGGTGCGCCAATCACGGAGGACTTGTGATCCCTCACCCCTCATCCAGTCCGGCGCGAAGCGTGATGTGCGCAAGGACGGGTTCTCGGCTGTGGGATGACGTTGACTGTCGGGTTCAGCGCGAGGGGAAGCGACCAAGCTTCCCGGATGGCGGAGATCAGTGGGCGTGCGCTGTAGGGGGACAACCCGAGTTCCTGTCTGGCTTCGGCTAGAAGCTCCGGATCTCCGCTCGTACCAAGTGCTTCCGCAGCTTGTCTACGGCGGTCGAAGCCTTCACTGCCGAAGATGTCGAGGAGGGTGAGGGAGAAGTAGGCGTAGGCGGCCGCTTCGTCGATGAGTTGCCGTGCTGTGTCAGGCAGGGTGGGATGAGGTGCCCTGTGAAGATCTTCAGGTGAGTGGATGGCGAACTGTTCTAGTGCGAGCTGGACCTCGAGTTCGGTGCACGGACAGGCGCCCCTGAGGTGGGCGCCCAGGGTTCGGAACGCGTTGAGGATCTCGTGGGTGTCGGGCGTCCACTGTTGCTTACTGAGCAGGGTGCGGAATCCCGCCAGGGTCTCGGCTAGTTCCTGAAGTACCAAGCCACGTGCGATATCGGTCAGTTCGTCGGACTGTGTCCTTTCGCGGGTCTCCATGATGTGCCGGCCGTAGCGCAGCAGGTCCCGGGGGATTCCTCCGGACAGGACGTGGGCCAGCATCACGTATGGGTCGGAGAGGCCGGGGGCTCGTCGAGCGAGCATGGCTCGGGATTCGAACAGGACCGTGGGCTGTACATAGACGACGTCGTCGAGGGAGCTGTCGGTAACGTCGCGGTGGGGCAGTCCGCGGCGCACGAACGCGGCGCCGACGTCTTCGGCTACGGAGATCAGGTAGTGCACGTGGGGGACTCCAAGGATGGCCTTGATCTCGCTGAGAAAGGCCAGCGCTTGGGTATCCGATCCGAGGCGGTCTACCTCGTCAATCGCGATGACGACCTTACCGCCTCGCCTCTTGAAAGTTCTCGCAATGCTTCCCAGCACCTCGCGGAAGTCTGAGACCAGTTCCGGAAAGTTCGGGGGGACTGTGGAGATAGATGTGCTGTGGGTTGTGCCCAGAGTCAGTATTTGGGAGGCACCGGTAGCCATGGCTGCGGTTGACATCTGTGTGGTCTGTAGCCGGTACAGGTGATTACGGCACTGCGTCACGAGTGCCGGCTCAGCGGGACGCGGTTCCCAGGATCCTGCTCTCACCAGTGCAAGACCGAGAAGAGCGAGCGCCATGCGCAGGGGGTTCTCCTCTTCAGCAAGGACGGCCTGCGCCTGGGGGTTGCGAAGAACAAGGATCAGCAGGATGAACAGCATCGTGCTGCCGATCACCGGGCAGTACTTGCGGGCGGCCTGTCGTAGGGGGCCTGCAGGAATGCGCCAGTTCTCCTTGACCGCCTTCCTGCAGAGGAACCATACGGCGAGGTAGAAAACTATTCTTCCGAGTACTTCTGGAGACAGCCCCGCGAGTCGTTGCTGCACGTCCTTGTCGGTGAGAGCCCAGACCGTACTCCCTCCTATGAGGGCAACGCCGGCCGCCGTAGCAACGAGCAGTGCGAAACGCCCAAAGTAGTTCCACCGATTCGCCCGACGTAGCCGCCACCAGACTGCGCCAACAAGAAGCAACGAAACGGCCGTTCCTGCTGCATGGCCACGCCAAGTGTCGGTAGCCAACACACGTAGCGTTTCCACGTGCTGTGCGGCACGTGCAACCGCTGTATCGATGCGTGCCGAAGGCACAGAACGGGTCGCCGCAGCCGAACCCAGTACCACGAGTGCTAGGGCTGGAAGGGCAAAAGCCGACCACCTGAGCATTCTCTTGCATCGCGACCAGGCATGTCGTAGTGCTCTGCGCACATTGGACAGGCGTGTGAATTCGGGTACCTCGTACCCTTCGTGCTTGATGTAGGTCTCACATAACTGGACCGACAAGGAGAGAAGGAAGTCATGAGGCGCGTAGGTGGCTGGAGCCTGCGCCAGCACGCCGAAGTCGGCGTCTTCGACGGAGCTCTCCAGAAGCGTGGTTTTCCCCGCTCCGCGTGGACCGCAGACAGCGATGGTTCCAGCTTCGATCTGTGCGAGCTTCCGCTTCAGCAGTAGGGCTGCCGTGCTCTCGACGACGTAACCGCGTTCGCGCGGGGAACGCAGACCGTCGTAACTTTCCGGCGCCAACAGTGAATCTGGGTCGTCTCCCAGCAGGATACGAATCGACCGGTCAACGACGGACGCCATGCCGTGGGTGCGTAGATCCCGGCCCCAGTCTGCCGCCTTCAACCGGTACTGAATGCTCAGGACCAATGTTCCCAAGGCCAGCCAGCCGGCTCGAAGACAGCGCCGCGTATTTCGCCAGGCAGCCGAGCCCCGCCTGTGGAGCAGAAACAGCATTCCCGCAACTACCGCCGCTAAGAACACCAACGCTAAGAAGCCCCACAAGGAAAACGCCGCAACGGCTGCAAGGACCGCAGCCAGGCAACCCACCCACGCGCCCCATGCTGTGTTCGCTGCGGCAGCATTACGGCGTTCCCGCGTCTCGGAGAGGGCCTCTTCCGCCTCCCGTGCGGCACTGAGCGACTCACTGCACGCCGCATGCACTCGAGCGACGTTCGAACTGATCCGCATGTACCGCCGGACCGAACCAGTGGTTACGCCAGCACGCTTCCCCAGCAACCGCGCGGTCTTCGGATCCGCCAGGGCCGCCTCCAGACAGCGGCTGTAAATCTCATCCTCGGTCGCGGCAAAGTCGCCTAAGTAGGCCAACCGGGCCTTCCACTGCTCAAGCACCGCCACCCAATCCTCCCCTAGGACAAGACCCGGATGTTAGCGCTTGGCGAAGATGCGAGCCGTCACTTTGCGGAGCGGAGCTACGTCTGCTTCAGATGCTGGTCACCCGGCAGTCGCTGCGGGTTGCTGGGCAGGTTCTCCGCATCCAGTTCATCGACGTTGGCTTGGGCGTCTGGCGGCAACTTGCGCGCCGACGGCGGGAGCACAACTGAGGCCTAGTAATGTTCGGCCACATGAGCATCCCTACCCCGAGGGGGGAGCGAGAGAAGCTAATCACTGCTCTCACCCCCCAGCTGCGCAGACACTTGAAGATCCGCGCTTTCGAGCATGGAATGGACATTCAGGACGCCACCGAGCACGCCATCAACGCCTGGTACTCGGCAGACGGCCTGCCTGAGATCAAGACCGACGGCGCGAAGACCTGGGGCACGTTCCTCCCGGTCGGAGGACCGGACAAGTTCAAGGCTGCCTGTTCGGAGCGCGGCGTCACTTACGTCCAGGGCCTGGCGCAGGCCCTCACCTTGTGGCTCGACAACCACCCCTCTCCCACCAGTCCTTTGGTGGCTCAGCCGGTGGTGCGGGTGATAGTGGCCAACCAGAAGGGCGGCGTCGGGAAGACGTTCATCTCGTCCGGTATCGCGCAGGCACTCGCAGAAGCGGGCCACCGGGTTCTGATCGTCGACTACGACCCGCAAGGGCACCTCACCGCGGAGCTCGGCTTCGAGGACGTCATGTACGAGGACGATGTCGAGACGCTCCTCATGCACATGGACGGCACGGCCAAGGGACACATCGGCGACCTTTTGGTCGCCCTGGACCAGAAGCGCTTCGGGGAGCGTCTTCATCTCCTGCCGGCGTCCGACGACGCGTTCCTCCGTGACGTCGCGCTCTCGAAGGTCTCGTTCAGCGAAGCAGCCCTGGAGCGCGCACTGGAGCCACTGGAGGCCGACTACGACGTCATCATCATCGACGGTCCGCCCAGTCTCGGTCTGAACATGGACACGGCTCTGTACTACGTGCGGCGCCGTGACGGTGAACTCGCCGACCGTTCGGGGGTCATCACCCCTGTGTGGGCGAATAAGGCGTCGCACAGGGCGTTCCGTCTGCTGAAGAGCCAGAAGGAAGACCTCTGCCGCAAGGGCCGGATCCAGGTGGACTACCTCGGTCTCGTCGTCAACGCATACGACAGCCGCCGCGGCAAGCTCGTCCAGGAGAACAAGGACCAGTGGGAACTGAGCAGTTCCCCCGGGGTGCTGGCTGTGATCGGTGACCTCAAGGAAGGGCGTGAGGCGGCGGACGGCGAGATCCCTCTGCTGGAGTACGCCCCGGACAGCGAGCATGCTCAGGCAATGCGTGATCTGGCGAAGGAACTGGCGGTATGAGCGAGAACCAGCGGCAGCGAGTCACGCGCGGCTTCAGCATGGATGAGGACGGCCAGGACTCGGGAAAGCCCGCGCCACGGCGCGTCCGGACCCGACAACAGATCATCAACGGTGAGGGGAAGCGCCCGCCGGCTGCTGTGCCCCTAACGCAGCTCGCGCACAATCCGTTCAACCCCCGTGAGCAACTCACCGAGCTTGAGGAGACCGCTGAATCCCTTACAGCAAGGGGGCAGGTCCAGCCGGTCGCCGTGGTGCGGCGTGCCGCGTTTCTGGCCACGCACCCCGGCCTGGAGGAGCAGCTCGGGAAGGCCGAGTACGTCGTCATCGATGGTAATCGGCGTCTCGCTGCTGCTGGGCTGGCTGGGCTGGCGGAACTGCGGATCGATGTGAATGACGATCTCGCCGCGAGTGCCGCGGACATGCTGGAGGGGGCGTTGATCGCAAACGTGCATCGCGTGGACGTTCCGCCGCTGGATCAGGCGAAGGCGATCCAGGAGCTTGTGCGTGTGCACGGGTCACAGGGCAAGGTGGCGAAGCGGCTCGGTAAGACTGCGGCGTGGGTCTCGCAGCGTCTGGCTCTTCTGGAGCTCACTCCGGAGCTGCAGGAGAAGGTGGAAGCTGGCGAGTTGAAGGTGGAACCGGCCCGTCGTATTGGCCGTCTGCCGAAGGAGGAGCAGGCCGCAGCAGCTGCAGAAACCGTTAACGCCGTTAATGCTCCACGCCAGCGTTCGCCAAGGCGGGTCCTGGCGCAGAGGGAGAACGGTGACACCGTTAACGCCGTTAATACCTCAAGGGCGGGGACGGAGGATGCGAGCAGCGCCTCTGCGACCGTTAACGGCGTTAACGGTGAGGGCACGGAGCCTGCTCAAGCTCAGCTGGTATTGCCCCCTTCCGTTACGCCATCCGAGGTGGTGGATGCTTTGGTCGCCCACCTGTCGGTGTCGGAGCTGACCGCGGTCACGGAGCTGCTCGTCGACAGGATCGGCCACGAACAGACTCTGGTGACTCAGGACTCCACCGGGTAACGGTGCCCAACGCAAAAAGCGGCCCCCGCTCCGGGTATGTCCCGGGCGGGGGCCGCTGCATGGTCAGGCGTGGTCGTCGTGTTTGCGTCGGCGTGACTGGGCGTCGGACACGAGCCGGGTCTCGCCCGGGTGTTGGGCGTTCCAGTTTTCGGCGCAGATCTTGTGGACTGCTTCCCCGGTGTGGGAACGCAGTGGTGTGGGTTTGCGGCAGGGGGCGTCGCGGCGGAAATGCAGGGCGTCACGCCAGTCGAGCAGTAGCGGTTGCCCGGGGGTGGTCATGGCCGGGCGGTGGTGGGTGTGGCGGTGCCGGGTCGGCCTTCGCGGCGTCCGTTGACGCTGGGCGTCTGGGCGTGGTCGGGGCGGGCCTGGATGATGGCTCCGGTGTGCTTGCCCTGGTACATCGCTGTGTCGGCGGCCCGCATCAGGGTCGGTAGGTCGGCGCTGGTGACGGCGGCCGGGGTGGCGACTCCGAGGGAGACGGCCAGCGGCAGCAGTCCGCCTTCGTAGGGGACCGGCCGGGTCATGAGTCGGGCGAGGTGCTCCAGGCGGAGCTGTTGGTGGCGGGGTTGGATGCGGGCCAGGGCGGCGAATTCGTCGCCTCCGAGTCGGCCGGCGAGACCTTGAGGCCCGGCCCATTCGGTCAGGCGGGTGCCGATCGCGGCGAGCGCGGTATCGCCTGCCGCGTGTCCGTGGTTGTCGTTGAGGCGTTTGAAATGGTCGGCGTCCGCGAGGACCAGGACCGCTTCGTCGGGGTGGCGTTCCAGGAGCCGGCGGGCGCGGGTGGTGAAGGCTTCGCGGCGCCAGGTGGTGGTGAGGGGGTCGCGGTGAGCGGCGGTGAGGCGTCGGTGCAGGACGGTGGTGTGCAGGGTCCAGCCGGCCAGCGGTACGACAGCCGCGGTGATGTGCAGGGCCTTACGCGGTAACAGGGCCGTGGCCATAATGGTGACTTCCTTCTCATTTCAGGTATGGGTCGGAAAAGCCCGGGGCTGCCGTCTGTAGCGGCGGCCCCGGGCGCTTGTGTCTGTGGGTCAGTCAGGCGGTGAGCATGGTTCCTGCGGCTGCGATGAGGTCGTCGGCGGTGCGGATCGCGTGCTCGCGGGCCGTGTGCAGCGCGGTGTCGTGGTCGGCGTCCCGCATGGCGTAGACGGCGGCTGCGGCGGCTTGGGCGATCGGGGCGAGTGCGGGCAGCAGGATTCGTACGCGCAGGAGCGGGCCGGTGATCGCGGAGCGGGTGAGGTGGGAGTCGGCCCGGGCGTCGGTCCAGTCCTCGCCACGCAGGCGGAGGTCTTCGCGGATCCACATGGTGCGGCGGTGATCCGCGAGTGCGGTCGCCAGGTCGGTGACGGCGGCCAGGCCCTGGATACGGCGGGCGGCGGCTTCGGCTGCGGCGCGCTGTGCGCGCTGGCTGAGGTGCTGGAGGGTTCCGGTCAGGAGGGATCCGGCGAGGGTGCCGAGAACGGCGAGGACAGCGGTTAACACGGGACGGTGTCCCTTCGGGTCAGGCGGCCAGAGGGTGTGTGGCCGCAGGTGTGATGTAGCTGTGCGGGTCGGCGGGGGTGCCGTCGTGGCACTCCAGGCACGAACCGATGGTCCGCAGCGGGAGGCAGTGGTGGTAGCGCCGGCGGCAGGCCGGGCAGGTGCTGCGCCGGGCCATGGCCCGGTCCAACGCGAGCTCCTTGGCGAGGGTCATGGGCCGGACGGGCAGGGCGAGGTCGATGCGGTAGAGGTAGGCCATGCGCGTACAGGTGCGGGCCGGCTTCGTCAGGCAGGCGCGGCATCGCAGTTGCGCGACGGGGTCGTGTCCGCCGGGCCGCAGGCCGAGCGCGCGCAGCTGGCGGCGGGTGGCCAGCCCGTCCGGGGAAGCTTTCCAGTCGAAGGTCTCGATGGCCGCCGACGGCGGTTTGGCGTACGGGTCGACGTCGATCACAGCCGTCTTCGGGCCGCTGTTCACACTCATGACGCGCCCCGGGAGCCGGGCAGGCGGCGGTGGGGCGGGAGCGGGTGGCGGGGGCCGGGCAGGATCGGCCGGGGTCGGCCGGTGTGTTTGGAGGGACGCGGGGCAGGAACCATGACGATCACTCCTGTGAGCAGGGGTGAAAAGGGCGCGCCGGAAGCCTGGGGAGGTCGAGGGCGCGCCCTTTTTGTTTGCCGGGCGGCGGTGGGGCGGGAGCGGGGGCAGGACCGGGTGATCCGGCTGTGGTGGGGCTGGGGCGGCCGGTCAGAACGGGGGGCCGTCGTCGAGGACGCTGGTGTGCCGGGTGTCGGTGAGTGAGGCACGGCGGATCTTCAGGCGCCAGTCGCAGGGGGCGGGAGTGCCGGGCGGGGTGTCGAGTTCGTCCAGCAGGACGATCAGCGCGTCTTCGTCGGGCAGTTCGATGCTGGTGTAGGTGCCGCACTCGCAGGGGGCGGTGAGGGTGGCCGGGTCAGCGGGTGGTGGTGGTGAGGATGTCGGCGTGGTCGAACGCGAGGTCCGGGAGCGCGTTGATGGGCCACCAGCGGGCGTCGGCCGCGTCGTCCAGCGGTGTCGGGGCGGTGAGTTCGGGCAGGGTGGCGGTATAGGCGACGGTGACGTACCGGCCGCGCGGGTCCCGGCCGGGGGCGTCGAACGCACCGACCTGCCGCAGCTCGTCGGCGGTGACGGTGATGCCGGTCTCCTCCTTCAGCTCGCGCACGGCGGCCTGGAGGGACGCCTCCCCGGCGTCGACGTGTCCTCCGGGGAGCGCCCAGGATCCGGCGTGCGGGTCCCAGCGGCGCTGGATGAGCAGGACGTGGCCGGCGGCGAGGAGAACGACGTCGGCGGTGTAGCGGATCGTCTCGTCACGGCTTTCGGCGGTCATGCGAGTCCCTTCTCGGTATGGGGCAGGCCGGGCGGCCTGTCCGGTCCTCACCGTCCGGTGGCCGGGGGTGGTGAGGGCCGGGCAGGTGGCCGGGTCAGCCGTGGATGCGGTTGCGCTTGATGACGGCCTTGCGGATGTTCACGGTCGTGCCGCTGCCGGTGGTGCGTCGGCCGGTCGGCCTGGCGGCGAGGACGAGGGCGACGAGGAAGGCGAGGGCGGCGAAGGACATGAGGGCTTGTCCGGCGGCGGCGAGGATGTCGTCGAGCTGGGCGAGGCCGGGGGCGGCGGCGCCGATCCCGAAGCCGGTGAGGGCGATGAGGCCGCCGGTGGACAGGGCCAGCGCGCTGTACTGCCACACCCACCCGGGCACTCGTGTGGGGGCGGGGGGCTGGGTGAAGGCTGCGGGCATCGGAGCCGGGGGCTGGGTCGGGTGCTGCGGGGCGGGGGGCTGGAGGGTGGCGCGGGTCTCTTCCTCGCGGCGGATCAGGGACCAGACGCGGGCCATGTAGAGCTCGTCGGAGAGGAGGTCGCGGGCGTCGGCCGGGTCGAGGGGGAGCCGGTCCGGGAGGACCGGCGGGACCGGTGCGGAGGTGAGTGCGCTGGAGGTGTGGGTGGTGTTCATGGCGAGCCTCCGGGGTGTCAGGCGGTGATCTGGGCGATGGCGGTGGCGAGGCTGGAGAGGGCGTTGTTGACGGCGGGGGCGATGCCGGTGGAGGCGAGGAAGAAGCCGAGGAGGACGGCGGCGAGGGCGGGTCCGAAGCGGAGCGATCCGGTGCGCAGGAGGATGGCGACGACGACCAGGAGCAGGACGACGGCGGAGATGGTGATGCCCATGAGCGCGGTGTTCCTTCACGTTGGGTGACTGGTTAGGGGGTGTGGTGTGGGCCGCCCACGGCGGTGCCGGGGGAGGGCCGGGGGTGCCCTCGGGGGCGGGTTTCGGGGCTTCGGCGGGGGGTGTGGTGTGGGCGGCCCACGGGTCCACATGCAGGTCAGGGGCTCCCACGCGCTGTGGGGGGCCCACAGCGCGTGGGAGGGGTGTGGTGGGCGGCGTGTGGGCCGCCCACAGCCTGAGTTGTGGTTACTGGGTGTTGCGGGTGGCGTAGGCGTGGATCGCGGCGGCGAGGGTTTCCGCGAGGTAGCCGGCCTTGGACTCGCCGTCGTTTCCGGCGCGGACGCTGCCCTTGCCGGGGCGCTCGACGCCGACGGCGCGCAGGAGCCGGTTGAGTTCGGTGCCGAGGGCGACGGGGTCGGTGTCCATGCGGGTGGCGAGGTCGCCGGTGTGGATGCGGCCGCCCGCGGCGACGATGTGCTGATGCGCGTCAGCTAGGAGCTGCGGGACGGGGTTGGGGCGGTCCTGGGGTGCTCCGGCCTGGCGGATGACGCGGCCGAAGTCGGCCTCGATGACGGTGGCGTTGCCGGGCGCGGCCTGGTCGTGCTTGCCGTCGATGGTGCGGGCCGCGGCGAGCATGTCGGAGAGCAGGTCGGAGCCGAACCGCTGCGTCTTCGCCGGTGCTTCGGCCGTGGCGGTCGCGGCCGGTGTGGTGGAGCTGCTCGCGGCGCGCGGGCCGGCCGTGCCGTCCGCGTCGTCGTCCACGAGCCCGGTGTTGGGGATGCCGGTGAACTCGTCGATCGGTGGGTGGAGGATCTCCATGTCGGTGTAGGGGTGGGTGGTGTGGTGGAGCTGCTTGCCCTTGTAGATGCGGGGCAGGATGCGGCCCCAGCGGCTGGCGTAGTACTGGGCGGGTTCGGTGTCGAGGAAGACGTCTTCCAGGCGGGGCCGGCGGTCGGCGTAGGTGACGGACAGGGCCCGGATCTGCTTCGGGGTGATCCGGTAGGCCTTGAACGCGGTGGGGTCGGAGACGACGTCGTCGGCGTCCGGTGAGGAGTAGAAGCCGCAGCCCTTGTACGGGGCGGCCTTGGGGTTGATGCGGGCCCCGCCGGTCGGGAAGAGGTGGGAGAGTTCCTCGGGGTCGGAGACGCGCATGCCGACCCGGACGCGGGACTGCTTCTTCATCGCGGCGGTGATGACGTCCTGGGTGGCGCGCAGCCCGCAGTCGACGACGCGGACGCGGGCGGCGCGGCCGGTGTTGACGATGGTGTCGAGCTTGCTGAGGAGCTTGGGGGTGAGTTCTGCGATCTCGTCGACGAGGATCAGGATCTCGGGCAGGTCGTGGGTGACCTTCAGCTTGTCGTCGTCGACGAGCTGGTCCTGGTGCCCGGACTTGCGGGCGCCGATCCCGGCGATCACGACGTCGCACAGGATGTGGGCCTCTTCGATGGTGTCGGCGGTCCAGTCGATGAGCGGGACGGCGGCGTTGCCGTCGGTGGCCCAGGCGTGGAGCCAGGGCAGGCTGATACCGGCGCCGGTGACGTCGATGTGCATGACGACGGTGTCGTTGGTGCGCAGGGCTCCGGCGTTGGCGACGTTGACGGTGTTGGTCTTGCCGGAGCCGACCTGGCCGACGATGAGGGCGCAGTCGTCGACGACGGCGATGCGGGCCTCTTCGGCGTCGGGCTTGAGGCCGAGGGGGATGCCGTCGTAGATGCTGGTGACGGTGGTGTCGCCGGGGCCGTCGGGCAGGTCGATCTGCTGGGCGAGGACGTCCTGGGCGGTGACCCGGATGAGGGTCTGCCCGTAGGTCTCGCCGTCGCGGATCTCGATGCCGCCGCCCTTGGGCAGGCGCAGGTCGACGGCGAGCTTGCGCACCGCGTCGGCGGGCAGCTCGGGGGTGTCGGAGGGCATGGTGACCAGGACGGTGTAGCCGACGCCGCCCTTCCACGGGCGTACGCCGTCGACGGTGTGGTTCTCCAGGCGGAAGAGGCGGTGGAGGCGGTCGTGCCATTCGCCGGCCCGCTTGTTGGCCCACTTCTGGAGCTTGCGCTGGTGGCGTTCGGTGCGGGCGGCCTCCTCGGCCTGGACCAGGCCGCGGGCCAGGGTGATCCCGGCAGCGGCTCCGGCGGCCCACCAGCCGGTCATGCCCCAGGTGAGGGGGGTGTGCTCGGCCAGCGCGGAGGCGGTCCACCCGCCGGCGGTGAGCCAGGCGGCGCAGCGGGCGACGGTGTGGCCGCCGGGGCGCCGCTGGTAGAGGTCGGCGGCGGCCTGGGCGGCGGCTCCGGCCCCGGCGACCAGGAGGGCGTGGGAGGGGGGCAGGCCGGTGACGGAGCCGGTCGCGGCGACGGCGTAGGCGCCTCCGGCGACCAGGGCGGCGGAGGTGGCGGGGGAGTGGTGCCAGCCCCAGTCCAGGGCGGCGGAGGTCGAAGTCGTCTTGGCGGCCATCGGTGCGGGCTCCTTCGTACGGGCAGTGCGAGGCGGGAGAGAGGCGGGCGGGGCGCGCACGGTGGAGTGCGCGGCCCGGGGCGGTGCTGGAAGCCGGCCGGTCAGACGTCCCACATGGCTTCGCCCTGGTCCCCGTTGCGGGGGTCTTCGTGGCGGGCGATGTCGGGGGCGTGGAGGCGGCGGAAGGACGGCATCAGCTCCTGCGCGGCGGAAGCGGCCTGCATGAGGAGCTGGTGGACCGTCGCGAGGGCTTCGACGACCGTCTTGTCGACCGGGTAGACCTCGTTGGAGCGGGTCTGGAGCAGGCTGATCGTGGCGGCGATGTTCTCGATTCCGGCCGGGACGCCTTCGTACTCGGCGGCGACCTGCTTCATGTGGCCGGGCTCGTAGCGGGCGTAGACGTGGGCGATGTCCTGGGTGACCGCGACGAGCCGGGAGGGCTGGCGCTGGTCGTAGCCGCCGTCCGCGCGGCGCTCCAGGATGTTCCACATGTGCTCGCCGGGCCGGGGCTCCTCCAGGCGGCGCAGGTCGTGCTCGTGGACCTTCGCGAACAGGGGGCCGACTTCCTGGGCGGCTTCGGCGGCCCGGTGGAGCAGGGCGTAGACCTGGGCGACCTGGTCGGCCATCCGCTTGTCGGCCGGGTACTTGTCGGCGGTGTTGACCGCGAGCTGCCGCACCGCCTCACCGACTGAGGCGATGCCCTCGGTCAGCCCCCAGTACTCGGCGGCCACGGCCAGCATCATCGGCGGCTCGTAGGCGGCGTACGCCTCGCGTACGGCCTCGGTCTCGGTCTCGAAGACGGACACGCAATCTCCTCCGAAGTGGTCGCTGCCGAACGGGTCGGCGGGGGTGGTGGTGTGGCCGGGCTCGTCGAAGTCGGTCAGGGCGTCGGGGCGGGTGTCCTTGGCCCAGCCGTCCTTGGCCCTGCCCATGAGCCGGGTGTGGAGCGTCTTCGCGAGGTGCATGGCCCAGCGGGTGCAGCGGACCCCCCACTTGGTGCCGTTGCGCGGTGCCAGACGCAGGAAGCGCAGCAGGCCGCCCGTGGCGGCGGCGATCCCGCGTCCGAGGAGGCCGGGGATCATGGCGAGGGCGCCGACGGCCCCGGCGGCGACCTTCGCCGCCGCGCTGCGCAGCAGGTACCGCATCCCGGCCCGGCCCTTCTTCGCTGCGGCGGCCCAGGCGGCGCGGGCCCGCTTGCGGGCCTGGTTGGCGGCCTTGGC
>Ga0196960_10000190_pt1 | contig 24678 bp, 20 predicted proteins | sample S3v_5metaG_FD_183187 | JGI IMG/M metagenome (GOLD analysis project Ga0196960, IMG submission 183187) | Soil microbial communities from Anza Borrego desert, Southern California, United States - S3+v_5 | ecosystem: Environmental > Terrestrial > Soil > Desert | place: USA: California | collected...
CCGCACACGATCGTCCACGGCGAGGGCCCGGCGACGAGCCGGGCGGGGGAGCCGAGCCGGACGTCCACGCCCGCCCGCGCCGCCTCCGCGCGCAGCAGCGCCTCGAACCGCGCGCGGTCGACGTGCCAGCCGTGCCCGTTCGGGTCGCGGAGGAAGTCGACCGCGTACGGCTCGTCCGACCCCCACGCCGCGACGTTCCCGTACGACGGCAGGTGCCCGTCCGCGCGCAGCGCGTCCGCGGAGACGCCGAGGTCGCGGAGCACCGGCGCCGCGGCCGGCGGGAGCGCCTCGCCGACCTTCACGTCCACGCCGGAGCCCGCCTCCAACAGCACCACCCGCAACCGCGCCCGCGCGAGGACGATGGCTGCCGCCGCGCCCGCCGGCCCGCCGCCCGCGACGACGGCGTCGACCGCCTCGCTCACGCCGCCCCGCAACGCGCCGCCGCTCAGACCCGCCGCCCCCCGAACGGCTCGATCCGGCGCATGTAGGCCACCGTGTACTCCTCGTTGTCGTGCGGCGCCGCGTCCACCGCCGCCTGCAGCACCGCGTCGCGCTCATCCCCGACGAGCCCCGCCGCCTCGGGCACGTGCAGCGCCCGCCGCCCCCGCAACGGATGGACGTGGTGCTCGAAGCCCACCTGCGCCTCGACCTGCAGCCACGGCCCGAACGCCCCGTCCGCCGGCCCCGGCCGCGTCTCGACCACCCCGAGCTTCCCGAACACCGAGACCATCTCGTTGATCCCCTCCGGGCCCTTCGGACTCAGCCACCGCAGCCAGTACGCCCGCCGCTCGAACGCCGCCCGCCGCTCACCCATCGGCAACGACTCGTCCATCACGAGCGCGTAGTCGTGCTCCGTCAGCACGTCGTTCGGCACCCGCGCCGGCCAGAACGTCGGCAGGTACGGGTCGTACCGCCGCTCGAAGCCCATGTTGTAGCCCGACAGGCACGACGCCGTGTCGCCCTGCCACGGCACCGCCATCCACCGCGTGATCGAGCCCGGCGTCTGCCCGTACAGCGGCCCGTCGACCAGCGTCACCGCGTCGGGCGTCAGCGACCGCCCGAGGTCCGGCTCGGGATCGCCGATGGCCCGGTGGCGCAGCCGGAACGGCTCCATGAACATCGAGGTGTGGCGGATCGGCCACGTCATCTCGCAGCCCGGGTGGAACGCGTCGGCCAGGCAGAAGTCCAGCGCCGCGCGGTCGAGCATCGCCGGCTGCTCACTCACCGGCAGCTCCTCCACCGTCCGCGCCGGCCGCGTGTCGAGATCGAGGTCGTCGACGAACTCGCCCGCCGCCCACAGCTCGAGCAGCCGCAGCTGCGTCCCCGACAGCATCATGTGCTGCCGCGGACCGACGGGCGGCCGGCTCATCGAGTCGCCGTAGATCCACGGCCACGGCAGCGGCGAGACGCCGTCGCGCAGCCAGTCGCGGAACGCGCGGAAGATCTGCCCGCGCAGCTCCTTGTGCTCCTCCAGCGGCGAGGAGAGCCGCGCGAGGTAGGAGGGGTCGAGCAGGTCCTCGCGCCCGCCCTCGCCGTACTTCGTCGCGAAGCCGTGGTTGACCCACTGCAGCCCGGAGAGCCGCTCGAAGATCGGCAGCACGTGCTCCATGAACGACACGCGGTCGGGGAACGGCAGCTGGCCGGTCTGCACGAACGCGTCGAAGAGCAGGTCGTGCATCGTGCGGACGGTCTTGAGGTCCGGCCCGTAGTTCGGCGGCGCGGTGATCACCCACGCGGGGTCGACGGGGATCGGCCGGCCGCCGATCGTCACCTCGGCGGTCACCGGGCCGTCGGAGACGTCGTCGTGCCAGTTGTCGTTGTTGGCGAAGTCGGTGAGCACCGAGCCGTCGCTGGACGCCGACACGCCGTGGCCGCCGAGGAAGAGGAGCCGCCCGGCGTCGTCGGTCCGCAGCTCGCCCAGCGACACCTTCTTGCCGAGGAACGTCCCGCTCCCGAACCGGTACTGCGGCCCGTGCTTCGACGCGCCCTTGATCGTGATCGAGCCGCCGTCGATGGTCAGCCCCGCGCGGTCCGCGCCGAGCACCGACCCGTTGCGGAGCATGGACGGCGCCTGCTGCGGGTCGCGCGCCTCGGGGATGTCGAGCGCGATCTGGAACTGGTACCACGCCGCCTTCGCGTTGGCGACGTGGACGCTCCACGCGACGTCCGCCACGTCCGGGGTCAGCTCCGCGACCGCCTCGCCCGCCGCGTTGTAGCCGTACACGCGGAACCGCGCCGCCTGCCGCTTCAGCGCGCCGTGCTTGTCCTTGTAGGAGCCGGCGGGGAGCGGCTCGGGCCGGTCGACCTCCGGCCCGATCACGTAGTGGTCGACGCTGTCGCCGACGCGCGCGATCCCGATCGCGGGGTGGATCTTCGCGCGCACGATCGAACGGTCCAGGCCCTCGGGGTCGACCTCGATGGGGCGCGGCTCGGTCGGCTCGGCCAGCGGCACGTCGTTGCGCTCGCGCCGCAGGTCGGCCGCCGCCTGGTAGACGACCCGGCGCGCCTGGGCGATGGAGCCGACCGGCTCGTGCTCGGGCAGCGCGTGCCACGTGTTGAACGCGAGGTCCTCGCCGTACGCGGCCTGCCCGGGCGCGTCGACGTCCTGGCGGGGGAAGGTGAGCGTCGCGACGTGGATCGGCGGCGCGACCGTCTCGTCCCACCGCTTCGTCGCACGGTCGAGCGGCGTGTGGTCCTCGTCCCCGCCGAACTGGACGAGGAAGTGGAACGCCGCCTCGGCCTCCAGCAGCCGCGCGCGGAGGTCCTCGTGGAGGTAGGTCGGGTCGTCGGTGGAGAGGCCGGGAACCGGGTCGCCGGCGCGGCCCGCGGGGACGAGCTTGTACTTGACGAACCGGCCGTCGGTGCCGAACTTGAACGGCAGCCCGCTCCAGTACGGCGTCGACAGCACGCTCGGGACGACATGGCCCATCTCGGTGATGATCCGGTTCGTCTTCGGGTGCGCCGCCAGGTACGGGCCGTAGTCGCCGTCCACGACGCCCCCGTGGGTGAAGTCGCAGAAGTCCTGGAGCGTGTCGACGAAGAAGACCGGGTGGTTCTGCAGGAGGAAGTCGTGCGTCGGCGCGTCCTCGTTGGGCGGCAGGATCTTCTCGCCGGGGACGCCGAAGAGCTTGATCCCGATCCCGCACGTGAGCTTGAGGTCGGGCGCGGTCGGGACGTTGTCGCTGGAGAACCGGACCCACGCGTCGTAGCCCGTGCCCGCGAAGACGCCGACGCGCAGCTCCTCCGGCAGGTTCGGGCGGATCGTGAACCGGCCGCGCGCGATGCCGTGCGGCTTGAGGAAGACGGGCCGCATCGCCGGCTTCTGGCCGCCGCCGAGCCGCCGGCCCATGACCATGTCGACGAACATCTTCCGGAGCGCCTCGACCGGGTCGGCCGCGCAGTCGGGGGCCGCGTCGGCCGGGGGACGGGCGTCGGACGACGACTGGAGGTGGTCGAACACGGGTGCTCCTCTTGCTTGGACAGCCGACGTCGAGCAGACAACCAGAATCCGGAGTGGATTGGTAGTCGTTCGGCGGACACTTGGCGGGGACGCCGTCGCGTGGTGCGTCGGCCGTCGGTCGGACCGGCTTCCGGGGTCTCCCACGAGTCTCCGGCACCCCTTGCGTGCGGCGGATCGGCGGGGGTACGGTCGGCTCTCGAACCGACGACAGGACAAGGAGGCGTGCTGTGACAACCACCGCGCCAGACACCGACCTGAAGGCCCGCCACCGCAAGATGTGGGCTTCGGGCGACTACGCGTCGATGGTCGAGACGTTCCTGCTCCCCCTCGGTCCCCGCCTCGTCGAGGCGTGCGGGATCGGGCCCGGGATGAAGGTGCTCGACGTCGCCGCGGGAACCGGGAACGCGTCGCTGCCGGCCGCCGAGGCGGGCGCCGAGGTCATCGCGAGCGACCTGACCCCAGAGCTGCTGCGCGCCGGCCGCCGGCGTGCGGAGGCGGCGGGGCTGGAGGTGGAGTGGTGCGAGGCGGATGCCGAGCAGCTCCCGTTCGGCAACGCCGCGTTCGACGTCGTGCTGTCGGCGATCGGCGTGATGTTCGCGCCGCACCACGAGACGGCGGCGGGTGAGCTCGTGCGCGTCTGCAAGCCGGGCGGCACGATCGGGCTGCTGAGCTGGACGCCGGAGGGGATGGTGGGCGAGCTCTTCCGCACGCTCAAGCCCTTCGCGCCCGCGCCGTCGCCCGGGGCGCAGCCGCCGCCGCTGTGGGGCTCGGAGGAGCACCTGGCGGCGCTGCTGGGCGACCGGGTCGAGGTGCGCTCGCAGCGCCGTGACGTGCTCGAGGTGACCGCGTTCACGCGGCCGCGGGACTTCGGCGCGCACTTCAAGGCGAGCTACGGCCCGACGGTCATGGCCCGCGCCAACTCCGAGCGGGAGGGGCGGGCGGAGGAGCTCGACGCCGCGCTCGACGCCCTCTGCGACACGTGGAACCGGGGGACCCCCGACCACGCCCGCTTCGAGATGGAGTACCTCCTCACGGTCGCCACCCGCCGCGACTGAGCGACTGCTACTCGGCCCGCCGCGGCGCGCTACGCGTCGCGGCGGCGCCGGTAGGTCACGCGCAGGTCGTCCTCCCACGCGCCGGGCGTGGTCGCGAGCTGCCACAGGCCGTCGAAGCGGTCGGGCCTGAGCGTGGCGGCGTACCGCTGGTCGAAGCCGGGATGGTCGCGCCAGAACCGCAGCACGCCGCCGGCGAGCGCCGCGCCGTACGTCCGCCGCACCCCGCGCTGATCGAAGTACTCCAGCACGAGCCCACCGCCCTCCTCCGGCGCCCCGATCACCCCGATGCTGTCGGGGAACAGCTCCACCTCGTTCGTCGCCCGCTGGATCAGGAACCGCCCGCCTTCCAGCCACTCGTGCGTCACCGCACCCGCCACGACCCCGTCGAACCGCGGGTGCGTCGCCTCGGTCTCCCACGTCCCGACCAGCACGTCGAACGCCGCCAGGGCCGGGTCTCGCTCGCTCGTCGTCATCGTGAAGCAAGGACCCGCTCGCAGGCCCGAACTCATCGCTGCCGTCAGCGGGTGGCGGCGATGACGAGGCGGGAGTCGGGGGTGAGGGGCTCGTGGTCGAAGCCGCCGGTGCAGCGGACCTCGGTGAAGCCGGCGGTGTGGAGCATGGCGACGAGCTCGGTGGCGGCGTAGACGCGGGTGGAGAAGACGCGGGCGTCGCGCTCGCCGCTCCCCTCGATCAGCGTCTGGGTGGTCTGGAGCACGCCGGTGGCGACGTCGAACGCGCGCTGCTCGAGCAGGAGGCGGCCCGCGCCGACGCGCTCCCACGGCTGCGCGGCGTCGTCGCGGACGACCTGGTCGCGGTGGATCGTGTCGATGACGAGACGGCCGCCCGGCCGCAGCACGCGGGCGATCTCGGTGAGCACCCGCGCGTCCTCCTCGTCGCCGAGGTAGCCGAGCGAGGAGAAGAGGTTCAGCGCGCCGTCGAAGCTCGCGTCCGCGAACGGCAGCTCGCGGTAGTCGGCCGCGACGAGCGCCAGCGACGCCGCCGCCCCGCCCGCCGCGTCGGCCCGGCGCCGGCCCTCGGTCAGCAGCGCGTCCGACCGGTCGACGCCCGTCACGCGAAACCCCTCCGCCGCCAGCGGCACCGCATGCCGCGCGAACCCGCACGCCACGTCGAGCACCGCCGCGCCCGGCGCGCACCCCGCCAGCCGCGCCGCCGCGACGGCCTGCCGGGAGGCCTCCTCCTCGTCCACCGACCCCGCGTACGCGCGCAGGTAGAAGTCGCCGAAGAACGCGTCCAGCGTCTGCTGCGGGGTGAGCGCAGCCGACGCCATCAGGCCGTGACGAGGTCGAGCGCCCAGGCGCCCTGGCGGTCGGCGCGGTCCGCGAACATCTGCGCGAGGCGGCCGTACGAGATGCCGTGCTCGGCCGCGTCGTCGTCGAGGTTGGCCTCGTCGACGTAGGTCCAGATGTCGTGCCAGACGTAGTTCCACCGCACGCCCTCCGGCCACACCTTCTCCACGCAGGAGGCGTGGTGGATCGTGACCGGGTAGCCGGCGTAGGAGGGCGCGACGAGCGCGATCACGTCGGCGTTCTGCTCGACCACGTCGATGTGCTCGATGGCGGGATCGGCCAGCAGCGCGCTCACCGCGCAGCCCAGCCCGAGCCCGTGGATCAGCACCCGCCCGTGCGCGTGCGCGAACAGGTCGGCGTGGTCCTGGAACTCGGCGGGCGTGTCGGTCATCACCGGCTCCCACCCGGCCGGGTTGCGCACGCGCAGCGTCGTGTACTCGCCCGGCGGCACGACGGCCTCGGGGTCGTAGTCGTGCTCGTGGGCGTACGCGAGGTCGATCGCGAATCCCTCGTCGGTCTGCACCTCGCGCGTCAGCGCCGCCGTGGCGCGCTCGGCGGGCTCGAGGAACGAGGTGACCCGCCAGGCGGCCTCGCGGTCGGTGATCTTCGGGCGGACGATCCGGGCAGCATCGCACGCCGCCCGGCCGACCCCGCGCCCTCAGCCTCGCCTGGGCTTCAGCACCAGCTTCCACCGCACGACGGTCTCGCCGCGCAGGTGGCTCGTGATCTCGCCCTGCGTGTCGGTCTGGTCGTACGGCATCGTCCGCGTCCCGGTGATCGTCAGCGTCCGTCCCCGCGCGAGCGCGCCCGTGCCCACGTTCTTGCGCACCGTCAGCAGCCCGCCGGCCGGGATGTGGTTGGCGGGATCGTCGTCGCCGTGCGCCTTGAAGCGGTCCAGGCCGACGAAGTACGGGCACTCGTCGCCCCACGTCGCGCCCGTGCTCCCACCGGCGCCCGTGTCGAGCCCCTCCAGCGCCAGCTGCCCCGGCTTCCCGCTCGGCAGGTTGAGCGCCGCCTGCACCGTCAGCCGGTAGGTCCGCGCACCGCAGCCGGTCGTCGGCGCCGTCCGGGTCAGCGTCCGGTTGTTCGGGCACGTCTGCGTGTGGGTCCCGGTGACGGTCCCCTGGACGACCGGCGCCTTGGCCCGCGCCGAAGCCACGACCGGCGAGACCTCGTAGTTGAACCCCCACCGCGACGACCGCCCCTGCCGGAACACGACGATCTTGCTCGGCTGCTTCGTCGCGAACTTCAGCGACGCCGTCCCCGACCCCTGGCCGGAGAACGGGTGCGTCTCGAAGTCGTCGCCGGTGCAGGTGCCGCGCTCGTCGAGCGTCCAGCGGGACTCCTGCGTGCCGGAGAACGTGGCCTGATACACGCGCGACGGGGTCTGAGCGGCCAAAGCGGTGGTGGTGGGGAGGAGGAGCGCGAACGCCATGGCGGCGCCGGCGCGGACGGCGAGCTTCATGGCGCCCGAGGATGGGGCGAATCCGGGCCGCCGTCATCCCCCGAAGGTCTCGACCTCTCAGCGGTGGCTGAAGACGAGCAGCGCGACGTCGTCGGTCGCCGCCCCGGCGGTGCGGCCCATCTTCGCGAGGACGTGGTCGGCGACGCGGCCGGGCGGGAGGCGGATGTCGGAGAGCGCGTCGCGGAGCCGGTCGAGGCCCTCGTCGAGCGACTCGCCGCGGTTCTCGATCAGCCCGTCCGTGTAGAGCGCGACGGTGGAGCCGGGCGGCACCTGGACCGTGACGCTGTCGTACGCGCTCGCCCCGATCCCGATCGGCGGTCCGGGGGTGAGCGAGACGTACTCGGGCGGCCCGTCGAGCGGCGCGATCAGCGGCGGCGGGTGGCCGGCCGAGGCGGCGGTGAGGCAGCGTTCGACCGGGTCGTAGACGAGGACGAGCACGGTCGCCATCCGCACGTCGAGCAGGTCGTCGACGCGCCGCGCGACCCGTTCGAGCACCCGGTCGGGCCGCTCGCCGTCCAGCGCGTACGCGGTCAGCACCGCCCGCAGCTGGCCCATCCGCGCGGCGGCGGCCATTCCGTGCCCCATCACGTCGCCGATGGCGATCACCAGCCGCCCGTCCTCCAGCTCCTGCGCGAGGTAGAAGTCGCCGCCGACCTCGCGCCCCGCCGTGCCGGGCAGGTACCGCGCGGCGGTCGCGATCCCCGGCAGCTGCGGCAGCTCGGCGGGGAGCAGGAGGTGCTGGAGCTCCAGCCCGACCTGCCGCTCGGCACTGAACAGCACCGCGTTGTCGAGCGCGACGCCCGCACGGATGCCCATGTCGTCCAGCAGCTCCTCGTCGGCGCCGGAGCTCGGCGGGTCGCCGACGACGAGCAGGCCGATCGTGCGGTCGCGCGAGCGCAGGGGGGAGGCGCGCAGCACCGGCGCGCGGCCCAGCGCGCTCGCCGCCGCGTCGCCCAGCACCTCGAGCCCGGAGTCCGCGTCGAGGCTCGTCGTCTCCAGCGCCTCCCACAGCGCGGTGGCCTCGTCCGCGTCGGCGCCCTCCACGTGGACGACGCGCAGGTCGCGCCCCGGCGCCGGCGCGCCCCGGCCGAGCAGCGCGGCGACGTCGGAGCGCACCGCCACCGCGATCCACGCCCCGAACCGCGGCACGAGCAGCTCGCCGAGCAGCTCCAGCATCTCGTCGGCCTCGAGCGTCGACGCCAGCCGGCTGCTCGCCGCCGCCACCACCTCCAGCCGCTCGTGCGCGCGACGGCGCTCGCTCTCGGCCGCCACTCGGGCGGTGATCTCGTGGAAGAAGACGCTCAGCCCGTCCGGCGTCGGCCACGCGCGGATCTCGTACCAGGCGTCCAGCGGCGCGGGGTAGTACGCCTCGAACGCGACGGGCTCGTCGTGCTCCATCGCGTGCCGGTAGTGCTCCTCGAACGCGCTGTCGAGCGCGGCGGCGAACTCCTCCCAGACGACCTTGCCGAGCAGCTCGCCCCGCCCGCGTGCGAGCAGCCGCTCGGCCTGCGCGTTGACGTACGTGAACCGCCACTCGCGGTCGACGCTGTAGAACGCGCTGGCCATCGTCTCCAGCAGCCGGGTCAGCCGCTCGCCGACGTCGTGCCGGGCCGTCGTGTCGTAGGCGGCGCCGAGCATCCGCGCGGGCGTGCCGTCGCGGTCGCACAGCACGCGGCCGCGCGCGGCGACCCAGCGGACGTCGCCGCCGGGGCGGATGACGCGGAACTCGGTCCCGTACTCGCCGCAGCTGTCGACCGCGTCGCGGACCGCCGCGTCGACGCGCGCGCGATCGTCGGGGTGCAGCGGGGCCAGGAAGGAGTCGATGTGCGGGACGAACGTCGCGTCGGTGTAGCCGAACAGCTCCTTGAGCCGGTCGTCCCAGTGCAGCTCGTCGGTGACGAGGTTCCAGTCGAACGAGCCGATGTCGGCGGCGGCGTAGCCGAGGTCGAGCCGCACCGCGGTCTGCTCGGCGTCCGCCTCCAGCCCGCCGAGCTGCAGCTCCGCCGCGATCGCCTCCGCCAGCGCGCTGAGGACCGAGACGTGGTCGGGCGACCAGTCGCGCGGCTCGGGCCCGAAGACGCACAGGGCGCCGACCGCGTGCCCGTCCGCGACCACCGGGACGCCCAGGTACGCGCCGACCATCCCGGAGGTCACGGGCGGCAGCTCGGCCACCCGCGGATCCGTGCGCGCGTCGTCGACCTGCAGTGGCCCGCCGCCCGCCACGGTGACGGTGCACAGCGACGCCTCCAGCGGCCCCTCGCGCTCCTCCGGCGCCGGGTTCAGGCCGTGGATCGCCGCGACGACCTGCCGGTCGGTCAGGATCGAGAGCTGCGCGTTCGGCGCGCCGGTCAGCCGGGCGGCGAGCAGCGCCAGCCGGTCGACGGAGGCCTTCCGCGCATGGTCGACGAGCCGCCGCGCGTGGGCCACGCGCACGGGGTCGTCGACGCGGACGCCGAGGAGCTCGTGCTCGCCCTGATCCGAGGTCGGCGGCTTCGGCATCCCATCCAGGATGCCCGCCTGGGGTGGCGAGGAACCCCCGGCGGCGCGATGCGGCACGCTCCTCGTGGTCCGCTCGTCCGCGTCCGTGCGGCGAGTGGGCACACTGCTCCGATGCACGAGACCGATCTGCACCTCGAGCCGAACGAGGCATCCGACCTCTGTCCGGTGTTCGATCCCGAGACGCTGCGGGCGCGGGGATGGGACGAGGCGCTGCTGACGGTGCTCGACGAGGCGCCGGTGGAGGAGGCGCTGGCGCTGATCGTCCACGAGGCGGGCGCGGTGCACGGGGAGGGGTGGACGGCGATGCGGGTGCCGGCCGACGCGGGCGAGGCGGAGGGGAAGACCGACGACTCCGAGGCGTGCGCGCGGCGGGACGGGTTCGTGTACGTGATGGGCTCGCAGTTCGGCAAGAAGGCCGGGCCGCTGGCGGCGAAGCGGTCGTGGATCGCCCGGGCGCCCGAGCAGGCGCTGCTCGACGCGCTGGACGGCGGCACGCCGGTGCAGCTGGAGGTGGCGCGGACGCGGTTCGCCATCCACCGCGCCGTCAACGACGCGCTCGCGGCCGCGAAGATCGAGGTGCTGGAGATCGGCGCGAGGTCGCGCGCGGCGTACATCGACGCGACGATCGCGGTGGGCGAGGAGAAGTCCAAGCGCTGGGCCGGCCGGGTCCGGGCCGCCGACCACCCGATCAACGTGGAGGGCATCGAGTTCCGCGCGGACGGGGCGCTGCTCGTCGGCCTCCGCTATCCGGTCACCGCGCGCGGCCAGGCGATCCTCGTGGAGCTCGACGACGTCGACGCGCTCTTCACCGACCCCGAGACGCCGCCCGCGTGCGCGCGCGTGTGGGTGCTGGACGGCGTCGGCACCGCGGCCGAGCCGGTCGGGATCCGCGCCCTGCACACCCACGGGGACGACCGGTTCGACGCGATCGTCGGCGACCTGGACGCCCAGAACAAGGGCGCGACCGTGCTGGAGGACCATCCGCACGGCGGCCACGCGACCTCCCGCCACGTCCGCTTCACGCTCCCCGCCGGCAACGCCGGCGGCGGCACGGTCACGGCTGAGACCGTCCACGACTTCGGCGCCGTCCGCCGCGTCGAGGGGATCGTCGTCGACCCGGCCGGGACCGCGCACTACGTCCTCGACGAGGAGGGCCACGTCGCCCTCCGCACGCTCGAGCTCGCCGACCTCGCGGCCGCCTCCGACTAGCCTCCTCGTGCCGTGTCGGGCATCGGCGTCATGCGCGAAGGGCCGCTCCACGCGGCGTTGAAGGACCTGCTCGCGTCGCCGGGGGACCGAGCCGAGGTGAAGGTCGGCCGGTTCGTGATCGACCTCGTCCGCGCGGACGGGGAGCTCGTGGAGGTGCAGACCGGCAACTTCGCGCCGCTCGGCCGCAAGCTCGACGCGCTCCTCGACGACCACCGCGTCCGCCTCGTCCACCCGATCGCGGCCGAGCGGCGGATCGTCCGCGTCGATGCGGACGGCGTGGTGCTGAGCGCGCGCCGCTCGCCCAAGCGCGCGACCGCGGCGGCGATCTTCGACCAGCTCGTCGCGTTCCCCTCGCTCGTCACCCACCCCAACCTGACGATCGAGGTCCTGCTGCTGAGCGAGGACCACATCCGCGGCCCGGAGCCGGTCCGCGTCCGCCGCCGCACCCGCGACGCCGGCGAGCGCCGCCTGACCGAGGTCCTCGACCGCGTCAGCCTCCACACCCCGCAGGACCTCCTCACGCTCCTCCCCGAGCTCCCCGCCGAGCCCTTCACCACCCGCGAGCTCGCCACCCTCGCCAAGCTCCCCCTCGGCCTCGCCCAGCGCACGCTCTACTGCCTGCGCGCGGTCGGCGTGGTGGAGCCCGCGGGCAAACGCGGCCGCGCGCCGCTGCACGTCGTCGCGGCGCCCGCATCTGTCCGCTGACCGCGGCCGAACCCTGGCGCGCCGGGGCGCGCGCATGGAAGGATGCGAAGCCGTGAGCAGCAGACCCGCCCTCGACGACCTCGCGCGGCTGCGCCGCGTGCGCGACCGGATCGACCGCGAGTACGCGCAGCCGCTGGACGTGGAGGCGCTCGCGCGGGGTGCTCACATGAGCGCCGGGCACCTGAGCCGGCAGTTCAAGGCCGCGTACGGGGAGGCGCCGTACTCGTACCTCATGACCCGCCGGATCGAGCGCGCGATGGCGCTGCTCAGGGCGGGTGAGCTGAGCGTCACCGAGGTCTGCTTCGCGGTCGGGTGCCAGTCGCTCGGCACCTTCAGCACCCGCTTCACCGAGCTGGTCGGCGTGCCGCCGAGCGTCTACAAGCAGGAGGCGCGCACCGCCACCGAGGGGCTCGCGCCGTGCATCGCCAAGCGGGTCACGAAGCCCGTCAGGAATCGAGAAGCGACCGCGCCCGCCCGCGCCTAGGGTCCCGACCATGAGCACTCTCACGATCCTCCAGACCATGCTCCCGCACACCGATCCGGAGGCCTCGCTGGCCTTCTACCGGGACACGCTCGGCTTCGAGGTGCGCAACGACGTCGGCTACGAGGGGATGCGGTGGATCACCGTCGGCCCGGCCGGCGAGACGACCGAGATCGTCCTCTACCCGCCGGACGCCGACCCGGGCGTGACGGAGGAGGAGCAGCGCACGATCGCCGAGATGATGGCGAAGGGCACGTACGCGAGCGTGAACCTCGCGACGCCCGACGTGGACGCCACCTTCGAGCGGCTGCAGGCCAACGGCGCCGAGGTCGTGCAGGAGCCGACCGACCAGCCGTACGGGCTGCGCGACTGCGCGTTCCGCGACCCGGCGGGCAACCTCCTCCGCATCCAGGAGACCAAGTAGCGCCATGGCCGCGACGACCTCCGACCCGCGCTCGCCCGCGCCCGCCGCCGCGGCCGACAGCCACGACCTCATCCGCGTCCACGGCGCGCGCGAGAACAACCTCAAGGACGTCTCCGTCGAGATCCCCAAGCGCCGGCTGTCGGTCTTCACCGGCGTGTCGGGCTCCGGGAAGAGCTCGCTTGTCTTCAGCACGATCGCCGCCGAGTCGCAGCGGCTGATCAACGAGACGTACAGCGCGTTCGTGCAGGGCTTCATGCCGTCGCAGGCGCGGCCCGACGTGGACGTCCTCGAGGGGCTGACGACGGCGATCATCGTCGACCAGGAGCGGATGGGCTCCAACCCGCGCTCCACCGTCGGCACGGTCACCGACGCGGACGCGATGCTGCGCATCCTCTTCAGCCGGCTGGCGGAGCCGTCGCTGGGGTCGCCGGGCGCGTACTCGTTCAACGTCGCGTCGGTGAGCGGGAGCGGCGGGATCACCGTCCAGCGCGGCGACAAGACGATCACGGAGAAGGCGTCGTTCACGCGCGTCGGCGGCATGTGCCCGCAGTGCGAGGGACGCGGCGCGGTCAACGACTTCGACCTCGGCGCGCTGTACGACGAGTCCAAGTCGCTCGACGAAGGCGCGATCACCGTCCCCGGCGTGACGATGGAGGGCTGGTACGGGCGGATCTTCCGCGGCTGCGGCTACTTCGATCCCTCCAAGCCGCTGGGGAAGTACACCAAGCGCGAGCGGCACGACCTGCTCTACCGCGAGCCGACGAAGATCCAGGTCGACGGGATCAACCTGACGTACAGCGGGCTGATCCCGATGATCCAGAAGTCGATGCTCTCCAAGGACGTCGACGCGATGCAGCCGCACATCCGCGCGTTCGTGGAGCGGGCGGTGGTCTTCACGACGTGCCCGGAGTGCGAGGGGACGCGGCTGAGCACGGAGGTGCGGTCGTCGAAGATCGACGGGCTCTCGATCGCGGACGTGTCGGCGATGCAGATCTCGGACCTGGCGGCGTGGGTGGGCGGGCTGGACGCGCCGTCGGTCGCGCCGCTCGTGACCGCGCTGCGGGAGGCGGTGGAGTCGTTCGTCGACATCGGCCTCGGCTACCTGTCGCTCAGCCGGCCGTCGGGGACGCTGTCGGGCGGCGAGGCGCAGCGGGTGAAGATGATCCGCCACCTCGGCTCGGCGCTGACCGACGTGACGTACGTGTTCGACGAGCCGACCGTCGGCCTGCATCCGCACGACATCCAGCGGATGAACGAGCTGCTCCTGCGGCTGCGCGACAAGGGCAACACGGTGCTCGTGGTGGAGCACAAGCCGGAGACGATCGCGATCGCCGACCACGTGGTGGACCTCGGGCCGGGGGCGGGGACGGCGGGCGGGGAGGTGCAGTACGAGGGCACGCTCGACGGGCTCCGCGCGAGCGGGACGGTGACCGGGAAGCATCTGGACGACCGCGCTGCTTTGAAGCCCTCGGTGCGCAGCGCGTCGGGTCCGTTGGAGATCCGGGGCGCGTCGGCGCACAACCTGGCCGATGTGGACGTCGACATCCCGCTCGGGGTGCTGTGCGTGGTGACGGGCGTGGCGGGGTCGGGGAAGAGCTCGCTGATCGGCGGCTCGGTGTCCCCGCGCGAGGACGTCGTGACCGTCGACCAGAGCGCGATCCGCGGCTCGCGGCGGTCGAACCCGGCGACGTACACGGGCCTGCTCGACCCGATCCGCAAGGCGTTCGCGAAGGCCAACGGCGTCAAGCCGGGGCTGTTCTCCGCCAACTCGGACGGGGCGTGCCCGGCGTGCAACGGCGCGGGCGTCATCTACACCGACCTGGGGCCGATGGGCGGCACCGCGACGACGTGCGAGGAGTGCGAGGGGCGGCGGTTCGAGGCGTCGGTGCTGGAGCTGACGTTCGGCGGGCGGAACATCAGCGAGGTGCTCGCGATGCCGGTCTCCGAGGCGTCCGCGTTCTTCGCGGACGGCGAAGGCAAGGTGCCGGCGGCGGCCAAGATCCTCGCGCGGCTGCAGGACGTTGGGCTCGGCTACGTCACGCTCGGCCAGCCGCTGACCACGCTGTCGGGCGGCGAGCGCCAGCGGCTGAAGCTCGCCGTGCACATGGGGGAGAAGGGGACCGTCTACGTGCTCGACGAGCCCACCTCCGGCCTCCACCTCGCCGACGTCGAGCAGCTCCTCGGCCTGCTCGACCGGCTGGTGGACAGCGGCAAGTCGGTGATCGTGATCGAGCACCATCAGGCGGTGATGGCCCACGCGGACTGGATCGTCGACCTCGGCCCGGGCGCCGGCCACGCCGGCGGCCGCATCGTCTTCGAGGGCGCGCCGGCCGACCTCGTCGCCGACCGCTCGACCCTCACCGGCCAGCACCTCGCCGCCTACGTCGGCGCGACCGACTGAGCCCGGCCGCCGGGCGGCGGTGTTCAGACGCTGACCGCCCGGTGGCGATCGGGCCGCGCAAGTGGGATGCTCGTGTCCGGTATCTCGGGTCACGAGGGAGAGGCACCATGGGTCTGTCGGACGAGCTGTCGTACGCCACGGCGACGGAGGTCGCGGCGCGCATCCGCGCGGGTGAGCTGTCGCCGGTGGAGGTGGTCGAGGCCACGATCGCGCGCATCCAGGAGCGCAACCCGTCGCTCAACGCCATCGTCTTCGAGGGGTTCGACGACGCGCGCGCGGCGGCCCGCGACGCCGAACGGGCGGTCCGCGAGGGCGCCGAGCTGGGGCCGCTCCACGGCGTCCCGACCGCGCTGAAGGACCTGTTCGACTTCAAGCCCGGCTGGCCGGCGACGTTCGGCGGCATCCGCGCGCTGAAGGACAACGTCATCGACGCGCACTGCGGCTTCTCCGAGCGGATCGAGCAGGGCGGCGCGGTGATCGTCGGCAAGACGAACAGCCCGGTGATGGGCTACCGCGGCGTGACGGACAACGCGCTGTTCGGCCCGTCGCGCAACCCGTTCGACCTGACGCGGAACACGGGCGGGTCGTCCGGCGGCAGCGCCGCCGCGGTCGCAGACGGGCTCCTCACCGTCGCCGAGGGCACGGACGGCGGCGGGTCGATCCGGATCCCGGCGGCGTGGTGCGGCGTCTTCGGCCTGCAGCCGTCGTTCGGCCGCGTGCCGAACCTCGCCCGGCCCAACGCGTTCGGCGGCACGAACCCGTTCCTCTACGAGGGCCCGCTCACCCGCACCGTGGCCGACGCCGCGCTCGCCATGACGGCGCTCGGCGGCTACCACCCGGCCGATCCGTTCAGCCTGCGCGACGAGCCCGACTACCTCGGCGCGCTGGACCGCGACATCAGCGGGATGCGGATCGCCTACAGCCCCGACCTCGACGTCTACCCCGTCGACCGCCGGATCGCCGAGACGGTCGAGCGCGCGGTCGCCGCGTTCGAGGAGGCGGGCGCGCACGTGGAGGAGGTCAAGCTCGGGATCACGCGCGACCAGCGCGAGCTCAGCGACCTGTGGTGCCGGCTGATCATGCCGCTCAGCCACGCCGGGTTCGCGGGGATGAAGGCGGCGGGGCTGGACATCGAGGGCGACCACGCCGACGACCTGCCGCCGCTCTTCCGCCGCTGGCTGGACGCGACGCGCGACATGACCGCGCTCGACGTGATCGCCGACCAGGTCATCCGCTCGGAGATCTTCGACGCCGTGCAGGGCGTCTTCGCGACGCACGACCTGCTCGTGTCGCCGACGCTGGCCGCGATGCCCGTCGAGAACGCCGACGACGGCGACACGATCGGGCCGACGGAGATCGAGGGCGTCGCGGTCGACCCGCTCATCGGCTGGTGCATGACGTACTTCACGAACTACACCGGCCACCCCGCCGCGTCGATCCCGGCCGGGCTCGTCGACGGGCTGCCGGTGGGGATGCAGATCATCGGTCCGCGGTGCGGCGACGTCGACGTCCTGGCCGCGAGCGCCGCGTTCGAGCGCCTGCGCCCGTGGCAGGCGACGTACGACCGCTGCCGCGCGCGTCCGCTCGAGGTGCCGGCGGGCTGAGCCGCTCAGCGTGCGGGCGCCGGAGGCTCGTCCTCGCCGTCCGGCGCGGGCGTGACCCAGTAGTGCTGGTGGTGGCCCCGGGCGTCGAGCTCGTCCCGCGCGCGCTCGGCCGCGGCGCGGTCGGGGTACGCGCGGATGAGGAACTCGTTGCCGTGGTCGTCCTGCCGCCAGAGCTGGAACACCGGTGGGCGGTCCGCTACCGGCGGCGGCGGATCTCGAAGGCGCCGGCGTCCGGGCGGCGGCCGGCGGTGGTACGGCGCTCGTGACGCAGGTCGCGCACGTACTGCTCGCGCGGCACGCCGCCCGGCACCTTCCGCACGCCCGCGTCGCGGCACGGCGACGACGTCCGGAGGCGGAAGTCGAAGCGGGCGGGCGCAACGAAGCGGGGGTTCGCGGCGGTGCACGTCCCGCGCAACGTCCGCTTCCCGCCGCCGTCCACGTACGTCGACACGCCGGTCACGAGGTCGTTGACCGCCGTGACCGGCACCGCGCCGTCACCGCCGACCCGCACCGCCGTCGCCGGCCCACGCCGCCCGCTGACGAACGTGTTGTGGGCGAGCGTGAGCCGCGAGTTCGGGTTCGCCAGCGACTCCTCGCCGAACGCGAGCAGCGTCGCGTTCTCCGTCTGCGGCCCCTGCTGGACCACGTTGCCGACGACCCGCGCGACCCCGCCGTCGGGGATGTCGAGCTCGTACGAGCTGGTCGAGCCCTCGCCGGCCAACCGGTTGAAGAGGATCGCGTTCCGCCGCGCCCGCGTCTTGACGAGGTGCCCGCGCCGCGCGCCCCGCGAGGCGCTGTACCGCATCGTGAAGCTCCGCGCCCGCGCGACGTAGATGTTGTGCGAGTACCCGTCGCCCGCGCCGTTCCCGGCGAACGACGTCGAGTCGACCACCACGTCGCTCTCCGTCGCGCTGGCCGTGACGAGGATCCCGTTCTCGTTGCCGTGGAAGGAGGAGCGCTCGAGGCGCAGATCGCCCTCGCCCTCCAGCCGGATCCCCGCGCCGTTGCGGTCCGGCACCGCCGCGCCGGTCAGCTCCACGTTCCGCACGACCGTGTCCGGCCCGGAGATCACCCAGATCCCCTTGCCGCCGCTGCTCCTGCCCGCCGCCGCGATCCGCGCCCGCCCACGCACGCCCTCGATCGTCAGCCGCGCCGTCCGCACGTCGCACACGTCGCCGTCGTACGTCCCGTTCCCGCGCGCGTCGATCCGGATCGTGTCGCCCGGCTGCGCCGCCGCGATCGCCGCGCACGGCTTCGCGTACCGCTTCCCCGGCCCGACCTCCAGCACCGCCGCCTCCGCGCCCGCCGGCACGCCGCTCACCATCATCGTCCCCGCCGCCGCGGCAGCGATCCACCTTCCCCGCTTCACGGCCGCCACTGTAGGCGCCAGCGCCCGCCGCTAGTGGTGGTCGGCGAGCTCGCGCAGGCGGCGGTACTCGTCGGCGGTGAGCGGGCGGCCGCGGACGTCGGTGAGAGCCGGGTCGCCCTCGAGGTACCGCTCCTCGTCGCGGCGCCAGACCGCGAGATAGCGGTGGAAGGGGATCGTCGGGTGCAGGTGGTGCACCAGGTGGTAGTTCTGGTACAGCAGCAGCGGTGAAAGCAGGCGCTCGAGCCCGACGCGGTTGCGCGTGGTCTTGAACCGGTCCTCCTCCGGCGTCAGGTGCAGCCCGTGGTGGGGGAGGAAGTCGAACGCGAACCCCAGCCACGCGATGGCCAGACGGGTCGGCAGCACGTAGAGCACGAGCAGCTCGGTCACGTGCCCGCTCGCCACCGACGCGCCGACGAGCGCGACCAGCAGGAGCCAGAACACGGCGAGCTCCACCCGCTCGCGCCGTGGCCGTGCGCGCAGCTGCGGCGCGTACCAGACGAGGTAGTACAGGTCGATCGTCAGCCATCGCAGCGGCATCTGCCACGCCGGCCCGCGGTGCGTGTAGTGGTCGGGGTCCCGGCCGTCGTCGTGGTTGGTGAACCGGTGGTGCTGCATGTGGATGAACCGCCACGTGCGGAAGCCCGCGTGCGGGGCGAACATGAACAGGGAGACGCGCCCGAGCCACACGTTCACCCACTCATGACGGGAGAGCGACCGGTGGCTCGCGTCGTGCGCGACCGTGAAGAGCAGGTACGACGCGACGGCGTTGACGGGGACGCTCAGCACGGCCGGCCACGTGCCGGTCAGCGCGAGCGCCGTCGACGCCGCGAACGCCGCCACGCCAGCCGCGAACACGAGCGCGGCCGGCACCGCGACGGCGGGCACCGGCTCGTCCGGGCGGGGAATGCGGGTGACGGTGACGGGAGCGGCTTCGGCATCAGACATCGACGCGTAGTTTGACACACTGTCGAGTCACGAGAACGGCACATGCGCAAGGTCGTCCGTGCGCGACGATGCGGAGATGCAGCACGCAGGAACGGGGCAGCGCACGCTCGTCGTGGCCGGCGCCCAGACGCAGAACCGGGTCGGCGACCTGGCGGGCAACGCGCGGCAGATCCGCGACGCGATGCGGTGGGCGGAGGACGCGGGCGCCGACGTGCTCGTCCTTCCCGAGATGTGCCTGACCGGCTACCCGATCGGCGACCTCGCGTTCCGCCGCCAGTTCGTCGCCGAGGCGCGCGCGACGCTCGAGGCGCTCGCGGCGGAGTCGGGCCGGATGGCGACGCTCGTCGGCACGCCGGACCGCGTCCCGCCCCAGCGCTCCTGGGACACCCGCGTGCGCCACGTCGCGATCGGCCAGGCGGTGCTCTGCAACGGCGAGCTGCGCGGCGTCTACCACAAGTGCCTGCTGCCGACCTACGACGTCTTCGACGAGGCGCGCACGTTCGCGGCCGGCCGCACGCCCGACGCGACGTGGCGGATCGGGGACGCCGTCGTCGGGATCAGCGTCTGCGAGGACCTGTGGTCGGGCGACGGCCCGCCGGAGGCCCAGGCGGCCGCGGGCGCGCAGGTCCTCCTCGTCCCCAACGGGTCGCCGTTCTACCGCGGCAAGCCGCAGCTGCGCCGTGACCTCGTCGCCTCCGTCGCGCGCCGCACCGGGCTGCCCGTCGTCTACGTCAACTGCGTCGGCGGCCAGGACGACCTCGTGTTCGACGGCGGCTCGTTCGCCATCGACGCGGAGGGCCGCGAGCTCTGCTCCGCCGCCCAGTTCGAGCAGGAGCGGTTCCTCGTCGAGGTGCCGCTCGCCCCGCCGGCGCGGGACCCGGCGCGCGCGATCACCGTCCACGCGCGCCGCGACCGCACGCCGCCCGTCGTGGCGCCGTCCCGGGCGGAGGAGCTCGACCCGAGCGCCCAGGTCTGGTCGGCGCTGCGGGCCGGCATCCGCGACTTCGTCGACACGAACGGGTTCGCCGGCGTGGCGGTCGCGCTCTCCGGCGGGATGGACTCGACGGTCTGCGCGCTCGTCGCCGCGGAGGCGGTGGGCGCGGACCGCGTCCTCGCGCTCGCGATGCCGGGCGCCGACAGCGACCACGAGGAGCTCGAGGACGCGACGCTGCTGGCCGAGCGGCTCGGCATCGAGCTGCAGCTCCACGAGGTCGGCGGGCTGCTCGCGCTCGCCGACCGGCAGCTCGAGCCGGACCTGATGGAGGTCGACCACGTGCGGCTCGAGCTGGAGACGCGGGCGCGGGCGCTCCTGCTCACCTCGATGGCCGCCGAGCGCGGTTTGCTGCCGCTGGCGACGGTGAACAAGACCGAGCTGGCGATCGGCTCGGCCAGCCTCTTCGCCGAGACCACGGGCGGGCTGGCGCCGCTGCGCGACTGCCCGAAGGGCCTGGTCGCCGAGCTCGCCCGCTGGCACCAGGAGCGCCACGGCCTGATCGCCGAGCGCGCCCTCTCGCGCCCGCCGACCCTGCGCCGCCGGTCCGGCGCCGACCTGCCGCCGTTCCCCGTCCTGGACGCGATCGTGGAGCGGTACCTCAACGGCGAGGAGGAGCTGCGCGAGCTGGTGGACGCGGGCTTCGAGCCGGAGGTCGTCCGTGGCGTGCTCCAGCTCGTCGACGACGCGGAGTTCAAGCGCCGCCTCGCCCCGCTCGGCATCAAGATCACCGAGCGCGCGTTCGGCCAGGACCTGCGGATGCCGGTCTCCAGCCGCTGGCGGCCGTACCAGCGCGAGGAGGAGGCGCTCGTGGCCGCGGCGGAGGACGAGCAGGTGTTCGAGGCGGGGCAGGCGCTGGCGGGCTGAGCTTCGCGAGACATGGCACGTGAACGCCGTAAAGCGGGTCCGCGCCGTACCGATAACCGCGAGCATGCGCCTCCTCCCGGCCGTGACGCTGACCGCGGCGTCCTTCACCCTCCTCACCAGCGCGGCCTCGGCGGCGACCCTCACGGCCGTCGTGCCGAACGCGAAGACCAGCGATCCCGGGGCCTGGAGCCCGGCGATGATGCCGGTGGACGGCGACACGCTGGTGATCCCTGAGCCGTGGCCGGTGACGATCGACCGCGACCTGCGGCTCGGCGGCCTGGTGACCAACCCCGCGACGATCCTGCGCCTCTCGCCGAACATCGTCCTGGCGATCGACGCCCCGACCGACCTGCGCGACCTGAGCATCGTCGGCACGCCGACGAGCCGGATCGTGCTGGGGGAGGACGCGACCATCGGCGGCACGGTGAAGGTGCTCGGCGGGCCGACGATCGACAGCCTCCGCGACCTCACCTTCACGGACGGCGCCGCCATCTCGACCAGCGGCGGGCCGAGCGGTCAGGGGCCGGTCTTCTCGCTCGAGCGGGGGAGCGCGCGCGTGAAGGGCGCGGTCACCCAGACCGCCCCGCCCAACGTGCTGCGACCCATCTTCGGCGTCAAGGAGACCGCGGTCCTGACCTACGAGGGCGCCGTCACCCAGAACCCGGACTTCCTGACGGTCTCCGACGGCACGGTCGTCGTCGAGGGCGGCGCGAAGCTCGGGCGGATGCAGGCCACCGGTCGGCTCGAGCTGCGGCGCGGGCAGACGAGCCGAATGATCGACCTCGGCGACACCGACCTCAACGACGCCGACGTGCGGTTCGTCCAGGGCCAGGACGGGCTCTTCCCGACGCTCACGGGCGCCACCGACGTCAACGCGCACACGTCGAAGATCCGCCCGGTCGCCGACCCCTCCGCCGACCAGGCCGCCGCGCCGCAGCGCCAGCAGCTCGCCGGCGACCCGACCCCGTTCCCGTACCAGGCCAACGTCTTCTCCGACGGCCGGATCGACGCGTCGAGCACGTGGCTCGCCGAGTCCGTCGAGGGGTTCAACGTCTTCGTCACGCGGCACGCGCTGACGGCCAAGGCGGGCGAGCCGGCGGTGATCGTGCCGGCGGGCGCGCAGCCGGTCGGCACGGTGCTGCACTGCCGGGCCGGCGAGTACTCCACCGAGGTGCAGCCGGTCGCGGTGACCTTCCTGCGGGACGGGGTGGAGGTGGGGACGAACGGGGCGTACACGCTCACCGAGGCCGACCGGGGGCACGAGATCACCTGCCGCATGACGGTCGAGGGCCTGTACGGCAACAGGCTCGAGGTGGCGGCGTACGGCGCGGTGACCGTGGCGGCGCCGGTGGTGGAGGAGCCGACGACACCGACGACGCCCTCGACGCCGGAGAGCCCCGCGAAGCCCGCCCCGGACGTCCCCAGCCCCGCGGCCGAGACGCCGGCGACGCCCGCCCCGTCCACGACGCCGGCTCCGGCCGCCGCCGCCAACGCGCCCGCCAAGCCCGCCGCTCCGGCCGCTCGCGCGAAGGGCACCACCACCGCGCTCCCCGCCATCACCGCGCCCGCCGCGACGCCGGCCACCTGCCCCTCGATCGCGACGCTGGAGGACATCCAGTCCGCCTGGCGCTCGGCCGACGGCCAGCGCGCGCAGGGCACGCTGACCGGCAGTTCGGCCCCCGGCGTCTGGCGCTGCCGCGTCACCGGCACGGAGGACGGCCAGCCGGTCGTCCTCCGCTCGCTCCCGGTGCTCGTCGCCAACGGCCAGCGCGCGATGTTCGACCGCGAGACCGTCCAGGCGGAGCGGCTGAGCGACCCGACGCTCCTGTCGTCGGGCGCCCAGCGCATCTCCGCCCGGCTCTACGCGCGCAAGGCCGACAGCAAGCTCGGCACGCGCACGACGCGGTTCACCCAGCGCGTCCACCGCGGCGAGAACGCCGTCGGCTTCACGCGGCACGTCGGCGCGAAGCTCCCGAAGGGCCGCTACAAGCTCGTCGTCCGCGCGATCACGGAGGACGGCGTGTCCGCGCCGCTCATCCAGGAGGTCACGATCGGCTAGCGGCCGCGCCGTCGAGGATCAGGCGGGCCGCCTCGGCGGTCCCGTCGAGCCGCACCATCCCGCCGACCGCCGTCGCCCGCGAGCGGGTCTCCGGCGCCAGCGTCACCGCGAGCGCGTCGGCGAGCGACGAGCTGGTCGGCACCGGTCCGTCGTGGGCGACGCCGACGCCCAGCTCGGCTGCCCGACTCGCCCAGTACGGCTGGTCGGCCGCCTGGGGGACGACGATCTGCGGCGTCCCCGCGCGCGTCGCCGCCGTGGTCGTGCCCGCGCCGCCGTGGTGGACGACGGTCGCGCAGCGCGGGAAGAGCGCCTGGTGGCTGACCTCGGGGAGGACGAAGACGTCGTCCGCGGCCTCCTCGGGGGCGAGCTCGGCCCAGCCGCTCATCAGCACCGCGCGGCGGCCGTGCGCGCGGATCGCCGCGATCGCCTCCTCCGCCGGGTCCTCGGAGCCGTGCATCGCCATCGAGCCGAAGCCGACGTAGACCGGCGGCGTCCCCGCGTCGAGGAACGCGAGCAGGTCGGGCGGCAGCGGGCGGGGATCGGGGTCGATCCACGCGCCGGTCTGGACGACGCCGAGCGCCGGGTCGCCCGTCCACGGGTCGAGGACCGGGTCGCTCGCCACCCACGGCCGGTCGGTCACGACGTACGCGCGGACGTCGTCGACGGGCTCCATCCCGTTCGCCGTCCGGTTGGCGTTGAGCGCCTCGCCGAAGAGGAGCTCGATGCTCTCCCGGTCGAACGCCCACTGCTCCTCGATCGTCGCGCCCTCCGGCAGCGGCCGGCCGGGGTACGCGAGCGGACGGCGCGTGGGGGACGGGAGCGTGAGCTGCTGGAACGTCACCGAGATCGCGGGGATCCCGAGCTTCTCCGCCACCGCCAGCGCGCCCGCCGCGGCCGGCAGCGCGCCGGTCGCGACCACCACGTCGCACCCCTCCGCCGCCGCGGGCATCGTCTCGAACTGCCCGGCGATGATCGCCTTCGCCGTGTCCGGGATCGACGCCGTCCCCGGCTTCATCCGCGTCAGCATCCGCGCCGACGGACCGATCGGCGTCAGCGCGACGCCGACGTCCGCCAGCCGCCGCTCGAAGTCCTCGTCCGGCGGGGCGCACACCCGCACCTCGGCGCCGCGCGCCTGCAGCTTCGCCGCCAGGCCCACCATCGGCTCGACGTCCCCACGCCCGCCCCACGTCGACAACAGCACCCGCATACAACGCCTCCCATACCGCTCGTTTCCGCTTGCGGCGAGGCATTGTGGAGCACACCCGGGGGCTTGAAACAAGCCCCCCATGCAGGTATAAAGTGAGACAGGGCGGGGGAGGAACCGCGGATGGCAGAGACCGAGACGGACCGCCTCCGCACCCTCGTCCGCGAGGCCGTGGGCGACGAGAAGATGGTCGGCGCGGAGCCCCACGACGGGCTCGGCGGGGTCATCATCAACACGCCCGGTGACGGCGCGCTCCTGTGGATCCGCGGCGGCGCGGACGACGAGCGGCCCGCTGTGATCCAGGCGACGGTGCCGTTCGGCGACGGGCCGGTGGACGCCTCCGACGAGGCGATCGCGGCGGCGGTGGAGTGGCTCGAGGGGTCGGTCGGGCGGTGGAGCCCGATGGACCCGGACGAGGGCGCTCCGGAGTAACGCCGGCGCCGCCGGCTACCCCTTCGCGCAGAGCACGTACGCGACGGGCGTCCGCGCCTGCGTCCCGCCGTTGAACATGCTCACGCGCCAGCGCAGCACGGGCCGCTCGTCGCCGACGGGGAGCGAGTCGACGATCTTGTCGTTCGTCGTCGGCGGACCGGCGAACCCGCCGCCCCCGCCGGTCGCGCGCTCGGCCTTCTC
>Ga0196960_10000191_pt1 | contig 24646 bp, 23 predicted proteins | sample S3v_5metaG_FD_183187 | JGI IMG/M metagenome (GOLD analysis project Ga0196960, IMG submission 183187) | Soil microbial communities from Anza Borrego desert, Southern California, United States - S3+v_5 | ecosystem: Environmental > Terrestrial > Soil > Desert | place: USA: California | collected...
CACCAGCCGGTGGAAGGCGGTGGGTGCGACGATCACCGGCCCCGCCTGCCGGGCGCCCGGCAGATCGACGGCGGTGGTCCGCGCCTCGCTGCCGCACAGCACCCTCGGCAGCAGCGCGTACCGGTCGAACGCCCGCTCGTTGTCGGCGAGGACGCGTTCCTCGCCCGCGCCGCCCGCCACGTAGTCGTAGGAAACCGGATCCAGCATCTTCCGTGCGCTGTCGTGCAGTTCGCGGAGCGTCACGGCGCCACCGGGGTGGCTGGGCTCCGGTGCGCGGTGAGGAAGGCGCCCAGCGGGGCGCGGTGGACCTCCTCGCTGTCCCACTCGTTCTCCAGGTTCTCGGTGAGGTGGTGCTCGGCGGTGAACTCCCCGTCCCGGTACCACCGGACAACCGGATGCAGATAACGGCCGTCCAGGCCCGACACGTCCTGCTGGGACTTGCGGCCCGCGGAGACGTCGAAGGGGTCCACCCGGTCGTGGTCCTCCCCGTACTCCAGGGTGATCACCGCGTATGCGTCCACCTCACCGAAGTCCCCGGAGCGCACGGCGCCCGGCACGTGGTCGACGGGAACCTCCTCGGCGTAGCGCAGCGTGCCGTCCGGGGCGAGCAGCAGCAGGTCGCCGAGGACGGCGAACTGCTGCCACAGCGCGGAGGACCGGTTGATGCGGGTGATCACCGCATCGACGGCCCGCTCCGTGGCGTCCCCGAGCTCCGTCGTCGGCCAGGGCACTCCGCCGTGGCGCTGGCGCAGTCCACGGTGCAGTGCCCGCACCGCGTAGCGGAAGCCGTGGATGAAGCCGGTCGTGGCCTTCCCGAAGTCACGGCCCTGCATCAACGTCCCCGCGAAGTACAGGCCGGGCACGTTGACCGACTCGCCGAGAGGCGTCAGCGCCGGGAAACGACCGTCGACGATCAGGTCCGGCATGCAGGTGTCGTCGAAGATCGAGCCGTCGAACCGGAAGCCGGTCGCGACGATCACCCGGTCGTAACGGATCTCCTTGACCACTTCGTCGACCCGCTCGAAGGAGACCGGTACGTGAAAACCGTCCGGCTCACGTCTGATGGCGAGCACCCGGCCGTCGAGGAGAGCGTTCTGCGACTTCAGCTGGTAGCTGTCCAGGAAGTTGTTGTAGACCGCGCGCAGGTGTCCCACATAGTGCGTCCGCCAGGCCATCCGCAGTGAGCCCGAGCCGACGATGTGGATGACCGCAGCGGTCTCCATCAGGTTTTCGGCCGTCTCGAAGGCGGAGTTGCCCCGGCCGATGATGAGCACCCGCTGATCGGTGAAGGACTCCGGATCGGTGTCGATCGTGTCGTAGCGTTCGGCCAGTTCGACACCCGGGAACGACGGAAGGTTCGGCACGGGCACCCCGGTGGCGGTCACCAGGTGCCGTGCCCTCCACGCCTTTCCGGTGTGGTCGGTGACGGTGAAGCCCTCGGCGTCGCGGGAGACCTTCTCGACGGTGGTGTCGTACCGCACGCGCACCCCGGTCCGGGAGGCGAAGTCCGACAGGTAGCGCACCAGGTCGTCGGCCGGCGGGAAGTAGCGGGGGCTGTACCGGGTGAACAGCAGCTCCGGGTCGTCGCTCAGCAGGGAATTCCAGTCCATCCGCAAGCGCAGCTCCGGATCGTCGTACCCCGTGTGCACCTTGTTGTTCGAGATCAGATAGCGGTGCCGGGGGAACCGTGTGAAGAACGTGCCCGGACCGCTGCCGCGCTCCAGAACGACGTAGTCCGCACCGTCCCGCTCCAGGAAGGCGGCAAGTTGCAGTCCGGCGGGCCCCGCGCCGATGATCAGATAGTCATGGGTCATGCTCCGGAAGCTAGCCACCGGATTTCAGAGCGCTCTGATATTCCCCGCCTACGTTGGGGACGTGCTCACCACCACAGATGCCGTCTCACTCACCGGCCCCCCGGACTCCGCCGCCCTGCGCCGCGCGGCGAGGCCGCTCACCGTCACCGTGGATGCCGGCACCCGGGCGCGCCTGGACCGCGGCCGCCGGTTCTTCCACGGCCTGCGACACGGCAGCAGCGACGCCGAGGCCCCCCGGATCTACGGCGCCACCACCGGATTCGGCGCACTCGTGGGATACGCCGGCCGCCTCGACGAGGTGGACCAGTGCGACAACACCCTGGCCCACCTCGGGGCCGGCCACGGCCCGGACCTGCCGCACGAGATCTGCCGAGCTGCCCTCCTGCTGCGCACCTGGTCCCTCGCCCAGGGTGTCTCCGGTGTGTCCGCCGAGGTCGTCGACCGGCTCGCCGCGATGTTCGCCACGACGTTCTCGCCCGCCGTCCCCCGCTACGGCTCCGTCGGGGCGAGCGGTGACCTGATACCGCTCGCCTACGCCACCCAGGCACTGCGCGGCCGGGGGCACGCCTATGTGGACGGCCGCCGAATGCCGGCCGCCGAGGCACTGGCCGGTGCCGGGCTGCGTCCGCTCGCCCTGGACGGCCGCGACGCGCTCGCCCTCGTCAACGGCACCTCCGTCACCACCGCGGCCACGGCTCTGGCCTGCGACACCGTCCGCACGGCACACCGCTCACTCATGGCCCTCACATGTCTGCTGGCCGACACTCTCGGCTGTGACCCCGGCTTCCTCGACGGGGACCTGCTGCGCGTCTACGGCCACACCGGCGCGGTCGATGTCGGCGCGCGGATGCGGGGGACGCTCACCGGCACCGCCCCCTCAGGCACCCGGCCGCTGCAGGAGCCCTACAGCATCCGCTGCGCCCCGCAGCTGCTCGGCGCCGCCGAGGACGCGCTGCGCTACGTCGACGGCGTGGTCGCCGCGGATCTCGGCGGCGTCAGCGACAATCCGCTGTTCTTCCCCGACGACGAGGAAGAGGGAAAGGTGGTGCACGGCGGGAACTTCTTCGGGCAGCCCGCCGCGTTCGCGGCCGACCTGCTCGCCTCCGTCACCGCCCAGTTGGGCAACCTCGCCGAACGCCAGCTCGACCTGCTGACGGATCCCGCACGTAACGGGGGGCTGCCGCCGATGCTCGCCACCGCGCCGGGCCTGCAGCACGGTCTCCAGGGCGTACAGCTGGCCAGCACCGCACTGGTCGCGGAGATCCGCCGGAACGCGACACCGGCAGGCATGCAGAGCCTGCCGACGAACCTGCACAACCAGGACGTCGTCCCCTTCGGCACCCAGGCCGCCCTGCGCTCGTACGACATGGCGGAGCTGCTCGGCCTGCTGTGCGGGTCGCTCGCGCTCGGCCTGCGCCAGGCCGTCCACGTCGGCGCACGCCGGCCCACCGCACCCCGGTGCGCGGAACTTCTCGACGCCCTCATCGAGGTCATCCCCCCGGTCGAGCCGGACCGTCCACTGGACGAGGACGTTCGCGTCGCGGCCGACCTGCTCGCCACATGCGAGCTGCTCCGACCGGACGCGCCGGACCTGGAGCGGCGGGCAGGGGACCGGACGCCGGCAGCCGGATGGTGAACCGGGCCCCGTGGCCCGGCCGGCTGGTGGCGGCGACCGTGCCGCCATGGCGCGTGACGACCTCCCGCAGCAGCGCGAGCCCCAGCCCGTAGCGGCCGCCGTCGTCACCGTTCCCACGATGGAACCGCTGGAACAGCCGTTCCGTCTCGGCGGGGTCAAAACCTGGCCCGCTGTCCGTCACGGTCAGCTGGACCGTGCCGGCGGAGCGGGTCAGGGCCACCTCGATCCGCCCCCCGGCCGGGGTGTGGCTGATCGCGTTGGACAGCAACTCGCCGACGGCGCGGCGCAGCGCGGACCTGATGCCGTCGACGAGCAGAGGACGCGGCGGGACGTCCACGACGACGGTGATGCGGCGGGACCGCGTCCGGTCCGACTCCTCGTCCACCACCGACCGGGCCAGCGCCACCAGATCGACCGGCCGGCGTTCCGCCGGCCGCGCCGGCCCCGCCGCGAGGCTCGCCGACAGCAGCAGGTCGTCGATCACCTCACCGAGCCGGCCGGCCGAACCGACCAGCCGGGCCAGTCCGTCACGATGCGCGACCGGCATGTCCTGCACAGCCGCCTGCCGGGCCAGCATCTGCGCCCGCGTGTACACATGGGCGATCGGAGTGCGCAACTCATGACTGGCGTCCGTGACGAATCGATGCTGCCGGGTGAGGGCCGCTGCCAGAGGGGCCACCGCGCGCCGCCCCAGCAACGCTCCGGCGGCGGCCGCGGCGAACAGCCCCACCAACTCGGCGACACCCAGCGCGAACAACAGGTGCGTACGGTCGGCCAGCTGGAAGCGCATGTCGAACACCGCCTGCACCACGTCCCCGTCCGCCCGGACCTGTGTGCGTACCAGGTAGTCCGTGCCGTTGCGCCGCACGGTGCGCTCCACGGCCTCGTGGGTCAGGCTCACCCGGTCCACGTCGGCACGCACCGGGAATCCGGCCGGGGCATTGGCCAGCGGGGCCACCCCGGGGGCGTACAGCCAGGTACACACCGGAGGGCTGTTCAGGTCGCCGTGGCCCGCACCGTAGCGCAGTTCACGCCACACCTGCCCGTCCTGCGCGTGCACCATCACCGTGTACGCAATGCCGCCGACGATCGCGACCAGGGACGTGATGACCGCCCCGGTGATCAGGGCGATCCGCAGGCGCGCCCGGCGCACCGCCGCCCACTCCGGGGAAGCCGACGGTCTCACAGCGCTCCCAGACGGTAGCCGAGACCACGGACCGTGCGCACGACCTCCCGGCCGAGCTTGCGGCGCAGGTAGTAGACATAGGTGTCGACGATGGACGTCGCGGGCGCCTCCTGGAACACCGACCGGCGCAGCTCCGCCCGCGAGTGCACGGCGTCGGGACGTGAGGCGAGCGCCCACAACAATGCGAACTCCCGGGTCGCGAGGGCGATCTGCTCACCGCTGGGCAGTTCGACCTCCCGGCGGCCGACGTGCAGATGACCCGATCCGATCCTGAGCACATCGGTGACGTCGAGCGTCCGTCGGCACAACGCCCGTAACCGGGCGCTCAACTCGTCGAGTTCGAACGGCTTGACCAGGTAGTCGTCGGCACCGGCGTCCAGCCCGTCGACCCGGTCGTGCACCGTGCCCATCGCGGTCAGCAACAGCACCGGGGTGCGGACCGCGCGGGACCGTAATCGGCTCAGCAGGTCGAGGCCGTCCAGAGCGGGCAGCCGCCGGTCGACGACGAGCACGTCGTACCGCCGGGAGAGGCCGAGGTGCAGGCCTCGCTGGCCGTCGGTCGCGACATCGACCGCATACCCTTCCCCCCGCATCGTGTCGAAGAGCATGGCGGACAGCTCCCGGTCGTCCTCGACGAGCAACAGACGCCAAGGCTCCCGCGCGTGTCCCTGTGTCACAGTGCCGCTCCTCTTCGTCCCTCCCCGCATTTTCCTCCAACGTCCTTGTGGCGGAGGGGGTTCCCTGGACGTGCGGGGGGCTCCGGCGGTGGGGTGTCCGTGCGCGCCGGGCCGTGCGCAGTGCCGGAAGACACCTTTGCCGCGTCGGGCCGATGCGACCGGCCGGCCCACCGGACCTCTTTCGGCGCGGTGGCTGTCGCACGTGAAGCCGGCGATGCCGTTGAGCGGAGGTGCCCCCGCGTGAGCCCGGCTCCTTTCACGGGTGCCGGCGCGTGCTGCTCAGCGCCACCGCCGGGATCACCGCGAGCGCGAGGGCCCCCGCCGCCGTCGCCAGCACCGGGTAACTGCTGCCGCCCACCACCAGGCCCGAAGCCATGCCGCCTGTCGCACCTGCCACGGACATTCCCACGTCCGCCAGACCCTGGACCGCGGCGCGGTTCTCGGCGGGGGCGGCGCCGGCGATCAGGGCCGTGCCGCCGAGCAGGGCCAGGTTCCAGCCCACGCCGAGAAGCACGAGCGCGCAGGCCAGCAGTGCGACGGAGTCCGGCGGGGCCAGGCCCGCGGACAGACCGGCGGCCAGCAGGACGGCACCGGCCGCGGCGGCGACCCGTCGCCCGCCGATCCGGTCCGCGAGCAGTCCGCTCAGCGGCGACGGCAGGAACATCGCCCCCACGTGCAGGGCGATGACCAGTCCTACCGCCTGCGTCGCCTGGCCGTGGCCGGTCATGTGGACGGGCGTCATGGTCATGACGGCGATCATCACCAGTTGCGCGGTGATCATCACGGTGGCGCCGGTGAGGACACCGGGGGCGCGGAGCGCCGGGCTGCGGGGTCCGGTGCCGGGCCCGGCCCCGGCATCGCGGGGTTCCCGGGACTGTGCGAGGAGCAGCGGGTCCGGGCGCAGCCACACCAGCAGCACCAGGGCGGCGGCGGCATAGGCGGCCACGGCCAGCAGGAAGGGGCCTGCCAGCCGGGGAATGCCCCAGGCGTGGGCGAGGGCGCCGGTGGGGCCGATCAGATTCGGGCCCGCGACCGCGCCCAGCGTCATGGCGAAGAGCACGGTTCCGGCAGCCCGGCCGCGTCGTCCGGGCGGGGCGAGGTCGGCTCCCGCGTAACGCGCGAGCAACCCTGTGACCGTACCCGCCCCGTACACGAAGAGCGCGGCCAGGAGCAGGGCGGGCCAGCGCGCCGCGGCTCCCGCGACCACGCCCGCGCTGCCCAGCGCGGCCACTGCATTGCCGAGCGCCAGACCCGGGCGGCGTCCGAAGCGCTGGCAGAAGCGCCCGAGCGCCGCAGCCCCGAGGGCCGCGCCGGTGGTGTAGAGCGCGGCCGGCAGCCCGGTCAGACTGGTCGAGCCGAGCAGATCCTGGGCGAGCAGCGCGCCGACCGTGATGCCCGCCGCCATGCCGGCGCCGCCGAGTGCCTGCGAGACACCGAGTACCGTCAGGGCGCGGCGCTGTTCCCGGGAGAAGCCCGCCGCGGTGGCCGGCGGAGCCGTCCGGGTCACGCGTGATCCCGCACCGGGGCCGTCGGCCCGCCGGGCGCCTGTGCGTTGCCGGCCAGTGCGGCTATCTCTCCCAGCGGCATACGGAGTTCGTCGTGCAGGAACCGTACGATCGTCCAGTGCGGCAGGGCGTCGGCGTCGAAGGGGCCGAACGCGGCCGTGTAGAGGGGGACCCAGCGCAGGGCTTCCTCGGCGGCGGTCTCCCGTCCGGGTGCTTCCTGGTAGGCGGCGTAGGAGATGCTCCGGTGATGGATGAAGTGGCCGCCCGGCAGCCGCTGTTCGCACAGATCGCGGTACTCGCGCGTCTGCAGGATGAGGTAGTGCCATATCTCGTCGATGTCCTGCTCGACCGGGAGGAAGAGGCCGCCGAGCCGGTCGGGGTGGCGGGAGACGAGGTAGAGGTAGCGCAGGCACTCGCGGACCTGGTGCCGCACGACGGATGCGGGCGGTGCGTCCGGCTCGGCCGTGAAGTGCCGTACCACCTCCTTGTGCAGAGCCGGGCCGAGCAACTCCTCGGCTGTGGGCGCCCGCTCGGCGGTGCTGTCCGCGGGGGTGCGGGCTGCGGACGTAGGCATGGGGCTCCTTCGGGAGGTGGGCGCCGGGTGTGCCGGACCGCCACGCGCGCAGGGGCGGTCCGTACGGACGGAGGCGTGACGGGCGGAGGGCGTGAGGTCAGGACGGGTCGGGCGTGGTCAGCCAGGCGTACTTGCCGGAGCGGCCGACGGGGATGCCGGTGCGGTGCTCCACCTGACAGGCACGCCCGGTCAAGGTGTTGACGGACATGGACAGTTCGGCCGTCTCGTCGGCCGTGAGCGGCGTGTCGTCGAAGGTCGTGTACGACAGGCGGCACTCGCCTTCGCCGGTCAGGTGCAGTCGGTGCAGGAAGACGCGGGTGCAGACGCCGGCGATACGGGTGTCGAGGTCGGCCTGGGAGACGGGCCCTTCGGGTGTGGGCAGCAGTTCCTTCTCCCGTCCGCAGAAGGAGACGATCCGCTCCGGGTCGGCGCTGCCGTCGCGCGTGCGGACACAGTCCCCGGACCGGTACCGGACCAGCGGCATGTACGGGTTGCGGATGCTGGTGACGATGAGGCTGTGGATGCCGCTGCCCGGTTCCACCGGGAGGAGTTCGACGCTCATGTCCTGCAGGTAGGGCCGGTAGCGGCCTTCGGTGTCGCTGTAGAAGAGGTAACCGAGTTCGGTGCTGCCGAAGAGGTCGACCACCGGGCAGTCGAAGTGGGCGCGCAGGTGGGCACGGACGTTCACCGGCGTGTACTCGTAGGCGTGGACGATGCCGGCCGGGCCGGGGAAGTCGTCCCACAGCCCCCATGCGGAGACTTTGCGGACCAGATGTGCCAGGTGGTAACCGGAGCAGTCCAGCAGATAGGCGCCGTCGGGGTGGGCGCCGGCCACCTCGCGGATCTCGGCGAGCATGCGCTCGACCTCGTCGCGTTCCCAGTCGGCCGGGTCCAGACGGCGGTTGAGGTACAGCGTACGGTCGTCGAGCCAGCGTTCACCGGGGGTGGCGCCGGGCTTGCGGGCGTTCACCCGGGCGACGTGCTCGGTGGCGAGCACGGTGGTCAGTGAGACCCGCCGGGCGCCGTCGTGCCATGAGGTGCCGAGCTCGGGGTGCTCGCTCCACAGGCGGTAGTAGGAGCGGAGCAGGAAGTAGGGCGGCCGGATGAGCTGCATGCGGGCGTGGTTGGTGCCGGTGGACAGGACGAACTCGGCTTCTCCCGCTTCCAGCGCGCGGGACAGTTCGGGAGTCATCCAGTTGCCGGGGAAGCCCCGGGCGATCTCCGGCTTCTCCAGGATCGGGAAGTGACCGCGCTCGACGGAAGCACGGTAGATCGGGATGTCGCGCACCTTGTCCAGGACATCGGCACTCGGCAGGCGGTTCACGAGGGCTCTCCGGGCGGGTCGACGGCGGGGGAGCGGGACCTGCCGGCGCGGCGGCTGCCGCGCCGACAGCGTGGGGCATCAGTGGGTCAGGAGATGCAGCCGTTCTTGGGTGCGGCGCTGATGCAGCCGCTCTTGGGTGCGGCGCTGATACATCCGTCCTTCGAGGCCTGGGTGGAGTTGGCGGCGACCCACTTGCGCCACACGGACTCCTCCGTCATGCGCTTGATGAGCTGCTCCATGGTGAAACCTCCTGAAATCGCAGAGAGTCGGCGTATTTCGTGAAGAGATGGTTTTATGACGATCACCCATCGGCATTGAAGGTAAAGAGATGGTCAACCAATCGTCAAGAGGTGGCTTGACGATTGACCTGAACCGCACCCCTCGCACGCGGCGGCCCATCGGGTCTGCGGCCGTACGCCCTCGTCCGCTCTTCCCGCCCGGCGACGGCTGTTCGCCGGCTTCCCGGCCGTGGAGGCGACGCCCTGGAGGTGTCCACATCCCTGCCGGGCCACCTGTTCAGGGGAAACCGGCCGGGCCACGCACCGGTCGCGTCCCGTCACACGGGAGTGCTCACGCCTCGGTGGGCCGGTAGGCGTTCTATGGTTGGTCGCATGAGCCGCTGGACGGAGTTGACCGGGGAAACGTCCGGGGAGGACTACGCCGCGCGGTTCGCGACCCTGGCCCGTAGTGGCAAGGACGTACACGGCGAGGCGCGGTTCTGTGCGGCTCTCGTGCCTGCCGGAGCGCGGGTGCTGGACGCCGGGTGCGGTACCGGGCGGGTCATGATCCGGCTTGCGGAACTCGGGTACGACTGCGTCGGGGTGGATCTTGACGCGTCGATGCTGGCGGTGGCGCGGGAGCAGTCGCCGGGACTGCCGTGGTTCCAGCTCGACCTGGCCGAGTTCGAGCCGGCTCTGCTCGGCATTGCAGCGGACTTCGATCTTGTCGTTGCTGCGGGCAATATTTTCCCGTTGCTCGCCCCCGGCACCGAGACCACGGTGGTCAAGCGTTTGTCCGCGGCCCTGCGCCCGGGCGGCCTGCTGGTCGCCGGTTTCGGCCTGGACGAAGCCCATCTGCCCGTGCCGCCCGGCCTCACGCTGCCGGAGTACGACGACTGCTGCGCTGCGGCCGGTCTTGCCCTCGTCGACCGCTTCGCCACCTGGGACGCCGACCCCTACGACGGCGGCGGCTATGCCGTCAGTGTCCACCGCCGGTGAGGACGTGCTGCACGTCCGGACGGCCGGTGGTCCGCTTGATCGCACCGGCCCGGCCGGCAGGGCCCTCGACCGCCCATCGCGTCGCACGTTCACGCGGTTCCTCGGGGTACATGCGGGCAGCAGCCATGAACGGCATCCTTCCGGGCCTTCGACGCCTCCATCGGATCCGAGCGATCCAGGGAGAACGGCCCTGACCCCGAAACGGTTCGGGGTCAGGGCCGTTCCGCGTGGCGCGGGGGAGGAAGCTCGGTGAGCGGTCACCCGCGCCGGGGTCCCGCCGGCGTCGTCAGCGTCTGCGGGCGGGGCGGCCGGCTGCGATTCCCGCCACGTGCAGGGCAAGAAGTGCCAGGCCCAGGAGCATGACGTTCACGGAGGAGAAGACATCGTTGGTGGTGATGTCCGCTGCGTTGATCAGGAAGGCGATGACGAACAGGACGGCTGCCGCTATGCCGAGCATGAGGTGCTCCTCTCGAAGGGGTGAGGTGCGTGTGCCCGGACATCACAAGGACAGGCCCCGTTTCCGCTTCGGCTTCGGGAGACCGGCCGGGCTGCGTGCCGGGGCGGCGGGGGTGCGCCCCGAAGACGGGGGTAGGGGAGTGAGGAGAGCCGAGCGAGGGAGGGTCGATGACGAAGGACACGTCGCTGCGTGCGATGGGATGGGCGCAGTCGTTCCCGGTGTCGCAAGGGGTGCGGGCCGGCCGCCAGTGGACGCGGGAGCACCTGGAGTCCCTGGAGTGGACCAAGGACACGCCCGAGATGGTGGACGCGATACTGCTCAGTGTTTCCGAGCTGATCACCAACGCGCACGTGCACGCGCACAGCGACGCCCAGCTGATCCTCACCTGGGACAGCCACTGCCTGCACGTGAGTGTCCATGACTCCAACCCGCTGCCCCCCACCAAGCAGTCCGAAGACCTCACGACGACCGGGGGGCGCGGACTGGCCATCGTCGACGCGCTCGCCGACGACTGGGCCACGCATCCGCAGGCGTCGGGCAAGACCGTCACCGCCTGCTTCGTGCCACCGGGCGCTCCGAAGCCCCGGCACGGCGAGGACGTCAGCTGAGCTCCGGGCGGAAGCGGCCCGGAGCCGGCCCGGCGCACGCCTCACGCCCGTGCTGCCCGGCCGATGTGTGTGGCCCGGCACGGCCGGGCCACACACATCGCGCAGAGCGCGCGCAGCCCTCCCGCAGGAGCCGGTGCCCGAAGGCTTCCTTCGCCTTCTCCTCGGCCTGGCGGGCCTCGCCCTCGGTACCGGCCGGCCCGGCCTCCGGCGGTGAGGCGTCCGTTCCCGACCGCGCGGCCCGCTGCCGCCTCGACCTTGGCCTGCCCGGTCTTCGCCCGGGTCTTCTCCACGGTGGGTCCGCCCCGGTGACGCCGGCGTCCTGACACAGACGGCGCAGGCGTCCCGTGAGTGCTTCAGCCGGCGGCCGCGGGCACCACCTCACCCGAGAGCGGCAGCCCCGGCCCCGCCACGGCTCGGGAGACGAGGCGGGCCATCTCGACGGCGCCCCGTTCCTGGAAGTGGGTGTTGTCCTGGAGACCGTCGGGAAAGTTCGGGTACTGCCCGGCCTCCAGCCACAGGAAGATCCTCTTGGACGCCTCCACCCCGACCCCGTCGAGGTAGGCGCACAGCACAGCGCCCCTCGGAGGCAGCGCAGTTCGTCGTGCCCGGCGGCCGACCATGAGTCGGCCTGCGCGGTTCAGCGGTCCGGAAACCGTGGTCCGCCCGCTGCCCGCTGCCCGCCGCCCGATGGTCGGCGGCCGGCGAGCAGGGGCAGCCCCGTGGACGCCGCCTTCAGCACGGCCGGTGTCCCGGTCACCGCCCGAGGGCCGGTTCCGGCCGGCGTCGGCGGTGGCGCGTCCGGGCGCGGCCGGCGGCCCGGTACCAGGAGGCGGCAAGCACGGTCCCGAGCGCGGCTTCCACCAGATCGCCGCCGTAGTACATCACCTGGGAGCCGGTGTGCAGGTCGGTAGTGGTGAACGCGGTACCGGGCGGCGGCGTCGCGTACAGGGTCTTGGCGAGCACGGCGTGCGCGACACCGGCGGCCAGCAGGGCCACCCCGCGCAAGGCCGGCGGCCGGCGGTGACGCACCGGGTCGACCTGGCAGACGGCGAAGGTGAAGAGCAGCCCGGCGGCCAGGACGTGTGCGTGCACCAGCGCGTGCAGCAGCGGGCGGTGGTGCGTGTGCGCGTACACGTCGGTGCGGTACAGCAGCCACAGGCCTCCGGCATCGAGCAGAGCTGCCAGGAGCGGGTGGGCCAGCAGGCGGGCGGGGCGGGAATGCGCGAGGGACAGGAGGCCGCGGCGGGCGGCGCCGGGAGGTGAGGCGCGCAGGGCCAGAGTGAGGGGACGGGCCAGGACGAGCAGCAGCGGGGCCGCCATGCCCAGGAGCAGGTGCCCGGTCATGTGGGCGGTGAACGGCCCGCCGGGCAGCGGACCCACCCCCGCCCAGGCCACCCAGGTGCATCCGGCGGTGAAGGACACCGGGCGCCACCAGGGCCAGGCGTCCCCTCTGCGCCACAGACGGCCTGCGGCCAGCCCGTAGGCGACGGCTGCCAGGAGCGCGCCCACCGCGGAGGCGATTTCCCACAGGCCAGGGCCTGCGGCCGTTCCGGGGTGGATGTGGGCGAGGATCACGTCGTCCGGGCCGCACGGCCGGGGCGGGCCGCACGGCGGGCCAGAAGAAGGCCGGTCAGGAGCAGAACCACGCCGGCGAGGTTCCATGCCCAGTCGTACGGGGCGATGTCCACGCCGTAGCGGACCTGGTGCAGGCGCAGCAGCTTGTGGTCGACGATGCCGTCGAAGAGCTGAAAGGCCCCCAGCCCCAGGAAGAGGCCGGCCCACGCGTGAGCCGGGACCAGAGCGCCCCGACGGCGAAGATCCGCGTAGAGGAAGAATCCGGCGACCAGGGCCAGCAGTTCACCTGTGTGCAGCAACCCGTCCGACAGCAGGCCCACCCGGCCGGTGGAGCGGTCGTAGAAGTGGTGCCACCCCAGGATCTGGTGGAAGACGATCTCGTCGACGGCGGCCATGACCGCCGCCCCGAGCACTCCGCACACCACCATGGACCTGCGTGGTTCAGGCCGCTCCAGCGGGTCGGGGTGCCGGTGGGCCGGTGGGTTCATGAGAATGCCTTCCGATACGTTCTGGGTCTGACCACCGGTACGTCTGCCCTCTCGTACGCCGGCGAGCCCACGAACTGCGGCATTCGGCCGCCTCCCAGCCATGCCGGAACCCGCACTCGTCACCTTCCGCGCACAGGCGGGCCTCCATTCATCGCCTCTTGCAGGAGAACGGACAGCTGGATGAACCTTCTCGACCGCCGTGCCTACCGAGTGGCGCGGGCCGTCGCCCGCCGCCGCGGCCACCGGCCGGCCCTGCATCCCTCCGGGGTGATCCTCGCGGGGCGTCTCGTCGTACCCGGTCACGGGGCCTCCTGGGAGGTGCCGTGGCTCGACGCTCCGGGCTCCTACGCCGTGACGGCCCGCTGGTCCCGCGCTGCCGGACTGCCGAGTCCGCTGCCCGACGGCATGGGTCTCGCGCTGCGGGTGGAGGACGCCGGCGGCCCCGGCCGCTGCCTGGAGCTCCTTCTGACGAGCAGCGGCCGTGGCCGGTGGACCCGCCACGTACCGTTCCCTCGTACGTCGGCCACGGGCGGCCCGTACTCCGCACTCGTGTCCTACGTGGTCGGCGGGCGCCGAGGACTGCCGGCCGTTTTTCCCGTGCCGGGAGCCCCACGACTTCCCGCCGACCCCGCAACGGTGGAGGCAGCTGTAACCCGGCGACCGCTGGAGTTCGTGCTCTGCGTCGGGACGGCCGCAGCCTGGCTGCCCCTGGGCCGTCTCGTCCTCCACGGCCCGGATCCGTCCCCGCGGCGTCCGGGCGGAACGGCTTTCGACCCCTACCGCAACTCACTGCCGGGCTTTCACCCCGTCGACCGGCTCCGGTCCCTGCGCGTCGCCGCGTACGCGGGATCACGGGAAGGGAGGCTCGCCGAGCCGCCCTCCTGACGGGGCCACGCGACAGCGGCGAGTGGGCCGGCTGCCCGGCCGGCCGCTCCCGCCCGCGATTTCGCGTACGGGATCCGCCTCACTCCGCGTTCTTCTGCAGCAGGCAGTCGTAGCCCAGCTGCATGGTGTCGGCCACCGCCAGGGCGGTGAGGCCGCCCGTCACGGCTCGTGTGGCCCCCGGCCACAGCAGCTGAGCCCCGGCGAAGGTCGTCGTCAGCCAGACACTCATACAGAACGGACAGGTGACCAGCTCACCCGCGGTCGACCTGATGCCACCTCCACGGGGGCTCTCACTCACTTCAGCAGGGCCTGTCGCGGACTCGTAGCGTGTGAACGGCGCCCGGAGCGGGCTCGTGACGGACCCCTTGCTGAGCAGGCGGCTCAGACGGAACACGGCAGTCGCCGTCAGCAGGATGTCCTGCGGGTCGTGCCGCTCCGGGAGCTTCGTCCTCCGTGCGGCGATCACCGCGGCCCAGGCGACCGTGTACGCGCCGAATGCGACGACAGCCCCGAGATGCCCGCCGAGGCGCCGTTCCTCGTGCGGCGAATAGGCCTTGTTCACCCGCTGGAACGCTTTCCCGAGCTTGCGCAGGCGGGAGCCTTCCTTGTCCGCTTCGTGATCCACAGCAGCATCCTCCATCGGTTCGTTCCGGTTCTGGCTCGCATGCACGACGAGGCGTCACGCCTCGTCGTGGGGGTGGGGCCGCACGCACCTCTCCTGGGCCCCGGTACACCACTGCCTCCTCATCGACCAGGCAGTCGTGCGGCAGCGGTCGCAGCACCATGGCTCAGCAGCCCGGCGCTCCAGCAGTATCGGGAGGCGGCCCCGGCCGTACCGCCCGTTCGGCAGGTGTGGCCGGTCCGCGGAACGGCGGCCGGGCGGCCCCTTTGGAGCCACATCGGCGACGGCTCCGGTGGCGAGCCCCGCAGCGCCGCCCACAGCGTCTTCCTGGCAGTCATCATTCACATCCCTGCAGAGGTCCTGGTGCGACCGGGTCCTCCGGCCTTTCTTCGTACTGGAAGTGTTCTTCCTCTTCCGCGTCTCCGCCTTCTGCCCGCGAATGGGTCGTACGAGGCACATCGGGGGAGGCCGATGTGGGCAGCATCGTTCACCTTCGCGTCCTGCGCCTGCCCGCCCTCGCGGTGGAGACGGGCAGAAGGCCGTCCACCGAGGGAGCGTCCGCAGCCCCAGGGGGAGCGCGCCGGTCATCACGGCCGCGACCTGCTGCGCCGCCGGCGCATGGCCGCGGCGCTGTTCGGCAGTACCGCCTCCGGCGGCTTCGCGCTGTTCATCCCGCAGGGCCCTACGACCCGCTGCGAGGCCGAATCCCGCGGCCGCCATCGCCGCATCGCCCGACCAGACTGAAGACCCGATAATGAGAAATGCTGCGGTTCTCCGCAGCCATGCGTGAGGAGGCATACCCATGGCCGGCAACGCGGCATCACCAGCTCCCCGGTGGGCAAACCGGAATGTGCTGCTCCACGGCTGGCGTGAGCAGATCATCAGCACCCTGATGTTTTTCACAGGCATCGCCTTGTGCGTCGCGCCGTGGGTCGTCAGTGACTCTCCGGACGCGGCCAAGGACATCCACCGCAGCGAGGTCGGCATCGCGATGCTCGTACTGCTGGTGGCGCTGGCCCGGCTCAGCGGGCACGCCGGCAGGTGGTCGGACCGGGTGATCCTCCTGAGCGGGGCCTGGCTGGTCGCTTCCCCGTGGCTCCTCGGCCTGCAGGACACCGCGGTCTTCGACGGAGCTCAAGTCTTCGACGTCGCCGCAGGCGCAGTGCTACTCGCTCTGGCGGCGGCTTCGATGCTCGTGCGGGCTGCGCTGGACCGCACGGAGAAACGCATGTAGACCGGTCCGCAGCCGCTGACCGGGATCATGCGCGTGGCCGAAGGCGCCGAGGACGGCGTTGCCCGGGGACGGCCGGGCACGCGAGGGCGAGGACGGGTGGGGGAGTCCGCCGCACGGCCTCCCCCACGGCTCCCACCCGCCCCTCATGGTCCGGGTCACCCGGCCCCGTGCGTTCCCTCCCGGGGAACAGGCCGTTGATTCCCCCGATGCTCTGCCTCACCGCGGTGTCACAGCGCCGGCCCGGCCTTACGACCGGGCCGGCAGGATGTTCAGCCGTCCTTGCCCATGGCTTTGCGGACGGCGTCCTTGGTGCGGTCCATCAGCGCGGCCACCGGGCCGAGGGCCATGTTGGCGGCGCCGGACTCGACTCCTGGGTGGGGCCGGGTGGGGGCCATGGCTTCGGCTGCCTTGACGGCCTTGGCCATCGCGGCGAGGCCGGTGACATCGGTGCTGCGGCGGATGTGGGTGAACTCGTAGCGTTCCTCGGCGCGTGCGTGTTCCTGGACGTCCGTGCGCAGTGCCATCAGCTGGGGCATGAAGGTGGGGTCGTCGGTGTCGAGGTCATCGAGTGTGGCCAGGGTTTCCTTGGCCGCCTTCTCCTCGGCGAGACGGTCCTCGACGATCTGTTCGCCGCCCGGGAAGCTGCGCCGGGCGAAGGGATGGACGACTTCCTCCTCCGCGGTCTCGTGAACGGCGAGAAGGCGCACCAAGCGGCGGAACGCCTCGCGGCGTTCCGCACCGGACGCGGCCTCGACCTCGTCGAAGAGGTTGCGGATGTCGCCGTGCTGGCGCATCAGCAGCGCCACCACATCGGTGTCCTCGGCCCGGTCGTCGCCGGCTTGGGGGGTGTGGAGTTCGGACATGTCCCGGAGCTCACTTCTCGCGCATGGCGGGGTCGGGGTGCTCACCTTCGGACTGCACGCGGTACTCACGGCCGAACATGGCGTCGTGCTCGGCCATGACCCGCTCGCTGGGCGGCTCCTCACCACCGTGGATCTGTTCCTGCATCGCCTCGAACCGCTCATGCGCCTCGCGCACATATCCGGCACCCAGCGTGGTCAGGTCGATCTGGGTGTCCAGCAGTTCACGCAGGTACGCCTTGTTCGGTTCGAAGGTGAGCACGTTGGGCAGCTCGGGAGCGAGCACCGACTCCGGGTCGCGGCCGTCGTGGCGCCGCATGAGGTCGCAGGCGATGTGCAGGTGCTCCAGCTCCATGTTCAGGTGGAGTTCCCAGATGGCCTTCACCTTGGGGTCGCTCTCCTGCTCCATGAAGGAGTGGTAGAGGTAGCACTCGTTGTACTCGTGGTTGACCAGCTGCTCCCACCACGTCTCGCCCGGGTCGACCAGGGACTCGTAGTGGGTGACGTGCTCCTCCTCGATGAGCCCGATCTCCTGGTAGAGCTGGCGGGCGATCGGCTCCATGTAGGTGGGGCCGGTGTTCATGTAGAAGTTCATCGTCTGCTGCTCCGCCGACATGATCGTCAGCGCGTGGAGCTTGGACAGCGGGTTCGTCCCGTCCTTCGCATACGGGTCGCGGACGTTGTCCACCGGGTCACGGTGGTGGAACTTCGTCGGCCGTCCGGGCATGACCTCGGTCAGCCCGTCCACGATCGCCTCCGCCTTGCGGTGCTCGATCATCTCGTACAGGTTGGCGTACCGGTACAGGTGGTCGAAGTCCTCCAGGACGCCGAACTGGTACGCCTGCTTCAGGTACGGGTCCGGTTCCATGCGCGCGACCCAGGCCGTGAGGTCGACCGCGACCTGCTCGTAGGCGATCGTCGTCTCCAGCACCGACGAGACCCCCGGGAGCAGCCAGTTGACCACCTTCTGCTGCTGCGCCTCGATGTAGCGGGTGCGGGCCAGCTGCCGCTTGATCTCGGGGTCCGGACAGTGCCGTGCCAGTTGGTGGCTGAAGAGGATCGCTTCGACCTCGATGCCGTTCATCGTGATGATCCGGCACCGGGTGTAGGGGTCACAGCGGTCCGGGTCGATCGGCTTGACGTTCATCTCACGCCAACTGCGCAGCTGGCGGTCCAGCGGGATACCACGCTGTTCGAGCGGATTGAAGGTCACGAGAACTCCTCGGGGAGGTGGACAGGCCGAGTACCCTCGTAGCCGCGATTCATGTCGTCCGCCGAGTCGCAGGGCACCGCCTTCCATGCTTAGCCCTGTGCGGCAGAGGCCGCTTCCGCACACGCCCGGTCGGCCCTGCGATTGCCCCGTATGACGCAACCCCTCCGTCCCGCCGGCGCCGCACCGTCGAGCTCGCGTGAGGCCGTCCGGCAGCACCCGGTGACGCCTGTGTCCGAACACCGCATCTGCGCGTCCGGCCGGACAGGCGCAGAACTCGTTCCGGAAGCCCGGCAGTTCCGCGAACGGGTCCTGCCGGGCAGCGTGAGCCAGCAGAGTCGTCCGCATGGCTCCTCGTGCTGAGCCCGCGTGTTCCTCGGCCGGACCGCGTGCTCAGCGCCAGCGGTCATGTGTGAACCGCTCGCCACGTTCCTCTGCGTGTTTTCCCCTGCTTCGCCGACGGCGGCTTCCGGCTCGGGGCCGGCCGGCCGCTGCGAGAGCCCAGCGAACCGGGCCGGTCGCTGACGCTGCCCGTGGCGGGCCCTGCGCCCTTGACGCCGTCCGGCCCGGCTGACGCGGGAAGTGCGGCCCGGCGACGGAGCTCATGCGTGCCGGGATGCCGCGCGGTTCCCCGCCCCCCGCTCGCGCCGGCTCTTGCACACACGTACTCCGTGGCCTCGCCGCGCTTCCCCCGTACGGCTGCGAAAGCCCCGGCCGACCGCTTGATCGTCCCCGGGCGGGGTAGCGCAACGGCATGGCTACTGACAACACATCTACTGCTGCGAGCGGTTACGTGCAGCCCGAGGTCGACGTCCGGGCGCTGACCGAGGTGCTCGACGGCGAGTACGCCGGGATCCGCGACCTCGTCCGGACCAACCTGGTGACGCACGCCTCCGTTCTCGAGGACGCGGACGAGCTCGGCGTCGACGCGTTCCGCGAGCGGGTGCGTGAGCTCGTGGTCGAGATGGCTGCGACGGGGCAGACCGGCATGGGTTTCCCGAGCCGGTACGGCGGGGGCGGCGACATCGGAGCCTCGATCGCCGCGTTCGAGACCCTTGCCTTCGGTGACCTGTCGGTGCTGGTGAAGGTCGGCGTGCAGTTCGGGCTCTTCGGTGGCGCGATCCTGCATCTGGGTACCGAACGCCATCACGAGGCCTATCTGCCGGACCTGATCACCGGGCAGTTGATGGGGTGCTTCGCGATGACCGAGACCGGGCACGGCTCCAACGTCCAGGCGCTCGGCACCCGCGCACGGTACGACGCCGCCGGCCAGGAGTTCGTCATCACCACTCACGGCGACCAGGCGTGCAAGGACTACATCGGCAACGCGGCCCGCCACGGCGAGCTGGCGGTCGTCTTCGCCCAGCTGGAGGTGGGCGGGAAGTCCGAGGGGGTGCACGCGTTCGTCGTGCCGATCCGGGTCGGCGGCGAGGTGGCGCCCGGTGTCCGGATCGAGGACGACGGCCGCAAGATGGGCCTCAACGGCGTGGACAACGGCCGCATCCGGTTCGACGACGTGCGGGTGCCGCGCGAGGCGCTGCTCAACCGGTTCGCCGACGTCACCGCCGAAGGCGTCTACGAGAGCTCGATCACGAACCCGGACCGGCGTTTCTTCACCATGCTCGGCACGCTGGTGCAGGGCCGGGTCAGCGTCGGCGGCGCCGGGGTCAACGCCGCCAAGGTGGCCCTCGCGATCGCCACGAAGTACGCCGTGCGGCGCCGGCAGTTCGACGCGGCCCCGGAGGCGGAGGAGCAGTTGCTCCTCGACTACGGTCTGCATCAGCGTCGGCTGCTGCCGCTCATCGCGCGTACGTACGCGTTGCACTTCGCGCAGGACGTCGTGCGCACGCAACTGCACGAAGTCTTCTCCGGCACCGAGGACGACGCCCAGGCGCGGCGCCGGCTGGAGGCACGGGCCGCCGGCACCAAGGCGCTCGGTACCTGGCACGCCACCCGGGTCGTCCAGGAGTGCCGTGAGGCGTGCGGCGGCGCCGGCTACCTCAGCGTCAACCGGTTCGCCGCCCTCAAGGCCGACAGCGACATCTTCACCACCTTCGAGGGTGACAACCACGTCCTGCTGCAGCTCGTCGCCAAGGGCCTGCTCACCCATTACGCGAACGAGTTCGAGGACCTGGACCAGCTCGGCATGGTCCGCTACGTCACCGGCCTCGCCGTCGGGACGGTCATCGAGAAGACGTCGGCCCACAAGCTGCTGGAGCGGGTACGCGACCTGCTGCCCGGCGGCGACGAGTGGGACCAGGAAGCCGGCCTGCTCGACTCGGAGTACCAGCTCGCCATGCTCCGGTACCGCGAGGAGCACATGCTCGCCGGCGTGGCCCGCCGGCTCAAGCGCGGGATCGACCAGAAGCGCAATCCCGGTGTCGTCTTCTCGCAGGTGCAGGACCACGTCATCGCGGTTGCCCACGCACATGTCGAACGGCTGGTGCTGGAGGCGTTCGTCGACAAGGTGCGTGCGCTGCCCGAGAGCGGCAACAAAGTCGCGCTGGGCCTGCTGTGCGACCTCTTCGCCCTGTCGACGATCGAGGCGGACCGGGCCTGGTTCATGGAGCACGGCCGGCTGACCGTCCAGCGTTCCAAGGCCATCAGCCGAGAGGTGAACGAACTCTGCCGCAAGGTCCGGCCCCTCGCAGTTCCCCTCGTCGACGCCTGGGGCATCCCGCCCGAGATGCTGCGCGCACCGGATCTGGTGGGCTGATCCGAGGGCGGAGCCGGCCACGGACCGGTCCCTTCACCGGATTTCAGCAGCGGTCAGGGGACGCTCACCCAGTCGAGGGTGCGTTCCACGGCCGCCTTCCAGCCCGCGTAACCGTCCGCGCGTCGTTCGTCGGACCACTGGGGGGTCCAGCGTTTCGACTCGTCCCAGTGCGTCCTCAGCTCTTCGGTGCTCTGCCAGAAGCCCGTTGCCAGACCTGCCGCGTAGGCGGCGCCGAGCGCGGTCGTCTCCGCGACGACGGGACGGCTGACGGGGACGCCGAGGACGTCGGCCTGGATCTGCATGCAGAGGTCGTTGGCGGTGACACCGCCGTCGACCTTGAGGACGTCGAGGTGGACACCCGAGTCCTGCTCCATGGCCTCGACCACATCGCGGCTCTGGTAGCAGATGGCTTCCAGGGTGGCCCGCGCCAGGTGCGCGTCGTCGTTGTACCTGGCCAGGCCGACGATCGCTCCTCGGGCGTCGGATCGCCAGTAGGGGGCGAACAGGCCCGAGAACGCGGGGACGAAGTACATGCCGCCGTTGTCGTCGACGGTACGGGCGAGATCCTCGCTCTCGGCCGCCGTCTTGATGATCTTCATCTGGTCGCGCAGCCACTGCACCGCGGACCCGGTCACCGCGATGGATCCTTCCAGCGCGTAGACGACAGGACTGTCACCGAACCGGTACGCCACGGTGGTGAGGAGGCCGTGCCGGGAGCGGACCAGCTCCGTGCCGGTGTTGAGCAGCAGGAAATTGCCCGTGCCGTAGGTGTTCTTGGCCTCGCCGGGGGAGAAGCAGACCTGCCCGACCGTGGCCGCCTGCTGGTCGCCGAGGACTCCGCCGATCGGAACGGCGGCGCGCAACGGCCGGGAAGTCCGGGTCGTGCCGAAGGCATCCGGATGCGACGAGGGGTTGACGGTGGGCAGCATCGCCCGGGGGACGCCGAAGAAGCCCAGGAGTTCGTCGTCCCAGTCGAGGGTCTCCAGGTTCATCAGCATGGTGCGGCTCGCGTTGGTCACATCGGTGGCGTGGATCCCGCCGTCGGGGCCGCCGGTCAGGTTCCACAGGACCCAGGCGTCCGTGTTGCCGAAGAGGGCGTGGCCCCTCTCCGCCGCTTCCCGTACACCGTCGACGTTCTCCAGGATCCACTGGATCTTGCCGGCGGAGAAGTAGGTGGCCGGCGGCAGTCCGGCCTTGCGGCGGACGATTTCGCCGCGACCCGTGCGTTCGAGGTGCGCCGCGATGGCGTCCGTCCGGGTGTCCTGCCAGACGATCGCGTTGTAGTAGGGCCGCCCGTTGCGCGGGTCCCAGACCACTGTGGTCTCACGCTGGTTGGTGATTCCGATCGCCGCCAGGTCCTGCGGCGACAGGCCTCCGTACCGGAGGGCGTTCTGCATCACCGAGTTGGTGCGCTCCCAGATCTCCACCGGGTCGTGCTCCACCCAGCCGGAGCGGGGGAGTATCTGGGCGTGCTCCAGCTGGTGCTTGGCGACTTCGTTGCCGCCGTGGTCGAAGATCATGAATCGGGTGCTGGTGGTTCCTTGATCCACCGCGCCGACGAAGTCCGCCATGGTGTGTCACCTCTCCGGCCGGTGCCGTCAGTCCTCGGTTGCCGGGACCCGCCCCGGCGGCTCGGGTTCCGCGGACGGCAGGAAACGGCCGATGAGGCCCTTGTACAGACCCGCGCCGAGCAGTCCGCCGACCAGCGGGCCCACGAGGGGCACCCAGAAGTACAGATTTCCGTACTGGTCCCGCCATGCTCCGCCGTACCCGGTGATGAAGCTCGCCAGCCGGGGACCGAGGTCACGGGCCGGGTTGATCGCGTAGCCCGCGTTGGTCCCCCATGCCATTCCGATGGCGACGACGACCAGGCCGATGACGAACGGGGCCAGGTTCGCGCCGGGCGGCGTGTTCAGCAGGTCGGTGACGGCCATGATCAGCAGCAGCAGGACGGCGGTGCCGATGACCTGGTCGCGGAAGGCGCCCCATTCGTGAACCGGCAGAGCGGGATTGCCGTTGGCGGGGAGGGTGGAGAACACCGTCTGCGTCTTGACGGTGTGTCCGGGATCAGCCTTGGCCAGTGCCTCGCTGTAGTTCCAGCGCACGAGAAGCGCGGCCACGAACGCCCCCGCCGTCTGGGCGAGGGCGTACGGGGCCACCTTGCGCCACGGGAACCCCTTGAACACGGCGAGCGAGAGGGTCACCGCGGGATTGAGATGGGCGCCACTCAGCCGTGCCGCCACGTAGACCCCGAGCGTGACACCGAGCCCCCAGGCCCAGGCGATGCTGTCGTGGTCCCCGAGGCCGCCGGGCGGATCCGTCAGGGCCCCGCCTGCCGCCACCTGCGCCACGACACCGCACCCGAAGAGAATGAGGATCATCGTGCCCGCGAACTCGGCCGACAACTCGCCCAGGGATCCGGAGCCCACACGTCGCTCAGCCATGGAAGCTCGCCCTCCGCCGGCCGGACCGGCCGTCGACTACAGCAGTACGAGCAGGCTAAGGCGCCTCGCGGAAGAGTGCATATCAGGGCGAACGGTGTGCGGCGGAGGTCCTGGCCGGTGCCTCGCTCACCTGAAAGCGCCGGCCCGTCTCCCGCACCGCTCCGTGACAGGCGGTGTCCTCCTCGGGCGGCCGGGCCGCCGCCGCAGGGTGGCGGCGGTAGCGGGCGCTCCCGGAGCGCCGTCCGGCACACCGAGTTCCTCGGCGCCCGGGCCGCGAAGCTCCTGCCGGACGGAGGCGCACATGTCCGCGCTCACGTCCGGCAGGAGCTCCCGTCTCCCCCCCCCGGCAATCGGGGACGTCGCACATGGCCCGGAACGAGCACCTTCATAAGTGAAAGGGAAAGTGATCGCGAGCCGATGCTTCTCATTGAGGGGCCTATCGAAAACAGGCTGAATGCGTGTGTTTCTGATCAGGAGGAGCCAGGAGGCCTTGTGGCTTGCACCCGGGCCGTCACCGAAGCGGCCGGACGCTGATTCGGTCGGATGTTGATTCGGTCGGATGCGCGACAGTGATATATCACCCGATTGGCGGCCGCAGCGCAGCGAAACGGTGGACTACGTTCAGCAGCGCATTCGGTACGGGCTGCCGGCCGTTCCTGTGGCCCGGTGGATGCCGTCGACCTGGCATGACCCGGCAGAGCTCCTGAAAGCGAAACGAAATCAACGATGCCGGGCTGTCTGCGGACTGTTATCCTGAATCCGCATTTCGAAGGGCGCCTTTTCCTGACAATGAATTGGCTGCGCAATTCGATGGTCGACGCGATTGCCTGAAGGAGGTCCACACGCTTGCGGCGGGAAATTCTTCCGCCAGGTGCACTGCGGTGAAACGGAGGTGCGGACTCGTGGTGAGGCCGACGGAGCACATGGGAGAGCCCACGGTCGAGGACGGGGCGTCGGCGTGGCGTATCGCACGCGATTCCCGCGTACTCGACGTGAATTCCTCCTACAGCTACGTGCTGTGGTGCCGTGACTTCGCGGCGACCTCCGTGGTCGCCCGCGACGAAGGGGGCGAGGCCGTCGCCTTCGCGACGGGGTACATCCGCCCCGAGCTGCCCGGCACGCTCGTCATCTGGCAGATCGCCGTTAACCCGGACCGGCGCGGCCGCGGCCTTGCCGGTGCCATGCTGGATCACCTCGCCGCCCGACTGAGGTCCCGGGGCGTTCTCGAACACCTGGAGACGACGATCAGTGCGGGGAACGAGGTCTCGCACCGGCTGTTCCTCTCGTTCGCCGAGCGCCACGGGGCGTCACTGGAACGTGAGCTGCTGTTCCCCGCACGACTCTTCCCCGACGCGCACGAGTCCGAACACTTGTACCGCATCGGGCCGCTGGCCCAGCCGCCCATCCTGCCGCTCGGAGCCCAGCACTCGGCTACTCGCAGCACTAGGAGCACGTCATGAGGACGACCACCCCGCATGCCCTGAGTGTCTTCGAAACCCTTGAGTCGGAAGTACGGAGTTACTGCCGCAGTTGGCCCGCGGTGTTCGACCGTGCGCAGGGGGCCTGGCTCACGGACGAGGACGGCCATTCCTATCTGGACTTCTTCGCCGGTGC
>Ga0196960_10000192_pt1 | contig 24540 bp, 23 predicted proteins | sample S3v_5metaG_FD_183187 | JGI IMG/M metagenome (GOLD analysis project Ga0196960, IMG submission 183187) | Soil microbial communities from Anza Borrego desert, Southern California, United States - S3+v_5 | ecosystem: Environmental > Terrestrial > Soil > Desert | place: USA: California | collected...
CGCTCGCCGACCAGGTCGTCGCGCTCGGGCCGTGCGTGGCGTGGGCGCAGGCGCAGCGCTCGATCGCCCGGGCGCGGCTCGCGCACCGGCTGGCGGCGGCGGGGACGATCGCCGGGGACGGGCTCGTCGATGCCACCGAGCACCTCGCCGTGCTCGTCCTGCACGCAGACCCCGAGCTGACGAGCGAGCTCGCCGCGCGGGAGCTCGCGCCGCTGCTCGCGCTCTCCCCCGGCCCGCGCGGGAAGCTCGTGCCGACGCTCCGGGCGTGGCTGGAGCTGCGTGGCCGGGTCGAGGAGGTCGCGCACGCGCTCCACGTCCACCCGCAGACGGTGAGGTATCGCCTGGGCCAGCTGCGCGACCTCTTCGGCGACCGGCTCGAGGACCCGGACGGTCGCCTCGCGCTCACCCTCGCCCTCCGCGCGCTGCCCGAGGACTGACCGCGTCCGTCCGGCCCCGGGTCGGGGTGCGACGCGTCTGCTGCGGGCGGTGGCGGGGTGGGTTGTGCGGTTCGTGGGCGAGCCCCGCCGGATCCGCCCCGGACCTTTCTTCCCACTCGTCCCGCGCCTCGGCGCGAGATGGAAGTTAAGCCGCTATACGGCGCACAACTTCCATGTCGGGCACGAGCAGTCGACGAGATGGAAGAAATGTTCGGCCCGATACCGCAAGAGCGCGGCGCCGAACCGCACACCAACCCCGCCACCGCCCCAGCCCCGGCCACGAACCCAGACCACGAAACGGGAGAGCGCGGAGCGACCGCAAGCGGCCCCTCAGTGCGCGTGATGCTCCATGACGACCGCGTGCCCCTTCCCCCGCGACAGCAGCCAGCGGTTGACCGGGTAGGCGATCGCGCCCGCGATGACGAGGGCGAAGGCGAGCGAGAGCCAGAACTTCGCGGCGTCGAGCCCCGCGTCCATCGCCCCCGGGATCACGAGCATGATCGCGTTGTCGACGATCTCCATCGTCGCGATCGAGAGCGTGTCGGACGCGAGCGCGAGCGGGATCACGGCGCCGAGCGCGAGGCCGGCTCGGAGCAGCGGGAGGCTCGTGAGCAGGTAGCCGAAGAAGAACGCGAGCGCGACGGAGAGCGCGATCGTCCCGAGATCGGAGAAGCCGGCGGCGGTGCCGATGATCATGCCGAGCACCTCGCCGATCGCGCAGCCGGTGAGGCAGTGGACGGTCGCGCTGAACGCGAGCCGGTTGAGCGACTGGCCGGCGTGCGCGCCGTGCGCGTGCCCCGCGTGCGCGCTAGCCACGGCGCATCAGCCGCCCGACGGCGGCCATCAGCTCGTCCGTCTTCTCCTGCTGCACCTCGCCCTCCGCACCCATGACGCAGTGGCGCGCGTGCTCGTCCATCAGGCCGAGCGCGACCTTGTCCAGCGCCGCCTGCACGGCGGAGATCTGGGTGAGGATGTCGATGCAGTACCGGTCGTCCTCGACCATGCCCTCGATCCCGCGGACCTGGCCCTCGACGCGCTTGAGGCGCTTGAGCAGCTGCTCCTTGGAGGCGGAGTAGCCGTGCGTGGTCTTGGGGGTCTCGGTGGCCATGATGACCACTCTACCACTACCCCCTGGGGGTATGCTAGTGTCGATTACCGGTACCCCCCATGGGTATCCCAGGTACCGTCCCCCACGACGCAACGAGAGGTTCCGACATGAGCTACGCCGACATCCGCGAGTACCAGGTGAAGGGCATGACGTGCCAGCACTGCGTCCAGTCGGTGCAGCAGGAGGTGAGCGGCGTCGAGGGCGTCGAGGTCGCGTCGGTCAACCTCCCCGAGGGCCGCCTGACCGTCGCCGGGAACGGCTTCGCCGACGAGGCCGTCCGCGCGGCGATCGACGAGGCCGGATACGAGGTGGCACCGTGAGGGCGCCCGTCAAGCTCGCCGCGTTCACCGCGCTCCTGGCCGTCTGCGGCGGCGGGGCGGCGGTGGCGGGGAGCGCGATCGACCCCGACGCACCCGGTGGCGGCGGCGAGAGCGTCGTGGCCGCGGGCGAGCACCGCGAGGCCGCCGCGTCGCACGGTCACGCCGACGGCGCGCAGGACGAGCACGCGGCCGACGCCCACGCCGCGCCCGCGCAGGACGGCGTCGAGGGCCTGAAGGTCGAGCTCGCCGACACCACCTTCGCCGCCGGCGAGCGCGCGCCGCTGCGCTTCCGCATCGTCAACGAGGACGGCCAGGCCAAGACCGACTTCGCCGTCGAGCACGAGAAGCGGATGCACGCGATCGTCGTCCGCACCGACCTCACCGGCTTCCAGCACCTGCACCCGGAGATGGCGGAGGACGGCACGTGGTCCGTGCCGCTCACGCTCGAAGAGGCCGGCGACTACCGCGTCTATGCGGACTTCGCCGACGGCACGCTGAGCGCCGACATCGCCGTCCGCGGCGACACGCACGCGCACGAGCTCCCCGCGCCGGACTCCACCGCCGACGCGGGCGACGGCTACACGGTCGAGCTGACCGGCGGCGAGCACGCCAAGCCGGGCAAGGAGCTGACGCTCCCGTTCACCGTCCGCAAGGGCGGGAAGGCCGTGGACGTGGAGCCCTACCTCGGCGCCGACGGCCACCTCGTCGCGATCAGCGAGGGCGACCTCGAGTTCCTGCACGTCCACCCGATGGACGGCGCGTTCATGGCGACGTTCCCGAAGCCCGGGAAGTACCGGCTGTTCCTCCAGTTCCAGCACGCGGGCGCCGTCCGCACCGCCGAGTTCACGCAGGTGGTGAAGTGATGAGCACGACGACCGAGACCACCCACCTCGACCTCCCGATCAGCGGCATGACGTGCGCGTCGTGCGCCGCGCGGATCGAGAAGCGGCTCAACAAGCTCGACGGCGTGAGCGCGTCGGTCAACTACGCGACGGAGAAGGCGACCGTCGACTTCGACCCCGCGACCGTCGAGCCCGAGGCGCTCGTCGCCGCCGTCGAATCGGCCGGCTACCACGCGGCGCTGCCGGCGCCCGGCGGCGCGGCGGGCGAGCCGGGCGCGGCCGAACCGGATCCCACCCGCGCGCTGCGCGAGCGGCTGATCATCAGCGCCCTCCTCACGCTGCCCGTCTTCCTGCTCAGCATGATCCCGCCGCTCCAGTTCGACCACTGGCAGTGGGCCACGCTCACCCTCGCCAGCCCGGTCGTCGTCTGGGGCGCGCTCCCCTTCCACCGCGCCGCCTACGCGAACCTCAAGCACGCGACGGCGACGATGGACACGCTCGTCTCGCTCGGCGTCCTCGCCGCGTACGTCTGGTCGCTCTATGCGCTCTTCCTCGGCAACGCGGGCGAGGTCGGCATGACGATGGAGCTCGACCTCTTCCCGGGCGAGTCCGGGATGGACGAGCTGTACCTGGAGGTCGCGTCGGTCGTGACGACCTTCCTCCTCGCGGGCCGCTACTTCGAGGCGCGCGCGAAGCGGCGGGCGGGCGCGGCGCTCGAGGCGCTCCTCCAGCTCGGCGCGAAGGACGTCGCGATCCTCGACGCGCAGACCGGCGAAGAGCGGCGCGTGCCGGTCGAGCAGCTGAGCGTGGGCGACCGGTTCGTCGTCCGCCCCGGCGAGAAGGTCGCGACCGACGGCGTGGTCGAGGAGGGCCGCAGCGCCGTCGACCAGTCGCTGCTCACCGGCGAGTCCGTGCCGGTCGAGAAGGGCCCCGGCGACGCCGTCGCGGGCGCGACCGTCAACGCGGGCGGCCGGTTGATCGTCCGCGCGACGAAGGTCGGCGCCGACACCGCGCTCGCGCAGATCGCGCGGCTCGTCACCGACGCGCAGTCCGGCAAGGCGCCGGTCCAGCGGCTGGCCGACCGGGTCTCCGCCGTCTTCGTCCCGGTCGTCATCGCGATCGCGGTCGCCACGCTCGGCTTCTGGCTCGGCGCGGGCGAGGACGCGTCGGTCGCGTTCACCGCCGCCGTCGCGGTGCTGATCATCGCCTGCCCGTGCGCGCTCGGCCTCGCGACGCCGACCGCGCTCCTCGTCGGCACCGGCCGCGGCGCCCAGCTCGGCTTGCTGATCAAGGGGCCGGAGGTGCTGGAGTCGACGCGGAAGGTCGACACGGTCGTGCTCGACAAGACCGGCACCGTGACCACCGGCCGGATGGCGCTCACCGACGCCGTCCTCGCCGAGGGTGTGACGCGCGAGGAGCTGCTGCGGCTGGCCGGCGCGCTCGAGGCCGCGTCCGAGCACCCGGTCGCCCGCGCGATCGCGGCGGCGGCGCAGAGCACCGCTCCCGTGGAGAGCTTCGCCAACCGTGAGGGCCTGGGTGTCGAGGGCGTCGTCGACGGCCACGGCGTGCAGGTCGGCCGCCCGTCGCTGATGGCGGAGTGGAGCCTGCGCGTGCCGCCCGAGCTCGACGCCGCGCGCGACGAAGCCGAAGCCGCCGGCCGCACGGCCGTCCTCGTCGCCTGGGACGGCGTGGTCCGCGGGATGCTCGCGGTCGCCGACACGGTGAAGCCGACGTCGGCGGAGGCGGTCGCGCGGCTGAAGGCGCTCGGCCTCACCCCCGTCCTCCTCACCGGCGACAACGAGCGCACCGCCCGCGCGGTGGCGCGCGAGGTCGGCATCGACGAGGTCATCGCCGAGGTGCTCCCCGCCGAGAAGGCCGCGGTGGTCGAGCGGCTGCAGCGCGAGGGCCGGACCGTCGCCATGGTCGGCGACGGCGTCAACGACGCGCCCGCGCTCGCGCAGGCCGACCTGGGCCTGGCGATCGGCACCGGGACCGACGTCGCGATCGAGGCCTCCGACCTCACCCTGGTGACCGGCGACCTGCGCGCCGCCGCCGACGCGATCCGGCTCAGCAGAGCCACCCTCCGCACCATCCGGCAGAACCTCGCCTGGGCGTTCGGCTACAACGTCGCCGCCCTCCCCCTCGCCGCCGCGGGCCTCCTGAACCCGCTGCTGGCCGGCGCGGCGATGGCGCTCTCCAGCGTCTCCGTCGTCGCCAACGCGCTGCGCCTGCGCCGCTTCGGCCGGGCCTGACCGCCGCCCGCCCGCGTCCGTGTCCGTCGAAAGGCGGACGTGGGCGCCCCGCGGCCGATAGTGCGTTACAAGCTCCTCCGCGTGCGGTTGAACGAGCGTCCGAGGGCCCGGACGACGCAACCTGAACCGCACGAACCTCCAGGAGCAACCGCACCGTGAACCCCAAGAAGCTCTCCGCCGCAGCCGCCCTCGGCGTCGTCGCCGCGCTGGCCGGCGCCCCCGGCGCGCTGGCCAACGGCGCCGCCGACGTGCCGCGGCTGACGATCCCGGACCTGCCGTTCCCGGCCGACAAGATCGAGCACCGCGTCACGAAGCAGTGCACGGCCGCGTCCGGCCTGTACGCGAACTACAACGACAACGGCTGCACGGTCACCGACTGGTACATCACCAGCGACCGCGACCACGAGCTGTGGCGTGATGAGAACACCGGCGCGCTGCGCGGCGAGAACGCGACCGTCAACAGCACGATCTTCTCGTGGTCGGGCCGCACGAACGAGCTGTTCGTCTCCGCCAGCCGCAAGCAGGGCAAGCCGTCGAACGCCACCCGCGAGGCGATCGCCGCGATGTACCGCGAGGGCGTCGCGCGCGGCTGGTACACCGCGACCGACGAGGTCCGCGACGGCCGCGCGGTGACGGTGCTGCGCGAGACGGACGCGGCGCAGAAGAGCGACCAGGTCGGCGAGGTCGTCGTCACGCGCGACACGTACGAGCTGATCAGCCGGACGTTCCGCACGACCAACGGGCAGCTCTCGTACGCCGAGACGGTCGTCAAGGTCGAGCAGCTCCCGCGCAACGCCGAGACCGAGAAGCTCCTCGAGATGGGCGAGCACGCCGGCTCGACCGTCCGCGAGGTCGTGGGCGAGGACGGGGTGATCGCGACCGCCGCGCGCAAGATGGGCCTGAGCGCGAAGACGCGCGCGCAGATCGCCAAGAAGGCGAAGGCGGGCAAGAAGACGACCCGCAAGGGCCGCCGGTCGTGAACCGCCCGGGCGTTGCCGCGGCCGTGACGACCGCCCTCGTGGCGGCCGTCGCGGTCGCGCCGCCCGCGTCCGCCGCTCCCAAGCGCGCGAAGGCCGACGAGGTCTGCGCGCCCTCCGCCCCGCTCTACGAGTCGCCGGGCGGGCTGCAGATCGGCGTCGTCGCGGGTGGGCGGACGGTGTTCGTCCTCAAGCGGACGGCGAGCGGGAGCTGGGTGCGCGTGCGCACCACGATCGGCGCGCGCGGCTGGGTCAAGGCCCGGCTCCTGTGCGACGAGGGGGCGTGAGCGGCGATGGCCGTCGACACCCGTCCTCCGTCCTACACCGCCCCCGCCCCGCGCGGCTTGGACCGGCTCTCCGACGAGCAGCTGATCGCGCGATTCCGTGCGGGCGACGACGCGGCGCTGGACGTCGCGCTGCGCCGGCACGAGCGGCGGCTGCTGCGCTTCGCCCGTCGGATCCTCGGCACGCGCTCCCCCAACGCGGAGGACGTCGTGCAGGAGGCGATGCTCCGCACCCACCTCGTGCTGCGGCGCGGCGACCGGGCGATCGACCTCGGCCCGTGGCTCTTCAAGCTCGTGCGCAACTGCGCGCTGGACGAGCTGGCGCGGGTGCGGTCGGAGGTCGGGCCGCTGGATGCAGTTCCGGAGCCGGCGGCTGTCGGGTCCGATCCGGCCGACGTCACCGCGGCGCGAGGCCGGATGCGCGACACGCTCGCCGACGTCGCCGCGCTGCCGGACCTGCAGCGGCACGCGCTGCTGCGGCGGGAGATCGAGGGCGCGACGCACGCCGACGTGGCGGGCGAGCTGGGGATCACCGAGCCGGCCTCGCGGCTGCTCGTGCTCCGCGCGCGGGCGAACCTCGTGAAGGCCCGGGCGGGCCGGGACGCGCGGTGCGACGACATCCGCGACGAGCTGCTGCTGGCCGACGACGCGGGGCGGCGGGCGAGCGCCCACGCGTACCGGCACCTGGCGACGTGCGCGGCGTGCCGGGAGTTCCGGAGCGCCCTTCGCCAGCGGCGCCACGACCTCAAGGTGCTCACGCCGCTCCCGCTCCTCTTCGGTGGGCTCGTCGGGCTGAAGCTGGCCGGCGGCGCGCTGCTCCCGGGCGCGGGCGCCGGCGGGTCGTCGGTGGGCGCGAAGCTCGCGACGGCCGGCGCGGTGACCGCGGCGGTGGCGGGCGGGACGCTGGGGATCGACCGGGTCTTCGGGCCGGGCGACCCCGCGCCGGTGACCGTGCGGTCGGTCGCGGTGCCGGGCGGGCTCCTCGCCTCCGGCTCGCCGCTGCCGGTCGGCACCGCGATCGTGACGCGGACGGTCGCGCCCGACCCGGCGCTGCCGGTCTCCCGCTACGCGATCGCGTGCCCGCCGGGCCTGCGTGTCGCGGGGCTCGCCCCGACCACCTCCGGCTCCACCCACGCGCTGGCACCCGAGACGATCGTCGGCGCGAGCACGAAGGCCGTGGTGCTGGCCGAGCCGTCGTCGGCGCGGGCGCACCTGGAGCTGGCGGTCGTCTGCCGCGACCCGGCCGCCGACGGCTCCGTCCTCGCCGACCCGGTCCGGGCCCGCGCGGCAGCGTCGTCGTCCGCGTCGACCGCGACGGTCTGCGTCCCGCGCACCTACCTGCGCCGCGCCCCCGGTTCCCGCGCCGTCACCGGCTCGCTCACCCGCCGCCAGCCGGTCGCGGTCCGGGCGGAGCGCGAGGGCTGGCGGAAGGTCACGGCCGACACCGGCGCCACCGGCTGGGTCCGCACGTCGGCGCTCTGCTGAGCGCCGCCGCGCGCGGCCCGCGCCGCCGGGCTACGGCGTGATGACGAGCTTGCCGATCGTGGAGCGCGCGCGCAGGTCCTCGTGGGCCTTGCGCGCGTCCTCCAGCGCGTAGGTCGCGCCGACGACCGGCTCGAGCTCCCCCGCCAGGACGGCCGCGAACTGGTCCTCGACCGCCTCGCGCATGAGGTCGGGCCGCTGCATCATGTGCGCGAGCCAGAAGCCGATGACGCCGCGGCTCTTGCCCATCAGCCGGCCCGGATCGACCTTCGGCGCGCCCTCGCGGCCCGCCTGACCGAAGTGCACGAGCCGCCCGAACGGCGCGACCGCCTCCAAAGCCTGCTCGAACGTCCTCCCGCCGACCATCTCGAGGACCACGTCGACCCGCGCGCCGCCGTTGGCCTCGCGGATCGCCGCGGTCAGGTCCTCCGCGCGCGAGTCGACCGTCGCGTCCGCGCCGAGCCGCTCCACCAGCTCCCGCTTCTCGTCCGACGACGCGACGCCGATCACGCGGCCCGCGCCGAACCGCTTGGCGAGCTGGATCGCCAGCGTGCCCGTGCCGCCCGCCGCCGCGAAGACGACGACGCTCTCCCCCGCGCGCAGCTGGGCGGCGGTCTTCAGCAGGTGCCACGCCGTCGTCCCCTGCAGCACGATCGCCAGCGCCTGGCCGTCGCTCACGCCCTCCGGCACGTCGAACATCACCGACGGGTGCGCGACCGCCTTCTCCGCGTACCCGCCGCTACCGAGGATCGCGACGACGCGGCGCCCGTCCTCCAGCGTCCCGACGACCTCCGCGCCCGGCACCAGCGGCAGCTCGGCCGGCGCGAGGTACGAGTTCTCCGCCTGATGGGTGTCGGCGAAGTTGACGCCCGCGGCGCTGACGGCGACGAGGTGGAAGCCCTCGGGCGCCGTCGGGTCGTCGAGCTCCTCGACCTCGAGGACGTCCGGTCCGCCGAACTCGCTGATCTGGATGGCACGCATGCGCGTCAGTCTGCCGCCTCGCGCAAGCGGGGCGCGGGCGCGCGCGTCAGTCCGTCCCGCCCGCCCCGTCCGCGGCGTCGCCGATCAGCCGCTCGACCAGCACGCAGTCCAGCCACCGACCTTCCAGCCGCCCGTGCCGGCGTTGGATCCCGACCTCCGCGAACCCCGCGGCCCGGTGCGCCGCCCGGCTCGCCGCGTTCTCGCTGAAGATCCGCGAGGTGATCTTGTAGAAGCCCCGAGCGGCCGCCTCGTCGCAGAGCGCGTCGAGGAGCAGCCGGCCCACCCCGCGGCCCTGAGCGGCGCTCGCGACGTAGACGCCGTGGTCGCCCACGCCGGCGTAGACGCAGCGGTCCGAGTACGAGGTCAGACGCGCGAAACCCAGCACCGACCCGGTGTTCTCGTCCTCCGCGACGAGGAACGGGAGCCCCTCCTCGAGCCACACGAGGATCTCCTGCGGCTCGCGCATCCGCGTCTCGAACGTCGCCTGCCGGCCCGCGATCCCCTCGTTGTAGATCGCGCAGACGGCCGCGGCGTCGGCGGGCTCGGCGGGGCGCGTGACGGGCATCCGCCGCCCATGATGCCCGTCCGGGACGACGGCGCGCCCCGTGCGCGGCGCCGCACCGGGGCATACGATTGGCCTGCATGTCCGCCCCGCCGGTCTGGCCGAGCGACGATCCCGCTGAGATCGCCGCGTTCCTCGGCTCGCTCTTCGACGCGAGCCCGCTCGGCTTCGCCGTCGTCGACCGCGAGGGCCGGTACGTCCACGCGAACGGGGTGCTCGCCGCGTGGCACGGGACGCGGCCGGAGGAGATCACCGGGAGCGACCCCGCGGAGGTCGTCCCCGGGATCGCCGGGCTGACCGAGCGGCTGCGGGAGATCATGGACAGCGGCGAGGCGCTCGTCGACGCGCGCGCGAGCGGCCCGACGACCGGGAACGAGGGCGTCCGCCACTTCCGGGCGTCGTACCTGCCGATCCGCGGGGCGAGCGGCGATGTGGTCGGCCTGGCGGTCATCGCACGCGACATCACGACCGGGATCCGCGCCAGCGACCAGCTCGGCCAGCTCGCGCGCCGGCTCTCCAGCCAGCAGCAGCTGCTCCAGACGCTGGTGGACCTCGTGCCGGTGGGAATCGCGCTCACCCGCGGGCCGGCCCACGAGTACGTGCTGGCCAACAGCGCGGCGCTCGCGACCGCGCCGGTCGAGGGGCCGCTGCGCGGGCGGACGGTCGCGGACGTCTTCGCGGGCTCGCCGGAGACGGTCGAGCTCGGCCGCCAGATCTACGACCGCGTCTTCACCACCGGGGACCCGCTGACGCTCAACGGCCTCGCGCTGCCCGCGCCCGGGCAGGCCGCCGCGTTCGAAGGGCACCGCTACTACGACGTGACGTTCACGCGGATGGACGCGGGCGAGGGCGAGCTGGGCGTGCTCGGCGTGTACGTCGAGGTGACGGACACGGTGCGGCGGCGGGTCCGGCTGGAGCGGGAGCTGGCCGACGAGCACCAGGTCGCGCTGGAGCTCCAGGCGTCGCTCGTGCCGCGCGCGCTGCCGCAGATCCCGGGGCTCGCGCTGAGCGCCGTGCTCCGGCCGGCCGGGCCGCGGACGCTCGTCGGCGGCGACTTCTACGACGTGATCCGCTGGCACGACGACCGGTGGCTCGTGGTGCTCGGGGACGTGTGCGGGAAGGGCGTCGCGGCGGCGCGGGTGACGGCGCTGGTGCGGCACGCGATCCGCGGCGCGGCGATGGTGCAGGACGACATCGTCGACCTGATGGGGACGATCAACCGGGTGCTCCTCGACGATCACGTGCCGGGCTCGACGACGAGCATGTCGACGCTGGCGCTGGTGGCGCTGGAGGTCGGGCCGGCGTCGACGGCGATGGAGATCGCGCTCGCCGGGCATCCGCCGCCGGTGGTGCTCGGGGGCGGCGGGCCGGCCGCCTACGTCGGGGCGCCCGGGACGATGCTCGGGGCGAGCGCGCAGCCCGTCTTCACGTGCACGCACGCGACGTTGGAGGCCGGCCAGACGCTCCTCCTCTACTCCGACGGGCTCCCCGACGCGCACGCGCCCGCGCGCTTCATCGAGCCGGTCGAGATGGCGGCGTCGCACGCGGCGCTCGCCGGCGATCCGGCGAGCCTGGTGGGCGCGATGCGCGACGACGTGGTGAGCGGCGAGGGCGAGCCGCGCGACGACCTCGCGCTGCTCGCCGTCTGCCACGCCGCCGCGCCGGTGCGCGAGATCCCCGCCGCGGCTTAGCCCGCCCCGCCGTCGGCCCAGCTGCGGCGGTAGGCGCGGACGAGGAAGCGGTCGACCGCGTCGCGGTCGCCGGTCTCGGGGAGGCCGGGCGCGTCGCTCGCCTCCTGCAGCTCCGCCGCGAGCGCGTCGAGCCGTGCCAGCACCTCGTCCAGCGGCACCTCGCCGGCGCGGACCTCGCGCAGGCGCGTGTGCTCCGGGTCGGCGATCGGGAGCGTGATCGTGCCGGTGCGGAGCAGCTCGATGCCCTGGTGGCCGATCCGCAGCGCGTGCATCGCGTACTTCGTGTCGTAGCCGTGTCGCTTGGACAGCTCGCGCGTGCGGGTCGCGTGGCGCTCGCCGGTCAGGCCGCGGCGCTGCGCGTCCAGGTAGCCGAGGAAGGCGCGGCCGGCCGTGCGGGAGCGGAACGCGGGCGCGAGCCGCTGCAGCTCCTCCCCCAGCTCCGTCCGGACGAGCAGGTGCGGGCCCTCCGTGACGTACAGCGGGAGCAGGATGGTCGCCGCGCCCTTCAGCGCCAGGTGGCAGTAGCGGCGCAGGCCGTAGACGGAGAGGTCGAGGTCGCCCGGGCCGCTCGGATGTCCTTCGGGCTGCGTGCGGAAGACGTAGTGGTCGAACCGGCGGAAGCCGAGCACGTACTCGGGCGGCTCGATCGTCACGCCCATCTCGTCCCGGTCGTCGGTCCCCGCGTTCTCCAGGCCGTGGACGACGCTGCCGACCGTCGTCCGCAGGATCAGACCCTCCTCCGCGATCGCTCGCGCGCGGTCCAGGTCCGGCTCCAGGCTGTGCTGCGTCTCGGTCAAGCACGGAACGGTACGAGCCCTCCCCGGTTCGAACCGATCCCTGCACGTCCCGTAACGCCCCGTGTAGCATCGCCCGTTGCCATGCGCCTCAACCTCACGATCGACGACGACCACGCGGCGGTCCTTGCCCGTCTCGCCGAGCGGACCCACGTCCAGCCGGGAACGCTCGCGCGCTCCATCCTCCTCACCGCTCTCGATCACACCGTCGAGGCCGAGGCCCGTGGCGGCGCGACCGAGCTCGAGCGGACCCTCGACGGCATCGAAGGTGCCTACGAGCGCGCCCAGCTCGGCCGCGAGCAGGCAGCAAGGGGGGAGAAGATTCCGCTCAGCGACCTATAGGTCTTCATGGCCACGGTCCTCGTCACCGCCGCGGCGGTCGAGGACGTCGATCGCCTCATCGAAACCCACCGGCTCCCCCCGACCGCGCGCGCTCGCATCCGTGCGCGCCTGCGGCAGCTCGAGCCCTTCCCGTACTCCGGCGCGGCGCTCGGCGGCCGGTGGACACCCGCCCGGCGCCTCGACGGGCCGTGGCCGTGGATGCTCTTCGTCTACGACGTCGACGATGACGCGGACACCGTCACGATCCTGACGGCCCAGGACGCGCGGACCTCGTTCGCGGCACAGCTGCGTGACAGTGCGCACGATCGTTGACCTCGGGCGCATGCCGGAACGCCGAAGCGGGGACCGCCGGACTGCGTTCGTCTTACGAAGAAGAGGTCCTTTGCATGTCCCGACTCATTGCCGTGCCCGTCCTGGCCGCCCTCGCCGCGCTCGTCCCCGCGTCGGCGGCGTCCGCCGCGCCGACCACGTTCCGCGGCACGACGTCGCAGGACGCCCCGCTCACGCTCACCATCGACGGCACCCGCGTGACCTACCGGCTTACGGTCGTGGCCGAGTGCGACGGCGAGGAGGTCCGCGTCCCCGTCCGCGGCACGACCCGCCTGACCGCCAAGCGCGACTTCCTCGCCGAGGGCCAGGTCACCATCGAGGGTGCCGACGACAAGGCCACCTTCCAGGTCGGCGGCAGCGCCGCCCGCCCCACCGCCACCACCCGCACCGGCACGGTCGAGCTCACCGGCGCCGGCTGCGACCGCGTCCAGTCCACCTGGCGCGCCCGCAAGGCCCCGGCCAAGCCGAAGCCGAAGTCCAAGGCCTAGACGGAGCGCTCCGCGACCGGCTCTTCGACGCGAACGAGCTCCACGCGTCCAGGGCCGGTCGCCTGCACGGTCATCGTGTCGCCGGCCCGGAGGCCCGCCGCTTCGAACGCCGGCTCGACGATCGTCACGCGCCGCCTCGTCGTGATCCGGGCCGGAGCCCCGGTCGGCTTCGTCTCTTCTGCCATACCCGGAGCCTACACCGGCCGCGCAAGACGGCCGGTGCAATTCCGCAGAGCTACTGGATCTGGTCGTAGACCTTGAAGAGCGGCATGTACATCGCGACGACGATGAAGCCGACGATGGCGCCGACGAGCACGATCATGACCGGCTCGAGGATGGAGGTGAGGGCCTTGACCGCCGCGGCGACCTGGTCCTCGTAGAAGTCCGCGACCTTGTCGAGCATCGTGTCGAGCGCGCCCGTCTCCTCGCCGACGCCGATCATGTGCGTGACCATCGACGGGAAGACCGGCGAGTCCTTCAGCGGCGCGCTCAGCGTGCCGCCGCTGCGGACCGACTCGATGACCTCGTTCATGGCCTTCTCGACCTGCCAGTTGCCCGAGGTCTTGCCGGTGACCTCCAGCGCCTGCATCAGCGGCACGCCGGCGGAGGTCAACGCCGAAAGCGTCCGCGACCAGCGCGCCAGCGCGACCTTCTGCACGATGTCGCCGATCTTGAAGGGAATCCGAAGCCGCAGCGTGTCCCACTGCTGACGCCCCCGCTCGCTCCCCTTCCACCGGCGCACGCCCCACACGGCGCCCACGGCGGCCGCGATGAAGAGGTACCAGCGCGTCGTCAGCAGGTCCGACAGCTGGACGGTGATCTTCGTCACCAGCGGCAGCTCGCCGCCGAAGTCCTCGAAGATCCCCTCGAAGACCGGCACGATGAAGACGACCAAAGCGATCAGCACGGTGAACGCGAACGTCATGATCACGCCCGGGTAGACCATCGCGCCCTTGACCTGGCGCCGCAGCGAGTCGTCGGCCTCGAGCTGCTCTGCGGTCCGCAGCAGCGAGCTCTCGAGCACACCGCCGGTCTCGCCGGCGCGCACCATGGACACGTACAGCTGGTTGAAGACCTTCGGGTGGCGCTCCAACGCGTCGGAGAACGGCAGGCCGGCCTCGACGTCCTTGCGCACCTTCACGAGGACCTCGGCCAGCGGCTTGCACTCGGTCTGCGCCTCCAGCACGTAGAGCGCCTTGAGGATCGTCATGCCCGAGCTCACCATCGTGGCGAGCTGGCGGGTCATGATCGTCAGGTCGGCGGCCTTGATCCGGTTCGCCCACGGGAGCGTGATCTCCTTGGACCCCGACTTGTCGGCGATGTCCAGGACGACGAGCCCGCGCGCCTTCAGCTGATCGGCGACGACCTGCTTGGAGTCGGCCTCGACCTCGCCCGCCGTCTGCCGGCCCGCGAGGTCGATCGCCTTGAACGCGAACGTGCTCATCGCCCTACGCCGCCATCAGGCCGGAGCCGAGGAGCCGGCGCAGCTCGTCGGGGTGCGACGAGCGCTGCTCGGCCAGCTTCTGCGTGATCTTGCCCTGCCGCACGAGCGTCGCGAGCGCGGCGTCCATCGTCTGCATGCCCGACGCGGCGCCGGTCTGCATCGAGGAGAGGATCTGGTGCGTCTTGCCCTCGCGGATCAGGTTCCGCACGGCGGGCGTGGGGATCATGACCTCGCACGCGGCGACGCGGCCCTGGCCGTCGGCGGTCGGCAGGAGCTGCTGCGTGATGACGCCCTGGAGCGCCACCGACAGCTGGACGCGGACCTGCTGCTGGGCCTCGGACGGGAAGACGTCGATGATGCGGTCGATCGTCTGCGGCGCGTCCTGGGTGTGGAGCGTCGCGAAGACGAGGTGGCCGGTCTCCGCGGCGGTCAGTGCGGTCTGGATGGTCTCCAGGTCGCGCATCTCGCCGACGAGGATCACGTCCGGGTCCTGACGCAGCGCGGCCTTCAGGCCCATGCCGAACGACTGCGCGTCCGAGCCGATCTCGCGCTGGTTGACGATGCAGCCCTTGTGCGGGTGCAGGAACTCGATCGGGTCCTCGACCGTGAGGATGTGGTCGTTGCGCGACCGGTTGATCGCGTCGATCATCGCCGCCAGCGACGTCGACTTGCCCGAGCCGGTCGGGCCCGTGACGAGGACGAACCCGCGCGGCTTGTGGACGAGCTCGTGGCATGCGGCGGGCAGGCCCAGCTCGTCGATCGACTTGATCTCGTGCGGGATCAGGCGGAACGCGGCACCCAGCGCGCCGCGCTGGAAGTACGCGTTCACACGGAAGCGCGCGATGCCGGGCACCGCGTACGCGAAGTCGATCTGCCAGTCGGTCTCGAGCCGCTGCCGCTGGTCGTTGGTGAGGATCGAGTAGACGACCTCGCGCGTCTCCGTCGGAGAGAGCACCGGGTACTCCTCGATCGGCGTCAGGCGCCCGCGGACGCGGACCATCGGCTTGGAGCCGGCGGTGAGGTGCAGGTCCGACGCGCGACGGTCGAGGACCGTCAGCAGGAGATCGGCGAAATCGAAGTGCATGGCTCCCGCGTTGATCGGTCGGCGGGCGGGCCGCTGCACCGGCGCCGGACACCCGCTGGACGGATGTTGGACTGGCACCCTCGCGCGCGTGCTAAAGGAGCGCTAAGTCCCACCGCCGCCCCGCGTGGCACACTGGTCGTTCTTTCATGGCCGAGCCCACGCAGCGCTCCACCCCCCGCACACCCGGGCCGCCCAAGCGCCCGGAGGCCCCCGATCAGACGCCCTGGCGCGTCGAGGGCGGCCGTCCCGACCAGAAGCCGTCCTCGGGCGGCGGCGGTGGCGGCGGTGGCCGCTTCAGCCGCTTCAAGTTCCCACGCTGGCTCCTGTGGCTGACGCTGGGCCTCCTCCTGCTCAACATCCTCGTCGCTCGCCAGGTCCCGGACGACAACCGGATCGACGTGCCGTTCTCCTACTTCCAGGATCAGGTGCGCGCGAACAAGGTCACGGAGGTCACCTCGCAGGGCGACATCGTCCAGGGCGAGTTCACCGAGAAGCTCAAGCCGCCGAACGCGGACGAGGACGACAAGCCGCGGAAGGAGTTCGAGACGACGCTGCCGGCGTTCGTCAACGCGGACAAGCTGTCGGACGAGCTGGACGAGAAGAACATCGAGGTCAACGCGAAGCCGATCGACTCCGGCCGCTCGTTCCTCGTCGACTTCCTCCTCTTCTTCGGCCCGACGATCCTGCTCGTCGGCCTGTTCATCTTCTTCATGCGCCGCGCCGCGGGCGGCGCCGGCGGCGCGCTCTCCGGGCTCGGCCGCTCGAAGGCCAAGCGGTACGAGGCCGACGAGCAGCGCACGACGTTCCAGGACGTCGCCGGCATCGACGAGGCCGAGGAGGAGCTCGTCGAGATCGTCGACTTCCTCAAGAACCCGGACAAGTACCGGCGGCTGGGCGCGATGATCCCGAAGGGCGTCCTGCTCAGCGGTCCTCCCGGCACCGGCAAGACGCTGCTGGCGCGCGCGGTCGCGGGCGAGGCGGACGTGCCGTTCTTCTCGCTCTCGGCCTCGGAGTTCATCGAGATGGTCGTCGGCGTCGGCGCCTCGCGTGTGCGCGACCTGTTCGAGCAGGCCAAGAAGGCCGCGCCCGCGATCATCTTCATCGACGAGCTCGACGCCATCGGGCGTGCGCGTGGCGGCCCGGGCGGCGGCCTCGGCGGCCACGACGAGCGCGAGCAGACGCTCAACCAGATCCTCACGGAGATGGACGGCTTCACCGGCTCGGAGGGCGTCATCGTCCTCGCCGCGACCAACCGGCCGGAGATCCTGGACCAGGCGCTGCTGCGCCCGGGCCGCTTCGACCGCCGCGTGACGGTGAACCCGCCGGACCGCGACGGGCGCAAGAAGATCCTCGAGGTCCACTCGCGCGGCAAGCCGATCGGCAAGGACGTCGACCTGTCCTCGATCGCCGCCTCCACCCCGGGCATGGTCGGCGCGGATCTGCGCAACCTCGTCAACGAGGCGGCGCTGTCGGCGGCGCGGCGCGGGGCCTCCGAGGCCGAGCTGGGCGACTTCACCAACTCGCTGGAGCGGATCCTGCTCGGTGCCGAGCGGCGGATCACGATCTCCAAGGACGAGCGCGAGCGGACGGCGTACCACGAGTCCGGCCACGCGCTGCTCGGGATGCTCGAGCCGGGCGCCGACCCGGTCCGCAAGGTCTCGATCGTTCCCCGCGGGCGGGCGCTGGGCGTCACGTTCCAGTCGCCGGAGTCCGACCGCTACGGCTACGACGCCAAGTACCTGCGCGGGCGGATCGTCGGCGCGCTCGGCGGCCGGGCGGCGGAGCAGATCATCTACGGCAACGTCACCACCGGCGCGGAGTCCGACCTCGAGCAGGTCACGCGGATCGCGCGCCAGATGGTCGGCCGCTGGGGCATGAACGAGGAGATCGGCCTGGTCTCGGTGCTGCCGGGGCCGCAGGACGACCAGATGTTCTTCCCGGGCACGAACGGCGGGCCGTCGGAGGCGACCCGCGAGCTGATCGACCGTGAGGTGCGGCGGATCATCGACGAGTGCTACTCCAAGGCGCTCGAGGAGCTCCAGCAGCACCGCGACCAGCTCGAGAACCTGGCGCAGACGCTGCTCGAGCACGAGACGCTCGACGAGGAGGACGCCTACAAGGCGGCCGGCTTCGACCGCAAGCCGCCGGCGTTGGCGTCTGGCGGCACGCCGGAGATCGACGGGGCCGTGCCGGGCACGACGACCGGACACCCGACCACGGGGCAGCCCGCGGGCGGCGGGTCCGAGCCGTCCGGCTCGTCCGACGGCGCCGGCACGTAGCGCCGGCGTTGGCCCCGTCCGAGCCGTTCCGCGAGCTGGTCGAGCAGCACGCGGTCACGGCGATGCTCTGCCAGCAGCGCCTCCTGCGCCTCACCGGCGAGGAGGCCGCCTGGTCGGCCGACCTCGACGAGGGCCGGTTCACGATCGGGTCGTGGCGGTTCCGGGCCGACGTGCTCGGCACCGAGTCGTCGGCGTCGGGCGCCTGGCTGTGGTCGTGGGCCAACCCGTCGCTGCGGCCCGAGCAGACGCTGAGCGCCGGGCTGCTGTGGCAGCTCGGCACCCGGTACGGGGTGCCGGAGCTGGCGGCCGAGGGCGAGGTGCCGCTGAGCGCGATCGACGCGCACCTGGCCGGGATCGCGGGCGTCGGCGAGGCGAGCGCCGACGGCTACTACGTCGGCCCTGACGGCGAGCGCGCGGTGGTCTTCCTCGTGCGCCACCCCGGGCTGGCGGACGCGCCGTTCACGCCGGTCGACCTGCTCGGCGCGATGAACGCGCTGACGGTCGGCGGGCTGCCGTTCGACACCGCGGCGGCGCTGGAGGCGTTCGCGGCGGCGCCGCTGGAGGGGTTCTCCGTCACGACCGAGCGGCGGCAGATCAGGCTCGGCGGCCCGGGCGGGTCGGCGGCGATCTTCGAGCTCGACCGGCGCGGGCGGGTCAAGCACGCGACGTTCGCGTCCGCCGACGCGGTGCCGCCGCCCCCGCTCGACGACGACGCGGACGACGCGGACGAGGACGAGGGCCTGGTGGACGTCGGCGTGCTGACGGTGCCGGCGGACGGGCGCCTGGGCGTGCTCGACCCCTACCTCGTCGTGGACGGGCTCGGCGCGGGCACGCTGCCGACCGACGCGTTCGCGGGCACCCACCGGGTCGCGGTCGCGCTCCACGAGGATCCCGCGGGCGGCGAGCGGGTCGAGCTGGCCTACGTCCTCCTCGACCCGGACGCCGAGGCCGTGACGTGGCAGCCGGTCGGCGACGCGCTCGTCGACAGCGGCGTGGTCGCGTTCGTGAGCGGTCCCGCGCTGGCGGCGCTGGAGGGCGGCGGCGTGCCGCCGGAGCTGGACGCCGCGCTGGCCGCGAGCGCCCGCCCGACGTGGGAGCACGCGGCGCTCGACGGCCTCGTCGCGGTCTCGTGCGGGCTCGGCGACGGCGAGGCGCGCGTGCTCTTCGGCTTCGACGCCGACGACCGGCTCGTGCGCGTCGGCATCGACTGCCTGTCCGGCTGGGAGCTCGACGAGCTCGACGAGACCGGCGACCACGACGTGGTCGCCGAGGCCGCGCCCGGCGACACGCCCGGCCCGGGCCTGCAACGCGCGCTCCTCCTCGCGGGCGCCCTCGGCGGCGCGCCCGACCCGGAGAACGTCGTCCTCCTCCCACCCGCCGCCAACCGCGCCCTCGCCCGCCTCGACCGCCGCCTCCTCGCCGCCACCGCGGCGTCCGAGGTCGACGTCACCGGCCACGTCCTCCCCGAGTACGACGACCCCACCTTCGTCCCGTCCCGCATCCGCGTCCTCGCCGACGGCCCCGACCCGTTCGACGAGACGATCACGGTCACGACGCTGGCCGGCTGAGCGCGTGGCGCGGCGCGCGCGCGGGAAGGAACCCCTGCGCATGCGCCTTCCGTTCATCGTCGCGGCCGTCGTCCTCCTCCTCGCGCCCGCCGCCGCCGACGCCCGCTTCACCGCCACCGCGCCCGACGCCGGTGACGGACCGCCGTGGGCGGCACGCGCGTGGATCCGTCCGCCCGAGCCCGGCCAGGGCGGCGAGTCGTCGCGGTGCCTGCAGATCGGCCAGGTCGCCGGAGACCAGCTCGTGCGGCGCTTCGCCGACGGCTCCGTCCGGCCGCTCGGCCCGCGCGACCGCGTCGTCTGCGGCGAGCTGCGCGGCTCCTTCACGGACGCGCCGCTCATCGTCGAGCGGTACGCCGACAGCGCCGCCGCCCCGGCGGAGCTGACCCGCACCGTCATCGCCGGCGTGGTGCGGCCGGGGATCGTCGGCGTGCGCGTCGCCGTGCGCGGCGAGCGACCGCGGCCCGTCCGCATCCAGGGCAGCCCGCGGACCTTCCTGGCGGTGCTGCCGGGCACGGTCCGCCGGCGCGACGTGCAGCTGCGGTTCCGCACCGCCCGCGGACGTGAGCGGATCGTCGACTTCACGACCGGCCGTGTCGCGGGCGACGGGCCATTCCGGCCGGTGAGCGCCGGCTCGACGCGGTCGCCGCTCGTCCTGCCCGACCCGACGGGCGCCGGGCCGCCGCTCGCGCTCACCGCGTACCGGATCGACGGCGAGCTGTGCGTCGAGCCGGGCCGCCGTGTCGCGGGCGAGACCGGCAGCTGGTCGCCGGAGTGGGGCACGTTCGCCGACGCGCCGACCCTCGTCGCGACCAGCGCGCCGGAGGAGGGCGACTGGCAGCCGGCCGCGCCGACCCCGCCGAGCACGAACGGGTGCACCGACGAGTACGCCGAGCGGTCGGCGCCGTACGCGCTCGTCGTCCGGCGGGTCGGCCCGGGGCTCCTCGCCGTGGCCGGCGTGCTGCGCGCCGGCGAGTCGGGTGTGGCGCTCACCGGCCCGGCGGGCGAGCCGGTGCGGGTGGCGATCCGCGGGCGGCTCTTCCTCGCGGCGGTGCGGGTCACCGAGACGCTCGGCGAGCGGCTCACGCTCACCATCGCCCGCGACGGCGGCCGGCCGCTCGTCTCGCGCGTCGCCACCGGCGAGCAGGATCTCCCGCAGCCCGTCGAGTCCGCGGAGGTGCGCGAGGGCGGCCGGGTCGTGCGCGTCGGCTGGCTCGGCGGGTTCGAGCCGTTCGTGGGCGTCGACGTCGCGCGCCGAGCCGACGGGCTGCGCGTCACCGCGCTGCAGCGGCACCCGCCGGACTTCTCGCCCGAAGGCATGTCCTACGTCATCGAAGACATCGGCATCCCGAAGTGCGCCGACGTGGAGCTGCCCGACGCGCTCGTCGGCGTGCCCGTGCGGCCGCCGCGATCGCGGGACGTCGAACGCCCGGCGGCCGCGGAACGCACGTGCGTCCGGGTGCGGCCGGACGAGCGGATCGTGCTGCCGCCCGACGGGAGCGACCCTGGCGCGCAGCGGAGCGGCTCGCCGCCGCTCAGCCCGTTCCGGTGACGCGCGCGACCTCGGCGATGGAGGTGCGGCCCTGGCGCACCTTCTCCAGGCCGTCCTCGCGGAGGCGGCGCATGCCCTGGGAGACCGCGACGGCGCCGATCTGGTCGGCGGAGGCGCGCTCGATGGCGAGGCGGCGGATCTCGTCGGTGACGGTCATGACCTCGTAGAGGCCGAGCCGGCCCTTGTAGCCGGAGCCGCCGCAGCGGGCGCAGCCGACCGGCTCCCACACCTGGACCTCCCACTCGTCCGCGATCTCGAAGCCGCTCTCGCGGAGGGCCTCGGCGCTGACGGTGGTGGGCTTCTTGCAGTGCTCGCAGAGCGTACGGGCGAGGCGCTGGGCGACGACGCAGTCGATGGCGGACGAGACGAGGAACGGCTCGGTCCCCATCTCGATCAGGCGGGTGATCGCGCCCGGCGCGTCGTTCGTGTGCAGCGTGGAGAGGACGAGGTGGCCGGTGAGCGCGGACTCGACCGCGATCTGCGCGGTCTCGCGGTCGCGGATCTCGCCGACCATGATCACGTCCGGATCGGCGCGCATCATCGCGCGCAGGCCGCTCGCGAAGGTGAGGCCGGCCTTGCCGTTGACCTGCACCTGCGTGATGCCGCCGACCTGGTACTCGACCGGGTCCTCGATCGTGATGATGTTCTTCTCGGGCGTGTTGATGACGCCCAGCGCGGCGTAGAGGGTCGTCGACTTGCCCGAGCCGGTCGGGCCGGTGACGAGCACCGCGCCGTACGCCTGGCCGAACGCCTTGGCGAAGCGCTTGTGGTCGCTCTCCCCCATGCCGAGCTTGTCGAGCTCCATGATCACGGAGCCCTTGTCCAGGATCCGCATGACCGCGGACTCGCCGTGGACGGACGGGAGCGTGACGACGCGCAGGTCGACCTGGTGGCCGTCGATCGTGAGGCCGACGCGGCCGTCCTGCGGCACGCGGCGCTCGGCGATGTCGAGGTCGGCCATGATCTTCACGCGGGAGATCACGCCGAGGACCATCCGCTTGGGGATCGTCGTCGTCTCGTTGAGGACGCCGTCGACGCGGAAGCGGACGCGCAGGTCCTTGCCGTCGGGCTCGAGGTGGATGTCGGAGGCGCCCTGCTCGACGGCCTGCGCGATGACCTGGTTGACGAGCTTGATGACCGGCTGGTCGTCGGCCGACTCGCGCAGGTCCATCGTGTCGGAGGGACCGGCCTGCTCGAGGTCGTCGTCGCTCATCGAGACGGCGTCCACGACGTCGTCGAGGCGGGTGAAGCGGGAGACGAGGCCGGCGATGTCCTCGCGGCTGGCCACCGCGGCGCGGACCTCGAGGCCGGTCATGATCGCGATGTCGTCGATCGCGAGGACGTTGGCGGGGTCGGCCATCGCGACGAGCAGCGTGCGCTCGTCGACGTACGCGACGGGCACGGCCTCGTAGCGCTTGGCGGCCGTGGTGCCGAGGAGGTTCGCGGCGGCCATGTCGACCGGGAAGAGGCTGAGGTCGACGTGGTCGAGGCCGTGGCGCTCGGCGACGGCGCGCGCGAGCTGGTCCTGCGTGACGCGGCCCTGCTCGACCAGCAGCTTCTCCGGGCCCTTGCCGGTGGCGCGGCCCTGCTCCATGGCGAGGTCGGCGCTCATGCGGTCGACGTAGCCCAGCTCGACGAGGACGTCGACGACGTGCCGGCCCGAGCCGCCGCGGCGAGTCGGGGGCGTGACGCCGTCCCACTGGGCGGAGGCGTCGGACGGAGGGATGTCGGTCGGCGAGTACTGCATACGGCTGCCCACGCTGATCGGCAGCCGAGCGCGGATCCTTAGCTGGACGAGCGCGCCGCTCGGCGCATGGCGTCCAGAGGCGCCTGGATTCCGGTCCAACGGTGGAAGCTCAGCGCGCCCTGCTGCACGAGGATCTCCAGGCCGTCCACGGTGTGGGCGCCGGCGGCGCGGGCGTCGCGCTCCAGCCGCGTGCCGCCCTCGCGGTAGACGAGGTCGACGACGACGGGCCAGCGCGACGCGTCGGCGACCGGCGAGGCGTCCGGGTCGGCGAGGCCGACGCTCGTGCAGTTGACGAGCAGGTCGGCGGGCTCGTCGGGCGTGTCGGCGACGTGGGCGCCGAGCGTGGCGGCGAGCTCCTCCGCGCGGGCGCGGGTGCGGTTGTGGACCCGGACCCGTGCGCCCGCGTGACTCAGGGCCCATACGACGGCGCGGGCCGAGCCGCCGGCGCCGAGGACGAGCGCGGTGCTGCCCGGCTCCGGCGGCGCGGGGAGCGCGGCGAGCGTCCCGGGCGCGTCGGTGTTGTCGGCGTGGATCGTGCCGTCTGCGCAGAACGTGAGCGTGTTGGCGGCGCCGATGGCGCGGGCGGCGTCGGTGGCCTCGTCGGCCAGCGCGAGCGCGGCCTCCTTGTGCGGGATCGTGACGTTCGCGCCGCTGAACCCGGCGTGCGGGAGCGCTCGGACCGTCTCCTCGAACGCCTCGGGCGGGACGGGCAGCCGCTGATAGCGGCACCCGTCGAGGCCCAGCTCCGCGTACGCCGCCTGGTGCATGGCGGGCGAGCGGCTGTGCGCGACCGGCCAGCCCAGGACGCCGAAACGCCGCGGCGCGTCGGTGCTCATCGGGTCAGCAGTTGACGGGCGACTTGCCGCCGCGCTTCTCACGTTCGCGGTTGTAGGCCGCGACGTCCTTCTGGAACTGCGCGTCGGTCGAGGAGAAGTTGTGCGCGCCCTTGCCGCACGGCTTGACGACGTAGTAGATCGCCTTCGAGTCGCTCGGGTTCGCGGCGGCCTTGATCGACGCGAGGCCCGGCGAGCCGATCGGGCCGGGCGGCAGGCCGGTGCGGCGCCGCGTGTTGTAGGGCGAGTCGATCTCCAGCTCGGACTGCTTGAGCGGCTTGGACCAGTTGCGCGTCGCGAACCGGATCGTCGCGTCGATGCCGAGCGGCATCCCTTGCTTGAGCCGGTTGTGGATGACCGCGGAGATCGTGCGGCGCTCCTTGGCCAGCGTCGCCTCGCGGTCGATCATCGAGGCGATGATGAGCACGTCGTAGGTCGAGAGGTTCCGCGCGCGGGCGCGCTTCATCGGGACCTTCGCGATGTTGTCGCGGAACGCGTCGAGCTGCTGCGTGACGAGCTGGCGGCTCGTGGCACCCGGCTTGAGCTCGTACGTCGCCGGGAAGAGGAAGCCCTCCAGGCTGGCCGTCCGCTTCGGCGCGCCGTACTTGCGCATGTCGAAGCCCTTGGACTTCTCGGTCGCCTGGAGGTACGAGCCCTTCAGCTCGGCCTGCTTGACGATCGGGACGACCTCGCGGCGCGCGCGGCCCTCGGGGATCGCGACGCGGATCGTGCGCGGGGCGGCCGGGCCCTCCTTGAGCGTGTCGATCGCGGAGGCGTACGACATGTCCTCCTTGAGCGTGTACTTGCCCGCCTGGAGCGCGCCGCCGTCCATTCGGGCGCGGAGGGTGAAGAACGAGGCGGACTCCACCACGCCCTCCTTCTCGAGGAGCTCGCCGACGTCGCCGACGCTCGAGTTGGCCGGGACGGTGACCGTCACCTGCTTGCCGCCGTCGCCGGCGAACGGCTGGAGGATCGCGTTGGCGAAGTAGAGGACGATCGCGACGATGACGAGGAGGAGCACTCCCGCGATCGCGCCGCGGCGGCTCGGCTTGCCGGGGCCGCTGCCCCGGCGGCGCTTCTCGCCCGGGCCGGGCGGCGGCGGTGGGAGCGTGCGGCCGCGGCTGGCCTTGCGGGTCGGGGTCGGAC
>Ga0196960_10000193_pt1 | contig 24527 bp, 23 predicted proteins | sample S3v_5metaG_FD_183187 | JGI IMG/M metagenome (GOLD analysis project Ga0196960, IMG submission 183187) | Soil microbial communities from Anza Borrego desert, Southern California, United States - S3+v_5 | ecosystem: Environmental > Terrestrial > Soil > Desert | place: USA: California | collected...
CCCGGCCGAGCCCGAGCTCGATCCGCCGCCCGCCTGACGCGCGGCGCGCTACGCCTCGCCGCGCTCGCGCACCCAGTCGGCCCAGAACCGCTGCCGGTCGCTCAGCAGCTCGGCGAACTTCAGCGGGTCCCCGTGCTCGACGCACAGGTCGCAGATCGGCTGGGGCGGAAGCCCGTACGCCATCGACCGTTCCGTGTAGACGGTCGGGATCGGCGGATCGTGCGTCTCCCAGTCCGCGCCGCACAGCGCGCAGACCTCCGACGCGAAGAACGTCGTGTGGACCCGGTTCGGCGGCAACGCGCTCATGGCGTGCATGGTGCCGCCTGGGCCGGAGGTCAAACCCTGTCGAGCGCCGATCACGCCGACGCGACTCCGTTCTGGCGCGCCGCGGCGTCCTTCGCCTCCTCCTCCAGCCAGATGTCGAGCCCTTCCTCCATCAGCCGCTGGACCTCCTCTCGTGTGTCCCCGACCGCGAACACGCTGGGGCCATCTTCGTCCTCGAAGTATCCGCCCCAGTTCCCTTCCTCGCCCTGCTCGAGGACGACCTCATAGCCCTTGATCCGCGTCATCGCAGTCCCTTCAGTCCCGTGGTTCGCCGGATCCGGCCGAGCGTGCCGGTCGGCACCGGATCGCTTCGCTTCCCGGCGACGACCACCGAGCGCGGGTTCACCGGGTGCTGGTAGATGCGGTGACCGCCGGTCGTCCGGACGTGGTGCCAGCCGTGCGCCTCGAGGATCGCGATCACCTCCTTGACCTTCTTCGCCATGGCGGCGAAGACAACTGCAAGAAGTGTTACGCATCAGCACCTCTTTGTCACGAGGCGGCGAAGGAATCGAACCTTCCAAGCCTGGGGTTACCAGGCCCTGCCGGCTTTGAAGGCCGGATCGGACACCAGTCCGGTGCCGCCCCGCGCGCAAGCGTAGGCGGCGCGGTGCTACGGGGCGGCTAGCCCTCGCCGCGGATGAAGCGGCCGGTGCGCTGCGCGGGCGCGCGGTGGACGGCGCGGACCTCGACGCGGCCGCCGACGAGCTCGGCGTCGCGCTCGGCCTGGTCACGGTCGTCGTAGAGCGCGCACTGCGCCCCGTCGTCGTCCGTCCACAGCAGCACGTAGAGATCCCGGTCCATAGGTGCGGCAGGCAGTACCCGGGCCGCCGCGGCTCGCAAACACGCGAGGTTCAGAACAGACCATGCTCCAGCGCGTGCTTGACCGACGCGTCGAGGGTGTTGAGCCGGTAGAGCGCCAACGCCTCCGCCGACGCGAACCGCCGCTGGGGCGCCCGATCCGGGCCGTGGTGGGTGAGCACGCAGTGCGAGAGCGCGAGGAACCGCTCGCGGTCCAGGACCCCGGACGACCTGGCGCGCAGCAGCTCCAGCCCCAGCTCGACGTGGCCGAGAAGACGCCCCTCGTCGCTCGTCGCGATCTCCGCCCCGTACGTGAACTCGCGCGTCTTGCCCAGGTCGTGCACCAGCGCCGCCGTCAGCAAGAGGTCGCTGTTGAGCCGCACGTGCAGCTGACAGGCCTCCAGCGCGAGCTGCCCCACCGCCACCGTGTGCTCCAGCAGCCCGCCCAGGTACGCGTGGTGCCCGTCGCGCGTGCACGGCGCGCGCTGCCACTCCGCCCGCAGCGCCGCGTCCCCCAGCAGCCGCCCGAGCAGCGCGGCAAAAGGCTTGTCGTGCACCTCGCCCGCGAGGTGCTCGAGGAACCCGTCCAGCTCCTCCACGTCCCGGTACGCGGTCGGCAGGAACTCGGACGGGTCCGCCGTCCCCTCCGGCGCCCGCGCGATCTCCGTCAGCTCCGCCTGCAGCGCGTCACGGAAGAGGTCCACGCGCCCGGCGACGCGGACGAGGTCGCCGCGGTCGAACCGCCCCGCCCACACGTCGGCGTCGCGGAAGACGCGCCCGGGCAGCACGCCCGTCTTGTCGCGCAGCTCCACCGCGAGGTAGGGGGTGCCGGTCCGCGCGACGAGGCGGTCCTTGCGGGTGCAGGCGAAGACGCCGGCGATCTCCTGGCCGGCGCGGAGGGTCGAGATGGTGTCGGGCACGAGCGCCCCATCTTCTACCCTGCTCCGGATGCCGCCGCTCGTATGGGAGCACCGGCCGGACAGCCTGCGGGCGCCAGCTCTGGTCTGCGCGTTCAAGGGTTGGAACGACGCCGGTGACGCCGCCTCGGCCGCGGTGTCGTTCGTCGGATCCTCGCTCAGCGCCACGCGCTTCGCCCGGATCGACCCCGAGGAGTTCTTCGACTTCCAGGCCACACGCCCGAAGGTCAAGCTCGTCGAGGGCTCGAGCCGCGAGATCGAGTGGCCGTCGATCGAGATCTTCGCCGCCAAGGTCCCGCGCGCCCCGCGCGACCTCGTGCTCGTCTCGGGCGCCGAGCCGTCGATGCGCTGGCAGACGTTCTGCAAGCTCGTCATCGACCTCGCCGAGGCGCTCGGCACGCAGATGGTCGTCACGCTCGGCGCGCTGCTGGCCGACGTGCCGCACTCGCGCCCGGTCGCGATGACCGGCATGGCATCCGACCCGGTGCTCACGAGCCGCATCTCGCACCTCACGCCGACGAACTACGAGGGCCCGACCGGCATCGTCGGCGTCCTGCACGACGCGTGCCTGAAGGCGGGCCTGCCGAGCGCGTCGCTGTGGGCGAGCGTCCCGCACTACGTCGCCGCGGCGCCCAACCCGAAGGCGGCGCTCGCGCTCGTGCGCGCGATCGAGCAGCTCGTCGGCGTCAGCGTCGACGCGGGCGAGCTGGAGGAGGCGGCCGGCGACTACGAGCGCCAGGTCAACCTCGCGGTCCAGTCGGACCCGGACGTGCAGGCCTTCGTCGACCGGCTCGAGCAGGCGGTCGAGGAGGAGGAGGCGGACGCGCCGGAGGAGGACGTCCCCAGCGGCGACCTGCTCGCGCGCGAGTTCCAGCGCTTCCTCAAGCAGCGCGGCAACGAGCCGCCGCGCCCCGGCTCCTAGCCCCGCTCCGAAGCTCCCGCCGCAGGGCTCCCCCGCGCCACGCCCCGGCCGGGCGTCCAGCTGCGCGCCAACACCGGTCAAGGGTCGCTGCGCCGCGTCCGATCAGCGGAGTCGTGCGCGGGAACACGCAGGTGTCGACCCTTGCCGCCCTGAGCCGGTCGATCCCGCACGGCCGGACGCTCTCGCCCGAGCGGTTCGAGCGCCGCCACCGCGCGCTGACGCTGCTCGTCGTGCTCCACGCGCTCGGGCTCCCCGCGGTGTCGATCGCGACCGCCGCGGCCCCGCTGACGCACTCGCTCCTGGAGGGTGCGCTCCTCGCCGTGCTGGCGGCGGCTGCGAACCACCGCACCCTCGGCCCGCGCGCCCGCTCGGCGATCCTCACCGTCGCGCTGATGAGCTGCTCGGCGCTCGCCGTCCACGTCTCCGGCGGCCTGACCGAGGCGCACTTCCACTTCTTCATCGTCATGGCGCTGCTGGGCCTGTACGAGGACTGGCTGCCGTACGGGCTCGGGCTCGCGTACGTGCTCCTCCACCACGGCGTGCTCGGCACGGTCGCGCCCGAGGCGGTGCTGGCCGACCACGAGACCCAGCGCGCGTGGGGCTGGGCGGCGGTGCACGCCGCGTACATCGGCGCGGCGGCGGCCGCGGGCATCCTCACGTGGCGGCTCAACAGCGACGTCCGCGACGGCGAGCGGCGGGTGGAGGAGCGGTACGCCGCGCTCGTCGAGACCGTCGGCCAGGTCATCTTCCAGGCCGACCGCGCGGGCCGCTGGACGTTCGTCAACCGCGCGTGGGAGGAGCGGACCGGCCAGCCCGCCCGCGCCGTCCTGGGCCGGCCCGTGCTCGACTGGGTCCACCCCGACGACCACGCGGAGGTCGAGCGCCTCCTCGCGCTCACCGAGGGGCGCGGGCGCCTGGAGCTCCGCCACGTCGACGGCGACGGCGAGGTCCGCTGGATCGAGGCGCGCGTCCATCCGGCGCCCGACGGCGAGGGCGTCTTCGGGACGCTCACCGACGTGACCGAAAGGCGCCACGCCGAGGCCGCCCTCTCGCACCAGGCGCTCCACGACCCGCTCACCGGCCTGCCCAACCGCGCGCTCTTCCTCGACCGCCTGCGCCATGCGCTGGGCGAGGCGGGCGACGACGAGCTGACCGCCGTCCTCTTCCTCGACCTCGACGGCTTCAAGCAGGTCAACGACGAGCACGGACACGCGCACGGAGACGCGCTGCTGCGGGAGGTCGCCGCGGTCTTGCGCGAGGAGACCCGCGTCCACGACGTCGCGGCGCGGTTCGGGGGCGACGAGTTCGCCGTCCTCTGCACCAAGCTCGGCGGCGAGGGCGAGGCCCGTGAGGTCGCCGACCGGCTGCTCGAGCGCTTCCGCACCGCCGGGCCGACCGTCTCGATCGGCGTCGCCAGCGGCCGTCGCGGCGCGGTCGCCCAGGCGCTCCTGCGCGACGCCGACGCGGCGATGTACCGCGCCAAGCAGAACGGCCGCAACGTCGCGGTCGTCTTCGACCACTCCATGCGCACCTCCGCGCTCGACGCGCTGGAGCTGGAGAGCGAGCTGCGCACCGCGCTCGCTCGCCGCGAGCTGGAGCTCAACTTCCAGCCGGTCTACGGGCTCTGCGGCGACGGCCTGCGCGGCGTCGAGGCGCTTCTGCGCTGGACGCACCCTGAGCGCGGCCCGATCCCGCCCTCCGAGTTCATCCCCGTGGCGGAGGAGAGCGGGCTGATCGTCCCGCTCGGCGAGTGGGTCGTTGACGCGGCGTGCGCCGAGCTCGCCCGCTGGCGCGACGCGCTCCCGCCCGCCACCGACCTGCCGGGCATGGGGATCAACGTGTCGCCCAAGCAGCTGCGTGATCCGGGCTTCGCTCGGCACGTCGCCGACACGCTCGCCTTCCACGACCTGGCCGGCAAGGAGCTCCAGCTGGAGATCACCGAGACGGTGCTCGTCGGCGAGGACCACCGCACCGCCGCGACGCTGGAGGCGCTCGACGCGCTCGGCTGCCGGATCGTGCTCGACGACTTCGGCACGGGCTACTCGTCGCTCACCCACCTCAAGCGGTTCCCGCTGCGCGCGGTGAAGATCGACCGCGGGTTCGTCAGCGGGCTGCCGGACTCGGCGAGCGACGACGCGATCGTCCGCGCCGTGATCGGCATGGCGCGCGGGCTGGGTCTGATCGCCGTGGGCGAGGGCGTCGAGCACCAGGAGCAGCTCGACCGGCTCGTCGAGCTGGGCTGCACGCACGCGCAGGGCTGGCTCCTCGGCCGCCCGATGCCGGCCGGGGCGATCCGCGAGCTGGTGGTCGCTCAGCGCTCGGCGGCGGGGCAGACGATCCGGTAGTCGCACATCGAGCAGGCCGTGTACGACGGCGTCGGCTCGAACCCCTGCGACAGGATCCCCTCCGCGACGGTGAAGACCGTCTCGCTGATCCAGTCCCGGTCGACCGCGCCGGGCGGCAGCGGGACCTTCTGGTCGTCCAGCACGTAGTGGTAGGACTGGCGCGCGGCCTCCAGGTCCCACGCGTCCTGCGCGGCGAGCGCGTAGACGGCGAGCTGCACGTCGTCGCGCAGCTGCGACGGCGTCTTCGGCCGGCCGGTCTTGTAGTCGATCAGCTCGTACAGCCCGTCCGGGTGGCGGTCGACGCGGTCGACGCGCCCACGCAGGACGTGCGGGCCGAGGTTGAAGGTGAACTGGCGCTCGAACCAGACCGGCTCGGAGTCCTCGGCGCGGGTGCGCACGACGTACCGCTCCAGCGCGGTGCGGGCCTTGCCGAGCAGCTGGCGCTCCTGATCGCTGTCGCCGAACCCGCCGCGCCGCCACGCCGCCTCCAGCAGCCCCTGGATCTCGTCGAGCGTGCCGCGGCTGTCGGGCGCGTGGAACCGCTCGAGCACCTGGTGGACGGCGATGCCGAACCGCTGGTTGAGCGTCGGCTCCTGCGGGATCCGGAAGACGCGGGCGAACTTGTACTTCAGCGGGCACGTCCGGTACGTGTCGATGTCGGACGCGCTGAGCATCACGCCCTCGCCCTTCTTGGGGAGGAACGGCTCCAGCGACGGCTCGGCCCTTCTGGCGATGGCGGCGGCGCGGGCGCGCTCGTCCTGCTCGGCCTCCAGCAGCGCCTCGTCGAGCGGGCTCGATTCGAGGATGTCCGCCTGCTGCGTGCTGACCGCGCCGAGGAGCCGCGCGTTGATGCCGGGGAGCGCGTCGGCGACCGACTGGCCGGCGGGCCGCTCCAGCAGCGCGGCGAGCTTGACGAGCTCCAGGTAGCGGACGACGGTGTGGGTGACGTCGAGGTCGGTGTCGAACCGCAGCTCGCCCAGCCGCGTGCCGACGCGCGGCAGCTCCTCCAGCAGCTCGTCCCGCAGCTCGCGGAACGAGGCGTGGAGGGTCTCGTCGGGGCCGAAGAGCTGCTCGGCCCGCTCCTCCCACGTCGCGCCCAGCGCGGCGCGCGCCTCCTCCACGAACGGCGAGGGGTGCTGGAGGATGCCCTTGTCGGAGTGCTCGGCGTAGGCGAGGACGAGGCCGCGCTTGGCGCGCGTCATCGCGACGTGGAGGACGCGCCGCATCTCGGTCGCGTGGGCGGCGCGGGGGTCCTTCGCGGGCTGGCGGTGGAGGAGCGCGTCGGGGAGCGGCTCGAACGCCTGGCGGCGCGCGCCCGGCATCCGCGCGGAGTGCAGGCCGACGACGTAGACGTGGTCGAACTCGTGGCCGCCGATCGAGCGCATCGACGCGACCGCGACGCCGGAGGGCCGCTCGACGCCGGCCTCCTCCTCGCGCAGCCCGGCCTCCGCCACGGCGGCGATCGCGCGGCCGAACTCGCGCGCGGTGGCCTGCGGGGAGCGGCGGACGTAGTCGGCGGCCAGCTCGCCGAAGCGGGCGAGGTTGCGCAGCCGCTCGACGACATCGGCGGACGCGCTGAAGAGCTGCTGGCGGCGGAGGCCGAGCGCCTCGATCAGGCGGTGGACGTAGAGGTCGGGCCGGGTCGTGTCGAGGTCGGCGGCGAGCTGCCGGTGGGTGCGGAGGAAGGCGAAGATGTGGTCGCGCGCCTCGGGCGGCAGCTGGGGCGACTCGGTCGCGGCGACCAGCGCGCTGATCATGTCGAGCTTGCGCCGGCGGCTGATCTGGATGCAGCGCGCGAGGTCGGCGGCGCGGAGCTCGATCGGCGGGCGGGCGAGGGCGCGCACCACGGCACCGGCGTCGTTGGGGTCGACGAGGAGCCGCAGCCACGCGAGCACGTCGCGGACCTCGGCGCGCTGGAAGAACGCGGCCGCGCCGATGACGCGAAACGGCACCGCGCGCTCCTCCAGCGCCACGGTCACCGCCTGGCCTTCGCTGCGGACGCTGCGCACGAGCACCGCGATCTTCTCGGGCCGGACGCCCTCGCGGATCAGCCGCTCGACGTCGGCCGCGACGGCCTGCGCCTGCGTCCGCTCGTTCGCCGCGCGCCAGAACTCGACGTCGCCGCCGGGCGCCGCCTCGGGGATCGCCAGGCCGAGCCGCTCGGGGATCGGCTGGACCACCGCGCGCGCCGCCCGCAGGATCGCCTCGCGGGAGCGGAACGCCCGCTCGAGCGCGACCACCGTCGCCTGCGGCCGCTGCGCCGTGAACTCGCGCAGGTTCCGCGTCGCCGCGCCCCCGCCGCCGCGCGCGACCGAGCCGTCGTCGTCGCCGGCCACCGTCATCCGCCCGTGCGCGCCGCACGCGCCGAGGACCTGGAGGTGGAGCCGGTCGTGGTCCTGGTACTCGTCGACCAGCACGTGCCGGAAGCGCTCGCAGATGCCGGGGCGGTCGCGGAGAAGCTGCAGCGCGCGGAGGACGAGGTCGCCGTCGTCGAGCGTGCCGTGCTCGGCCAGCAGCCGGTCGTGGTCGGCGAAGAGCTGGGCGAACTCGCGCTCGCGCTCGGCCTCCTCGTCGTCCTCGGGCAGCCCCGCCGCCCACGCGCCGTACTGCTCGGCGGTGACGCCCTCGGCCTTGCAGCGGTCGATCCGCTCCACCACGCCGCCGAGCAGCGCGGCCGGGTTGCCGAGGAAGTCGTGGCGGCGGAGCGTGAGCTGCTCCATCCGCTCCAGCAGCATCGCCAGCCGGTCGGCGGGGGTGAGCGGGACGAAGAACGGGTCGATGCCCGCGGCGACGGCGTGCTCGCGGAGGAGCTTGGCGCACAGGTCCGGCACCGTCTGCACGGCGAGCTCGCCGAAGGGTGGCGCGAGCGCGTCCTCGACCTGGCGCCGAAGCACGTCCGCGGCGGCCTGCCCCTGGGTCACGAGGAGCACGTCCTCGGCCGGCACACGCCGCTCGGCCAGCCACACCAGGCGCTCGATCAGGACGCGCGTCTTCCCCGTCCCCGCGCCGCCCAGCACGAGCAGCGGACCGCCCTCGTGGGTCACCGCGCGGCGCTGCGCGGCGGTCAGCTGGTCGAGACGGGTCGGCACCCGCCTATCGTATGTGCGAGTGGCTCATGCTCCTGCGGCTCTCACGGCGGACTGGCTCGGCGCGTGTCGCCGGGCGACGGAGGGCCTGCGTGAGGTGCTGGCCGAGCACCCGACGCGCGGCCAGCGGCTCGAGGAGACCGGGGAGCGGGGCGAGGGCGGCGACCAGACGCTCGTCATCGACCAGCTCGCCGAGGACCACGTCTTCGCGGAGCTGCAGGCGCTGCACGACGCCGGCGCGCGGTTCTGCGCCGTGTCGGAGGAGCGCGGCGTCGTCCACTTCGGCTCGGACGACGTGCTCGTCGTCATCGACCCGATCGACGGCTCCACGAACGCCAAGCGCGGGCTCCCGCACATCGGCATCTCGATCGCGGTGGCGGACGGCACCACGATGGCCGACGTCGTCTTCGGCTTCGTCGCGGACCTCGGCACGGGCGACGAGTGGACCGCCCGCCGGGGCGAGGGCGTGTGGGTCAACGGCGAGAAGATCTCCGACGTCCCCGCCGAACGTCGCAATCGCTACGGCAAGCTGGAGCTCGTGGCGATCGAATCCGCAGACCCCCGGTGGATCGCCGAGGCGATCGACGGACTGGAGCAGCATGTGCACCGCATCCGCGCGTTCGGCTCGATCGCGATCTCTCTGTGTCAGGTCGCGACCGCTCGGGTGGACGGCATGGTGACCCTGTGGCGCACGCGCGCGGTGGACTGCGCCGCGGCGCAGCTGATCGTCCGCGAGAGCGGCGGCCACGTCGACTTCCCGGGCTTCCCGAACCTGTCGTCGCCGCTCGACACCGAGCCGCACGGGCCGCTCGTCGCGGCGCGGACCAAGCGCGGCGTCGCCGAGCTCTCGAGCCTGCTGGGCAGCCGATGATCGACTGGACGCTGGCGGAGAAGGTCGGCGGGTTCGTCGCCGGGGAGCCCGAGGGCGGCACGTCGCTCGCCGGGGACCTGGACGCGTTCACGCGCGACGCGGTCGAGCGGGTCGTCGCCTACACGGGGCTGACGCCCACGCGGGAGATCCCGCCGCCGGAGGCGGTCGCGCGGCGGGAGTGGCTCGGCGCGAACATCACGTCGATGAAGACGGTCATGGGGCCGATCGACCGCAAGCTGTCCGAGGGCGGCGCGGCCTCGACGGCGCAGAACCCGTTCGCCGGGACGATGAAGGCGCTGACCGGCTCGCTGGTCGGCGTCGAGGTCGGCGCGGTGACCGGCTACCTGTCGCAGCGGGTGCTCGGCCAGTACGAGCTGGTGCTGCTCGACGCCTCGTCGCCCGAGCGGCTCCTCTTTGTCGCGCCGAACCTGCGCGAGACCGCACGCAAGCTCGAGGTCGACGAGGCCGATCTCGTCGCCTGGGTCGCGTTCCACGAGGTCACGCACGCGGTGCAGTTCACCGGCGTGCCGTGGCTGCGCGAGCACCTCGCGGGGCTCATGACGCGGCTGCTGGAGACGATGGACGTCAAGGTCGACGCGGGCTCGGTGCTCAAGTCGCTGCCCTCTTTGAGCGATCTGCGCGGGCTCGTCGACCGCGTGCGCGAGGGCGGGCTGGTGACGCTGGTCGCCGGCGCGGAGCGGATGGAGATCCTCGATCAGATCCAGTCCGCGATGGCGATCATCGAGGGGCACGCCGAGCACGTGATGGACGCCGTGGGCGCCGACGTGCTCGACTCGCTCGACGAGCTGCGCTCCGCCCTGGACCGCCGCCGCGACGAGCGCCCGCCGGCCGCCCGGATCATCGAGCGGCTGCTCGGCCTGGAGCTGAAGATGAAGCAGTACCGCCAGGGCAAGGCGTTCGTCGACGCCGTCGTGGAGCGCGTGGGCGTCGAAGGCCTGAACCGCGTGTGGGAGGGGCCGGAGAACCTCCCCTCCGCCGCCGAGCTGGAGCTCCCCGAGCTCTGGGTCGAGCGCACCGCGCCTCGCGCGGCTTAGTCCCGCGCTCGCCGCCCGCGCCGCTCCGCGCTCTTCCGGGCTCGGCGCGAGCTGTGCGGCGTGGGCGGGGCGGTTGGGGTGGTCTGAAGGTCGTTTCGATCCGCGCTCCTCTCGGGCGGTACTCAGCGCACCCTCGCGCTGCTCGCGGCGGTGAGGGTGCGATGGGTTTCGCTCTGCGGAACTTTCCGCACCCTCGTCGCAACCCGAACCATGAGGGTGCGCTGAGTTCCGCTCTCCGCTTCCCGGCAGAACGCGGACAGACCAGATCGAGACACCACCAACCGCCCAGCCACGGCCCCGGCCCTCGACCCACGAGCCGCTCTGAGCGCGAAAGCCATGTGACGGACGTCACACCAACACCAACGCATCGAACGCCCGTTCGCGCTAACCTCCGGTATGCAACTTAGAACTAAGCACCTTAGACCGACGAGGGGGAGACGGAATGGCCGAGACCAACGGCACCAGCAACACCGGCACCAAGAGCACCGCCGCGAAGGCGACGGGCGCAAAGACCACCAGCGCTCGTTCGACCGCCGCGAAGACGTCCGGCACCACCCGTCGCACCGGCGGGACCACCGCGCGCAGCACGTCGGCGCGCTCCACGTCGCGCGCGGCGTCCGGCTCGGGCTCCGCCTCGACCGCCCGCAAGACGCAGGCGACGAAGCGCTCGACCTCCCGCAAGACCACGGCCGCGAAGAGCAACGCGCGCGCCACGGAGCGCAACACGTCCCGCGCGACCGCCCGGACGCAGACGAAGGCCGCCCGCGAGGCCTCGGCCGCGCGCAAGGAGGCGACGACCGTCGTCGACCGCGCCACGGAGACCGTCGAGCGCGCCGCGCTGACCTACGTCGGCTTCACGCTGAGCGCCCGCGACAAGGTCGCCGACGTCGTCACGACCTACACCGACGCGACGCAGCTGCAGCGCGAGGTCAAGAAGACGCGCACGCAGGTCGAGCGCGCGCTGAAGGGCTTCGAGCGCCGCGGCACCACCGCGCGCAACCGCGCCGAGCGTGAGCTCAAGCGGACCCGCACCCGCGCGGAGCGCCAGCTCCGTCAGCGCACGAACCGCGTCGAGAAGGACGTCACGCGCCTGCGCACCGACGTCACGCGCCTCACCGGCGACCTCGAGCTGACCGCCGTCGCGCAGCAGCTCGGCAACGGCGCCCAGGCCGCGCAGCAGCAGGTCGAGCTCGGCCGCGCGCTCGCCAGCAACGCCGCCTCGGGGGCCGTCCTCGGCGCCACGAAGGCCGCGCGCCAGGTGACCGGCCGCGTCGCCTCGCTCGTCGCGTAGGCACGCCTCACAGGAACGCATTCGACGGGGCGCCCACCGAGGCGCCCCGTCGTGCTTCTACCCTCGAAGACATGCCGACGCGAGACGCGATCATGCAGGCGCTCGAGAGCGTCATCGATCCGGAGCTGCGGGCCTCGATCGTCGAGCTGGACATGGTCCGCTCGATCCAGATCGGTGAGGACGGCGCCGTCGCGGTGACCGTCTCGCTCACGACCCCGGGCTGCCCGATCCGCAACCACTTCGAGACGGCCGTGCGCAAGGCCGTCCAGGCCCTCGACGGGGTCACCACGGTCGCCGTGGACTTCGACGTCCTCAACGACCAGCAGAAGGCCGCGCTGCAGACCAAGCTCGGCCGCGGCGGTCTGCCGACCGGCGCGCTGGCGGGGATCCAGAACGTGATCTGCGTCGGCTCGGGCAAGGGCGGCGTGGGCAAATCGACCCTCACCACGAACCTCGCGGCCGCGCTGACCGCCGAGGGCAAGCGCGTCGGGATCCTCGACGCCGACGTGTGGGGCTACTCGATCCCGCGCATGATGGGCCTGGGCGGCGACCGCCCGCCGGTCAACGGCGAGCGCAAGATCGTCCCGCTGGAGGCCGGCGGCATCAAGGTCATGTCGATCGGCTTCTTCGTGGCCGAGGACAGCGCCGTCGTCTGGCGCGGGCCGATGCTCCACAAGGCGCTCACCCAGTTCCTCGACGACGTCGCGTGGGGCGAGCTGGACTACCTGCTCGTCGACCTGCCCCCGGGCACCGGCGACGTCTCGATGACGCTGTCGCAGCTGCTGCCGAACGCGCAGTTCCTCCTCGTCACCACCCCGCAGGCGACCGCGCAGAAGGTCGCGCGCCGCGCCGCCGAGATGGCCCACAAGGTCAACCTCGAGATCGCGGGCGTCGTGGAGAACATGTCCGGCTTCACCACGCCGGACGGCCAGCGCTTCCCGATCTTCGGGGAGGGCGGCGGCCAGGAGCTCGCCGACGAGCTCGACGTCCCGCTGCTCGGCAAGGTCCCGCTGACGATGCCGCTGCGCGAGCAGGCCGACGCCGGCGTGCCGCTCGTCGCCATCGATCCCGACGACCCGGCCGCCCAGGGCGTCCGCCAGACCGCGCGCGGCCTCATCGCGATGGCGCCCCCGCCGGCGCTGCCGATGATCGGCGTCACGCAGGTCACGGGCAACCTGCCCACGGAGGCGCAGCCCGTGAAGGGCATGTCCCTCCCAATGGCGGGTTGATGCGGCCTGCAACCTCGACTGTTTCCGCTTGGGTGAAGTCGCCGTTTTCGTCTAGGTGACGCAGCTGGAGCGTCCAAGGAGTGCGGAAGGGGATAGACACGATGCTGTTCCTTGACCGTGCTATATTGCGCTCGGCTCGGGCTTCGGTCCGAAGTCAGACCCGTTGCTAAACGGACAGTCCAGGAAGCGTCCCACGGGGCGCTTCCTCTCGTTTAGCGCCTTAAACCATCGAAGTTGGGTCGGGTCAGGTCTCCGCATCAAGCAACGCAGGCTGCGGGAGGTGATTCCAGGTGCGGTGAAGGTGGGCAGCTCTGCGGCGAAGACGTTCGAAAGCCCGCCACGTTGGTCGATTGTCCTCAAGCCACGCCGGTACAACCTCGTACACGGTATCGACGATGTTGCTCGCCGCGTGGGCGAGCTGGTTGCCTCCCGGCGCTTCAGTCAGCGCGGCGTGCACGGTCGCGTTTCGCGTCACGTACATGCGCCCGATAGATGACTCGGCTTGAGTGCGGATTTCATCGCACCAGTTGCTAAGTCGGTTGCCGATAGCGAGCCGCCAGCGCCAGCGCAGAATCGCTTCGCGTACGAACGGCACCATTTCGGGAAGCAGCTCAAGAAGCAGTTGACCAGCTTCGTCGAGCGTCGCGTCCGGAGTCAAAGGTGACGGGACCAGCGTCCCGCGGGCCGGCTGGTGGCGCATCAGGTCGACCCACTTGCTGAGATCGCCCAGGTTTCGGTGTCGACCATTGATGCCTAACCATCGCTCAAGCTCTGTCCAGCGAGCGTTGTTCGGGCCTCGGCGATTGGCACGGCTTGCTATCTGCCATGTCGCCGCGAGGCTCTGGCGCACGGCATGGATCGAAAGCGCCGGCGCAAGGTTATGCATGAGGAGCTGGTACGGGCCGCTTGGTGCGCCGGTGCCCCGCGCGAGCGTCTCGAGGGCAATCCACGAATGCAGTATCTGAACGACGGGTGCCCTCTCCGCTCTAGCGAGGGCGGCATAGCGCAGCGACTGTTCGAGTCGGGCCTCGGGACCTCGAAGTCGCGCGCGTGCGAGATACTCCGGTCTCGGGGAGGTCTTCACATTGAACACGGCGCCGTCTTCTGCATGCAGTACTAGGAGTGGCGACACGACACTTATTCGGTAGACGCGGTGCTCTGCGCCGAACTGGTCGGCCACGCGCTCTCCTCGTTGCCAAGCGATGTTCGCCGCTTGGCCGACGTCATGCGCAGCGATTTCCGTCGTGACTACCGTGCAGTTAGCGGCTCTGCTCGCATAGAACGAGACCAGAGCGTCGTCCGCGGGGCAAGTCTCCCCACTTCGCCACGTTATGGGACGTCGCTTCGAGACTTCCCGAAGCCCGAAACGTCTTAGATGCTTGGGCTGGCGGACACCCTCGATGGAAAACGCGACGACGAATTCGGTCGTCGGTCCTTCAAGCGCGGCGCGGAGGCGGAGTATCGCTTCGTCACTGTCCGAGGCTCGAGCGATCGCACGCGCGATCGAGTCGCCAAGCCGCGTCTCGCTGCGCCCTTCCGTCAGGGCGAGGGTGGCGATTAGACGCAGTTCTCGATCGAATCGAAGCCAGTCGGGCGTCGAAAGTGTCGGTTGACGGCATTGCTCGACAATTCGATCGACCAGCCGGACGCGGTAGCCGGTTTGAGCGTCAACCAGGACGGCTCTGAGATCGCGAACCGCTCCGCGGGCCGCTGCGGTTGTTTCGCGAATGACCCAGGGTTTCTTGCCGATGCCGGCGGCCGTGGCGGCCTGCCAGTCGACGCAACGGTCCAATGCCGCAAGCGCCGCATCGGCGACAAGGCGAAACCACTCGCGCACATTCTGGTCGGCGACTATCGCCGCCCGCGTACGCGTCACTCCATCCAGCATGACGTGATGGGAAGGATTTCGGCCACCGGACGAGGCGTGAGCACGTGCGAGGTCGAGGAACTCGCTTGTGGCCGTTAGCGGGTCAAGCGTAAAGCTCGCTGCGGCAGCAAAATGAGCGTGTGGATCAAGGAGTTCAGCGAAACGCTGGGCCGCGTATCGAAGTGGCTCATTCAGATCCTCGCGGCATGCCGCCTTCCATGCGTCCTCTCCGAACGACTTCACCACAGAAACATATCTGACTACGGCTCCGTAGGCTGGCGGTAAGGCGCTCGCGCGGACACGGTCTCACCGGGCTGACCGGGCGCCCTGACTCTGCAAAACGAGGTTCGATATCTCGCCTACCCTTACTGCGACCTGGGCCGAAGCGTCCGCGGTTGCCGCACCGATTCGTTCGCGCTGTTCGAACGGGACGGATGGCCACTTGGTGTCGGGCTTCGCTACCTGCTCAGCGCCAGCTCCCGGGCCTCCCCGTACAGGCGGGCGAGGTCCGGCAGCTGGTGGTTGGCGTTCAGCCCGGACGGGTTCGGCAGGACGGTCAGCGGCCGGTCGCCGAACGGCTCGGGCTGCACGCCCAGCCGCACCTTCTTGTCGCCCGTGGCCGTCCGCCACGCGGTGACGCCGAGGATCGCGACGAGCCGCGGCTCGCGCTCGCGCACCAGCGCGTCCAGCCGCGCGCGGCCCTCCACCAGCTCCTCGGGTGACAGCTCCGCTGCCGCCCGCGTGGGCCGAGAGGCGATGTTCGTGATGCCGACGCCGAGCGCGCCGAGCTCCCCGTCGCGGTGCGGCGGGAAGCGCTCGGGCGTGAAGCCGGCGAGGTGGAGCGCCGGCCAGAACCGGTTCCCCGGCCGGGCGAAGTGGTGCCCGGACGTCCACGACCGCAGCGACGGGTTGATCCCGGCGAAGAGCACCAGGAACGGCGCCCCGGGCGGCGGGAGGACGTCAGGCAGCATGCGGGCGACGCGCCGCGGACGGCGGCGCGCTCACACCGGATGCCGCCGTCAGGCCTTGGACTTGAAGTAGTCCGCGTTGATCTGCACGAACTTCGACCACTCGTCGGGGACCTGGTCCTCGGCGAAGCAGGCATCGACCGGGCACGCCTCGACGCAGGCGTCGCAGTCGATGCACTCCTCGGGATCGATGTAGAGCTGCTCGACGCTGTCGTAGTCGGGCTCGTCAGGGGTCGGGTGGATGCAGTCGACCGGGCACACCTCGACGCACGAGTTGTCCTTGGTGCCGACGCAAGGCTCCGCGATCACATAGGCCATAGAGGAGGAGAATCTACAGTAAGAGCCATGGCGATCACGTCCAAGGTGCTGGCCGCGCGTGGCAAGGCGCAGGCGAAGGAGCAGGGCATCGACCCGGCACGGATCCCGCCGGGGCAGTACCTGACCGAGCGCTTCCCGGTGCTGACGTACGGGCCGAACCCGAAGTTCGATCTCAACGACTGGTCGCTCTCGATCGACGGCGAGGTGGAGAACCCGTACGCGCTGCGCTGGGACGACCTCCTCGCGCTCCCGCAGCACGAGATCACCGTCGACATCCACTGCGTGACGCGGTGGTCGAAGCTCGACACGACGTGGGTCGGCGTGCGCGTCAGTGACCTGCTCGAGCGCGCGGGCGTGAAGCCGACCGGCAAGCACGTCATGGCGCACTCGGACGGCGGCTACACGACGAACATCGCCCTCGACGCGCTGCTCGACGACGACGTGATGGTCGCCCACACGTACGACGGCAAGCCGCTCGAGCACGACCACGGCGCGCCGCTGCGCCTGCTGGTCCCGAAGCGGTACTTCTGGAAGTCCGCCAAGTTCCTGCGCCGCCTCGAGGTCATGAGCGAGGACAAGCAGGGGTTCTGGGAGCTCAACGGCTACCACAACGACGCGGATCCGTTCACCGAGCAGCGCCACTGGTTCTGAGCCTCCGGCGCGGCCGGTAGGTTCCCGCCCGTGCTGCTGCTGACGGGCGCCACCGGGCAGGTCGGGACCGCGCTGCTGCGCCGGCTGACCGCCCGTGGCGAGCCGGTGCGGGTGCTGGTGCGCGATCCGCGGCGGCTGGGGGCCGAGCGGGTGCGGGTCCAGATCGCGCTGGGCGACCTGACCGACCCGCCGTCGTTCCGCAACGCGCTGCGCGGCGTCGACACGGTCGTACACCTGGCGGCGAGCGCGCGCGACCAGGCGCGCGGGTCGATCGAGGAGCTGAACGGGATCGCGACCTGGCGCCTCGTGCAGGCGGCCGAGCGCGCGGGGGTCGAGCACTTCGTCCTCTTCGGCGCGCTCGCGGCGTCGGTCCACGACCGCACGCGGTTCCTGCGCTCGAAGGCGCTGGCGGAGGAGGCGGTGCGGGAGTCGGGGCTGCGCCACACCGTCCTCGCGCCGTCGCTCGTCTTCTCGCCCGGCGACCCGCACCTGACGCTGCTCGAACGGCTGGCCCGGCTGCCGCTCGTCCCAGTACCCGGGCGGGGCCGCGCGCTCTTCCAGCCGATCTGGGCGGAGGACGTCGCGGACTGCGCGCTCGCGGTCCTCGACGGCGCGGGCGGCGAGCGGTACGAGCTCGCCGGCCCCGACACGCTCGACCACCTCGCGATCGCCGAGCTCGTTCTCCGCGCCGCCGGCCGCCCGCGCCGGCTTCTCCCCGTCCCCGAGCGTGCGGCGAAGCTCGGCCTCAAGTCCGCCGAGGCGCTCCTGAAGTCCAAGGCGCCCGCGGTGTGGGACGAGGCCGAGCTCCTGCAGGTCCCGATGGTCTCCCGCCACGGCACGGCGGACGCCGAGCGGCTCGGCGTCACGCCGCGCGCGATGGCCGCGGTCCTCGGCGCGTCGCGCTAGCTCAGCGCGCCCGCCAGCTCCGGTCGCCGGTCCACCCACGGCCGCGCCTGCTCGAGCTGGGAGGCGATCGCCAGCAGCAGCCCCTCGGAGTTCGGCCGGCCGATGAGCTGGATGCCGATCGGCGTCCCGAGCTCGTCGTCGTGCGCGACCGGCACCGAGATCGCCGGCTGGCCGGACATGTTGAAGCCCGGCGTGTAGGGCGTGAACGCGGCCGCGCGGGCGAACGTCGCGGCCGGATCCGGGCCGTCCGGATCGAGCGTGCCGATCGTCAGCGGCGCCTCGGCGAGCGTCGGCGTGATGACCGCGTCGTACGGGTCCGACCACTGCACGATCGCGCGCGCCGCGCCCTGCGTCTGCACGAGCGCACCGTACGCGGTGACCGCGTCGATCCCCTTGCACGTCTCCCACAGCCAGAGCGTCAGCGCCTCGACGTCGTCGATCGTCGGCTCGCGCCCGCCGGCCATCATCGACGCGAGCATCGCCTGCGCGCAGACCATCGGGCCGAAGACGGCGGTGAAGATCCGCGCCAGCTCCTTGTCGCGCATCGGCGGGTCGATCTCCTCCACCGTGTGGCCGAGCGACTCCAGCAGCGCCGCCGTCTCGCGGGCCGCCGCGGCATGCGCGGGCGTCGCCTCGACGTCGGGGAGCGGCGGCGTGAGGCAGAGGCCGAACCGCAGCTTGCCGGGCTCGCGCAGGGCGGCGTCGACGTAGGGCTCGGCCGGCGGCGGTGCCCACGACGCGTCGCCGAGCACGGGCCCGCTCAGCAGATCCATCGCCAGCGCGGTCTCGCGCACGCTGCGCGTCACGACGCCGTCGATGGAGAGGAACTGCTCGCCCACGGTCGGCGCCTGCGACACCCGGCCGCGCTGCGCCTTCAACCCGACGAGCCCGCAGCACGCGGCGGGGATGCGGATCGAGCCGCCGCCGTCGTTGGCGTGCGCCAGCGCGACCATCCCGGACGCGACCGCCGCCGCGCTGCCGCCGCTCGACCCGCCCGGGGTGCGGTCCAGCGCCCACGGGTTGCGGGTCGCGCCGAACCGCCGCGTCTCGGTGACCGGCTGGATGCCGTACTCGGGGAGCGTGGTGGTGCCGACGACGATCGCGCCGCCCGCGTCGCGCAGCCGCTGGACGACGTTCGCGTCCATCGGCGCGACGAAGTCGCCGAAGAAGTTCGACGCGAACGTGAGCCGCTTGCCCGCCATGGGGACGTTGTTCTTGATGGCGATCGGCACGCCCGCGAGCGGCCGCGGATCCCCCGGCTTCACCGCGTCGGCGGCGGCGAGCGCCTCCTCGGCGAACACGTCGACGAAGCAGTTGAGCTGCGGGTTGAGCTGCTCGATCCGGTCGAGCGACTCCTGGACGAGCTCGCGGGCGGTGATCTCGCCGGCGCGCACGAGGCCCGCCAGCTCGTCCGCCGGGCGGAGGAGGAGGGACATGCCGCGCATCATCCCAACGCTGTCGAGTAACCGCTTGCGACGTACGTAACCGGTTGCGCGCTAAAATGGGGTTGTGCTTCGGAACGCGCCACGCGACCTGCCGGACGACCTGACGCTCCCGCTGGAGAGCGGCGCGCCGTGGTGGTACTGGCTCGGCGCGCGGCCGTCGGTCGACCTCGTCAACACCCGCCGCGAGCGCTGGCGCCGCAACGTCGAGACGCTCGTCACGCCCGACGACCTCGCGCTGTGGCTCGTCCACGGGGGCGTGGCGGAGGACGTCGTCCCGGTGCCCGCGAGCGTGGTGGAGGAGGCGCGGGGGCTGCGCGAGGCGATCGACGCGTGCCTCACCGCGGTGGTCGAGGAGCGGCCGGTGCCGGGGAGCGCGCTCACGCTCATCGACGATTGGCTCGTCCACGCGGGTGAGCGGCCGCAGCTGCGGCTCGACGGCGCGACCGGCCTGCCGCGCCTCACCGAGCGCGCCGCCGCCGACTCCCCGCGCCGCATGCTCGGCACGATCGCGCTCGACGCCGCGCGGATGCTCGGCAGCGCGGAGGAGCGCGCGAGAGTCCGGATCTGCGCGTCCGAGACGTGCAGCGCGCGGTTCTACGACCGCTCGCCCGCCGGCCGGCGCCGCTGGTGCTCGATGCAGACGTGCGGCAACGCCGCGAAGGCGCGCCGCCACCGGGCGCGCGCGAAGGCGTCCGCGTGAGCGAGGACGGCACGCCCGCACCCCGCTACCGCTGGGTCGTCCTCGCCGTCGGCTGCGTCGCCACGCTCGTCACCGGCGCCCTGCGCCAGGGCCTCCCCGCGCTCGGCCCCGAGTTCCGCGACGCGTTCGACCTCAGCCTCGGCCAGATCGGCCTCCTCTTCTCGATCCAGTCCGTCGGCTTCATGGCCGGCCTGCTCCCCTGGGGCGCGCTGGCCGACCGGACCGGCGAGCGGCCCGTCCTCGGCCTCGGCCTCACGGCCGCCGCGGGCGGGCTCGCCGTCTCCGCCACCGCCGGCACCTTCGGCTGGCTGCTGGCCGGCATGTTCCTCACCGGCCTCATGGCCGCCAGCGCGACCGGCGCCAGCGGCCGCGCCGTCATGGGCTGGTTCTCGCGCACCGAGCGCGGCCTCGTCCTCGGCATCCGCCAGACCGCGATCACGATCGGCGGCGCGATCACCGCCCTCGCGCTCCCGCTCCTCGTCCTCGCGACCGACCTCACCACCGGCCTCCTCGCGCTCGGCGCCTTCAGCCTCTTCGCCGCGGTCACGTCCGTCGTCCTCATGCGCGAGCCGCCGCCCGCGCCCGCGCCGCCCGGCTTCGACGCCCGCCCGCCGATGAAGGACGGCCGCATCTGGCGGCTCGGGTTCGGCTCCGGCCTCATCGTCATGGCCCAGGCCGCGGTCGTCAGCTTCATCGTCCTCTTCCTCGTCGACGACCACGGCCTCTCCACCGGCCAGGCCGCGCTCGTGCTCGCCGCGATCCAGCTCGTCGCCGCGGCGGCCCGCATCGGCGCCGGCGTCTGGTCGGACCGCAGCGGCAAGCGCATCGCCCCGCTCCGCCAGATCGGCGCGGCCGGCGGCGTCCTCGTCGGCCTCGGCGCGGCGCTCGACGGCCTCCCCAACGCGGCGCTCATCCCGCTCCTCATCGTGGGCGGCGCGGCGATCTCCAGCTGGAACGGGCTCTCGTTCACCGCCGCCGCCGAGATCGCCGGACGCGCCCGCGCGGGCACCGCGATGAGCCTGCAGAACACCCTCGTCGCCGTCCTCGGCGCCGCGTCCGGGCCGCTCTTCGGCCTGGTGGCGGACGGCGCCTCCTACCGCGTCGCGTTCCTCCTCGTGGCCCTCGCGCCGCTCGCCGGCTGGTGGGTGCTCGGGCCGCTGGAGGGCGAGGAGGAGGAGCGCGCCCAGGCGCGCCGGCGCCGGCTTCGGCAACATCAAGGGCCGCCGGAGGTTCCCGGCATCCCCCGGACAGTGAGGTCACATCCATGAGCGCAACCGCCGACACGAGCGGCGTCCAGTCGGGCCTCGAGGGCGTCGTCGCCTTCGCGACGCAGATCGCCGAGCCCGACAAGGAGGGCGGCTCCCTCCGCTACCGCGGCGTCGACATCGAGGATCTCGTCGGCAAGGTGCCGTACGAGCAGGTGTGGGGCCTGCTGGTCGACGGCCAGCTCGAGCCCGGCCTGCCGCCCGCCGAGCCGCACCCGCTGAGCGTCCGCTCCGGCGATCCGCGCGTCGACGTCCAGTCCGCGCTCGCGATGCTCGCGCCCGAGTGGGGCTTCGGCCAGCTCATCGACATCTCCGACGAGGAGGCGCGCGACCAGCTCGCCCGTGCATCGGTGATGGCGCTCTCCTTCGTCGCCCAGTCCGCCCGCGGGCTCGGCCAGCCTGCCGTACCCCAGTCCGAGGTCGACAAGGGCACGTCGATCCCGGAGCGGTTCGTCATCCGCTGGCGCGGCGAGGCGAACCCCGACCACGTCAAGGCGATCGACGCCTACTGGATCTCCGCCGCCGAGCACGGCATGAACGCCTCGACGTTCACCGCGCGCGTCGTCGCGTCCACCGGCGCGGACGTCGCCGCGGCGCTCTCGTCCGCGGTCGGCGCGCTCTCCGGCCCGCTCCACGGCGGCGCGCCCTCGCGCGTGCTGAAGATGATCGACGAGGTCGAGAAGCTCGGCGACGCCGACAAGTACGTCAAGGACCTGCTCGACCGCGGCGACCGCCTGATGGGCTTCGGCCACCGCGTCTACCGCGCCGAGGATCCGCGCGCCCGCGTCCTGCGCCGCACGGCGAAGGAGATCGGCTCCGCCCGCTTCGAGGTCGCCGAGGCGCTGGAGCAGGCGGCGCTGGCCGAGCTCAAGGCGCGCAAGCCCGACCGTGTCCTGGCCACGAACGTCGAGTTCTGGAGCGCCGTCGTGCTCGACACCGCGGAGGTCCCGGCCGACCTCTTCACGTCGATGTTCACCTGCGCGCGCGTGGCCGGCTGGTCGGCGCACATCCTCGAGCAGAAGCGCGAGGCGCGGCTGATCCGCCCGTCCGCCAAGTACGTCGGCGAGGGCCCGCGCCCGGTCCCCAGCGCCTAGCGCCTAGCGCGACCAACGGACGACACGCGGCGCGCGACCTTCGCGCGCCGCGCCCGTTCTTGCGGGCATGAAGAAGATCCTCACGGCCACCCTGGCGCTCGGTGCGCTGGCCCTCCCGGCGGTCGCGCAGGCCGGCACCGGGACCGACACCATCCGGCCGCGCAGCGCGGTCGCCGACAAGGCGCACGTCGAGTTCCGGCTGCCCAACCTCTACAAGCAGATCGTCGGCGCGCTGGAGGGGACGCCCGCCATCGGCTCCTTCCGCCGCGACGCGGGCGGCGGCTGCGACGTCACGCTGACCGTCGTCTCCAACCTGACGGCCAACCCGCCGACCAAGCGCGGCAGCCTCCTGCGGGTGGGCAAGCGCCGCCCGGCGCCCTTCCACACCGATCCGGACCTGCGGTTGCGGCGGACGGCGCGCGCGGCGGGCGGCCGGCTCTACCTCGGCACGCCGGTCGGGGGCACGATCGACCGGGCCGCGACCCGGGTCGAGGCCGTGGCGATCCTCCGCGCGCCCAAGCGCATCGCGACCAAGCGCTCGAAGTGGCTGGTCGTCCGCGTGAGCCCGGCCGCGACGAACTGCACGGCCGCCGAGCAGCAGGCGGCGACGGGGCGCGTGTCGTCCGAGGTCTGGCAGATCGTGCGCACCGTGAAGGTCGTCGCGGGTAAGGCGGGGCCGGCGCGCGGCGTCTCGCGCGTCCCCGCCTAGTCAGGCGTCGCCGAGCGCCCGGGCGAGGATGTCGCGCAGCGCCTGCGCGTCCTCCTCGCCCAGCCGTGCGAGCGCCTCGGGCGGTTCGCGGAGCCGCTCCTGCAGCCGCTCGCGCAGCGCCTCGCCCGCGGGCGTGACCGCGAGGATCTTCACGCGCCGGTCGGTCTCGCCGGGGCGCCGCTCGACGAGGCCGCGCGCCTCGAGCCGGTCGACGATCCCCGTCACGTTGGAGTTGTCGCACCGCAGCGCCTGGGCGAGCGCGCTCATCGGGCACGGGTGCTCGGGCTCGAGCACCTGGAGCGCCAGCATCTGCGCCGGCGCGAGGCCGAACTCGGCCGCGATCGTGTGGACGCGGCCCTTCTGGCCGACCATCAGCCGCTGGAGGAGGGTCCACGCCTCCGTCGCCGCGCTGCCTGACGTGGTCGCCGGTGCCATGACTGCCCGGATAGTAGTTGCCCGGCGAACGTCCTGGGTAGGCAGCCGCCCATCGCTTCCGCAACTGCCACGGCCGGCCCGTCCGGATCCGCCTCCACCCCCGCCGGTCCCGGCCCCGCCGACCGCCGCTTCCTCGCCTTCCTGGGCCTCCCGGCCTTCGCGCTCTCGCTCTCGGTCACCGTCGTGTCGGGCCTGCTGCCCGTGCTGCTGGAGGCGGAGGCCGGCCCGCTCGTCGCCGGCTCGCTCGTCGCCATCGAGGGGCTCTTCGCCCTGCTCCTCCCGCCGTTGGTGGGCCCGTGGTCGGACCGGCGCGGCCAGCGCCTGCCGTTCATCGCCGTCGCCGCACTGGTCTCCGCCGCGGCGCTCGGGCTGATGGCGGTCGGCGGGCCGCTCTGGCTGCTCGCGCTGTGGATCGCCGTCTTCCAGACCGGCTACTTCGCCTACCTGACGGTCTACTTCGCGATCTACCCGGACGTGGTGGATCCCGAGGAGGCGGGCCGCGCGCAGGGCGCCCAGGGGGCGTGGCGGGCGGTCGGCCTCGGCGCGGCGTTCGTCGCGGGCCCGGCGCTGCTGGGGCTCTGGCGGCCGGCGCCGTTCCTGCTGGCGTGCGCGGTCGTGCTGGTCGTGACGCCGATCTTCGGGGCGAAGGTGGCGAAGCGGCTGCGCGAGGCGCACGAGCGGGAGGCGGCCACGGACTCGTCTTCGTCGTCGACCGGGTACCGCGCGCTGCGTGAGCTCGTCCGCGAGCACCCGAGCGTCGGCTGGTTCGTCGGCGCGAACGCGCTGTGGGAGACCGCCCTGTCGGCGCTGCGCGCGTTCGCCGTCCTCTTCGTCGTGCAGGGGCTGGGGCGCAAGGAGTCGTTCGCGTCGATGGTCCTCGCGGTGGTGGTCGTCGGCTCGATCGTCGCCGCGCCGCTGTCGGGCTGGCTGGCCGACCGGATCGGCCGGCGCCGCGTGATCGCGGTCTGCGTGTGGGTCTACGGCCTCGGCGCGATCGTGCCCGCGCTGACGCAGTCGGTCGCGATCCTGCCGGTGGTGCTGCTCGTCGCGCTGGCCGCGGTCGCGCTGATGACGCTGCCGTACGCGCTGCTGATGGGGCTGCTGCCCGAGAGCGCGCACGGCGCGGGCGCGGCGCTGTTCGGCGTCTCGCGCGGGATCGGCCTGCTCGCCGGGCCGCTGCTCGCCGGCCTGGCGATCCTCACGCTCGAACCGGTCTTCGGCGGGACGAACGGGTACGCCGCGCTCTTCCTCGTCGTCGCCGCGGCGGTGCTGGCGACGCTGCCGCTGCTGCGGAAGATGAAGCCGGCCGAGGGCGCGGCCGCGACGGTCTA
>Ga0196960_10000194_pt1 | contig 24487 bp, 22 predicted proteins | sample S3v_5metaG_FD_183187 | JGI IMG/M metagenome (GOLD analysis project Ga0196960, IMG submission 183187) | Soil microbial communities from Anza Borrego desert, Southern California, United States - S3+v_5 | ecosystem: Environmental > Terrestrial > Soil > Desert | place: USA: California | collected...
CGCGCCGACGGCGAGACGCTGGTCGTCCTGCATCCCGGCGCGACGTCACCCGCGCGGCGTGGTCACGCCGGCCTCTACCACCTGGCGATCCACCTGCCGGATGAGCCCGAGTTCGCCCGCGTGCTGGCGCGGCTGCTGGCATCGCGCGCGCCGATCGCGCCGACCGACCACGTCATGTCGAAGGCCATCTACATCGACGATCCCGACGGGCTCGGCCTCGAGCTGACGCTGGAGACGCCCGAGCGGCTTGGTTCGATGCGGATCACCGGGCCGGGGATGGAGGGCATCGAGATCTTCGACAGCGCGGGACGGCGCCGGAGCGGCCGCGACCCGCTCGATCTGCGGGAGGTCTTGGGCACGCTGCCCGACGAAGACGTCGCGCGGCCGCTTCCGGCCGGAACGAAGATCGGCCACATGCACCTGCACGTCGGCGACATCGCTGCCGGCCGTCGCTTCTACCGCGATGACCTCGGGTTCATCGACGCGAACGACTTCGGCAGCGGCGTCGACTTCCACGCCAACGGGCGCTTCAAGCACCGAATGGCGATCAACACCTGGCAGGGGGTCGGCGTCTCCCAGCCGCCGGCCGGCACCGCCGGACTGCGGCACTTCACGATCACCTACGACAGCCCCGAGCGCCTCCAGAGCGTCCTTGCACGTGTCGGCGAGGCGGCGACGCACCCCGACGGGCATCTTGTGCACGATCCCGCCGGCAACGCGATGGTGCTGAGGGCCTAGTTCCTTGCCCCCCTCTAGATCATCGAGTTCCGCTGTCGATGGGCGCTACGTTTCCGACGTGCCCACCATCGGTCCATACGAGGCCGGCAAAGTCCTCGACAGCGCCGGTTCCAGGACCGGCTTCCTGCTCACGATCCTCGGCGAGAGCTTCTCGCGCCACATCCGCGAGGCGCTCGCCGAGCACAAGCTCAAGCCGCGCCAGCTCCGCATCCTCGACCTCCTGGCCGACCGCGGTCCGATCGGCCAGCGCGAGCTGGCGGCGCTGATGGGGATCGACCACAGCGTCCTCGTCGCCCTGCTCAACCCGCTCGAAGACGGGGGGCTGATCAAACGCGATCGAGACACCGAGGACCGACGCCGGCACATGGTCTCGATCGCGGTCGCGGGTCGGCGTCGATTGACCCAGGCCGACAAGGCCTTTCGCGATGCCGAGGATGCCTTCCTCGCGGCTCTGCCGACCGAGGATCGCGAGCACCTTCACGAGCTGCTCTCACGTCTGCGTGACAGCAGCGAGGCCGACGCGGGCCGCGACGCCTGTTAGTCGGAGTTCGTTTGGGCCTGCGCCCCCCGCCGCTCCAGGGCAGGGCCAACCGTATGAACGCCGTAGCTGGGGCAAGAAAGTCAGCGAGGCAGGCGCAGGACCGCCATGCCGTCACGACCGAAGCCGCGACGCAGCCGCCCGTCGGCATGGCGAGCGACGAGAAGCACCGAGCGGCACGGAAAGCCGATTCTGGTACTGCCGGAAACGGGTCGGCAATTCGATCTCACGGTTTCGACCGCCGTGAACCGACCGCCGGCGGCGAGTCGGAAATGCACGAGAAAGCCGTTCGCCGGTGGCGCGAGCGCGGTCGAGCGGGGGCCGGCGAAGCCTGGAGCAGGCGTCCCATCGAGGGTGAGCCGGTCGAGGTAGACGGACGATTCTCCTTCGGTGGGGAGCGCGAAGGTGACGCTGCCGTCGCCGAGCACGCTCGTGGCCTCGACGCCGCAGGGGCCACCGAGGCGCGAGCCGACGCGGAGAACTCCCGGTTCCTCTCCATTGCGCCCGCCGAAGGTCGGGTCGGGTCGGCCGTCGCCGAGGAGGTGGGCGACCATCGGTTGCACGCAGCCCGAGAAGGTGTCCGGGCGCGTGTTGTCGCTCCCGGCCAGCACTATCTCTCCGCCGGGAAGGACGGCAAGCCCTTCGGTGTACGTGCGCCCCCGTTTTGAAACGGCAATGGCGCTCTGGCCGTCCCCGCCGAAGCTGAGGTCGGCTTGACCGTCATGCAGGTAGCGGGCGGCGAACAAGGCGGATCTCGTCTTTTCCGTGAGTTCGGTGCTCCCCGCGACGACGATGCGGCCGTCGCCCGTCAGGGCCAGCGCTTCCACCTTGCTCGGACCCAGCCTGCCGCCCAGGGTGGACCGTGAAAGGACCTTGCCGCCATCGCCGAAGCTCGGGTCGAGGCTGCCGTCCGGTCTGAGGCGCAGCAGGAAGACTTCTTGCCCGCCCGCTTTGGGCCGAGCGATTCCGGCGGCGACCACGTTGCCGTCCGGCTCGACCGCGACGGCTTTGATCGCAGGCAGGACCCTGTCTCCGACTTCCTTGAGCGTGACCCGGCCGCCCACGCCGAAGCTGGAGTCGAGGCGTCCTTGACGGTCGAAGCGGGAGAGGTGGGACCCCCAACCTCCTTTTGCGGCCAGGAAGACGTCGCCTTCGGGCCCGATCGCAAGCGCGGAGACGCCGCCGCCCACCTGTCGCGTGGGCAGTTCGCTTCCGAACCCGGGCACGAGGTGCCCGTGGCGGTCGAATTCGACGAGGTAGGTGCGGCGCCCGGGGCATCCCCAGAAGAAGGGGGTATAGGGCGGGCAGTCCACGGTGCGCCCCGCGAGGACAACGGCGCCGTCGGGGCGAACGGCAACCGCCCCGAGGGTCGACTGGCGGACGAGGACCCGGCGGTCGGACAGAGCATCCGCGACCGCGGGGGCTGGGCGATCGGCGACGAATACCAGGACGAGGAGCGCGCAGAGGGTGGACAGCCGCATCACCGTCGGAGCGTATGGCTGCGAGTGACGCCTGCATAGAGACAGCTCCGGCTCGATCCGGGACACGTTTACGCTCTGCCGATGGGACTAAGGGGTTCGAGCCGCTCGGCGGGTCTGGTGGCGGCGATCGTGGCGGTGTCGGTCATGGCCGGCGTCTCGACGACGGCGAGCGCCGCCCCGACGTGGACCGGACCGGTCACCCTCGGCCAAACCGGCCGCGAGTCCGGGCCGCCTCAGATCGCCGTCACCCCGGACGGCGAAGCGGTCGTCGTGTGGGAAGGAGGGCGGCCGAACGGCATCCAGGTGACCAGCCGGCGACCGGGGCGGGGCTGGAAGCACCCGAGGACGCTCGCGCGCTCCAGCGAAAGCGCCCCGCAGATCGCCGCGACCCGGCAGAAGGCGGTTGTCGTGTGGAGCGACGAGATCAGGACGCGGGGATCGGAAGCGTCGGTCGTCTTTGCCGCAACTCGCCTACGGGGAGGGCGATGGAGCAGGCCGGAGAACATCTCCGCGGAAAGGAAGTGGCGCTTCGAACCGGAAGGGAGCGAACCGCAGGTCGCGATCACCCGCCGGGGGGAAGCCATCGCGATGTGGACGGCCGGCGACGAAGGTCACTCGACCACTCCCTTCATCAGGTCGGCGACTCAGCCCTTGGGCAGGGGCTGGACGTCGCCCGTCGGCCTGCGGGGCTCGATAGAGGGCCAGGGGCCCCAGGTGGGGGTGACCCCCGGGGGAGAAGCGGTGGCGATCTGGCACGCCTTCTACAACGAAGAATCCGGCATCGAAGTGGCAAGCCGGCCCGCGGGAGGGAAGTGGAGCAGGGTCAAGAGGCTGGCGAATCCCGGCGCGTTCCCGGATCCTCAGCTGGCGATCACTCCCAGGGGAGAAGCGGTCGCGGCCTGGGAGTACGAAGAAGGGCCGGGCAACGGACTGCAGGTGGCGACGAGGAAGCCCGGATCACGGTGGGGGGTGCGGACGTTCGCGCCGCAGGAACATGAACGGTTCTTCGCCTCGCGGATCGTGACCGAGCCGGGCGGGGCGGCGGCCGTGGTCTGGAGTCGGTCCAGGCTTGCCGGGAAAGAAGAGGTCATGGTGGCGAGCCACCCACGCGGTGGCGATTGGACGGAGCCGGCGAGCCTTTTCGGGGAGGAGATCGAAGCGGACTTCCCGGCGATCGCGGTGACCAGGAGCGGCGAATGGATCGCGGTGTGGAAATCGGTCGGGCCCGGGGGAAGGTCGGTCATCCGCGCTTCGAGCAGGCCCCGAGGCCAACCTTGGGGACCACCGGTGCACCTGTCCAGCTGGCCCGCCGCGTCCCTGCCCGAAAGTGCCGCGCCGAGGATCGCCGTCGCCCCGAACGGCGAAGCCGTTGCGGTGTGGCGGCGCTACGACGGCACCAGATGGGTGATCCAGGCCGCGACGCGCGCCGGTAGCCGGAACCTGTCGGTCAGGCGCTAGTCGGTCCACCAGTCGCGCCGGCCCTCGACGTCGTCGCGCGGAGACCCGCCGAGGTTGGGCGCGCCGATGACGAGGAGCTCGAGGCCATCTGAGCCGGCCTCGTAGCCTCGCCACACGTTGGGTGGGACGCGCACGGTGTCCCATTGCTCGAGCTCGATGATCTCGTCGTCGAGCTTCATCCGGCCGCTCCCGCGCAGGACCACGTACACCTCCTCCTGCTCCTTGTGCGTGTGGCCGTAGGGAAAGCGATAGCCGGGCGGGATGCGCTGGTAGCCAAGGCCGGATTGTTCGAGTTCGAGCGCCTTGGTCGCGAGGCGGAACTCCATGTCCGGCGCGCCGTCGAAGTTGGACCCGAGGTCCTCCAGGTCCTCCTTGAGGTTCCTGAGCGTGAACGGCACGGCGCGATCCTATGACGCCTTGGCGTGGCAGGATCGCGGGGATGCGGTTCACGCGGGCGGAGCTGGAGGGGTTTCGGGGGCACGAGGTCGAGGATCTCGTGGGGCCGGGGCTGCGGCTGCTGTTCGTCGGGATCAACCCGGGGCTGTGGACGGCGGCGGTGGGGACCCATTTCGCGCATCCCACCAACCGCTTCTATCCGGCGCTGGCCGCGGCGGGCATCACGGACTATGAGGTCGATCGGGTGGCGGGGATGACGGATGCCGATCGGGCGCATCTGGTGGCGCGGGGGGTCGGGATCACCAACCTCGTGCGGCGGGCCACGGCGCGCGCGTCGGAGCTCTCCCGCGAGGAGCTGCGCGAGGGCGGCGAGCGGCTGCTGCGGTTCGTCGCCGATCGTCGGCCCGCGGTCGTCGCGATCGCGGGCATCTCCGCCTACCGCGACGCCTTCGGCGAGCGCGGCGCGGTTCTGGGGCGGCAGCCGGACACACTCGACAGCGCCGCGCGCTGGTCCGGCGCGGCGCTGTGGGTGGTCCCCAACCCCAGCGGGCTCAACGCCCACGAGACGGTCGCTACGCTCGCCGCCGCCTACGCCGCCCCGGCCGTCGAGGCGGGCGTCATCGCCCGGTGACGCCGCGAGCGGAGCGCGCCGCTACGCTCGCGTCGTGACGCCTGAGGAGCTGGAGAACCTCGCGCACCTGCGCCGCGCCCGGGACCTGATGGACCGCGAGTACATGCGGCCGCTCGACGTCGAGGCGATCGCCCGGGCGGCGCTGATGTCGACGGCGCACTTCTCGCGGCGGTTCCGCGCCGCCTACGGGGAGACGCCCTACGGCTACCTGATGACGCGGAGGATCGAGCGGGCGAAGGCGCTGCTGCGCCGCGGCGAGATGTCGGTCAGCGAGGTCTGCTGGGCGGTCGGGTGCACCTCGCTCGGCTCGTTCAGCGCCCGCTTCACCCAGCTGGTGGGGGAGACGCCGACGGCCTACCGGGCCCGCGACCACGGGGAGCTCGCGGGCCTGCCGGGCTGCGTCGCCAAAGACCTCACCCGGCCGAGCCGCGAAACGAGCAGGATCGGAGAAACGAGCGGAGCGCCGGCTGCCTAGCCTGACGGGCATGAACCTCACTCTCTCCCAATGCTTCGTCATCGTCCATAACCCCGACCAGTCGCTGGCCTTCTACCGCGACACGCTCGGCCTCGAGCTGCGCAACGACGTCGCCAAAGGCGACTTCCGCTGGATCACCGTCGGCGCCGCCTCCCAGCCCGGCGTCTCGATCGTCCTCACCAACTACCTGAACGGCAGCCCGCCGACCAGGAGGCGGTCGCCGGCCTCGTCGCCAAGGGCGCCCTCAACGGCGTCCACTTCCACGCCGAGGACCTCGACGCGACCTTCGAGAAGGTGCGCGACGCGGGCGCCGAGATCGTCGAAGAGCCGACCGAGCAGCCGTGGGGCACGCGGGACTTCGCCGTCCGCGACCCGTCTGGCAACCTTGTGCGGATCGACCAGCCGCCCTCGTCGTAGGACGAAGTGACGAAGACGACCGCCGCCGACAGCCACGACCTGATCCGCGTCCACGGGGCGCGCGAGAACAATCTCCGGGACGTCAGCGTCGAGATCCCGAAGCGCCGGCTGACGGTGTTCACCGGCGTCTCGGGATCGGGCAAGAGCTCGCTGGTCTTCGGCACGATCGCGGCCGAGTCGCAGCGGCTGATCAACGAGACCTACAGCGCCTTCGTCCAGGGCTTCATGCCGACGCTGGCGCGGCCCGACGTCGACGTGCTCGAGGGGCTGACGACGGCGATCATCGTCGACCAGGAGCGGATGGGCGCCGACGCCCGCTCCACGGTCGGCACCGCCACCGACGCCAACGCGATGCTGCGCATCCTCTTCAGCCGGCTCGGGCAGCCGCACATCGGCCCGCCCGGCGCGTTCTCCTTCAACGTCGCCTCGGTGGAGGCGAGCGGGATGATCAAGAAGGGGGAGGGGAGCTCCGAGCGGGTCAACTTCAGCCGCACCGGCGGCATGTGCCCCGACTGCGAGGGCCGTGGCGAGGTCACCGACTTCGACCTCTCGGCGCTCTACGACGCGGACAAGTCCCTCAACGAGGAAGCGCTGACGATCCCCGGCTACAGCATGAAGGGCTGGCAGGGCCGCATCCTCAGGGGCTGCGGATTCTTCGACCCCGACAAGCCGATCAAGAAGTTCACCAAGAAGGAACTGCGGGACCTGCTGCACAAGGAGCCGACCAAGATCAAGGTCGAGGGGATCAACCTGACCTACGCGGGCCTGATCCCGACGATCCGGAAGTCGATGCTGGCCAAGGACAGGGACGCGATGCAGCCGCACATCCGGGCGTTCGTCGACCGCGCGGTCGTCTTCACCACCTGCCCCGCGTGCGACGGCACCCGGCTCAGCGAGGCGGCGCGGTCGTCGAAGATCGCGGGGATCAGCATCGCCGATGCCTGCGCGATGCAGATCAGCGACCTGGCCGGGTGGGTCCGCGGCCTCGACGAGCCCTCGGTGGCGCCGCTGCTGGCGGCGCTGGGGGAGACGCTGGACTCGTTCGTGGAGATCGGGCTGGGCTACCTCTCGCTCGACCGGCCGTCGGGGACGCTCTCGGGGGGCGAGGCGCAGCGGACGAAGATGATCCGCCAGCTCGGCTCCTCGCTGACCGACGTCACCTACGTCTTCGACGAGCCGACGATCGGGTTGCACCCGCACGATGTCCAGCGCATGAACGACCTGCTGCTGCGGCTGCGCGACAAGGGCAACACGGTGCTGGTGGTGGAGCACAAGCCGGAGGCGATCGCGATCGCCGACCACGTCGTCGACCTCGGCCCGCGCGCCGGCGTCGAGGGGGGAGAGGTGGTGTTCGAGGGCAGCGTCGAGGGCCTGCGGGCGAGCGAGACGCTGACCGGGCGACACCTGGGGTACCGCGCCGCGCTGAAGGAGACGGTGCGCGAGCGCACGGGCGCGCTGGAGATCCGCGGCGCCGACACCCACAACCTGCGGGACGTCGACGTCGACGTCCCGCTCGGGGTGCTGGTCGTGGTGACCGGGGTGGCGGGGTCGGGCAAGAGCTCGCTGATCGGCGGCTCGGTGGCGGGACGGGACGGGGTGGTGGCGATCGACCAGGCCCCGATCCGCGGCTCGCGGCGGAGCAACCCGGCGACCTACACCAAGCTGCTCGACCCGATCCGCAAAGCGTTCGCGAAGGCCAACGGGGTGAAACCGGGCCTGTTCAGCGCTAACTCCGAGGGCGCCTGCCCCAACTGCAACGGCGCCGGGGTGATCTACACCGACCTGGCGATGATGGCGGGCGTCGCCACCACCTGCGAGGAGTGCGAGGGGAAGCGGTTCGGCGCCGAGGTGCTCGAGTACGAGCTCGGCGGCAAGGACATCAGCGAGGTGCTGGCGATGTCGGTGACCGAGGCCGAGCGGTTCTTCGGCGACGGCGAGGCCGCTCTCCCGGCCGCCCACAAGATCCTCACCCGGCTCGCCGACGTCGGGCTCGGCTACCTCAGCCTCGGCCAGCCGCTGACGACGCTCTCGGGCGGCGAGCGGCAGCGGCTGAAGCTGGCCACGCACATGGGCGAGAAGGGCGGCGTCTACGTCCTCGACGAGCCGACCACCGGCCTCCACCTCGCCGACGTCGAGCAGCTGCTCGGCCTGCTCGACCGGCTGGTCGGCTCCGGCAAGTCGGTGATCGTCATCGAGCACCACCAGGCGGTGATGGCGCACGCCGACTGGATCGTCGACCTCGGCCCCGGCGCCGGCCACGACGGCGGCCGCGTCGTCTTCGAGGGCACCCCCGCCGACCTCGTCGCCGCCCGCTCCACCCTGACCGGCGAGCATCTGGCGGCCTACGTCGGCGGCTGACCGGGGTAGCGTCGAGGCGATGGCGATCGAGACCAGGCCCGCGACCGACTTCGAGGACGTGCGGACGATGCTCGGGCCGAAACGGCCGGACGCGAACGTCTGCTGGTGCCTGAGCTACCGCCTCTCCTCGAAGGAGAACCGGGCGCTGGTCGGCGAGGCGCGGGGGGAGCGGGTGAGGCAGCTGCTCGGCGAGGGCCCGATCGGGGTGCTCGCCTACGAAGGCGACGAGGTCGTGGGCTGGGCCGCCGTCGCGCCGCGGGCCGAGACGAGCTTCGCGCGCAACCGCAAGATCCCGCACGTCGACGACGCTCCGGTGTGGTCGGTGTGGTGCATGCGGGTGCGGCCCGGGCACCGCGGCGAGGGCATCTCCCACCACCTTCTGCGGGGGGCGGTCGAGTACGCGCGGGAGCGCGGCGCTCCCGCGATCGAGGGCTATCCGGTCGACAACCGGGGCGAGAAGGTCGACCTGACGATGGCCTACGTCGGGACCCGCGGGCTCTTCGAGCGGGCCGGGTTCGAGAAGGCGGCCGACACCGACTCGGTGCTGAACGGCTTCCCGCGCGTGCTGATGCGGCTCGACCTGCGCTGAGGCACCTCGCCGCCCGGTCGGGGATGATGGGTAGATGCCCGCACCGCCCCGGAAAGGAAAACGCGGCGAGCGACCCGACTACGGCTGGGTCATCTCCTTCGGCTGCAAGCCGACCGGCCAGCTCCGCCGGCTCAAAGTCGACACCGACCCCGCTGCCGACACCAGCCCGATCGAAGTGCCCTGCGTCTGCGGCGAGACCCACCGCGTGACCGTCTCCCCGTACCGGCGGCGACGGTCGGCGGACGAACCGTTCGACCTCGAGGTCGGCTCGCTCGACGAGCTGCGCTGAGGCGCCACGTTGAAATCGCACCTCCCGGGTAGTGCTCCGGCCAGGTGATCCCGCTCAAGGACGACATCCCGACCGAGCGCTTCCCGATCGTCACGGTGGCGCTGATCCTCGCCTGCATCGCCGTCTTCGTCTGGCAGCTCAGCTTCTCCGACAGCGAGCCGGGCTCGGCCGCCTACCCGACGATCAGCGAACGGACCGAGAACACGATCGAGTACGGGGCGATCCCGTACCGCCTGCTCAACCCCGGCGCCGAGTGCGAGCTGGGGGCGGCCGAGGTCTCGCCGGGCGTCGCCGAAGCGGCCGTCGTCTGCCGCGGCACCGAGGAGTACGACGAAGCGGTGACGCTCCACCGCCAGAACCGGGCGACGATCCCGGCGCCCGAGCCGCTCGACGAGCCCGCCTGGTACCTGACGATCCTCACCTCGATGTTCATGCACGGCGGCTTCCTCCACATCATCTTCAACATGCTCTTCCTCTGGGTCTTCGGCAACAACGTCGAGGACGCGATGGGGCGGGTGAAGTTCCTCCTCTTCTACCTCGCGGGCGGCGCGGCGGCGGTCTACGCGCAGTCGCTGATCGACCCCTCCTCGACGGTGCCGACGATCGGCGCCAGCGGCGCCGTCGCCGCCGTGCTCGGCGCCTACGCCCTGCTCCACCCCCGCGCCCGCGTCCACACGCTGATCTTCTTCATCTTCATCATCACCGTCGTCCAGATCCCCGCCGCCCTCCTGCTCGGCATCTGGTTCCTGCTCCAGTTCCTGCCTGCCCTCGGCCAGGTCACCGCCCCCGACGTCGCCGGCGACAGCGTCGCCTACATGGCCCACGTCGGCGGCTTCGTCTTCGGCCTCCTGCTGGTCAAGCTGCTGGCGCGGAAGCGGGAGAGCCGACCGGGTTGGGCTTAACTAGATGCTCTGTCTATGTCCGGTCAATTTGATCGAATCCTGAGCGATGGCGACCTCTATTGCCGGTTCAGCCGGAACCTTTCGTGATGTCAAAAGGGAGCCGATCCACCGCTGGTTTCCATGGATTGAGGGCTTTTCGGATGAGCTTCCTCGACTAGCGATATCTCGTGAGGCGCCAGCGTCGGTATACGACCCCTTCCTCGGATCTGGCACCACGGCGTTGGTGGCTCTCCAGATGGGGATTCAAGCTGCGGGCGCCGAGGTAAATCCGTTCCTTCGTTTCGTCACCCGTGTAAAGACTGTCGTTGCGGCCCGACTGGCGAGCGAACCAAGGGCCGCGGTCAAGGATCGATTTCAGCAACTCATTGATAGAGCCGAATCTTTTGAGGCAGATCCAAGGCTCCTCAGCGGCCTCTTCGCCGACGCGGACTACTTCGAGCAGATTGCACTCGCAGATGTCACTCGAATAAAGGGCGCGATTGACGCGCATGTGCAATTTGGGGTCGATCGAGATCTAGCTCTGCTGGCGCTGGCGCGAGTGCTTGTCGACTCCTCGAACATGATCCGACGTACTGACCTTCGGCGGCGCAGGGCAAACGAGACCAACGGGCAGGGCAAGAAGGTACTCCCTCGCTTTCGCTCGGCGATCGAGATGATGATCGACGACCTTGATTGGGTCGAGGTGGATGGTCTTAGCCTTGGGCCGATCTGGCAGGACGCTCGTAGGCTTCCAGGAAGGGGTGAGCCAACCTATGAGCTTTGCGTTACGTCTCCGCCGTATCTGAACGGCACGAACTACGTCCGCAACACCAAGATCGAGATGTGGGTGTTGGACATGATCTCGAAGAAGGATGAGCTTCGGGAAATACGTGACAGTGCTGTGACGGCCGGCATCAACAATGTCCGACTTCGATCTTCGCGTAGATCCTTCGCGGATCCGAAGATCTCAGCCGTTCTCGGTGCGCTAGATGAACATGCCTACGACCGGCGTATTCCAGCAATGGTTGCCGACTACATCCAAGACATGTCATTGGTTTTTCGAGCCACGAGCATGCGCTTAAGACCAGGCGGCGCCATATTCCTTGATATCGGTGATTCGAAGTTCGCTGGGGTTCATGTTCCTACCGACGAGATGTTGACGTCAGTTGCGTCTGAGGCGGGACTGAACCTGGTTGAGTCACACAAGATTCGTGATCGCAGATCAAAAGACGGATCGCCGCTCGTGCAGAAGCTGTTGGTCTTCAGGACTCCTCGGCCACGGCGCATCCGCGCCACCTTTGATGCGCCGAGTCGTCGTCTCGAAAAGCTGGTCGAGAAGCGTCCGTTTGGCAAGGCCCCCTTCTCCGCTCGCAATTGGGGTCACTCCTGGCACTCCATGTGTTCTTATCAAGCCAAGCTCAAGCCGAGTATCGCCCACTTCTTGGTACGAGAATTTTCTGCGTCGGGGGATATCGTTCTGGATCCCTTCTCGGGCGCTGGAACGATTCCTCTTGAGGCGTGCTTGCAAGGCCGTGTGGGCTGGGGAAATGACATAAGTCCCCTAGCCAATCAACTAACCGCAGCCAAGACGACCCGTCCTGATGCAAAAGCCGTTAAGGCGAGACTGGCGGATCTTCTGGCCTCTGTCGATTCCGGGGCTGCCGATGCGTCTCTGGGTCGAATCCAGAACTGGGGCATGAATGGACCACTGAAGGAGTACTTCCATGCGCAGACGCTGAAAGAAATTGTTTCGGCTCGCAGCTGGCTTCTACAAGCTCCACCTGACGCATCAACGGCCCTTTTATGGTCCGCCTGCGCACACATTCTGCATGGCAATAGACCTTATGCGCTAAGTCGGCGATCCCATCCGATAACCCCGTTCGCTCCTACGGGATCTCGGGAGCATCGTCCGCTTGCCCCCCGCTTGGAAGGGAAGGTTCAGCGGTTGCTCGACTGCGACCTTGGAAGCGAGTGGGTCGACGGCATTTCAACGAAGGAAGACGTTGCCAGCATTGATACCTCTTTCCGGAAAGCTGACGTGGTGCTTACGTCTCCGCCATTCTTCGGCTCGACTCGCTTCCACACCAACAATTGGATGCGCATGTGGTTCTGCGGCTGGGAGCCCGCCAACTTCGAGACCGAGCGTAGACAGTTCCTCGAGTACCGGCAAGCCCGTGATTTCTCAGTCTACGAGCACGTTCTTGCCGCCTTGCACCGCTCGCTTAAAGCTGATGGATTAGCTGTCTGGCATTTAGGGAAAAGTCGAAAGTTCGATATGGCGCAGGCGCTGGCGGGCTTGGCCGATCCTTGGTTCCTGACGGAAGGCATATTCGAGGAGGACGTGTCGCAGTGTCAGTCTCACGGCGTCTCGGATCAAGGGACCACCCATACGCATCAGTTCTTGCTGATGCGATCTCGTTAGCTACTCAAGCCAATGGCACGCAGAGATGCGGGATTGGCATCGCGAAAGACGTCCTCTCCCGTAGCCGCCTCGATGCGAATCTTCAATGCCCTGAGCTTCTCGGGGTGTTGGACCCATCGTTCAATGATCGAGTCTGCTTCCGCCTGAAGGCGTTTGATTGCGGCCGGATTGAAGAAAGGCGGACCACTGAGCTGGTCGAACGGTATTCCCGTGCGAGTCGCGAGGGCACGAAGCTTGGCGACCTCCCCGTAGAACTCCGAAGGCCAGTGGTCGCTCTTGCGGCCATTGCACTGTCGACAGAGGATAGTAGGGCCCAAGTCCAGCGGCCATAGCCAGGAAACGGGCAGCGTGTGATCGAGGTAGTAGCCGTCATCTCCCCCCGGACTATTTTTGAGAGGCTTGAGGCAGTTGAAGCACTGATGTTCAAACTGCGCAAGCAGCTCATCTATTGCGCCGATGTCAATCTCTCCGCTAAGAGTCGTAAGTAGCCTTCTGGTCTCGGCCGCCTCACGGTGTTGCTCCGTCAATCTGGATTCGTTCTTGAGATCGTTGTAGAGCTTCTTGCACATACGACACTCGCCTTGACGACCGGTGGCCCGAGATCCATGACGATCAAAAGAGTCAAGGGGTTGCAGCGTGTAGCAGAGCACGCAGTACTTAACTCGTTCAGCAAGGGCGAGATAGGCGTTGTGGGTTGGCGCAAATGGTCCAGAGTTGATCGTGTCTCCACTTTCGCGATGGACCAAGGCATAGTCGAATAGGTGAAGAGATCCTCCATCGAAATGGAGATAGTCACACGCAGGACAGGTAATTGAGAAGCCTGATCCGCAATCTGCCTCGAGCACGACCAGCGTTTCCTCGCAGACCGGATTCAGGCATTCGAATCGTTTAAAGGGCACGTCGCCCTTGCCCCTGACTCGATCGGGTCGAAGCTGATTCTTCTTCACCACGCGGGTGTAAGGTGCTCTTCGTGCCAAAACTGTCTTGAGGATAGTCGAGATAACTGATCTATATGATGAGTTGACCGATCAGCGGCCTCATTGACTCCTTGCTCGTGCTGGCTGTGCTCCACGATTTGCGAGTCGTCTCAAGCCGCCTTACGCTCTCGCAATGACTAAGTGGCATGAGGAGTCCGACGGACAATGGCGGGAGCTGTTTCACGATCTCGACGGAGCGTTCGAATACCGTCTCGCGTGATCCTCCATTTGCACGAGCGCTTCCCGGCCCTGGTCGAGACGCTGCCTCATCTCGTGCTGTCCGGGCGCCCGACGTCGGTCCGCGAGGTGGATGGTCTCGGGATCTGGGTCAAGGAAGACGGCGCTTTCGGCTCCGGCGGCTGGGGCGGCAACAAGGTGCGCAAGCTCGAGTGGCTGATCCCCGACGCGCGGCGGCGGGGGCGCCGCTCGATCCTCACCTTCGGCGGCCTCGGCACGAACTGGGGGCTTGCCACCGCGCTGTATGCGCGCGAACACGGCTTGGAGACGGTGCTGGCGCTCGTCGACCAGCCGGTCGACGACCACGTCCGCGCTCAGCTCGTCCGGCTCGAAGCCTCGGGAGCGCGCATCTACCGCACCCACACGAAGCTGCGTACGGTGGCGATGTTGCCGTGGCTGCTCGCCCGCAACGCCCGCGCTGGTCGACCGCCGTACCTGCTTCCCGCCGGCGGCTCCTCGGCGGTCGGGGCGCTCGGCTACGTCGAGGCGGCGCTGGAGATCGCCGCGCAGGTCGAGGATGGGTCGTTGCCCGAGCCGGCGCACGTCGTTGTCCCGGTCGGCACCGGCGGCACCGCGGCCGGGCTCGCGCTCGGGTTCCAGCTCGCCGGCCTGCGCACCCGCGTCCTCGGGGTCGTGGTCAACGACCAGCTCCGCCTCGACCCACCGGTGCTCGCCCGCCTCGCCCGGCGCACCGCCAAGTTGTTGGAGCGCCGCGGCGCGCGCCTCGGCCAACTCCGGCTGGAGCCGGACATGCTCAACCTCACGCGCGACCAGATCGGCGCGGGCTACGGCCACCCGACCGAGGCCGCCGCTCGCGCCGCCGCTGTGGGCGCTGAGGATGGACTCTCCCTCGACCCCGTCTACACCGCAAAGGCGATGGCCGGCCTGCTTGCCCTGCGCGCGGAGGGCCGCCTAACCGATCCGGTGCTGTTCATCCACACCGACGGGCCGCGTTAGACCCGCAGCACCTCGACCTCGTCGAAAGAGGTGAAGTCGGCGTCCTGGGTGAGGACCGCAGCGCCGTGGCGCATCGCGGTCGCGGCGATCCAGGTGTCGTGGCGGCGGAGGCGGCGGCCGCGGGAGCGCTCCGCTGCCGCGATGCGGGCGAAGCAGCTGGCGACTTCGGGGCCGATCGGCAGAAGGGGGTAGGTGGACTGCACGCGGGAGAGGGTGGAGAGGCGGCGGGCGCGGGCCTCGGGATCGGTTGCCCGCAGGACTCCCAGCTCCAGCTCGGCCACGGTGATCACCGAGACGGCGATCTTCTCGGGAAGCTCTCCGAGCTCACGACCGGTCTCCTGGGCGATGAAAACCGAGGTGTCCGCGACCGCTTTGCTCACTCGTCGATCTCCGCCCCGCGGACGTCGGCGAGATCGTCGAGCAGGGCGGGGTCGGCGGGCGCGTCGTGGACGATGCGCCGCAGCTCCGAGGAGGGCACCCAGGGATCCCGCCGCTCGGTGTGGGGGAGGATGTCGGCGACCGGCCGCCGGTTGACGGTGAGCGTCAGCGGTTCGCCTGCTTCCAGGTCCGCGACGACTTGGGCGGTGGAGTTGCGCAGCTCCCGGATCGAGACGTTCCGAGCCATGTGCGCGAATGTAGCACCAGGTGCTACACCGGGCAATCGTCGGCTACGGCGTCGGGTCGGTGACCTGCCGGACCTCGATGGCGCCGTTGCGGGTGCGGGCCTCGTAGGCGGGCTGGGGGGAGGAAGCGGGACCTCGCTCGACGCTGCCGGTGCGCAGGTCGAACTCGCTTCCGTGCCAGGGGCAGGTGACGCGGCCTTCGCTGATCTCGCCTTCGTGGAGCGGGCCGCCGCGGTGGGTGCAGCGGTTGGCGAGGGCATGGATCTCAGGTCCTTCGCGGACGAGGAGGACCGGCACGCCGTCGACGAGGGCGCAGGCGGAGCGGCCGTCGGCCAGCTCCTGCTCCGGCAGGGCCTCGGTCCAGTCGCTCGCTCCCTCTTCGAAGGTGGTGACGGCGACGCCCTCGCCGTGCACGTAGGAGAGGTGGCCGCCGAGGTGGCCGCCGACGGCGAGGGCGGAGGAGCCGGCCAGCGCCAGGGCCCGGCCCTTCGCGCGACGGCCGCGTTTCCGCGCCAGGTAGGAGGCGGTGAAGAGGGAGAGGGCGGTGACGTTCGAGGCCGCGTGGGCGAGGCCGACCCGGCGCGTGCTCGCCCTGCCGCCGGCGCTGTCGGCCCACTCGACGTATCCCGTCGCCGCGGTGGGAACGGAGGCGAGGATGCCGAGCCCGATCAGGCGACGTGCGGCCCCCTCGGACTCGCGGCCGCCGAAGCTGTCGAGGAGGACGGCGCTGGTCCACGACCCGACCGGCAGATCGGTCATCAAGGGGTGGAGGGCGTGGCCGAGGAAGGTGCCGCTGAGGGTGTCCCTGGCGCGGCCCGGCTTGATCACCTTGTCCGCGAGGTCGAGGAGCTTCTGCGCCGGCGGGTCGAGCGCCTCGATCTGGCCGACCTGTTCGGCCAGCCGGTGCAGAACCGGGCGGCGCGGCGCCTTGGCGGCCTGGGGCGATCCCTCCATTGCAGGCAGCTACCCGCTCCCGCGCCGGCCGACGCAGGCGGATTCGGATAGAAGACCCCGATGGACAGCCCGCTGATCGTCGAGATCCTGCTGCCGGCCGCGATCGCGGTGATCATGCTCAGCCTCGGGCTGGCGCTGACCCGGGAGGACTTCCGGCGGGTGCTGGTGGCGCCGCGCGGGGTCGCGATCGGGATGCTCAACCTGGCGCTGATCTCTCCGCTGCTGGCCCTGGCGATGGCCGACCTGTTCGGCCTGTCGCCCGAGCTGGCGGTCGGGCTGGTCCTGCTCGGGGCCTCGCCCGGCGGGATGATGGCCAACATGCTGACGCACCTGGCGCGCGGCGACACGGCGCTCTCGGTGACGATGACGGCGATCAGCAGCCTCGGCGCGATGGTCACGGTGCCGCTCTTCCTCGGCCTCGCCGGCGACCACTTCGGCGCCACCGAGATCGGCGACGTCGGCATGCTCGGGATCGTCCTGCGCGTGTTCGCGATCACGATCGTCCCGGTCACGCTCGGGATGGAGCTGCGGCGGCGCCGGCCGGACCGGGTCGAGGCGCTCTACCCGCGGGTGAGGCTGATCTCGCTCGCGCTCTTCGTGGCGGTCGTGCTCGGCGCGATCGCCAGCGAGCACGACACGGTGATCGAAAACCTGGCCGAGGTCGCCGGCGCCGCCCTCGCCCTCAACCTGGCGGCGATGGGGCTCAGCTTCGCGATCTCGAAGCTGGCCCGGCTCGGCGACCGCCAGGCGACCGCGATCGCGCTCGAGCTCGGCATCCACAACTCGGCCCTGGCGATCGCCGTCGGCGCCTCGCTCTCCGACGACCTGGCGATCCCCGCCGCCGTCTACAGCTCCTTCATGCTCTTCACCGGCGGCGCCTTCGCCTGGGCGATGAGCCGGCGCAACGCGCTCCCCGCCTGAGTTCCGCCCCGCCCAGGTTTGGGCGGCGGCTGCCCGGGGCAAAAACTGGGTAGAGCCTGATGACCGCCGGCACGGACCACGCACGCACCAGGCAGTTCGTGATCGCCCTCGTCGGCGCGCTGCTCGCCTTTGCGCTGGTCGCCCAGGCGGCGCGGGCCGCGGTGGTCCCGCTGCGGTACGTCGCCCTCGGCGACTCCTACAGCGCCGCTTCCGGCGTGCTGCCACCCGACCCGCTGGCGCCGCCGCAGTGCCTGCGCTCGCTGAACAATTACCCGCACGTGATCGCCCGCGCGACCGGGGCGCAGCTCCAGGACGTCACCTGCGGCGCCGCCGACACCAACGACTTCTTCGAACCGCAGTACCCGGGGATCGCGCCGCAGCTCGACGCCCTGACGCGGAGCACCCGGCTGGTGACGATGACGATCGGCGGCAACGACAGCGGCGTCTTCATCGGCGTCATCCGCGCCTGCGGCGAAGCCGGTCTCTTCACCTTGGGCCAGGGGAGCCCCTGCAAGGACCGCTACGGCTCCTCCTTCGAAGAGACGATCAGGAACACGACCTACCCCTCGCTGGTGAAAACGCTGAAAGCGGTGAAAGCGAGAGCGCCGTGGGCCCGGGTCGCGATCCTCGGCTACCCGTGGATCATGCCCGCGACCGGCGGCTGCTTCGACAAGATGCCGGTTGCCGAGGGCGACGTCCCCTACGTTCGCGGCATCCAGGCGACGCTGAACGACGCCGTCCGCCGCGCCGCCGCGGCCACCGGAGCGACGTACGTGAACTTCAACTTCGTCTCCCAGGGCCACGACGCCTGCCGGCCGATCGGCGTCCGCTGGATCGAGCCCGTCCTCCAGAGCACCAACCCCGTGGTCGTCCACCCGAACGCCCTGGGCGAGGCGGAAATGGCGGCTCACACGATGAGGATCATGGGCCTGCGCTGAGCAGGTCCTCCCTCAGGCGCCGGCCGGATCGAGCGCGCCCGCCAGCAGCTCGACGGAGCGAAGTCGGTTCGGGACCGTGTCGGAGTAGTGGGCGGTGATCAGCTCGTCGGCGCCGGTCTCGCGGGCGAAGCGCTCGAGGTAGGCGGCGGCTTCGTCGGGGAGGCCGACGGCGGTGCAGGCGAGCATTTCGTCGACGGCGGCGGCCTGGGGCGACTCGAGGATGGCGGTGATGTCCTCCTCGCCGAGACGTTGGCCGCGGCCGAAGAGGGCGCGGGCGCGGATGCGGCGGGCCGCTTCCAGTTGGGCGGCGGCGCTCTCCTCGGTCTCGGCGGCGATGACGCCGACGCCGGCGATCACGTAGGGCTCGCGCAGCTGCTCGGACGGCTTGAACTCCTGGCGGTAGAGGGCGATCGCCTCATGCAGGAAGCGGGGCGCGAAGTGGGAGGCGAAGCCGTAGGGGAGACCGAGCTGGGCCGCCAGTTCGGCACCGAAGAGGGAGGAGCCGAGGATGTAGAGCGGCACATGGGTGCCCTGGCCGGGGATCGCCCGCACGCCCGGGACCGGGCTCTCGTCGCCGAGGAACTTCTGCAGCTCGACGACGTCCTGCGGGAAGCGGTCGCTTGCCCGTGGGTCGCGCCGCAGCGCCATCCAGGTCCGCTGGTCGGTCCCCGGCGCGCGGCCGAGGCCGAGGTCGATCCGTCCCGGGTGCAGCGTCTCCAGCGTCCCGAACTGCTCGGCGATCACCAGCGGCGAGTGGTTCGGCAGCATCACCCCGCCGGCGCCCAGCCGGATCGACCCGGTGTGGGCGGCGACGTGGGCGATCAGCACCGCCGTCGCCGAGGAGGCGATCGAGCGGATGTTGTGGTGCTCGGCGTACCAGATGCGCCGGTAGCCGCCGCGCTCCGCCGCCCGCGCCAGCTCGACGCTGCCCGCGAAGCTCTCGGCGATCGTCTCCTCGCGCCCCACCGCGGCGAGGTCGAGGATCGAGAGGGGGACGGAGACCTTTGCCACGGCTGGAACCATAGGCGGGTGGAGAAGCTGGAGCTCAGGGACGCGGAGGGCTGAGGTGGCGGAGCAGGTACCGGCGGTCGGCAACGTGCTGACGACGATCGAGCGCCGCGACTGGCCGCGGCTGGAGCGCCTGCTCGATCCCGAGGTCCACTGGACGACGGCGGTGGAGGAGCATCTGCACGGGCCGGCCGAGGTGATCGCTCGCCTGCGCGAGGACTCGCCGCCGGCGCCGCCCGCCTACCACGAGGTCCGCGACGGGCTGATCACCCGCTGGATCGATACGCCCGGCTGAGCGAGAAGCGCCAGACCGCCTGCTCGTCCTCATGGGTCTCCTCCGCGAAGCGGAAGCCGAGCTTTTCGAGGACGCGGTTGGAGGCGTTGCGCTCCGGCAGGGTGTGGGCGATCACCTCGGTGACCGCAGGGTCGGCGAAGGCTTCGTCGACCATCGCCTGCGCCGCGGCGGTGGCGAGGCCCTGTTCGCGGCGGGCCTCGGCGATCTCGTAGCCGAGCTCGATCACGCCCTCTTTCGGCCGCCCCTTGAAGCCGCCCCAGCCGACCAGCTCGGGCGGCTCGCCGACGACGAAGAAGCGCGGGCCCCAGGGGTTGTCGGGATCGGCCGCGACTCCCTCGCGCGCCCTCGGCAGCGCCTCGGTGAAGGTCGCCCAGCCGGGCGCGACGGGGTGGCCGAGGACCTCGGCGAGGCGGTCGTCGCCGGCGATCGCCGCGTCGAAGTGCTCTACGCCGGGCTGGAGCAGGTGGACCACGCTCGCCTGATTCTCCTCGTCCAGCTGCTCGCGCGCGTAGCGGAAGGCGGTCCAGGCGGCCGCGGCTGCCGGGATCGCGAGCAGCGCCCCGATGATGCCGGCGACCACGGTGCCGGCGGTGAGGACGAGGAGGATCGCGACCGGGTGCAGCCGGATCATCCGGCCGACGACGTTGGGGTAGAGGAGGTCGCCCTCGACCTGCTGGATGACGACGATCGCGCCGAGGACCAGGGCCGCGTCGACGACGCCGTTGCTGATCAGGGCGACGAGGGCGGCGATCGCCCCGGAGGCGACGGCGCCGACCAGGGGGATGAAGGCGCCGAGGAAGACGAGCACCATCAGCGGCACGACCAGCGGCACGCCGATCACCGCCAGGGCGATCCCGATCAGCGCCGCGTCCACCACCGCGATCAGGGCGACGCCGCGCATGTAGCCGGCGGTCGCGGCCCAGGCTTCGCGGCCGGCGCCGTCGACCAGCTCGCGCCGCCCCCGCGGCACCAGCGAGAGGCCGAACTTCCACATCCCCCGCCCGTCGTGGACGAAGAAGAAGACGAGGACGACCATCAGCAGCAGGCCGGCGATCACCTCGGCCAGCATCGAGGCCCCGGAGAGCACGCCCCGGCCGATGCCACCGGCGTTCTGGCGCAGCGAGTCGAGCCCGTTCTGCACGGCTTCGTCGATCTGGCTGCGTTCGAGGTCGAACGGCCCCTGGACCAGCCACCGCACGACCTCGTTGACCGCTTCGTCGACGGAGCTTTCGAGTTCGTCGAACTGGTCGACGAAGGCGGGCGCGATCAACGCCACGAGCCCGCCCAGGAGCACCGCGGCGGCGATCATCACCACCCCCGTCGCCAGCGCGCTGGGCCAGCCCTGGCGGCGCAGGAAGTCGGCCGGGGGCACCAGCAGCGTCGCCAGCAGCAGCGAGGCCAGCACCGGGACCACCACCACCCGCAGCTCGCCGAGCACCCAGAGGCCACCGATGACCGCGACCGCGATCAGGAAGAGGTTGACGGCGACGCGCGTCGCCGGCCAAAGCGCGCGGCTCACACCTGGAGGCTTCCCCCGCGGCGCCGCCGGGAAACCCGGGGCCACGGGCGCCGCGCGTGAGGCGACCGCTACCTCCCGTGAATAGAGTCGCCCCGATGCAGCCGCCTGCCCGCAGGGACGTCCGCTTCCGCTCCGGCGACGCCGAGTGCGGCGCCTGGCTCTACCTGCCCGAGCGGGAGGGGCCGGGGCCGGCGGTGGTGCTCGGGCACGGGCTGGGGGCAATCAAGGAGATGCGGCTGGACGCCTACGCGGAGCGGTTCGCGGCGGCGGGCTATGTCGCGCTCGCCTTCGACTACCGGCACTTCGGCGCCAGCGGCGGGGAGCCGCGGCAGCTGCTCGACATCCCCCGCCAGCTCGAGGACTGGGCGGCGGCGGTGGAGCACGCGCGCGGGCTCCCCGAGGTCGATCCCGACCGGGTCGCCGTCTTCGGCAGCTCCTTCGGCGGCGGCCACGCGATCCTCACCGCGGCGCGGGACCCGCGGCTCGCCGCGGCGATCGCCCAGTGCCCGTTCACCGACGGCCTCGCCTCGGCGCCGACGCTGGGGCCGGTGTCCACGGCCAAGGTCAGCGCGCTGGGGGTCCGCGACGAGCTCTCCCGCCTGCGCGGTCGCGAGCCGGTCCGCGTCGCCCTCGCCGGCCCGCCCGGCGCGGCGGCGCTGATGGCGACCGAGGACGCCGCTCCCGGGTTCCTCGGCCTGGTGCCCGAGGGGGTCGACTTCACCAACGCCGTCGCGGCGCGGGTGGGGCTGCGGATCGCGCTCCACCGCCCCGGCCGCGCCACGCCGAAGATCGCCTGCCCGATCCTGTTCTGCGTCTGCGACCGCGACAGCGTCGCCCCCGCCAAGGCGACCCTGCGCCATGCCGCCCGCGCCCCGCGCGGCGAGGTCCGCCGCTACCCGATCGGCCACTTCGACGTCTACACGGGCGAGGATTTCGAGCGGGCGGTGGCCGACCAGGTCGACTTCCTGCGCCGCCACGTCCCCGGCTGAGGGGCAGATCCTCATAGTGCGCTTTCGGTACCGCCTGTTACCGTGATCGCAGCGGGAAGCGAGCAGCGAGGGGATCGATGTCTTTCATGAGGTGCCTGCGGTGGGGCCCGGCGCTTGTCGCCGCGGCTGTGCTGTGGGCCTGCGCGCCCGCGGCGGCGGGGCCGCCGCTCCATCCTCCGTTGCCGGGCGAGGGGCTGGCCGGACTCGACGACGCCTGCGGGGTCGCGACCGATACCGAGGGCAACCTCTACGTCCCCGAGCAGGGGCGCATCCGCATCTTCTCCCCCGAGCGCGACCCGCTCGCCTCGATCGCCACCGCGAACGAACCGTGCGGCCTCGCGCTCGACGGCGCCGGCAACCTCTACGCCTCCGAGCGGGCGACCGGCGACGTCGTCAAGTACGTCCCCGACGAGTACCCGTTCATCGGCGCCCCCGCCTACGCAGCCCCGGCGACGGTCGACGCGAGCGGGGAGGCTCGGGGGATCGCCGTCGACCTCTTCGACGACCGCCTCTACGTCGCGAAGGGGGACCAGGTCGACTTCTACAACCCCGACGGCAGCCGGGGCGTCGACGAGGTCCAGGTGCTGAGCATCGACGCCCCGAACGGGGGGGCGGTGGAGATCGGGTTCGAAGACTGGTCGGAGACGACCTCGGCCCTTCCCGAAACCTCGCCCGCCGAACTGCAGGAAGGGCTCGAAGGCCTCTCCACGATCGGTCCCGGCGCGGTCTCGGTCAGCGGGGACGCGAGCTGGAGGTACGCCGAGTTCGAGATCACCTTCGTCGGGCGGCTCGGCAAGCAGGACCTGCCGCTCCTGCTGGTCGACGACTTCGACCTCGAAGGCAACCCGGACGACGAAGGGTACGAAGAAGGATACGGCTCCGCCCGCACCCTGGTCGACGGCTTCGACGGCCAGATCCGGCCCCAGACCGAGGCGGGCGAGGACCTATTCGAAGAAGCCACCGGCGTCGCCGCCTACACCTACGACAACGGCAATGTCGGGGACCACCACCTCTTCGTCGCCGACGCCGCGGGCGCGGCGCCCGACCGGGTCCACCTCGTCCGCGGCACGGCCTTCAGGTGGATCGAGCACGAAAGGACGCTCACGGCCGCGGCGGGGGAGGGCTTCGACTTCGGCCCGGAGGGCGCGCCGCTGAGCGCCGACCAGGGTGCCTGCCCGCCGGCCGAGCAGGCGTGCACGGCGGGCCACTTCTTCGTCCCCGACCCGGGCAGCCAGGCGGTGTACGAGTTCGAGGCGGAGGGGCGCCTCTTCGCGAAGTTGAGCCTGAAAGGCAGGGGGGAGGAGGGCGCCCGGCAACCGACGGCGGTCGCGGTCGACCGCTCCGGCGGCGCCGGTGACGGCAGGCTCTACGCCCTCGCCGGGAGCGGCTCGAGGCTGTTCGCCTTCGGCCCGGTCGCGCCCCCGGACCGGGAGGCCCGGCCGGACCTCTCCCTCGTCCACCCCGGCGCCTGCGGGGTCGCGGTCGACGTCTACGGCAACCGCTACGTCGCCGACGGCGCCGCGATCCACGTCTACCCGCCCGCGGGCGGGGCGCCGCTGACGGCGATCACCGGCCTGCAGGGCGCCTGCGACGTGGCCGTTGACTCGGCCGGCCACGTCTACGCCCTCGAAGAAGACTTCGCCCCGAACGCCTGGAGCGCCCCCGGCCGGGTGACGTACTTCACGCCGGAGTCGTTCCCGCCCGAGGCGGGCACCGGGTACGCGGGGCCGACGGTGGTGGCGACGTCGGCCTACGTCGCCGGCGGCTCATCCTGGCCGCTCCAGGCGATCGGCCTCGACCCCGTCGAGGACCACGTCTACGCGACCAGCTTCTTCCGCTCGATGGGGTTCGACTCGGCCGCGAACGGCTCCGGCGTCATCAGGCACTCGTTCGCCCCTCGCGGCGTCTACTACCCCTACCCCTCCTACAACGGCGACCTCGCCGTCGTCGGGGGTGATCCCAGCATCCACCTGGTCAAGGGTGCCTACGTCGTGCACACGGAGATGGACGAGCGGGCGCTGACGCAGGTCAGCGGGGTGGGGAGCCCGGGCGGCGCCTTCGGACCGCTGGACCTGGCGCCGATCGCGGTCGACCCCGCCGGCGACCACCTGCTCGTCTTCAAGGCCGAGCGGGGGGCGTGGGAGGAGTACGAGCCCTCGGGGACCTACGTCGGGAGCTTCGGCGAGCTCGGGCCGTCCGCGACGCGCTCGGGACTGGTGGTCGACGACGGTCCCTTCAGCCCCAACCGGGGGACCGTCTACGTCGCCCACGACGACGCGAGCGCGGGAGGGTTCGACGTCACCGCCTTCGACCCGCTCGCCTACCCCGACCCGCCGCCGCGACCGCCGGAGACTCCGCCCGTCGAACCTCCGCCCACCGGACCGCCGTCGCCCGGC